>RRZT011841495.1_pt1 | contig 64961 bp, 59 predicted proteins | sample 2165551 | NCBI WGS metagenome assembly RRZT01 (sample SAMN10456910, study PRJNA506462) | wastewater metagenome | biome: wastewater; feature: sludge; material: wastewater sludge; isolation source: wastewater sludge with Escherichia coli K12::gfp cells carrying plasmid... | place: USA: Moscow, Idaho... | reverse complement strand
CCAGGCAGTGCGCGCAAGTTCGAGCATCCCAGGCGTATTTGAGCCGGCCCCGATTGGCGGCAAGAAATATGTCGACGGCGGCGTGGTCAGCCCGGTGCCGGTCGATACGGCGCGCGAGCTTGGCGCGAATTTCGTCATCGCGGTCGACATCTCGAAAAAAGCCGCCGACGGCAATGGCGCCAAGTCGATGCTCGGCATCGTTGGCCAGTCGATCACCATCATGGGACAGAAGCTTGGCGAACAGGAGCTCGCCCGCGCCAACATCGTGATCCGGCCCAAGGTCGGCAAAATTGGCGCGACCGATTTTGACCAGAAAAACCTCGCGATCCTCGAAGGCGAAAAGGCGCTGCTCGCGGCGCTTCCGGAAATCAAGCGCAAGATTGCCGAGACCCAGCAGACGCTAGCCAAGCAGCCGTAAACCCGCTACAGTGGCAATATTGAACGATCGTTCTGATTGCCATGGATTTTTCCGCCTTCACGCCCAAGTTCCGCAGCCAGCTCGCGAAGATCGGCATCACCAGGCCGTTCGATCTGGTGCTGCACCTGCCGCTACGTTACGAAGACGAAACCCACCTGTATCCGATCGCCGATGCGCCGATCGGCGCGCATGCGCTGGTCGAGGGCGAAGTGCAGAGCTGCGACATACAGTACAAGCCGCGCAAACAACTCGTTGCGCGCGTCGCCGACGGCAGCGGCACGCTGATCGTGCGCCTGCTGAATTTCTATCCGAGCGCAGCCACTCAACTTGAAACCGGCAAGCGCGTGCGTCTGTATGGCGAAATCCGGCGCGGTTTTTTTGGCGATGAAATGGTGCACCCGAAGGTTCGCGCAGTTCGCGAGCACCAGCCGCTCAGCGAATCGCTGACGCCGGTCTATCCGACCACAGCCGGGTTGCCGCAATTCCAGTTGATCAAGCAGATCGCGCAAGCGCTGAAAACCTGCGATCTGGCCGACACGCTCCCCTCTGCCGTCACCGAGCCGCTCGGCCTGCCCGGCTTCACGGCCAGCGTGCGCCTGCTGCACCAGCCATCTCCGGATGTCGCGCAACACCTGCTGCGCGAACGCACGCACCCGGCGTGGCGGCGGCTGAAGTTCGACGAACTGCTCGCTCAGCAATTAAGCCTGCGGATCGCGCGCGCGATCCGGCGCGAACAGAACGCGCCAGTGGTCCGGCCGCCAAGAGAGCTTGCCAGAAAGTTGCTGGAAAACCTGCCTTTTGGCCTGACCCGCGCGCAGCAAAAAGTGCTGGCCGAGATCCACGCCGATCTCGCCGAGCCGCATCCGATGCAACGCCTGCTGCAAGGCGACGTCGGCGCGGGCAAAACCGTCGTCGCCGCGCTCGCCGCGTGCCAGGCGATCGAAGCCGGTTGGCAGGTTGCGCTGATGGCGCCGACTGAAATCCTCGCCGAACAGCATTTCAGGAAACTCGCCGACTGGCTCTCGCCACTCGGACTGCAGGTTGCCTGGCTGACCGGCAGCCTGAAATCGAAGGAAAAGAAAGCCGCGCTCACCGCGGCAGTCGAAGGCCATGCGCAACTGGTCGTCGGCACGCACGCGCTGTTTCAGCAGGACGTCGCATTTGAGCGGCTTGGCCTCGTGATCGTCGACGAGCAACACCGTTTCGGCGTCGCGCAGCGTCTGGCTTTGCGCGGCAAGGGCAACAGTCCGCACCAGCTGATGATGTCGGCAACGCCGATTCCGCGCACGCTGGCGATGAGCTTCTACGCCGATCTTGATGTCAGCGTGATCGACGAGCTGCCGCCGGGCAGAACGCCGATCGTAACCGCGCTGATCTCGGATGCCCGGCGCGACGAGGTGATCAGCCGCATCGCGGCCAAGGTGCAGGAAGGCCGGCAGGTCTACTGGGTCTGCCCGCTGATCGAGGAATCCGAGGCGCTGCAGCTGCAAACCGCTGTCGACACGCATGCGCAGTTGAGCGAAGAGCTTGAGGGTATCCACGTCGGACTGATCCACGGTCGCCTGAAGCCCGCGGAAAAGGCCGAGGTCATGGCCGCGTTCCAGCGCAACGAAATCCAGGTGCTCGTCGCCACCACGGTCATCGAAGTCGGCGTCGATGTGCCGAACGCGAGCCTGATGGTGATCGAGCACGCCGAGCGCATGGGACTGGCGCAATTGCATCAGCTGCGCGGGCGCGTCGGGCGCGGCCAGCATGAATCGTTTTGCGCGCTGCTCTATGCGCAGCCGCTTTCCGATACGGCCAAGGCGCGGCTTAAGGTCATCCGGCAATCGACCGACGGCTTCGAAATCGCGCGCCAGGACCTTGCGATCCGCGGCCCCGGTGAGCTTGTCGGCGTACGCCAGGCCGGCGTGCCGATGCTGCGCTTCGCCGACCTGGAAACCGATGCCGATCTGCTCGAAGCCGCTCGGGAGACGGCACAAGACCTGCTCGCCAACTCGCCGGAAGTCGCAACCCGCCACCTCGACCGCTGGCTACCCGGTCGCGAAGCGCTGTTGCGCGTATAACCATTACCGCTCCTCGGCGATTAGCGTAACTTATTGATCCGTCTTGATTTAACCCATTAAAATAACAGCGTATCCAGCGGATTCGCATCATGGACGGCATCACATCAAGCTCTTCTGTCGACTATGGCCAACAAGCCCGGGCTTATGGTCAGGCAGAAGCTCGCGCATCTGCCGGAACTGATGACAAGACCGACCCGCCTGTTGAGCAAAAAAAGAGCAACGGCGAGCCGCTTTCGGAAAAAGAACTGGCCGATGTGCGCAAACTGGAAAAGCGCGACCGGGTCGTGCGCCAGCATGAGGCAGCACATCTGGCCGCTGCGGGCGGACTGGCCAAGGGCGGCGCAAGCTTCACGATGCAGGCCGGTCCGGACGGCAAGCGTTATGCGATCGGCGGCGAAGTATCGATTGATGTCTCGCCGGGCCGCACCCCGGAAGAAACCCTGCGCAAGGCACGCATCATCCAGGCCGCAGCCCAAGCACCGGCCGACCCGTCCGGCCCGGATCGCAGCATCGCTGCGCAAGCCAAAATCATGGAAATGCAAGCATCGGCCGAAATCGCCCTGCGCAGCCAGCCCCAACAGCGAATAGCCAACCGTTACCAAGCCGATTCGCTGCCAAACAGCACACTGTCCACACGCGCCTGACTCCAGACGAAACCCCCTCGACAAAACGTTGTCATTCAACCAACTCCTGCCTATAACAGACTCATACCCGTCCTGATCGAGGAGAACTCAAATGGGAACATCCGTCTGTTATGAATGCGTCGCAACTTTCAGAAACGCCACCAACAACAAGAAACGCGTGATCTACCATGCCTGTCCGCTGAAAGTGGCCTACAAGGAAGGGTTGGCTGCATTCGAAAAAGAATTTAGTCAGACTGCGGAAACCGCCGGTTTCGAACTGGCCTCGATTTCCATACGCGACACCAAGGAAATGCCCCACCAGTGGTCATGGTTTGAAGAATACGATGTAGATGCCCACCGCGAAGGCCGTGTCGATGGTTGTGCGCTAAATGCCTACACACTGGAACAACTAAAAAACCCGGAACTGATTCCCTAGACATCCGGCCGTCAACCCCTGCGAGAAACCCGCCCCATCAGCCGCAAGGCTGATGGTTTTTTTGCGCCGGCTATCCGTAAAGATGCCAGGCAGCCAACACAGCAGGCAGCGCCAGCGAAGTGAACACGCCGTTCAGTCCCATGCCAAGCCCGGCGAACGCACCTGCGGTGCTCGAGATCTGGAACGCACGTGCAGTGCCGGTACCATGCGCCGACAAGCCCAGCGCAAAGCCGGCAATCGCATCGTCATGGATATGCAGGGTTTTCATCACTGCGCCAACCATCATCGTCCCCATCACCCCGGTAACAACGACAGCGACCGCGGCGATCGATGCGCTGCCACCGAGATGGTCGGCCAGCGCCATTGCAATCGGCGTCGTGACCGACTTCGGGGCAAAGCTCGTCAGCACCGCCGGCGACAGGCCGAAAAGCTTGCCCAGCAGCAGCACTGACAGGATGCCGACCAGCCCGCCGACCACAAGCGCAATCGACAACGGCCCCAGCATCTGGCGCACGCGGGACAGGTTCGCATACAACGGGATCGCCAGTGCGACCGTAGCAGGGCCGAGCAGCAGATGAATAAAACGCGCGCTTTCAAAATATTGCTGGTAGGAAACGCCGGTCAGCTTCAGCAAGCCGATCAACACGGCAACGGAAACAAAAACCGGGTGCAGCAGCGGCATGCAGCGAGTCTTGCGGTAAAGCCAGTCGCCAGCCAGATAGACCGCGACCGTCAACGTCAGCCACAGCGCCGGATGTTGGGCCAGGTTCGCGGTCATGACTGTTTCCTTTTGCCGCGCAGCAGCCACTTCAGCGTCAATGCGGTCGCCCCCATCGTAATCGCAGCCGACAGGGCCAGCACCACGAACATCGCGACGCCTTCGCGCGCGAGCAGCGCGGAATGCTCGATCAGGCCAACCCCGGCCGGCACGAACAACAGCGCCATATAGGTCAGCAAACCAGCGCCTGCCTGCGCCGTGCGCGATTCTACGCCGCGCCGGGCCAGGCTGACGACGAGCAGGATCAGCATGCCCGCCACATTGCCCGGAAGCGGCAGGCCAAACAGACTGACCAGCGTTTCGCCACAAAGCCAGCAGGCTAGCAAGATGACAAGACCGAACAACATTACAGATGCACCAGCTCGAGGTGGTTCAGGCTGCGGCCGAGAAAGCGTTCGCCGACCGTCTGGAACTTGACCGGCAGATCGGTCACGTAATAACGGTAGTCCGGCATATGCCGGGCCGGATTGGCGAGCCCGCTCGACTGCAGCAAATTCGCGGTCTGCTCGGCGATCGCCAGCGCCGAATCGACGAGTTTCATGCGACTGCCGACCACGTCGAGCAACAATGGTTTCAGCAGCGGATAGTGGGTACAGCCAAGCACAAGGGTATCGATGCTTTCGACAAACACCGGCTTCAGGTATTCCTGAGCGGTCAGCCGGGTAACTGGATGGTCGAGCCACCCCTCCTCGACCAGCGGAACGAACAGCGGGCAAGCCTGCGAATACACGCGACAGGAGGAATTGATCTCATGGATCGCGCGCGCATAAGCATTTGAATTGATCGTAGCCGGGGTGCCGATCACGCCGATGCCGCCGGACTCGCTGACCCGCGCGGCCTGTTTCGCGCCGGCTTCGATCACATCCAGCACCGGGACCGGCGAATTCGCCCGCACCTTGTCCGCGGCGACGGCCGCCATCGTATTGCAGGCGATGATCAGGAGCTTGACCTGTTTTTGCAGCAGAAAATCGGCGATCTGCTGGGTAAAATGCTCGATCGTCGCGACCGACTTCACGCCATAGGGAACGCGCGCGGTATCGCCGAAATAGATGATGTTTTCGAATGGCAGACGGTCCATCAGCGCGCGTACGACGGTCAAACCGCCGACGCCGGAATCGAATACCCCGATCGGGTGAGAAGGAAGCGATGCGTGCATGGATGGATACTTTTCCTGGGAACCGGACAATTCTATCTCGCCGACGGCCGATTCGCGCGTAACTGTTACCGTCGTCCCGCTGGCAGTATTGCGGCTTGCGGCAGCGACATGGGCTGTCATTGTCAAATATGACATACTAGACTTTGAAGGCGTCATCTCAGAAACGCCGCGATGAATACGACTGAAGAAATGACCCACTATATCCGGCCGGAACAGCTATGCGTCGGGCTTTACATCCATCTGGACCTGTCCTGGATGGACCACCCGTTCACGTTCAGCAGTTTCAAGATCCAGAACGAGAACCAGATCGCGACCTTGCGCAGGCTCGGGCTGGAAAAGATCCGCTATTCGCCAGTCAAGAGCGATCAAGCGCTTGCCCCGGCGCCGACAGCCCCGACGGAAAGAGTTGAAACGGCGACAACGCCGACCACGGAATCCATTCCGGCAGACGAGACCGCACGCGAAGCCAAGCGCGCCCGCATGCAGCAGCTTAAAGCCCAACGCGCCGCGATCGAAAAGTGCGAAAAGGATTTCCTCAGCGCCGCGCAGACCGTACGCGGACTCGATCGTGCGATTTTCTCCCGGCCAAGAGAGAGCGCAGCCGCCGGCGCCAGGTTGATCGGCAGAATGACCGATTCTCTGCTGACCGACCGGGATATTGCCATCCACCTGATGAACGACCGCGCCGGCGGATGCGATGTCTATCACCATGCGTTGAACGTCGCGGTGCTCGCACTGGTGCTGGGCAAGGAACTCAAGCTCTCGCGCGAGGAAATTTCCACGCTCGGCCAAGCCGCGCTGTTCCACGATGTCGGCCTGTGCGAGATTCCCGATCGCATCCGGCTCAAGACCGAGGCGCTGACCCGCGCCGAGCAAAGTCTCTTTGAGCAGCACTGCGAATGGAGCGTCGAAGCCTGTCGCAAAGCGGAGCTTTCCCGCGACGTCCTGACGCTTATCAGCCAGCACCACGAACTGTGCGACGGCAGCGGCTACCCGAAAAAACTTCGCCAGCAGGACATTCACCCACTGGCGCGCACGCTGGCGCTGGTCGATCAATTCGACACGCTGTGCAACGGGCTACAGCAGGGCGTCACCCATACGCCACACGAGGCGCTGGCACTGATGTTTTCCCAGCTGCGCAACAAGTTCGACAGCCAGCCGCTCAACACCTTCATCCGCTGCATGGGCGTCTACCCGCCCGGATCGCTGGTCATGCTGTCGAATGAAGCCTACGCGCTGGTCGTATCGGTAAACTCGAGCCGCCCGCTGAAACCGCAAGTGCTCGTGCATGTCCCGGGAATGCCGCCGGAAGAAACACCGCTGATCGATCTGGAACAGGAAGCCGATCTGAACATCAGCAAATCGCTGAAGCCCGGCCAGTTGCCGCGCGAAGCGATGGAATGCCTGAATCCGCGCAAGCGGACCCCCTATTTCTTTGCGCCGAAGGAAGACGATTGAACCCGCTTGCCGAATCCCTGCTCGATGCCTGCGCCGAAACCCTGATCGCGGTCGATCCGGCGACGCTGACGATCCTGTTCGCCAACCGCCAGGCTGAGAACCTGCTCGGTTACCCGTTGCGGGAACTGGTTGGACGGCCGATTGCCGATATCGAAGTCGGCCTGCAGGACATGTTTTTCTGGGAGGAAGTCAAAAACGGTTCCGCCCAGAAATGCAGCACGTTCGAAGGGGAACACCGCCACGCGTCCGGGGAGCTGATCGCGGTGCAAAAAACCGTCCGCCAGGTCCAGAGCGGCGAACAACCGTTGTTCGTGCTTTCGGTACATGACATTACAGCCTGCAAGCTGCAAGAGGAAGAAACCGCACGGGCGGCCTCGCTGCTGGCGGCGACGCTCGAATCCACCGTCGACGGTCTGCTGGTGACCAGCATCGCCGGCAGCGTGCGCCAATTCAACCACCGCTTTGTCGAGATGTGGCGCCTGCCGCTGAAACTGTTCGACGGCGACGACCCGCTTGGCATACTCCGGCGCCTGTCGCATCTACTCGACGATCCGGGCGAATTCCGTGACTGGACCGAAGATCTGCTGGCCCACCCGCACGCCGAATCCACGCTGGAATGCCACCTGCTCGACGGGCGCGTTTTCAGCCTGGCATCCCGCCCGCAGCAATTGCACGAGCGCCCGATCGGGCGCGTTTTCAGCTTCCACGACATCACTTCACTGAAGACCACGGAAACACAACTGATCGCCGCGCGCGACGCGGCGCGGGCCGCCAATCACGCCAAAACCGAATTCCTCTCGCACATGAGCCATGAACTCCGGACGCCGCTCAACGCAATCCTCGGCTTCGGCAGTGTGCTCGAAGACGAGCTCGACGGCCCGAACCGCACGATCGCACAGCATATCGGCACCGCCGGCCGCCACCTGCTCGAACTGATTAACGAAGTTCTCGATCTCGCCAGCATTGAAGCCGGCAAGATGAAGCTTGACCTGCGCACGGTCAACCTCGCTGACATCGTGCGCGACTGCATTGAGCTGGTGACCCCGCTCGCGCGTTCGCGCGGGATTACGCTGCACACGGTGCCGATCGAGAGCAAGCGCTTTCTGATTCAGGCCGACGCGCGCCGGCTCAGGCAAATGGCGCTGAACCTGCTCTCAAACGCGATCAAGTACAACCGGGAAAACGGCCGGGTCGAAGTCGTCATCACCGCACAGGGCGACGATCACTGGCGGCTCTCCGTGGCCGACACCGGCAGCGGCATCTCCGAGGAGGACATCGGCCGCCTGTTCGAACCGTTCAGCCGGGTCGGAAAGCATCAGGGCGAAATCGAAGGCTCAGGCATCGGACTCGCTTTTACCCACAAGCTCGCGCGGCTGATGGACAGCCAGATCGGAGTGGAAAGCCACCCCGGGATAGGCAGCCGTTTCTGGATCGACCTGCCCTGCGCCAGCCCGATCCACACGGCGCCGGAGCCTGTGCACGCAGCCCAGGCCGCGCGTGCGACGCTGCTCTATATCGAGGACGACGCGCTGTCGCAGAAACTGCTGACCACGATTCTTGCCAGCAAGCGACCGCAATACCGGCTGTTTACCGCGGACGCTGGCCGCGCCGGCATCGCTCTGGCAAAGGAAATCCAGCCTGACCTGATCCTGCTTGATCTGCAGTTGCCCGATAGCAGCGGCCACGCCATCCTGCAAGCCCTGCGCGCACAGCCGGAGACCGAAACGATCCCGGTCGTCGCGCTGTCTGGCAACGTCCTGCCAGAAGACATTCGGACCGCGCTGAGCGCAGGATTTTCCGCCTACCTGACCAAGCCGCTGCAGATCGATTCGGCGCTGACCAGCATCGACACTGCGCTCTCCGACAGAAAAATTATCATATAAATCAATAACTTACAATTAATTCCGCGCGAGCGCCCAGCGCACATGCTCACGCACCTGCGGATCGGGGTCATCCATCCGGCTTTGCAGCGCCGCCAAGACAGCCGGGGTTGAAGGCGCATTGCCAAGCCCGACAGCGAGATTGCGCAGCCAGCGTACATAGCCAATCCGGTAGATCGGGCTGCCTGCAAGCCGCGCCTTGAAATCGTCCTCGCTCCAGCCGAACAGCTCGACCAGCGTCACATCGTCAAGCCCGTTTCTGACTGCGAAATCGGCTTCCGCGCTGTCCACGGCAAACCGGTTCCACGGGCAGGCCAGCTGGCAATCGTCGCAGCCGTAAACCCGGTTGCCGATCAGCGGCCGGAATTCCTCGGGAATCGGGCCGTCATGCTCGATCGTCAGATAGGAAATGCAGCGCCGCGCGTCGAGCCGGTATGGCGCAACGATCGCTCCGGTCGGACAGGCCGTCATGCAGCGGCGGCAATCGCCGCAATGCTCACTTGGCAACGGCGGGTCGGTTGGCAACGGCAGGTCAGTGAACAATTCGCCAAGGAAGAAAAACGAACCGAGATCCCGGTTCAGCAACAGCGTATGCTTGCCGCGCCAGCCCAGCCCGGCAAGCCGCGCCGCCTCGACTTCGAGCACTGGCGCGGAATCGACGAACACGCGATGCCCGAACGGGCCAACGCGCGCAGCAAGCCGGTCGGCCAACGCCTGCAAGCGGTTGCGCAGCACCTTGTGATAGTCGCGCCCGAGCGCATAGCGGGACAGGTGGGCGCGTTCGCCGTCGGCAAGCACCGCAGCGGAATCCGCCGCGCCAGCCGGCCGGTACGGCATCAGCACGCTGACGATTGAAACAGTTCCCGGAACCAATTCCGCCGGCCGGGCGCGCTTCATCCCGTGCCTTGCCATATAATCCATGCCGCCGTGAAAGCCGGCAGCAAGCCAGGCTTGCAAGCCGGCCTCGGCCTGGCTGAGATCCGCGCCGGAAATCGCGGCGCGGGCAAAGCCAAGCTCAAGCGCCCAGTCCTTGATCTGCACCACCAGTTGCTGATAATCGAGTTCCGCATGCATACGCCCGATCATACCGTCTTCACCGCCTTCCTGCCGCAGGAAGCCGCCACACTCGAACTGGGCGCCGCGCTCGCGCACGCGCTGCGCCCGGGAATGACCGTGTTTCTCGAAGGCGACCTCGGCGCCGGCAAGACCACGCTGACGCGCGGCATCCTGCGCGGACTCGGCTTCACCGGCCGGGTCAAGAGTCCGACCTATACGCTGGTTGAATCTTATTCAGTTTCGAGCTTATACTTTTATCACTTTGATTTGTATAGATTTAGCGATCCGCTAGAATGGGAAGACGCAGGTTTCCGGGATTACTTCAATCCGTATTCGATCTGCCTGATCGAATGGGCGGACAAAGCGGAAGACCTGCTACCGAAACCGGACTGGATCATCCACCTGACGCCCAAGGGCGCGGGGCGCGAGATCCGGATTGAACCATTCAGCGAGACGGGCAAGGCATGTCTGGAAAAATTCTCTCCTCCGTCGTTGACCTGAACCGCCGCCAACTGCTCGGCGGCTGCGCGGCCGCGCTGTTGCTCGGTGTGGTTCCAAGCGCCCTTGCCGTCCCGGCAGCCAGCGTGCTGGCCGTTCGAGTGTGGCCATCGCACGCCTATACCCGTGTCACGATCGAATCGAGCACCCCGCTTGCGTTCAACCATTTCGCGGTCAAGGATCCGGAACGGCTGGTCGTCGACATGGAGGGCGTCGACCTGAACGGCGAACTGCAAAGCCTTGCGACCAAAATCGGCGACGGTGACCCGTTCATCCAGAAACTGCGCGCCGGACGCAACAAGCCCGGCGTCGTGCGTCTCGTTCTTGACCTGAAAGCCGCGGTATCACCGCAGGTATTCACGCTGCCGCCAGCCGGCGATTACAAGCACCGGCTGGTGATCGACCTCTACCCGGCCGGCCAAGAAGACCCGCTAATCGCATTCCTCAACGACCAGAATTCACCAGCGTCAGCCGGGCAGGCGCAGGAACTGCAAGCAGGGAAAACCGCCGAACCCACCGCCGACCGCAGCCAGCTCAAGATCGACCGCCTGACCACGATCGTGCTCGATCCCGGTCACGGCGGGGAAGACCCGGGTGCAATCGGCGCTTCGGGAAGCCGGGAAAAGGATGTCGTTCTCGCGATCGCGCGCCGCCTGAAGGAACAGCTCGAGGAAGATCAGAACGTGCGCGTCATCCTGACGCGCGACGGCGATTATTTCGTCCCGCTCGGCGTGCGCGTGCGCAAGGCACGCGCCGTGCGCGCCGACCTGTTCGTCTCGATCCACGCCGACGCATTCATCAAGCCGGAAGCCAGCGGCTCGTCGGTTTTCGTTCTGTCAGAAAAGGGCGCAAGTTCGACCGCAGCAAAATGGCTCGCCGACAACGAAAACAAGGCCGACCTGATCGGCGGCGTCAAGTTTGATACCCGGGACAAGTACCTGGCCCGTACGCTGATGGACCTGACCCAGACCGCAACCAGCAACGACAGCATGAAGCTGGCGCGCAACCTGCTCACCGAAATCGGCGGCGTCAACCGCCTGCACAAAAACCATGTCGAGCAGGCCGGTTTTGCCGTACTGAAAGCGCCGGATATTCCGTCGATCCTCGTCGAAACCGCGTTCATCTCGAATCCGCAAGAAGAAAAAAAGCTGCTCGACGACGATTACCAGCTGAAAATGGCCCTGGCGCTTGGCAAGGGCATCCGCAAATACCTCGGCAAACATCCGGCCGCCGCAGGAACCAAGATCGCGCTGCGCTGATTGCAGCAGCAGCCGGGATTGTGCATCCGCGCGGGATTCCGGCAACAGACTCACCTTTGCTCTTGCTGTAGAATTGCTGCCCTTTTCGCATTCCCAGCCTCGCCATGCCTCACGCCTGCGGTCTCGATTTCGGCACTTCCAACTCCACGGTCGGTCTTTGCACCGCCTCCGGCGCACGGCTGCTGCCACTCGAAGACGGCAAACCCACGCTGCCGTCGGTCGTGTTTTTCAACGCTGACGAGAACCATGCGTGCTTCGGCCGCCAAGCGCTCGCCGAATATCTGGAGGGCTATGAGGGCCGCCTGATGCGCGCACTGAAAAACGTGCTCGGCACCGGGTTGATCGACGGCAAGACCGAAGTTCAGGGCCGCGCGTTGCCGTTCCGCGAATTGCTCGCCTGGTTTATCGCCGAACTGAAGCAGCGCGCAGAATCCGCCGCCGGCCAGGAATTCGAACAAGCCGTTTTCGGCCGGCCGGTGTTTTTCGTCGACGGCGACCCGGTCGCCGACCGGCTGGCGCAGGACACGCTCGGCCAGATCGCCCGCGCGGTCGGCTTCAGGCATATCGAGTTCCAGTTCGAACCAATCGCAGCCGCATTCGATTTTGAGGCCACGCTCGACCGCGAAGAACTGGTGCTGATCGTCGATATCGGCGGCGGCACCTCGGACTTCTCGCTCGTGCGCCTTTCGCCTGAACGCGCTCGCCAGCCCGACCGGCGCGATGACATTCTCGCCAACAACGGTGTGCACATCGGCGGCACCGACTTCGATCGCGCGCTGAACCTGAACGCCGTGATGCCGCAACTCGGCTACAAGAGCCTGCTCGCCAACGGCGCAGAAATGCCGTCGAGCTACTACTTCAACCTGGCGACCTGGCACACGATCAATTTTGTCTATGCGCGCGGCATCCTGCCGGGCTTGCAGGACCTGTACCGCAACGCGCGAGAGCAGGACAAGATCGACCGACTGATCCGCCTGATCAACCAGCGCGCCGGCCACTGGCTCGCGCTGCAGGTCGAAGCCGCCAAGATCGCACTGTCGACGGCCGAAACCACACGGCTCGATTTCGACCTGCTCGACCCGGAACTCAGTCATCCGATCTCGCGCGCCGAATTCGATGCCGCGATCAGCCCGTTGGTGGAGAAAATCGAAACCACGCTTGACGAGCTGCTGCACCAGGCAAACCTGCGCGCCAGCGCCGTCGACACAGTGTTCTTCACAGGCGGCGCAAGCGGCGTGCCGCTGCTGCGTGCGCGCCTCGCCGCCTGCCTGCCGCAGGCCCGCCACGTTGAGGGCGACCTGTTCGGCAGCATCGGCATCGGCCTCGCACTCGATGCGCAACGCAAGTTCGGTTAGTCACAAACCCGCCAGCGATCTTTCACCACGACCTGCATCATCAACATGACAACGCCCGACTCACGCCGGGCGTTGCATTTTCTCGAACAGGTCGTGATCAGCCAGCGACCTTCGGCAACCGATGCAGCGCCGCGGCGATTTCCTCTTCCGGATAAACGTAGTCCTCAAGCTGGCCCTTGAAGAATTTATCGTAGGAAACCATGTCGAAGTGGCCATGACCGGACAGGTTGAACAGCAAGGTCTTGGCTTCGCCGGTTTCGTTACAACGCTTGACCTCGTCGATCACCGCACAGATGCCGTGGCACGATTCCGGCGCAGGAATGATGCCTTCGCTGCGCGCAAACGTAACGCCAGCCTCGAACGTGGCGAGCTGCGGCACGGAAACCGCCTCGACCAGCCCTTCATTGCACAGCTGCGAAACCAGTGTCGACGCACCGTGATAGCGCAGTCCACCGGCATGGATCGACGGCGGCATAAAGTCGTGGCCAAGCGTGTACTGCAGCATCATCGGCGTCAGCCCGGCTGTGTCGCCGTAATCATAGGCATAGTGACCACGGGTCAGCGTCGGGCACGAGGTCGGTTCGACCGCAACCAGCCGCACCGCCTTGCCTGCAGCCTTGTCGGCAATGAACGGGAAAGCCAGGCCGCCGAAATTCGAGCCGCCGCCGCACGGCGCGAACACCATGTCCGGATACTCGCCGATCATTTCAAGCTGCTTTTTCGCCTCCTGGCCGATCACGGTCTGGTGCAGCAGCACATGGTTCAGCACGGAGCCGAGTGAATACGTGGTATCCGGGCGGCTCGCAGCTTCCTCGACCGCCTCCGAGATCGCCATGCCGAGCGAACCGGGATTATCCGGATCGAGCGCCAGCTGGCGGCGGCCGAATTCGGTCAGCGGCGACGGGCTCGCGATCACCTCGGCGCCCCAGGCCTGCATCATCGAGCGGCGGAACGGCTTCTGCTCGTAGCTGACCTTGACCATAAAAATACGCACTTCGAGGCCGAACATATGCCCGGCCAGCGCCAGCGACGAGCCCCACTGGCCAGCGCCGGTCTCGGTGGTCACGCGCTTGATGCCGGCCACTTTGTTGTAATACGCCTGCGCGACGGCCGAGTTCATCTTGTGCGAACCGGCCGGCGAAATGCCTTCGTACTTGTAGAAGATCTTGCACTTCGTGCCGAGCGCCTTTTCCAGCCGGTGGGCACGGAACAGCGGCGCAGGACGCCACATCGTATAGGCCTCGCGGACCTCATCCGGGATCTGGATCCAGCGTTCGTGCGACACCTCCTGCTCGATGATGTTATCCGGAAAGATCGCGGACAACGCATCCGGCGTAACCGGCTGGCCGTCGGGCCCTAGTGGCGGCGCGGGCGGGTTCGGCATATCAGCGACGACGTTGTACCAATGAGTCGGGATATCCTTTTCTTCCAGGATGTACTTGGTCTGCTGCATGGCTCCTCCGGTCTTTTTTCAAACCTGCAATATTGCGCGTCAGTCGCACAAACCGGCGTTGACTGCGGTCAAGCCGAACCGAAGCGGTCATAATATGCGCGCTTAAGCGGAGGAATTCGGATGCGGATATTGCTTGTCGAAGATGACACGATGATCGGCGAAGGCGTGAGGACAGCGCTCGCCGGTGAAGGATTTGCCGTCGACTGGGTGCGCGACGGCGTGGCTGCCGATGCCGCGCTGACCGGGCATGCCTTCGACCTCGTACTGCTCGACCTCGGCCTGCCGCGCCAGGAAGGACTGGCGGTGCTCGCCAAGCTGCGCGAACGACGCGACGCGACGCCGGTGCTGATCATCAGCGCACGCGATGCGGTTGCCGACCGGATCAAGGGACTGAATGCCGGCGCCGACGATTACCTCGTCAAACCGTTCGACCTCGACGAACTCGTTGCCCGTATCCATGCGCTGCTGCGTCGCCAGGCCGGCCGCGCCGACCCCTTGCTCCGGATCGGTGACATCGTGATCGACCCGCTCGCCAAGAGCGTCTCGCAGGCCGGCAGCCCGGTCGCGCTTTCCGCGCGGGAATTCGCGCTGCTGATGGCGCTTGCCGACCGGCCCGGCGCAGTCCTCTCGATCGCACAACTGCAGGAAAAAATCTACGGCTGGGACGACGACGTCGGCAGCAATACGGTCGAAGTCTATATCCACAGTCTGCGCAAAAAACTCGGGGCGACGTTGATCCGCAACGTGCGCGGCGTTGGTTATCTGATTTCGGACGAGGCAGCATGAAATCGATCAAGAAAACCCTGCTGTGCTGGCTCGCCGGCAGCCTGGCCGCCGGAATCGCGGCGACCGCGACGCTGACTTACCGGCAGACTCGGCAGGAAGCCAACGAGATCTTCGATTACCAGATGAAGCAGATCGCCGATTCCTTGCCCAGCCGCGCGTTTTTGCCGCTGGAACCCGGCCGCCAGCAGGGCAAGGATTCCCATATCGTGATCCAGATCTGGGACAGCCGGGGGCTGCGCATCTACGGCTCGCACCTGCAACCCGGCGTCCCGCAGTGGGCGGAGATCGGATTTTCGACCATCAAGACACCCGAGGGCGACTGGCGCGTCTACGGCGCGCAACTCGGCGAAACCGTCGTGCAAATCTCGCAGCCGCTGGCTGTGCGCCGCAATCTGGCCGCAGGCATCGCTGTGCGAACCGTCGCACCGTTGCTGCTGATGCTGCCGCTGATGGCCATACTGGTCTGGCTGGCAGTCGGCCGAAGCCTTGCGCCGATCCTGCGCGTAACGCGCGAAGTCCGGCAGCGCGGCGACGGTGCGCTCGACCCGATCGGCAACCAGAAACTGCCCGAGGAAATCACGCCGCTCGTGGCCGCGCTGAATGGCCTGCTCGCGCGGCTCGACCACGCAATCAGCGCCCAGCGCGACTTCGTCGCCGATGCCGCGCACGAGTTGCGCTCGCCGCTGACTGCGTTGCAGCTGCAGGTTCAGCTCGCCGAGCGTGCGAACAGCGCCGAGGCCCGCGCCGAAGCATTTGCCAATCTGAAAAGCGGATTATCCCGCGCAACCCATCTGGTTCAGCAGCTATTGACGCTGGCGCGTCAGGAACCCGGCGCATTTCCGCAGGCGCGCGCGCCGGTCAGGCTCGACGATCTGGCGAGAAGCACGGTCGCCGACTTCGCGCCGCAAGCCGCTCACCGCGGCATCGATCTCGGCATCGACGAGACCTGCGAAACGAGCATTGAAGGCCATGCCGACGCATTGCGCATCCTGCTCGGCAACCTGATCGACAACGCGCTGCGCTACACGCCGGCGCAAGGCCGGGTCGATGTCTGCATCCGTCCGCTGGGCGAGGGGATCGCGCTCGAAGTCTGCGACAACGGCCCCGGCATCCCGGACGACGAGCTGCCGCGTGTACTCGACCGCTTCTACCGCGTCGCCGGCAGCGAAACCGAGGGCAGCGGGCTGGGACTGGCGATCGTCCAGCAGATCGCGACCGCGCACGGCGCAAGACTCGAACTTGCGAACCGGCTGCAAGGAGGCCTGTCGGCGAAAGTTATCTTTAAAAAACAAAAATAAATCAATAACTTATATAAAAAATCAATTACCGGACAGATTTTATCAACCACTTTAAGTCTGTTTTAAGTTTCGCAGCTTAGACTGCATTCCATATCGGAACCCGTTCTGAAAGGAGCGCAGATGGACCGCAAACTTGTCGTTCGCAGCAGCATCGCCGCCGCCGTACTGGCCGCGCTGGCCGGTGGCTATGTGATCGGCACGCGCAGTCCCGCGCCCGTTTCACAGTCGGCGGCGCCTGCCACCACGCAGCCTGCCCCGGCCAGCAACGCACCGCGTGCGGTTGCGACGGACTTCTCTGTCATCGTCGAGCGCTTTGGCCCGGCCGTCGTCAACATCAGCATGACCGGCAAGTCGCGCCGTGCGCAGATCGATGACGATTCCGACCCGTTTTTCGAGTTTTTCCGCCGCTTCGGCCCGCAGTTCCCGCGCATGCCACAAGGCCCGCAGGTCGTGCGCGGCCAGGGCTCCGGCTTTATCGTCAGCAGCGACGGTGTGATCCTGACCAATGCGCATGTGATCGACGGCGCGCAGGAAGTCACCGTCAAGCTCAATGACCGGCGCGAATTCAAGGCCACGGTGATCGGCGCCGACAGCCAGACTGACGTTGCCGTGCTGCGGATCGACGCGAAAAATCTGCCGACCGTCGTGATCGGCGATCCTGCCCAGCTCAGGGTTGGCGAGCCGGTACTCGCGATCGGCTCGCCATACGGCTTCGAGAACACCGCGACCGCCGGCATCGTCAGCGCCAAATCGCGCACGCTGCCGGACGACACCTACGTGCCGTTCATCCAGACCGACGTCGCGGTCAACCCGGGCAACTCGGGCGGCCCGCTGTTCAACCTGCGTGGCGAAGTGGTCGGCATCAACTCGCAGATTTTCTCGCAAACCGGCGGCTACCAGGGCTTGTCGTTCGCAATCCCGATCAACGTGGCCGGCAATGTGCAGCAACAGCTGCTCAAGCACGGCAAGGTCACCCGCGGCCGGATCGGCGTCACGATCCAGGACGTGAACCAGGCATTGGCCGATTCTTTTGGCTTGAAAGCGCCGCAGGGCGCGCTGGTCAGCGAAGTCGAGAAAGGCAGCCCGGCGGAAAGAGCCGGCGTGCAGGCGGGCGATGTGATCGTGAAGCTCGGCGACAAGGTGATCACGCACTCCGGCGACCTGCCTGCATTGGTCGCGGAACTCGGCCCCGGCGCCAAAACCACGCTCGAAGTAATCCGCAGCGGCACGGCAAAGAGCCTGCCATTGACGATCGGCGAGATGAAAGCGGAAAAAATCGCAGTCAGCGAACAACCTGCCTCGCAGCCTGGCAAGCTCGGACTTGCAGTGCGTCCCCTAAGCCAGGCGGAACGCAACCAGACCGGCATTGACGGCGGTCTCGTCGTCGAAGAAGTCAGCGGCCCGGCCGCCAAGGCCGGCATCCAGCCCGGCGACGTAGTGCTTGCGCTGAACGGCAAGCCAGTCAGAAGCCCTAGTGAACTGCGCAAGCTGCTCGACGCAACCGGCAAACACATCGCGCTATTGATCCTGCGCGACTCGGCCCAGATATTTGTTCCAGTCGAGCTCGGCTGAACACCCTCTTCCTCCTCCTCTCTCACTTGTGAGAGTTCGCGGCGCCTCCGGGCGCCGCTTTTTTATCCTTGCAATAAAATACATAAATATTTGATTTATATGGTATTTTAAACAAACAGATCGCCATTGTCGTTGCATCCGGTACAATTGCGCGCATGTCCGCACCTGCCCCGCTCCACCTGCTCCAGCACGTTTTCGGCTACCACGCTTTCCGCGGCGAACAGGCTGCGATCGTCGACCATCTGGTCGACGGCGGCGATGCGCTGGTGCTGATGCCGACCGGCGGCGGCAAGTCGCTGTGTTACCAGATTCCCGCGCTTGCGCGCGCAGGCTGCGGAGTCGTGGTTTCGCCGCTGATCGCGCTGATGCAGGATCAGGTCGACCAGCTCAGGGAACTCGGCATCGCCGCGGCCTTCCTGAATTCGACGCTCGATCAGGCGGCCGCGCGCGAAGTCGAACGGGCGTTTTTGTCCGGCGAGCTGCAGTTGCTGTACGTCGCACCAGAACGGCTGACCACCTCGCGCTTTCTCGGCCTGCTCCGGCGCGCGCCGATCGCGCTGTTCGCGATCGACGAAGCGCACTGCGTTTCGCAATGGGGCCACGATTTCCGCCCGGAATACCTGGCGCTGTCGGTGCTGGCCGACGAATACCCGGACATCCCGCGCATCGCGCTGACTGCAACCGCAGACCATGCGACGCGCGCCGAAATCATCGACAAACTGCGGCTCGACCACGCACGCCAGTTCATCTCGAGCTTTGACCGGCCGAACCTGCGCTACGCGATTGTCGAAAAAAAGACTTCGAAAGAACAGTTGCTGACCTTCATCCGTCGCGAACATGAAGGCGATTCTGGAATCGTCTATTGCCTGTCGAGAAAGCGGGTCGAATCGACCGCCGAATGGCTCAGATCAAAGGAAATCCGCGCGCTACCCTACCATGCCGGCCTCGACGCCGAGATACGCGCGAAGAACCAGACCACCTTCCTGCGCGAAGACGGCGTGGTCATGGTCGCGACGATCGCTTTCGGCATGGGAATCAACAAGCCCGATGTGCGTTTTGTCGCGCACCTCGACCTGCCGAAAAGCATCGAGAACTACTACCAGGAAACCGGCCGCGCCGGGCGTGATGGCCTGCCGGCGAACGCCTGGCTTGCCTATGGCCTGAACGACGTAATCCAGCTGACCGGCATGATCGAAGCCAGCGGCGCCGATGAGGAGCAGAAGGACGTCGAGCGGCGCAAGCTCGAAGCGATGCTCGGTCTGTGCGAAACCACCGACTGCCGACGCCAGACGCTGCTCGGCTACTTCGGCGAACAGGCGGCGCCGTGCGGCAACTGCGACAACTGTCTGAATCCGCCACAGCTGACCGAGATGACCGAAGCCGCGCGCAAGGCGCTGTCGTGCGTCTATCGCACCGGCAACCGTTTCGGTGCCGGCCACCTGATCGACGTGCTGCGCGGCAAGGAAACCGACAAGGTCCGCGAATACTTTCACGCGCAGGTCTCAACCTTCGGCATCGGCAAGGATCTCGACGAGGCCAGCTGGCGCGCGGTGTTTCGCCAGCTGCTCGCGCGCGGGGCGCTGCGGGTAAGTCCGGATGGCCACGGCGGCCTCGAACTGTCCGATGCCGCACGGCCGATCCTGCGCGGCGAGGTGCCATTGTACCGCCGCGCCCGCGCCGACAAGTTCCATTTCCACGACAAGAATTCCGAGTTCGACACCGCAGAGGATCGCCTGCTGTGGCAGGCGCTGCGCCTGTGCCGCAAGCGACTTGCCGACGAGATCGACAAGCCGGCCTATGTCGTTTTCAGCGACGCCACACTGAAAGAAATGGTGCGAATGAAGCCGGCCGATCATTACGAACTGGGCCGGCTGACCGGCGTCGGCGACCGCAAGCTTGAGAAGTACGGCGATGCATTCCTCGCCGTGATCGCCCGCGCAGCCGGGCAGAGCTGACCGGCGCAGGGCCGCCCTTATTCCGCCAGTCCCGGTGGATTCAACCTGGCGCCGCAATGGCAGCAGAATTCAGGATTGGAATCCGCGACCACGCGGCCCTCGTCATCGAGGAACGGTGGTTTTTCGCAACGCGGGCACAGCGCGAGCTTTTTGGCGCGCCGGCGACAGATGTAGACGCTGACCGTGTAGATCAGGCCAAGCAGATAGAAGCAAAGCCAGACCAGGCCGGACTGGGTGATGATGCCCATAATCAGGAAAAACGCGAGCGCATACGGCGCAAAATCTCCAATCGCGACAAAAAAGTGGCACCTGCGCTCATACTCCGCATGACGGCGCGCCCACTCCTCAATAATCTGCTGTTCGGCAGCCCGGATCACGATGTACCTCACTCCCGTTGATACTTTCAGCATACCCGATCGCCCGGGGAAAATCCGCGAACCCGGCTGGCAAGTCCCGCACATCGGGATCACTTATAAGCTAATGACAACAAACCATTAAGCCTGCGGCCACGTGGCTGTTATCTTTGTCGGCAATCATCGCAGGAAGACACCATGCCCAAAATCGATACCCTGCTGACCCAGGCCGGCCGTTGTCAAGACGCCCGGACCGGCGCGATCAGCACGCCAATCTACCAGAGCGCGACTTTCGAGCATCCGGCGCTCGGCCAGAGCACCGGCTTTGACTACAGCCGCACAGCCAACCCGACCCGTAGCGTCGTGGAAAAAACCATCGCCGAGCTCGACCACGGCTGCGCGGGCTTTGCTTTCGCCTCCGGGCTTGCTGCGCTGACAACCATCCTGAGCCTGTTCAACCACGGCGACCATCTGGTCGTCGCCGAAGGTTGCTACGGCGGCAGCAGCCGCCTGCTCGATCAGGTCTTCAGCCGTTTCGGCATCACGGCGAGCTACGTTCCAGTAACCGACACCGCAGCTTACCGCGCGGCAATCCGCCCGGAAACGCGCGCGATCCTCGCCGAATCGCTATCGAACCCGTGTCTTTCGGTGCCGGACCTGCCAGCGCTGACCAAGCTCGCGCGCGAATACGAACTGCTGTTTATCGTCGACAACACCTTCCTGACGCCGTACTGGCAGACGCCGCTCGATCTTGGCGCCGACATCGTGTTGCACAGCGCATCGAAGTATCTCGGCGGCCACAACGACCTGCTCGCCGGCCTCGTCGTAGTGCGTGATCCGGCGCTGGCCGAACGCATCGGCTATTTGCAGAACGCCATCGGCGCGATTCTCGGCCCGCAGGATGCCTGGCTGCTGCTGCGCGGCATGAAAACCCTCGCACTGCGCCTCGAGCGCCAGCAGCACAATGCCGGCCGGATCGCGCAATGGCTGACGGAACAACCGCCGGTTCACAACGTGCTGTATCCGGGGCTGGCGCAGCACCCGGGCCACGCCCGGCAACAGCAACAGGCCAGCGGCTTTGGCGCGATGGTATCGTTTGAGTTGGAAAGCGTCGCAGCCGTCGCGAAGCTGATCGAGCGGCTCCATTACATCGCTTATGCCGAAAGCCTCGGCGGCGTGGAAAGCCTGGTCACAATCCCGGCCATTCAGACCCACGCGAACCTCGCGCCCGAAGAGCGCGCGCGGCTCGGCGTCACCGACACGCTGGTACGGCTGTCGGTCGGCATCGAAGCCGTCGATGACTTGATCGCCGATCTGGATCAGGCGCTGGCATAAACGCCCGAAACAGCGGACTTTCTTCACCCGAAGTCCGCTGTCCGCTCATCTCCGCACAACCGGCTGCGGCCTGCCGGGAAAATACCCTTGCAGCAGATCCGCACCGAGATCGATCGCCGCATCGCGCTGAGCCGCAGTCTCGATCCCCTTTACGACCACCTGAGCTCCCTGCTCGTGCAGCAACCCGACCAGCGTCCCCAGTCCTTTGCGCGCCGAGGCTGAACTGCCAGACAACTTTTGCCAGTCGAGTTTGACCACATCCGGAGCCAGGCTCAGCAACCCATCGAGCTGACTCAACGGGTAGTCGCCAAAATCATCAAGCGCGATGCCATAGCCGCGCCGGCGATAATTGTTCACCGCCCGGTGCAATTGCGCGAAATCGCCATATGACGCTTCGCCTTTCTGGAATTCCAGTGTGACTTGGGAAAGCGACCAGCTGACCGAATGCAGGATTTCCTCGAACACCACGCCATGTTGCGTAACTTCGCCCAGCAGGCGCGGGTGGACGTTCAGATGAAGCCGGCCACGCGGCGCCGGACCGGAAATGAAGTTGATCAGGTGCAACGTGCGAGCCAACCGGTCGAAAGCCACCAGCGCACCCTGCGCTGCGGCGATGCGGAAAACCGATTCCGGCGAAATTTTCAAACCATGGCTACGCGCTCGCAACAACGCCTCTTCGCCGTAAAGCGTACCGTCCGGCGTTACGATCGGCTGGAACACGCTCGAGACATCGAGCCCCAATGCACGGGTAACGATGCCAAGCCCGGTGCTTTGCTCCAACTCGACGTTGGGCCAGTCGTGCCTGACCTTGGGCGGCAGGAAGCCGGAACCGACAGGCGAAGGTGCAACTTGACCGACGAGAGCCGAATCGACGGCGGCAGAATCGAAAATCTCCATGGCGCCCTCCCGGGCAGATCAGTCGCCGGGACTGCCGTCCCGGCGGTTGGCAGGGGTCACTTGCGTGGCAGATAAATCTTGTCGAAGGTGCCGCCATCGCTGAAGTGGGTCTTTTGCGCCTTGGCCCAACCGCCGAAATCCTGATCGACAGTCAGCAGCTTGAGTACAGGGAACTGCTTTGCATATTTGGCAGCGACTTCCTTGTCGATCGGACGATAGTAGTTCTGCGCGGCAAGCTCCTGACCTTCCCTGGAGTAGAGGTAGTGCAGATAGGCTTCGGCCACCTTGCGCGTGCCCTTCTTGTCGACATTCTTGTCGACGATGGCCACCGGAGGCTCAGCCAGAATCGAAACGGACGGATAGATCGTATCGAACTTGTCCGGCCCCCACTCCTTGCCGGCCAACTGGGCTTCGTTTTCCCACGCCAGCAGGACATCGCCAATGCCGCGTTCGGCAAAGGTCACGGTCGCGCCGCGCGCGCCGGAATCAAGCACTGGAACATTGGCAAACAGCTTGCCGACGAATTCAGCTGCCTTTTGCTCGTTACCGCCCGGCAGTTTCTGCGCATACCCCCAGGCGGCAAGATAATTCCAGCGCGCGCCGCCCGAGGTCTTCGGGTTCGGCGTGATCACCTTGATGTCCGGCCGGATCAAATCGTTCCAGTCCTTGATCTTCTTCGGATTGCCCTTGCGCACGAGAAAAACGATCGTCGAGGTGTACGGCGAGCTGTTGTGGGCGAACTGCTTTTGCCAGTCCGGCGCGAGCTTCTGTGCTTTCTGGGCGATCGCATCGATGTCATAGGCCAGCGCCAGCGTCACGACATCGGCATCGACGCCGTCAATCACGGCGCGCGCCTGCTTGCCGGAACCGCCGTGCGACTGGCGGATTGTCACGTCATCGCCAGTCTGCTTTTTCCAGTGCGCGGCGAACGCCTTGTTGAAATCCTGATAAAGCTCGCGGGTCGGGTCATAGGAAACGTTGAGCAGTTCGACTTTGGCGGCAAATGCGCTGCCGGCAGTGGTGACAATGGCCAAGGTGGCCACGAGGTTTTTGATTTTCATGAGCTGGCTTCCTGTTGAGGGGAAAATGTGGAAGCCAGTGTAACCAGCAATTTATATCTCAAAAAATAATAAATTATTGCATGCTTATTCCAATTTGAAATAACAAATCAGAACGAGACATGCCAGACAATCCGGTTCGGCGAGATCCAGAGGCTGGTTTGCGCGCCAACATAGGCGCCAAGACAGGCGCTGGCGGCATCCTTGAAGGAAACGTGTTTGCTGTGGAAGGTGCCGGCATTGGCGGCATCGACCAGCTCGCCGGCGATGCCGACTCCGCACCCCGCGATAAAGCCGCTGCCGGCGGAGTTCGTATACTGGGTCACGGCCGTGGAAATCACCGCGCCGCCGACAAAATGCGCCCGCTTGTCCCCCGATGTCCAGTCGTCCGCGCCTGCTGCGGCCGCAACCAGCGCCATGAATACCGCGATCGTCCGTTTCATTTTTCGACTCCTTCGCGGGAGAGAAGGAATGCGTCTTACCCACCACCCCTTTCTAGACGCTTACCCAAGAACAAGCAAACCAGAAAGGATATTGCCGGAATGAATTAATCATAACTTATTGATTTATATAGATATTTAATCAAAAAACGTCCCCAAGCAAACCGACCGGAGACCTCCGCGCCAGCCGGGATAGGTGGCGCTGCGAGGTCAACACCGCGATCAGTGCTCCGAGCGCGGCGCTGGAGAAAGGCAACCACGGGTTGAAGGCGATCGTCAATTGCAGGACCTCGCGCCCGACCAGCCAGCCGGTCAGGCTGGCAACCCCTCCCGCGACCAGCCCGGCCACGCCGCCGAGCAGCAGGCTTTCCGCCAGCCACACGCGGCGCAGCCGTCGGGACGATGCGCCAAGTGCGCGCATCACGGCGGCTTCCCTGCTGCGCTCCGATTCGGTCGCATCGAGCGCAGCCCACAGCACGGCGACGCCGGCGGCGACGCAAAACAGGAACACGAGCCGCAGCGCGGCGCTCGCCAGCTCAAGCACGCGGCGCACTTCGGCCAGCATCTGGCCGACGTCGATCACGGTCACGTTCGGCAACGCGCGGACAATTTTCGGCAACAAGGCTTTCTGCGCTGGCGGCAGGTAAAAACTCGTGATCAGACTAGCCGGCATGTCGCGCAGCATCGCTGCATTGCCGGTCACAAAGAAGTTCACCCGGAACGAATCCCAGTCGACCGCGCGCAGATTGCGTACCGGCGCTTCGATGCGCGTCCCGGCGACGTCAAAAACAAGCCGGTCACCGATCCGGATGCCGAGCCGCTTCGCCAACCCGTCTTCGACCGACCAGCCTGGCGAACCATCCAGCGGTTTGCCGGAAAGCAGTCGGTTGTCGCGGCGCAACACCTCGCCGAACGACAGGTTGAACTCGCGTTCGGCCAGATGCCGCGCATGTTCGTCCGCATAGGTTTTCGGCTCGACCGCGCGGCCATTGTGTTCGATCCAGCGCCCGCGGATCATCGGCTGGAACGCGGGCGCCGGCAGCCCCTGCGCGCTAAAGAATCCGGCCAGCCGTTCACGCTGCTCGGGCTGGATATTGATCGCAAAATGGTTTGGCACGTCACCGGAGAGCTTGCCCTGCCACGCGCGCAGCAGATCGTTCTCGACCACGGTCAGCAGCCAGATGCCGAGCAGGCCCGCCGCCAGCGCGCCCATCTGGACAAAGGCAAGTCCCTTGCGCCGCAGGATTTGCCGCGATGCCAGCCCGGCCGCGCCGCCCGGCAGGAAATATCGCACCGCGCAGAGCAGCGCCAGTCCGACGCCGCCAGCCAAGAGCAGCGCGCCAAGCAAGCCCCCACCGGCATACAACGCCAACTTCGCTTCGCCAGCCAGCAGCCATAAAAGCCCTGCCGTCGCAGCCGCCAGCGCGCCCCAGAGCAGCCAGACCGACGCTGGCGGCGTCAGTTCGCGCCGCAACACTCGCAACGGCGAAGTCCGCGACAGCGCATGCAGCATCGGCCCGGCGCCACCGGCAAGCAGCACGCCACCGAGCAGCACGGCCAGTCCCCACGCGCGCCAGTCGGCCGTCGGCACCTGTGCGGGCAGACGATCGCGCATCCATCCAATCAGCAGCGACTCGGCCCCCCAGCCGATCAACCCGCCGAGCAGTGCGGCCAGCGCGATCAACCAGGCCAACTGGCCGAACAGCAATATGGCGATGCGCCGCCGGCTCGCACCGAGCGCGCGCAGGATTGCGATTTCGTCAAAACGCCGGCTGGCATAGCGGCGCGCGGCAAGCAGCATTGCCACCGATGCGAGTCCGCCTGCGACCAGCGCGGACAGGCGCAGGAAGCGTTCAGCACGCTCAAGCGCAACCCGGATCTCGGGCCGCGCTTCGCGCGCATCCTCGAGCCGTTCGCCGCGACCGAGCTTCGGCCGGACCGCCTTCATCCAGCCAGCGACCTGCTGCGGCGTACCGGCGACAAGCCATCGATAGCGGACACGACTGCCGAAGCCGATCAAGCCGCTCGCAGCAAGGTCAGCCTCATTCAGCAGCAGGCGCGGCTGCATGCCGGAGAATTCCAGTACGCCATCGGGTTCGCGCTCGAGCAGCGCCGCAATCCTCAGCGTCAGATTGCCAAGCTGTATCGTTTCGCCTACGCGAACATTGAGCAACAGCGCAAGCCGCGTATCAACAATCGCTTCGCCGGGACGCGGAACCCCGCCACCGACGCCATCGGTGAACAGCAACTGGCCTCGCAACGGATAGCTTGCGCTCGCGGCCTTGACCGATGCCAGCGCCAGCCGCTCGCCGTTACGAACCATGCTCGGAAAGGTCGCAAGGCTGCCGGTTCGCAGGCCGCGCGCACGGGCTGCTTCGGCAAATGCTGGCGGAACCGGATGATCGGCGACGACGACCGCATCGGCAGCGAGCAAGGCATTGGCTTCACGTGCAAGCAACTGTTCCATGCGGCTTGCGAGCAAGCCGACCGCGGTCAACGCGGCGATCGCGATCGTCACCGCGTACAACAGCGTGCGCCACGCCGGCGCATTGAAGTCGCGCCGCACCAGGCGCAAGAACAGCCGGATCATTTCAGCACCTGCGCAAACTCGATGAGCTTTCCGCCCGACAGCCGCAGGCGCCAGTCGCAACGCGCGGCGAGTTTTTCATCATGAGTGACCAGCACCAGTGTGGTTCCAGCCTGCCGGTTCAACTCGAACAGCAGGTCGGCAACATGCGCGCCGGTCGCTGAATCAAGACTGCCGGTCGGCTCGTCGGCGAATAACACCTGCGGACCCGGCGCGAAAGCGCGAGCGAGTGCAACGCGCTGCTGCTCGCCGCCAGAAAGCTGGCGCGGCGTATGCTCAAGCCGGTCGGCCAGCCCCACCCGGACCAACCAATCCGCGGCACGCTGTTCGATTTCGCGCCGGCTCATGCCGTCGCGCGGGATCAGTTCGAGCGGCAGCATCACATTCTCGAGCGCAGTCAGATCCGGCAACAACTGAAACGACTGGAAAACGAAACCGGTCAGCTCGGCGCGCAACGCGGCGCGGCCGTCCTCGTCAAGTGCGTTCAGCTGTCGGCCCGCCAGTTGCACCCCGCCATACGTCGGCGCATCGAGTCCGGCCAGTAGCGCCAGCAGCGTGGACTTGCCTGAGCCGGATTCGCCGACTACCGCAAGGCTTGCCCCGGCCGGCAGCGAAAATGAAATATCATGAAGGATATCGAGCGCATGGCGACCGGTGAGAACCGTCTTGCCGAGCGCTTCGGCAACAATCAAGCTGGAATCTGACATGCGACGCAATTTCCTGGTTTCTGTTTTTCTGATGTTGGCCCTGCTGCCCACCGCCGCACAGTCCGCGCCGGTGCTGCTGGTTTTCGGCGACAGCCTTTCCGCCGGTTACGGTCTGCCGGCCAAGGCCTCGTGGCCGCGCCTGCTCGAAGCCGAACTGGTCCGGCGCCAATCCGGCTGGCGCGTCGTCAACGCCAGCGTTTCCGGCGAAACCACCGCCGGCGGCCTGACCCGCTTGCCTGCTGCATTGAAAAAACACCAGCCGCAACGCGTAGTACTCGAACTCGGCGCCAACGACGGCTTGCGCGGATTGCCCCCTGCCGAGATGGAAAAGAATCTCGCCACGATGATCAAGCTAATCCGCGACAGCGGCGCCGAGGTCCATCTGGTCGGCATGGCGCTGCCTCCCAATTATGGCGCGGATTACACAAAAAAGTTCGCTGCAGTCTATGAAACCCTCGCGCGCAAGCACCGGATCGGTTTCACCCCGTTTTTGCTCGCCCCGATCATCGCCCGCCCGGAGTTGTTCCAGTCCGACGGCCTGCACCCGACCCGCGAAGCGCAGCCGCTGCTGATGCAGTTGATGCTGAATGATCTACAAATCCAATAAAAAACCCGCCTGAAAAGGCGGGTTTTGCACGGTGCAAGCGAAATCAGGCGCGCTTCTTGAATTCGCCGGTACGGGTATCGATTTCGATCTTGTCGCCGATTTCGATAAAAGCGGAAACAGGCAGCTCGTAACCATTGGTCAGGCGGGCCGGCTTCATCACCTTGCCCGAGGTATCGCCGCGAACGGCCGGCTCGGTATAGGCGACTTCGCGAACGATCGTGTTCGGCAGCTCAACGGAAATGGCCTTCTCATTGTAGAAGGTCACTTCGCACAGGTCCTGCATGCCGTCTTCGAGGTAATGGAAGGTGTCGCCAAGGTTGTCCTTTTCGACCTCGTACTGATTGAATTCGCCATCCATGAACACGTACATCGGATCGGCGAAGTACGAGTAGGTGCAGTCCTTCTTGTCCAGCACGACCACGTCGAACTTGTCATCGGCGCGGTAAACGGCTTCGGACGGCGCGTCGGTCAGCAGGCTCTTCATCTTCATTTTCACCACGGCGGCGCTACGACCCCCTTTGGTGTATTCGGCTTTTTGCACCACGAGCGGCTGGCCATCGACCATGATCACATTGCCGGGGCGGAGTTCTTGTGCGGTTTTCATGCTTTGGAAAATCCTGTAATGACGAGGAGGTGATTGATTGGAAAAATAAAAGCCGGCTATTTTACCTTGCCGGAAACGAACTTGACCAGATTGGCGGCAAGATCACCATTGACCGCCAGTCGGCTGGCCCAGACCCGCGCATGATCCAGCAGAGCTGGCAACGCGGCGGAAAACGCCGGCCACGCCAATCCTGCGCCCTCGCCCCAATTCCATTCCCGCCAAAAAACCCGCAGCGCCTGCGCGGCATCGGCGCTCAATCCCTGGCAATAACGATCCATGAATGCCTCAAGCTTCACATGATGCGCATCCTCATCCTGCGGATAGATATGCCAGACAAAAGGCAAGGCCGCCCATTGCGACCGCACGAAACTATCCTCGCCGCGCACGAAATTCAAATCGCAACTCCAAAGCAGCCGGTCATAGTCATCCTGCGACAGCATCGATAGACAAGTCAGCGCCAGCGAGCCCCGGCGAACGGTCAGGCCGGCGGCCAGCTCCGGTGCGGCCAGCGCCGCGCGCATTTGCGGCGACAATCGGCCTTCCGGCAGCAGCACATGCAGCGGCTGCGCTCCCGCCGCCCATTGCGAGACCAAGCCGGTCAAAGCCGGGTTTTCATAGCCGAACAGGGAAATGACCTGCGCGGCAGAATCCACCGAAGCATGACGACCCAGCAGCTCCGCCCTGTCCTGCGCCGACCAGCGCCCGCGCGCGGCGCGCATCGCAGCTTCTCCAAGCACGCCGCCAGTTCCGACCGTAAACCCCGGAAAGAAAAAGTATTTTTCCAGGCCCAACTGCGGGGAAGGCAAGCCATGACAGCCTTCGACCCATTCCTCGGCCGACAGGTATTCCAGATTGATCCAGACTGGCCTGGTCGCGCGCATTGCCTCCAGAAACGCCGCCGGCAAACTACAGCCGAACGCCTCTATTACCACATCGCAAGGCTCGACCGGCGTGAAAGGCTCAAGCCAATGCCGCACGATCACGCCGGCGCAGACCTGCTGATTGAGCGCAGGATCGATCTCGGGCTGGATGCGGGAAAAGCTGAATAGGTCATCGACCCAGAGGCGGACGTCGAGGCCATATTCGGCAGCAAGCTGACGCGCCAAACGCCAGCACACGCCAATGTCGCCGAAATTGTCGACGACCGTGCAGAAGATGTCCCAGCGCTGCGGAACGGGGAGAACAGGATTCATGCGCGCAGACTACCCGTGCGGCGCGGCCTGGCGCAAGACGCCGGTCATCGCGGCTATCGCGTTGGGATTGCCAAACGCGCAAACGCGAACCTATGGTGAACACATAGCGGAGACAAACCATGACCATCCACCGAATGCTTGCCGTGCTGGCAGCGCTAGGGCTTGCCGGCTGCTCAAGCCTGCTACCGACAGCCGGCGTGACCACGCGCTCGCCGTGGCACAACTACGAAGCCGCCCGCGAAGCCTTCAACCGGATCGAACCCGGCCAGACCACGCGTGAACAACTGCACAAGATGGGATTCGACCCGGTCCAAACACCGAACATCACCCTGATGAACCACCTCGATGTCACCAAGCTGTTCGTGCCAAACGAATCGGTGCGAATGACCGATCTGCCGCCGGATGTGCAATCCTGCCTGCAAGCCAAGAACGATTGCCACGGCTATGCCGTCATCACCGGATATATGTTCCGCGAGCGTTACGGCAATACGTTCCTCGACGTGTTCAATTTCCGCCGCAAGACCACAACGACCGGCTGGCAATTCCAAGGCTGGATCATCATGAACAACGGTCTTGTCGTCTACAAGCTCGAGGGCGGCAAGCCGAACATCGAAGAATTCGAGGACAAGAAGAATCCGCTCGGCCCGCTGCAGGATATCTCGTTGCCAGCGACCATTCTAGTTGAATGAAAAATGTTATTAATCAAATACTTACAAACCCCACCATCGGCGGGGTTCTGCAGAACAAGACGGGCCTACTTTGCGTCGGCCACGCACTTCTTGACGAAGCTGTTCTTGGCAGCGCCGGCAAGCTTTTTGTCCTTGGCCACGACTTCACAGTTTGCCGTGGCAGAGGCGACTTTCGCGTCAGCTTCGCACTTTTTCAGGAAGCTGGCCTTGGCCGCGCCGGCAAGCTTTTTCTCGGCAGCGGTCGCTTCGCAGGCGGAAGGCACAGGCGCGGCGGCTTTGGTGTCGGCTTCGCACTTCTTCAGGAAGCTGGCCTTGGCGGCGCCGGCAAGCTTCTTGGCGGCAGCCGCCTGCTCGCAGCTTTCTGCGGCAAAGGCCAGGCTTGAAGCAAAAAGGGCAACGGTTGCAGCGATCAGGATCTTGCGCATCGGTATCACTCCTTGTGGTTGGTCTGGGCAAAATGCCAGCAATATCATTCTAGCGGGCCACAAATATTTTTGCGCGCGAGGCAATTAAACCCGCGCCTCACTTGCAGAGCCCGCAACAGGGTAAAATGTCCAACCAGCTTTTGCCGCATCCGGCAAGCGACTTTATGAGCACCTCAATGTCAGAAACCCCCGCCCTGCTTTTTTCCGACCTCGCTCTGAGCGAACCGCTACTGCGCGCGCTCAAGGATGTCGGCTACGAATCCCCTTCGCCGATCCAGGCCGCCACGATCCCCACTTTATTGGGAAATCGCGACGTACTCGGTCAGGCACAGACCGGCACTGGCAAGACAGCCGCATTCGCGCTGCCGATCCTGTCGCGCATCGATCTGAAGCAAACCGCCCCGCAAGCGTTGGTGCTTGCGCCGACGCGCGAACTGGCGATCCAGGTCGCCGAGGCGTTCCAGAGCTACGCCGCGCATATCCCCGGCTTCCATGTGCTACCGATTTACGGCGGCCAGAGCTACGGCCCGCAGCTTTCCGCGCTGCGTCGCGGCGTCCATATCGTCGTCGGCACGCCGGGCCGAGTAATCGACCACCTCGACAAGGGTTCGCTCGACCTGTCGCAACTGAAAACGCTGGTGCTCGACGAAGCCGATGAAATGCTGCGCATGGGCTTTATCGACGATGTCGAACGCATCCTGAAGGAAACGCCAGCCAGCCGCCAAACCGCGCTGTTCTCGGCCACAATGCCGTCGGCGATCAAGCGCATCGCCAAGACCTACTTGCGCGATCCGGCCGAAGTCACTGTCGCGGCCAAGACCGGCACCGCCGATAATATCCGCCAGCGCTACTGGCTGGTCAGCGGCATGCACAAGCTCGACGCGCTGACCCGCATTCTCGAAGCCGAACCGTTCGACGGCATGATCATCTTCTCCCGCACCAAGTTGGGCACCGAGGAGCTCGCCAGCAAGCTGCTGGCGCGCGGTTTTTCGGCCGCAGCGATCAACGGTGACCTGCAGCAACAGCAGCGCGAACGCATGATCGGCCAGCTCAAGGACGGCACGATCGACATCCTGGTGGCGACTGACGTCGCCGCACGCGGCCTCGACGTCGACCGCATCAGCCACGTGATCAACTATGACGTGCCGACCGACCCGGAAAGCTACACCCACCGGATCGGCCGCACCGGCCGCGCCGGGCGCAGCGGCGAAGCGATCCTGTTTGTCACGCCGCGTGAAAAAAACCTGTTGAAAATGATCGAACGCACGACGCGCCAGCCGATTGCCCCGCTCGAACTGCCAAGCATCCAGGCCGTCAACGATGTGCGCATCGCCAAGTTCAAGGACCAGATCACCGAAACGCTGGCCGCCGGCGAACTTGAACTGTTCACTTCGCTGGTCGAGGACTATGAGCGCGAGCAAAACGTGCCGGCGAGCGAAATCGCCGCGGCGCTCGCCAAGATGGCCCGCAGCGGCGTACCGCTGCTGCTGGAAAAACCCAAGCGCGAAGCCTGGAGCGAAGACAAGCCTGTACGTGATCGTAGCGAACGCCCGGATCGTCGTCCGCGCGCCGAGCGCGAGCGCCCGGATTTTCCGAAGAAGGAGCGCGTGTTCCGCGCAGCCGATCCCGGCATGCGCACCTACCGCATCGAAGTCGGCTACGAGCACGGCGTGAAGCCGGGCAACATCGTCGGCGCGATCGCCAACGAGGCCGACCTCGACTCAAAGCAGATCGGCCGCATCGACATCTACGATGACTACACAATCCTCGATCTGCCCGAGAACCTGCCCGCGGAAAAGCTCGAATTGCTAAAAACCGTGCGCGTCGCCAGCCAGGCGCTCAGGATCAGCCGCGACGGCGGCGACGCATCGACTGCATCGACTGCACCGGCCGCAGCGCCGCGCAAAGCCGCGCCCCCCAAAGTCACGCAGGAGAAACCTTACTCACCGCTAGCTGCTTTCTCTGAACCGACCGAATCAGAACCCGAACCGGTCGAACCGAAAAAGAAAGGCAAGGATAAGGGCAAAACCAAGCCCAAGACCTGCACCTACCGGATCGAAGTCGGCCATAACGATGCGGTCAAACCGAACAATATCGTCGGTGCGATCGCCAACGAAGCCAGACTGGAAGCCAAGCACATCGGCCAGATCGCGATCTTCGACAGCTACAGCCTGATCGAACTGCCGGACGGCATGCCGCAGGAAACGCTTGAGCACCTGAAATCCGTCTGGGTCGCGGGCCGGCAGTTGCAAATCAGTCATGGCGGAGAAATGCCGCCGGAAGTAACTCCGCCAAAGCCGAGGCTCAGCAAGCCCTACAAGGACAAGAAACCCAGTGGCGACAAGCCGTCTCGCCGCAAGATTAGGCCATAAAATCCATTAAAATCAATTATTTGCAATAAAAACGCCCGCAATCGCGGGCGTTTTTCGCTATCGGCCAGACGGCAAAACTCTAGAGGTGATATAACCCCATGGCTTCCGGTTGGCGAATAATTTCGAGAACCCGGAGATGGGCTGTTCGGCCATCAGGAAGCTGCCAGTCAATCGACTGCCCGACGGAAAGCCCCAGCAAGGCGCTACCAACTGGCGCCAGAACAGATACGGTTCCCGGTGTACCGGCTGCATCGGGATAAACCAGCATAAGTTCGAAATTTGCGCCAGTAGCGTCATCAACGAACTTCACCGTGGAGTTCATCGAGGCTACATCGGGCGGCATTTCAACAGACTCAATGATATTGGCCCGGTCCAGTTCATCGCGTAATGCATCAAGACTTGACTCGCGATGATGTGGTTCTGAATTCAGTAATCGATCCAGACGGGCCCAGTCCAAGCGGGACATGGTGATTGGTAATTGTTTTTTCATGGGCGAATTTCTCGATTTTTCTTCAGATTCATTCTGAAAACATGACCGCCTGCGTGCAGGCAAGGATACCGTCATCCTTTTGAGCACACGGGCATGACCTATCGTACCGCCCCCCCCTTTTATCTACAACCGAAAAGAAAACGCCCGCAACTGCGGGCGTTTTCTTTCGTTGAACCGACGCTTACCAGATACCGAGATAGCCGAGAATACCTTCCGCCGCATTGCGGCCTTCGAACACCGCGCGCACAACCAGATCGGCGCCGCGCACCAGGTCGCCGCCAGCAAATACCTTCGGGTTGCTGGTCTGGTGCTTGAACTTCTGTTCCTGCGGCGCAACCGTGCGGTTCCATTGATCGATCTTGATTCCGGCCGACTCGAACCAGCTTGCAGCTTCGGTCTGGAAGCCGAAGGCAACGATCACGTGATCGCACTCGAGCACTTCTTCCGAACCTTCGATCACGACCGGCTTGCGGCGACCCTTTTCATCGGCCTCGCCAAGCTGCGTGGTCACGAGCTTCAAACCGAGACTGCCTCCCGCCAGCTTTTCGATGCCGACCGGCTGGCGGTTCCACAGGAAATTGACGCCTTCCTCCTTCGCATTCTGCACTTCGCGCTTCGAACCCGGCATATTCGCCTCGTCGCGGCGGTAGGCGCAAATCACGCTCTTCGCGCCCTGGCGGATCGAGGTGCGGTTGCAGTCCATCGCGGTGTCGCCGCCGCCGAGCACGACGACGCGTTTGTCCTTCATCGACAGGTGCGCCTCGCCGGCGGGCAGGGTGCCCATATTGTTGCGCACGTTGTTGATCAGGAACGGCAGCGCTTCGAGCACACCAGGCAGGTCTTCGCCGGCAAAACCGCCCTTCATGTACTTGTAAGCGCCCATTCCCATGAATACCGCGTCGAAATTGGCCAGCAGGCTTTCAAACGACACGTTCTTGCCGATTTCGGTATTCAGGCGAAATTCGACGCCCATTTCCTCCATTATCTTGCGGCGACGGACGACGACTTCCTTTTCCAGCTTGAACTCCGGAATACCGAAGGTCAGCAGGCCGCCGATCTCTTCATTGCGGTCGAAAACGACCGGCTTTACGCCATTGCGAACGAGGATATCGGCACAACCGAGACCGGCCGGGCCCGCGCCGATGATCGCTACCTTCTTGCCGGTCTGGATCACACCGGACAGGTCCGGACGCCAGCCTGCCTTCAGTGCTTCGTCGGTAATGTATTTTTCGATCGCACCGATCGTGACTGCGCCGAAGCCGCCCTGGTTCAGCGTGCATGCGCCTTCGCACAGCCGGTCCTGCGGACAGACGCGGCCGCAGATTTCCGGCAGCGAATTGGTTTTGTGCGAAAGCTCGGCGGCGACGAACAGCTTGCCTTCCTTGACCAGCTTCAGCCAGTTCGGGATGAAATTGTGCACCGGGCACGTCCATTCGCAATACGGGTTGCCGCAGCCCAGACAGCGCGCGGCCTGCTCGGTCGCGTCGCCGGTCGAGAGCGGCTTGTAGATTTCCTTGAACACGAACTTGCGCTCGGAGGCTTCCGCCTTGGCCCCCGGATCACGGGCCACGTTCATAAACTGGAATACGTCGTTTGTAGACATCTGTTCTTACCTCAAGAGGTTGTGTCCGTGAGTAACCAGGAGTGGGATGTGAGGGGTAAACCCCGGCACAGCGATTCGCCAGAAGCATTCACGGCAGCCGCGCACAACGGTACTCCTCACACCTGACTCCTCACACCTCACTCAATCTTTAAGCAGGCTGTCGAGCGTCGCAGCCTTCGGCTTCACCAGCCAGAACGCATCGGTCGCGGCCTCGAAGTCTTCGAGCAGTTCGCGGGCGATCGCGCTGCCCGTCAGCTTCGCATGCTGCTCAAGCTTTTCCTTCAGATACGCGCGATGCGGTTCCATCGCTTCCGTATTCATCAGGTTGATGTCAATCAGCTCGTTGTTGTAGCGGAAAGCGAACTTGCGCTCCGGGTCATAGACCATGGCAAAACCGCCGGTCATGCCCGCACCGAAGTTGTACCCGGTCTCGCCGAGCACGATCACGCTGCCGCCCGTCATGTATTCGCAGCCGTGGTCGCCCACGCCTTCGACGATCGCGGTCGCGCCCGAGTTGCGCACAGCGAAGCGTTCGCCGGCGATGCCGGCCGCAAACAGCTCGCCGCCGGTCGCGCCATACAGGCAGGTGTTGCCAACGATGACGGCGTCATGCGGAGCAAATTCGCTGCCCTGCGGCGGACGGACGATGATCTTGCCGCCGACCATGCCCTTGCCGACGTAGTCGTTCGCGTCTCCTTCGAGTTCGATCGTCAGGCCATTCGCATTCCACACGCCGAGAGACTGGCCTGCCGAGCCCTTGAGTTTGATCGTCAGGCAATCCGCCGGCAGCCCTTCGGCGCCATGCGCGCGGGCAATCTCGCCGGACAGGCGCGCACCAATCGAACGATTCACGTTCTGGACAGCGTATTCGAGCACCTGCACTCGCTTGGCCTGGATGCCGTCGAGCGCATCCTTGACCATCTGCTCGGCCAGTTCACCCTTGTCGAACGACGGGTTCGACGCCTCGACGCAGAAACGCGGCTCGGCGGCAGGGATTTGACCCTGATCGAGCAGTGCCGCCAGTTGCAGCTTGTTCTGCTTCTCGGTGATTCCGTTTTCCAGCACCAAAAGGTCGGTGCGGCCGATCAGTTCTTCCATTGTGCGCACGCCAAGCTTCGCCATCAGCTCGCGGGTTTCCTGTGCGATGAAGGTGAAATAGTTCATCACCATTTCCGGCAGGCCGATAAAGTTCTTCGTGCGCAGCTTGATGTTCTGCGTTGCGACGCCGGCAGCGCAGTTGTTCAGGTGGCAGATGCGCAGGAACTTGCAGCCGAGCGCGACCATCGGGCCGGTGCCGAAGCCGAACGATTCCGCCCCCATCAGCGCAGCCTTGACCACGTCGAGGCCGGTCTTCAAGCCACCGTCGGCCTGGACCCGTACGCGACCACGCAGGCCGTTCGCGCGCAGCACCTGCTGAGCCTCGGTCAGACCCAGTTCAAACGGCGTACCGGCATACTTGACCGACGTGATCGGCGAAGCGCCGGTACCACCGTCATACCCGGAAATCGTGATCAGGTCGGCGTAGGCCTTGGCCACACCGGCCGCGATCGTGCCGACGCCCGGTTCGGCGACGAGCTTCACGGAAACCAGCGCCTGCGGATTGACCTGCTTCAGGTCGAAAATCAGCTGGGCCAGGTCTTCGATCGAGTAGATATCGTGGTGCGGCGGCGGCGAGATCAGCGTGATCCCCGGCTTCGAGCAGCGCAGCTTCGCGATCAGCTCGCTGACCTTACCACCTGGCAGCTGACCGCCTTCGCCCGGCTTCGCGCCTTGCGCGACCTTGATCTGCAGCACTTCAGCGTTGACCAGGTAATGCGGTGTCACGCCAAAACGCCCGGAAGCAATCTGCTTGATCTTGGACATTTTCAGCGTGCCGAAGCGGGCCGGATCTTCGCCGCCTTCGCCGGAGTTCGAGCGTGCACCAAGACGGTTCATGCCTTCGGCCATCGCTTCGTGCGCTTCCGGAGACAGCGCGCCGAGCGACATTCCTGCGGAGTCAAACCGTTTCAGGAGGGATTCGACGGATTCGACCTCGTCAATTGCGATCGACTTGGCCGGATCGATCTTGAGCTCCATCAGGTCACGCAGCATCGCGACCGGACGCTCATTCACCAGCGCGGCGTATTTTTTGTATTCCTGATAATCGCCACCCTGCACGGCTTTTTGCAGCTGCATCACGACATCCGGGTTGTAGGCGTGGTATTCCTCGCCATGGACGTACTTGAGCAGGCCGCCCTGCTGGATCGGACGCATCGGATTGAACGCAAACTTGTTCAGCTGCTTCTGGTCTGCCTCGAAATCGGCAAAATCGGCGCCAGAAATACGCGACGGCGTGCCGTTCAGGCACAGTTCAACGACATCCTCGTGCATGCCAACCGCCTCGAACAGCTGCGAGCCGCGATAGGAAGCGATCGTCGAAATACCCATCTTCGACAGGATCTTGTGCAGCCCCTTGTCGATGCCCTTGCGGAAATTCGCGCAGGCCTTTTCCAAGTTGTAATCGACCTGACCCATTTCGATCAGTTCGCTGATGGTCTGATAGGCCAGGTACGGATAAACCGCTGTCGCGCCATAGCCGATCAGGCAGGCGAACTGGTGCGGATCGCGCGTCGTCGCGGTTTCGACAATGATATTCGTGCGGCAGCGCAGGCCGGAATTGACCAGCGCATGCTGGACCGCGCCGGTCGCAAACAGCGCGTGGATCGGCAGACGATCCTTGGCGATGTTGCGGTCGGACAGTACGACAATCACGACGCCGTCATTCTGCACCGCAGCCACCACTTCGGACTGCAATCGCTCAATGGCGGTCTTCAGGCTTTCCAGAACCGGGTCGAAGGAAAGATCAAAGCTGCGGCTCCGGTAGTCCGGGTCGATCTGCCCGGTCAGCACCTTGAATTTCTTGGTCGACAAAACCGGCGAGCGCACTTCGATGCGTTTGGCGTTGTATTCCTCTTCAAGGAACACGTTGCGCTCGGAACCGAAGCAGGTGTTCAACGACATCACGATCGCCTCGCGGATCGGATCGATCGGCGGGTTTGTAACCTGCGCGAACTGCTGGCGCAGGTAGTCATACGGCGAGCGGATCTTCTGCGACAGCACCGCCATCGGCGTATCGTCGCCCATCGAACCCGTCGCTTCCTGACCATCGCGCGCCAGCGGGCGCAATACCTGGTCGCGCTCTTCGTAAGTCAGCTGGAACTGCTTCTGGTAGGTCAGTAGCTCGCGTTTGTCCATCGTATGCAGCACGCCCGGATCCCAGCTTTCCTCAAGCTGGATCGCGTGGCGCTTGATCCACTGGCGGTATGGATTCGCGGATTTCAGGCGGTTGTCGATCGTTTCGGTATCGAGGAACTCGCCGGTCGCAAGATCTGCGGCAACGATCTGGCCAGGTTTCACGCGACCTTTCTTGACCACATCCTCGGGCTTGTAGTTCCAGACGCCGATTTCGGAAGCGATCGTCAGGTGGCGATCCTTAGTAATCACATAGCGCGCCGGGCGCAGGCCATTGCGGTCGAGCATGCAGCCGGCATAGCGGCCGTTGGTCCAGACGATACCGGCCGGGCCGTCCCAGGCCTCCATGTGCAGCGAGTTGTATTCGTAGAACGCGCGCAGATCGCGGTCGTTGCTGTCGACGTTCTGCCAGGCAGGCGGAACCAGCATGCGCATCGCGCGGAAGATATCGATGCCGCCCATCAGCAAGCCTTCGAGCATATTGTCGAGGCTCATCGAATCTGAGCCGTTGGTCTGCACGATCGGACGCACGGCGTCCATATCGATATGCGGGGTTTCCAGGATCGCTTCGCGCGCCTTGGCCCACAGCCGGTTGCCGGAAACTGTATTGATTTCGCCATTGTGCGCCAGGAAACGGAATGGCTGCGCAAGCTTCCACTGCGGCCAGGTATTGGTCGAGAAGCGCTGGTGATAAACGGCCAGCGACGACTCAAAGCGGCTATCGCTCAGGTCGGGGTAGAACACCGGCAGGTTTTCCGGCGTCACGAGACCTTTGTACGAGATCACGTGCGGATTCAGCGTCGGCAGGTAAAAGCCGGCATCGGCCGCATTGGCCTTTTCGGCCATGCGGCGGGCCTGATACAGCTTGCGCTCGAACGACTGGTCATCCATGCCATCCGGGCAATTCACAAAAATCTGCTTGAACTGCGGCAATGTCTTCAGCGCGTATTCGCCGCAAGCGTCGAGGTTGATCGGAACGACGCGCACGCCGGCAACTTCGAGTCCCTGGCTTTCAACTGCCTCGATCAGACGCGCAACGGAAATATCCTCCAGATGGAAGACCAGACCTGCCGCATACTGGCCGGCAAGCTTGAAGCCAGCTTCGCTTGCGACGGTGCGCAGGAAACCATCCGGTTTTCGGAACAGCAGACCACACCCGTCGCCCGACTTGCCATCGGCGGCCACCGCGCCGCGGTGGGTCAGGCACGCGAGCGAATCAATAGCAGTGGACACCAGCCAATGCGAAGGCTTGTCATCCATCTGCGTGATCAGGCCGAAGCCACAGCTGTCCTGTTCAAACTGCGGGCGGTACAGTGTTCCCTGCAACCAGTTTTGTCTTTCCATCATCTTGAGACCTTGGCTATCCATCGGGCCGCCGGCGGCGCACTCATTTGGTGCGCGCCGCACTTTTTTAGTGCATTGAAAATAAAGCACTTTTTTGGCGAAAGGGTCAACATACTATTCCTATTTATTCCCAACCTGCAATTCCCAGAGGCGCCCAGGAGCGGGTTGCCCCGCCCAAAATTCGCGGTACATTTGACTTTAATCATCCCGAACAGGATCAATCCGGCCAATGAAAACCAACTTGTTCCGCGACCTGCCAGTCGACGTTCCCACCGAGGTCATTCAGACGCTGATCGAACAGCCAGGCGTGCGAATCGAGCGCATCGTATCAACCGGGCAAGCGAGCCCGCCGGGGTTCTGGTACGACCAGAGCGAGGCGGAATGGGTCATACTGCTCGCAGGCGCAGCCCGATTGCGATTCGAATCGCCCGCTGAAGTCGTCGAGCTTGCCGCCGGCGATTGCCTGAACATCGAAGCTCACCGTCGCCACCGCGTCGACTGGACCTCGCCCAACGAGCCGACCCTCTGGATTGCCGTGTTCTACGGACAGGACACCCCACCACCCAACAATACCGTCCCGACGACGCAATTCGGGCGATAGCTGGTAATGCCCTTGAGTCCCAGCCGCCAAGCCTGCAGGTACAGATCGCGGAAATCGGCATATGCCCCCGCTTCCGGAACATTAACCGTTTTCGAGATTGCAGAATCGATGTAGGGCTGCACCGCGGCCACCATGCGGACATGATCAAGCGGGGAGATTTCGAGCGCAGAAACAAAAGCTGGCGGCAAGGGTTCGCCGCGATGAAGCCTTTGCCAGACTCGCCACGCATGGTCTTCGACCGGATATTCTTCAATAGCACCACTGCGCGCGAGCTTGCGTCGCACATAACGCCAGCTGAACGCAGGTTCGATACCATTTGAAGCGTTATCAGCGAAGGCCAGCGAAATCGTCCCGGTCGGCGCAATCGAAAGCAAGTGCGAGTTCCGGATGCCATTGCGGCGGATTGCGGCCTTGATTCGGACCGGCAACCGGCTGGCAAAGGCAGGCTCGGCCAGATATCGATCCGTATCCAGCACCGGAAACGCGCCACGTTCGCGCGCAAGCTCGACGCTTGCCAGGTACGCGCAGTTACGCAGCGTACGCGCGATACGCACGGCCATCGCTCGGCCGCAGGAACGGTCATAGCGCAATCCAAGCATCACCAACGCATCGCCAAGTCCAGTCACACCCAGGCCGATTCGCCGCTTCGCCTGCGCCTCCCGCCGCTGCGGCTCAAGCGGCCAGTGCGTCAGATCGAGCACGTTGTCGAGCATGCGCACACCCTGCTCTGCCAGGAACGCAAGAGTGTCCCAGTCGATCCGCGCATCCGGAGTAAACGGATCGCGCACCAACCGGGTCAAATTGATTGAACCGAGGCAGCATCCGGCATAATCCGGCAGCGGTTGCTCACCGCACGGATTCGTCGCGGCGATCCGCTCAAGATAAGACAGGTTGTTGTCGCGATTGATCCGGTCAAAAAACAGCACGCCAGGCTCGGCGTGATCCCAGGTTGCGCGCATGATCTCGTCCCACAGCGCGCGCGCGCGAATCGTTTCGTACACCCACGCCTCACCGCGCCGGCGAACCGGCAGCGCAGGACGGACCGCATGAACCAGCTCCCAGTCGCCATCGTCCTGCACCGCCTGCATGAACGCATCACTCACGCCGACCGAGAGATTGAAGCGCGTCAGCCCGCCGCAATCCTTCGCATGCACGAAACGCAGGATGTCCGGATGGTCGCAATCGAGCACCGCCATCTGCGCGCCGCGGCGCGCGCCGGCCGATTCGCCCTCGGCGCGACTCGAATCAAAGCGTTCGATGCAGGCGACCGGCCCGGCGCCGAGCGTGCCTTGCGGCGGAACAGGCGAAAAGTTGTAACCGACCCCGCCGCCGCAGCGCATCGTCTCGGTCGCCTCGCGCAAGGCGAGATCGATATCGTCGCCAATCGGCTGCACGAAGCAGTTGATCAATGTGGCATCGCCAGCGATGCCGGCGGATGCCATGATGCGCCCGCCACCGATGAAGCCCTCGTGCAGCGCACGCAGGAACAGCTGTTCGTGCGCACGGCGATTGGCCTGTTCGCAACGGGCAAGCGCGTGCGCGACGCGACGAAATATCCCGTCAGCAGTCTTTCCCCGGCCCTTGGCATATTTTTCCGCCAGTACTGCGGTGGAAATCCTCTGCATTCGCACCACAAGCCACCCGACCTTGTGCATTAAAAATAAAGTCCATAAAAATCAAATGATTACAAAGCAAGGCATCCATTCAGGAAAATCATCACCACTGCAGCAAGAATAGCCGCCAGGCGACGATAGGCAATAAAAAACCCCGCCGAGGCGGGGTTTTACAACCAGCTGTCTGAAAAATCAGGCGGCTTGGATGTTGGAGGCTTGCTTGCCCTTCTGACCGGTGGTCACTTCGAAGGAAACGCGCTGGCCTTCTTTCAGGGTCTTGAAGCCCGGCATGTTAATTGCCGAGAAATGAGCGAACAGGTCTTCACCGCCTTCGTCCGGGGTGATGAAGCCGAAGCCCTTGGAGTCATTGAACCACTTTACAGTACCGAGTGCCATTACTGGAATTCCTATTACAAATCTATTAAACACCTCAACGAGGTACGCTGGGTTTGATGGAGCAAGACAAGCAAAACGGCAGTACCGGTACTGCATGAAACTTGTACATCAAACTCTGAATACATTTTTACGCGAGTTGGGCCTTGGCGGTCAAGCGATAGTGGCGTATACGCAACAAACTGTGACAATTTTGTCATCTTGAAAAGCAGGCCCGCTGGGCCAAAATGAAAAAAGACACGATAAGCGGGATTGTAAATGGCCATCAGGCATAAAACGGAAACGCAACAGGCGCCGCAGTCAACACGGACCGAGCCGCCGCCATTATGGCGTGTTGTGCTACTCAATGACGACTTCACCCCGATGGATTTCGTTGTCGATGTGCTGCAGGTTTTTTTTGGCATGACATCCGAACAGGCCACGCGGGTTATGCTTCAAATACATACTGAAGGACGTGGCATTTGTGGTGTTTTCCCGAAAGACGTGGCCGCCACTAAGGTTTCCGAGGTCACGCAGTTTTCCCGGCAGCACCAGCACCCGCTGCAATGCAGCATGGAGATCGAAAAATGATTGCCCAGGAACTGGAAGTTACATTGCACATGGCGTTCATGGACGCGCGGCAGAAGCGGCATGAATACATCACCGTCGAACACCTGCTGCTCGCGCTGATTGACAACCCGTCCGCCAGCGAGGTGCTGCACGCCTGCGGCGCCAACTCCGAAGAACTGCGTCGCCAGCTGACCGATTTCGTGAATGAGCACACGCCGGTTTCCTCCGGCTCGAACGAAGTCGAAACCCAGCCCACGATCGGCTTCCAGCGAGTGATCCAGCGCGCGATCCTGCACGTGCAATCGTCCGGCAGGAAGGAGGTCAACGGCGCGAACGTGCTGGTGGCGATCTTTGGTGAAAAAGACAGTCACGCCGTGTATTACCTGCACCAGCAGGGAATCACGCGTCTCGACGTGGTCAACTTCATCTCGCACGGCATCGCCAAGAGCCAGCCGCAGCCGCAACAGCCGAAATCCGAGCCGCACGAAGAACACGAACAGGAATCCCAGCAGGGCAGCGTGCTGGAAAACTACACGCAGAATCTGAACCAGCAGGCGTTGGCTGGCCGCATCGACCCGCTGATCGGGCGCGATGCCGAGCTTGAGCGTGTGATCCAGATCCTGTGCCGGAGGCGCAAGAACAACCCGCTGTTGGTCGGCGAGGCCGGAGTCGGCAAGACCGCAATCGCCGAAGGACTCGCACGCCGGATCATTGAGAACGAGGTGCCTGACATCCTGTCAGATGCCACCGTCTACGCGCTCGACATGGGCGCGCTGCTGGCTGGCACCAAGTACCGCGGTGATTTCGAGCAGCGACTGAAGGCTGTGATCAAGCAGCTGACGGACGAACCTGGTGCGATCCTGTTCATCGACGAGATCCACACGCTGGTCGGCGCGGGCGCGGCTTCGGGCGGCACGCTTGATGCGTCGAACCTGCTGAAGCCGGCGCTGTCGAACGGCGCACTGAAGTGCATCGGCGCGACCACCTACAACGAATTCCGCGGCATCTTCGAAAAAGACAACGCCCTGTCGCGCCGCTTCCAGAAGATCGACGTCACCGAGCCGACGATCGAACAGACCGTCGAGATCCTGAAGGGGCTCAAGGAAAAATTCGAGCAACACCACAGCGTCAAGTACACGGCGGCCGCGCTGACTGCCGCAGCCGAGTTATCGGCCAAGTTCATCAATGACCGCCATCTGCCCGACAAGGCGATCGACGTGATCGACGAGGCCGGCGCAGCGCAGCGCATCCTGCCCAAATCAAAGCAGAAAAAAACCATCAACAAGCACGAGATCGAGGAGATCATCGCCAAGATCGCGCGAATTCCGCCACGCAACGTCTCAAGCAACGACCGCGATGCCCTGAGAACGCTCGATTCCGACCTGAAGCACGTCGTTTTCGGCCAGGACCCGGCGATCGATGCACTGGCAACCGCGATCAAGATGGCGCGCGCCGGACTCGGCAACCCGCAGAAGCCGATTGGCAATTTCCTGTTCTCGGGGCCGACCGGCGTCGGCAAAACCGAGGTCGCGCGCCAGCTCGCCTACACGCTCGGCATCGAACTCGTGCGTTTCGACATGTCCGAATACATGGAGCGCCACGCGGTCAGCCGCCTGATCGGCGCGCCGCCCGGTTATGTCGGTTTCGAGCAGGGTGGACTGCTGACCGAAGCGATCACCAAGCATCCGTATGCAGTGCTGCTGCTCGACGAGATCGAAAAGGCGCATCCGGATATCTTCAACGTGCTGCTGCAGATCATGGATCACGGTACGCTGACCGACAACAACGGGCGCAAGGCCGATTTCCGCAACGTGATTCTCATCATGACCACGAACGCGGGCGCCGAATCGCTGAACCGCGCCGTAATCGGCTTCACGACCCAGAAAGAAACCGGCGACGAGTTGCAGGAAATCAAGCGCATGTTCACGCCGGAATTCCGCAACCGGCTCGACGCGACGATTTCGTTCGCACCACTCAGCCCGCAGGTCATCCTGCAGGTCGTCGACAAATTCCTGCTCCAGCTCGAACTCCAGCTGCAGGAAAAAAAGGTCGAAGCGCACTTTACGCCGGAACTCAAGGCCTGGCTGGCGGAAAAGGGCTTCGACCCGCAGATGGGCGCCCGGCCGATGGCGCGCCTGATCCAGGAGACGATCCGCAAGGCGCTGGCCGACGAACTGCTGTTCGGCCGGCTCGTGAACGGCGGCGAGGTCACGATCAGCATTGGCGAGCACGGCAAGGCGGTGCTGACCTTCCCGGAAAAAGCGCCGGCGACCGTTTGACCCGGCACTGAACCTCAAAGACAAGGGCGCGCCAACATGGCGCGCCCACTTTATTTGCCAAGCAAATAATCTATATAAATCAACAACTTACAAAATACACCGCACCATAATCGGCACACTTCCCGTTCCCTTGTTGTGGAAAAAGAGACAGTCATCAACTAATACCAAAGCATCCAGCCGCCGGGCGAACTAGAATTCCACAATCAAAATAATCAAGAATCATTTTCATGCAACTCGGCGACAAACTTTACTTCAAGGAAATCTGCTGGGTGCTTGCGATCAAACTGGCCCTGGTCATCGCGATCCGCATGATTTTTTTCAGCAACCCAGCCCCCAAGTCAGAAGGTACGGTCATGACTGCCAGTCACTTGCTCGGCGCATCCACGCCGGCCTCCCTTCAACTCGCCCCTACCAACCGGAGGTCTTATGATCAGTGAATCCCTGGTGGATCTGTCACGGCTGCAATTCGCGCTGACCGCGATGTACCATTTCCTATTTGTGCCGCTCACGCTGGGCATGGCCTGGATCCTGTTCTTCATGGAACTGATCTACGTGCGAACCGGCAACCCGGTCTACCGCGACATGGTGAAGTTCTGGGGCAAACTGTTCGGCATCAACTTCGCACTCGGCGTCACCACCGGCATCACGCTCGAATTCCAGTTCGGCACCAACTGGGCCTACTACTCGCACTATGTCGGCGACATCTTCGGCGCGCCGCTCGCGATTGAGGGCATGCTCGCCTTCTTCCTCGAATCGACGTTCATCGGCCTGTTCTTCTTCGGCTGGCACCGCCTGTCCAAGGTCGGCCACCTGACCGCAACCTTTCTGATGGCGCTCGGTTCCAACCTGTCGGCGCTCTTGATCCTGATCGCCAACGGCTGGATGCAAGATCCTGTCGGCTCGGCGTTCAACTACCAGACGATGCGCATGGAAATGACCGACTTCGTCGCAATCGTGCTCAACCCGACCGCACAGGCCAAATTCGTCCACACGCTGTCGGCCGGCTACGTGACCGGCTCGGTATTCGTGCTCGCAATCTCGGCGTGGTATCTGCTGAAGGGGCGCGACAAGGCTTTCGCCCACAGCTCTTTCCGCATCGCCGCTGCCTTCGGCCTGGCGGCATCAATCGGCGTCGTGCTCCTCGGCGACGAGTCGGGTTACCATCTACACAAGACCCAACCGGCGAAGCTCGCCGCAATCGAAGCGATGTGGGAAACCGAGTCGGCGCCGGCCGGGCTGGCGCTTTTCGCGTTGCCAGACCAGGCCGCGAGGGAAAACCATTACGAACTGAAAATTCCGTACCTGATGGGTATCATCGGCACCCGCTCGCTCGATACGGAAATCCCCGGCATCAATGACATCATCGCGACCAACCGCGCCCGCATCGAAAAGGGCCAGAAGGCCGTGATCGCCCTGGAAGCCTTGCGCGCCGACCCGAAGGACGCCGCCATCAAGGCACTGTTTGAGCAATACCAGGCGGATCTCGGCTTTGGCCTGCTGCTGAAAAAATACGTGGCCGACGTGCGACAGGCCACGCCCGAAATCATGGACAAAGCCGCGGCCGACACCATCCCGAAGGTTGCTCCGCTGTTCTGGGGTTTCCGATTGATGGTCGGCCTCGGTTTCTCGTTCGTGCTGCTGTTCGCTGCAGCGTTCTGGTTCAGCTACCGCAACCGGCTCGAGCAGAATCGCTGGCTGCTGCACTGGGCATTCTGGTTCCTGCCGACGCCCTGGATTGCCTGCGAGCTCGGCTGGTTCGTCGCTGAATACGGTCGCCAGCCGTGGACCATCTATGGCGTGCTGCCGACCCATCTTTCCACGTCAACACTGTCGGTCGGCAGCATCGTGTTCTCGCTGGCCGGATTCATCCTCTTCTACACGGGCCTGCTGATCGCTGAAATGTACCTGATGTTCAAGTACTCGCGACTTGGCCCAAGCTCGCTCGGCACCGGCAAATACCACTTCGAGAAGCAAGGAGCCTGAACATGGATTACGAAACCCTGAAATTCATCTGGTGGCTTCTGGTCGGCGCGCTACTGATCGGCTTCGCGATCATGGACGGCCATGACATGGGCGTTGGCACGCTGCTGCCCTTCGTTGGCAGGACTGATACCGAGCGGCGAGTGATGATCAACAGCATTGCGCCGCATTGGGAAGGCAACCAGGTCTGGTTCATCACCGCCGGCGGCGCGATCTTCGCAGCCTGGCCGTTCGTCTACGCGACCGCGTTCTCCGGTTTTTACGTTGCGATGATGGCCACGCTGTGGGCGCTATTCTTCCGCCCGGTCGGCTTCGACTACCGCAGCAAGGTCAGCAACCCGCGCTGGCGCAGTTTCTGGGACTGGGGACTATTCATCGGCGGCGCAGTTCCGCCGGTGATCTTCGGCGTCGCGTTCGGCAACCTGTTCCTCGGCGTGCCGTTCTCGTTCGACAACACGCTGCGCGTCACCTACACCGGCGGTTTTTTCGACCTGCTGACGCCGTTCCCGCTGCTGTGCGGCGTGGTCAGCCTCGCGCTGCTCACCACGCAGGGCGCGCACTACCTGATGCTGCGCACCGACGGCGAAATCGCGCAAAGATCACGCAAGGCCGCGTTGATCTTCAACCTGATCCTTGCCGCAACTTTCGCATTGGCCGGCATCTGGCTCGCCTCGGGGATTCCGGGCTATGTGATTACCGCAGGCGGGCTGCCCGGCGCACCGTCCGATCCGCTCGCCAAAGAAGTTGCCCGGCAGGCCGGCGCCTGGTTCGCCAATTACCGCGCCTACCCGGCCACGATTGCCTTGCCGGTGTTCGCGTTCGCCAGCATCGCAGTCGGCCTGTTCGCTGCCTGGAAAAACCGCGGCGGCGCGGCCTTTATCGCCAGCAGCTTCGCCTGCGCCGGCGTGATCGGCACGGCGGGCGCCGCGCTATTCCCGTTCATCCTGCCCTCGTCGAGCCATCCGCAAAGCAGCCTGACCGCCTGGGATTCGACCTCAAGCGAACTGACGCTTGCGATCATGCTCGGCGTCGTCATTCTGCTGCTGCCGCTGATCGTTTTCTATACCAGCTGGGCCTACCGGATCATGCGCGGCAAGGTGACCAGTGAATACATCGAGCAGAACAGCAAGTCCGTCTACTAAAGGAGAACATCATGATCTATCTCGCCTGGATTATTGGCCTGACCGCAGCGGGGCTGTTCGTCACGCGCCATGCGATATCGGATGAGACGCAGGACCATCAGGAATAAACCCTCCCTGCCAAGCAAACAGCCCGTCAGGCATGACCTGACGGGCTGTTTTTTCGCCTGCGAATTTCAGGGCTGCGATTCGCCCCATTCGTACAGTTCAATGCTGGCAGGATCGCACTTGCAGCACCCACCGCATCCGGTTCCGGCCGGCAGTCGCCGGATACGCCCCTTGCGCTCAAGAACCGCCAGCATGCCACGCAGCGCCTCCGGAGCAGCGCCGAGCCCTTGCGCCATATCCTTGAGACTCGCGCGACGGCGAACTTTCAGATAATCGTTCAATTGCGACAGAATCATGGGTTCTCCCCTCAGCCATTCTGCGGCACGGCAAGCGCGGGAACATCCTCGCGCAGACCGTAACGGCGCATGCAGGCAAACGCGCCAACGAATGCGGTCAGAACACCGCTCACCAGACCCAGCGATGCGACAGGATGACTGGCATAGTTTGCAGCCTGATAAACGACCGTAGCCATGCCGTAGGCCATGCCCGTGGTCCAGCCAGCGACGAACAGCGTCCAGCGCATGCCGCTTTCCTGATAAACCGCCGCAATTGCAGCTGTGCACGGGAAATACAACAGGATGAACAGCAGGTAAGCGAACGCCCCGGCCTCACCGTCGAAACGCGCAGCCATTGCACCGAAGATTCCGGTGGAAATTTCATTTTCTTCAGCCACGGCTTCGCGGTCGCTGAGATCGCCCACTTCCAGGCCTAGCGGATCGCTCCAACCGCCAAGCGCGTCGGCGAGATTCTCCGGAATCGTGGCCACCGCAGTGGACAGCGCTTGCGCCAAGTCGAATGCCTCCTCCTCTTCAGGATTCTGCTCCTCGGCCAGCGCGGTATAGGTCGCATTGAGCGTGCCGACGACCGCTTCCTTCGCCAACACCCCAGTAAAGATGCCGACCGCAGCCGGCCAGTTCTGCTCGTCAAGCCCCATCGGCGCGAAAGCCGGCGCGATCGTGCGGCCGATTTCCGCCAGCACGGAATTGTCGCTGTCCTCGTTGCCAAAACTGCCGTCCATGCCGACGGCATTGAGGACGTTCAACACCAGCACCATCGGCACGATCACGCGGCCGGCGCTGAAGACGAAGCTTTTCAGCCGATCCCAGGTATGGCGCAGCACGCCCTTCAGTGTCGGCAGATGGTAGGAGGGCAGTTCCATGATGAACGGCGTCGCCTCGCCCTGCAGCAGCGTATGCTTGAGCACCAGTCCAGTCGTGATGGCCGCCGCAATGCCGATCAGATAAAGCCCGAACACGATGTTCTGCGCATTGTCCGGAAAGAAGGCCGCAGCAAACAGCACATAGACCGGCAGCCGGGCACCACATGACATGAACGGCGCCATCGCGATCGTCATCAGCCGGTCGCGCCGGTGTTCCAGCGTACGCGTCGCCATGATCGCGGGAACATTGCAGCCGAAGCCCACGATCAACGGTACGAACGACTTGCCGGGCAAACCGACCCAGCGCATGAACCGGTCCATCACGAACGCCGCGCGCGCCATGTAGCCGGAATCCTCGAGCGCGGACAGGAACAGATACAGAAAACCAATCACCGGAATGAATGTAGTCACAGTCTGCACGCCGCCGCCGATACCCTGCGCCAGCAGCACGTTCAACCACTCCGGCGCGCCGATGCCGGTCAGCCATTGGGCAAGCCCGTCGACCAGCACCGCGCCAGCCGCCTGATCGAAGAAGTCGATAAACGCGCCGCCGATGTTGATCGTGAACATGAACATCAGATACATCATCAGCAGGAAAATCGGAATGCCCAGCACGCGATTGAGCACGACGCGATCGATACGCTCGGTCATGTTGCCGTCGACCTGCCCCGTGATTTTCACTGCGGCATTGGCAATACGGTTGGCCAGACTGTAATGCGCATCGGCAACGAGAATGTCCAGATCATCCTCAAGCGGTGCGGCATGCTGTGCGGCAAGGCGGGCGACTTCCGGACCGACACTCCGTTTTGCCAGATCGTCACCTTCAAGCACGCGCACGGCCAGCCAGCGCACGGAAATCCCCGTCTGACTCTCCATGCGTGCGACCAGCGACTCAACCGCAGCCTCGACCGCGGGATCATAGGCAACCGACACGCTTGCGCAAGGCCGTTCCGCTGCCGCCCTGTGGGCCGCTGCCTTTAACTCGGCAATACCCTTCCGCTGCGAAGCCACGACGGCCACAACGGGGCAGCCGAGTTCGGCTTCGAGTTTTCCGGCGTCAACGCGCATGCCTTTGGCTTCGGCCACATCGATCATGTTCAGCACGACCAGCAGCGGCACGCCCATTTCAGCGAGCTGCGTCGTCAGGTACAGATTGCGCTCAAGGTTCGAGGCATCGACGATATTGATGACCAGATCGGCCTCGCCGCCATGCACATAGTCGCGCGCGACGCGCTCGTCGAGCGAAACCTCGCAGTCGATCACGTCGAGCGAATAAGTACCGGGCAGGTCAACGACCTCGAAGCACGCTCCGTCCAGCCGATATTCGCCGCATTTCTTCTCGACCGTCACGCCGGGCCAGTTGCCGACACGCTGGGTCGAGCCGGTCAACGCGTTGAACAGCGTGGTTTTACCGCAGTTCGGATTGCCGACCAATCCCAGGATGAAACTTGTCTTCATCGCAGTTTCTCCACATTCAGGATGGCCGCTTCTTCCCGGCGCAGGCTCAGCGCAAAGCCGCGCACACGGATTTCCACCGGATCGCCCATCGGCGCCACGCGGGCGACGTCGATTTCGATGCCGGGCGTCAGCCCCATCGCCAGCAACTTGCGACGGAAACTTTTCCCCGCTTCGGAATACCCCGTCACCCTGGCGCGATCACCGACTCGTAACTGTCCGAGTGTCATCATGTTATCCCTTGATTTTATTGATATTTATCGGCATCACGATGATCTTGTGTGCCATGCCGCCTCCCAGCGCAAAGCGCGTCTCGCCGCGTGCGATGACGAGCCCTGCACCCTGCCGCTGCCGGACGACCAGTTCCGCGCCGACGTTCATGCCGAGTTCGGTCATGCGCTTGTTGAGTCCCGCGCCGCCGGCAAGGGCGACCACGCGCACAGGCTCGTGCTCGCTGGCCATCGCAAGCGGAAACGTGGATGAATGACCCGTCGCCATATTTCACTCCTGTTTTTCAGAATTCCCAGGCCACTCCGGCCTGGCCGAAATTACGCTTGCCGCCACGACCGAATGCCGCCGAAACCTTCAGGCCGTCAGCAATTTCGTAGCGCAGGCCGACCGCCTTGTCGGCCGCCGAGTGCTCCTGGCCGAAGGTCTCGACGGTCAGTTGCAACTTGTCCATCAGCGGAAATTCGTAACCGACGCCCCAGGTCGCAACAGTATCGCTCTCGCCCTGCGCCCTGGTGCGCAGCCCGCCGAGGTTCAGATGCAGGACCTGACCGTTTTCAAAACGATAGGAGGCCAGTCCGGTCAGCGCATATTCGTGCTCGTGGAATTTCTCGGCCGACTCATAGTCGGTCACGCGGGTACGGCCATAGTCGAAACGCCCGCCCAGCGACCAGCCCTTGTCGTTCTGGTAAGGCACCCATTTCGCGCCGAAGCCAACACCGCGCAGCTTGGTGTCGGGATTCGCGCTGCCGTCGTTCGCGCGCGAGGCCGCGATTTCGAGCTCGAGCTTCTCGAACGGGCTGAAGCCGAACACGATTTCTGCGCCACGGGTTTCATCGTCGGCGCTCCAGACGCCTTCGAGCTTCATGCCGCCCTGGGCGAGCGTGCCGGCATCATCGGTATTCATCGGCCCTTCGGCGTGGGCGAACGGCAATGCGATCAGCCCTGCCATGACAGAGACAAAAGCAAATCTGGAGAAAGAACGGGATGGACTCACAAAACCTCCTGATAAAGGGAACTGCACTAATGGGGACGGGGACCATTCTAAATGATAATTATTATCAATTGCAAACGGCACTCTCCCGCCTCTTCAGCAAGGACGCCGCTCCCGTCATCGGCTGCATTGGTCATTCGGTTTGAACACGCCCGCACGGGCTGCTATAAAAATTCAGTAGCCTCGCGCCGACACGATGATGCCAACGCGCCAAGCAAACCACAGTAACCTATTGATTTATAAGGTCTTTTAAAAGGAGGCCGCCATGCTTACCTCAAAAATGGTCGAACGTCTGAATCACCAGATCACCCTGGAGCAGTATTCGTCGAATTTGTACCTGCAGATGAGCGCCTGGTGCGACCATGCCGGCTACAGCGGCAGCGCCGCCTTCCTGCGCGAACATGCCACCGAGGAACTGGTCCACATGCACAAGCTGTTCGACTACGTGTGCGAAACCGGCGCGCTGGCCACGCTCGAAACGGTCAAAGCGCCGCCGGCAAATTATGAATCGCTCGGCGATGTGTTCAAAAAAACCTACGAACACGAGCTGCAAATCACCGCCGCAATCAACCAGCTCGTCGCCGCCGCGCTGGCCGAGCAGGACTTCAGCACCTTCCAGTTCCTGCAGTGGTATGTCAGCGAGCAGCACGAGGAAGAACGACTGTTCAAGAGCATCCTCGACAAAATCGATGTGATCGGTCTCGACGGCAAGGGCATCTATTTCCTCGACAAGGAAATCCGCAAGCTTGCCGGCTCGGCCAGCTAGCCAAAACGTCTTCATCCCCGGAGAAAACCCATGCCTCAGGACAAAAAGCTCACCACCGCGGCAGGCTGCCCGGTCGTCGACAACCAGAACACGATGACCGCCGGCCCGCGCGGCCCGGTATTGCTGCAGGATGTCTGGTATCTCGAAAAACTGGCCCACTTCGATCGCGAAGTCATTCCGGAGCGGCGCATGCACGCCAAGGGCTCCGGTGCGTTCGGCACGTTTACCGTGACGAATGACATCACGAAATACACGAAGGCAAAAATTTTCTCCGCAGTCGGTAAGCAAACCGAATTATTCAGCCGCATGTCGACCGTCGCCGGCGAGCGCGGCGCGGCCGATGCCGAGCGCGACATCCGCGGTTTCGCGCTCAAGTTCTACACCGAGGAAGGCAATTGGGATCTCGTCGGCAACAACACGCCGGTCTTTTTCCTGCGCGATCCGCTGAAGTTCCCGGACCTGAACCATGCGGTCAAGCGCGACCCGCGCACCAACCTGCGCAGCGCGCTGAACAACTGGGATTTCTGGACCAGCCTGCCCGAGGCGCTGCATCAGGTCACCATCGTGATGTCCGATCGCGGCATCCCGGCCAGTTACCGCCACATGCACGGTTTCGGCTCGCACACCTTCAGCCTGATCAATGCGCAGAACGAACGCTTCTGGGTCAAGTTCCACTGGCGCACCCGGCAGGGCATCCAGAACTGGACCGACGCCGAATCCGAGACCGCGATCGGCAAATGTCGCGAGACTCACCAGCGCGACCTGTATGAGGCAATCGAGCGCGGCGATTTTCCGCAGTGGACGATGTATGTTCAGGTGATGCCGGAAAAAGATGCCGAGAAAGTCCCCTACCATCCGTTCGACCTGACCAAGGTCTGGCCGCACAAGGACTATCCGCTGATCGAAGTCGGTGTAATCGAACTGAACCGCAATCCGGACAACTATTTCGCCGATGTCGAACAGGCTGCTTTCAATCCGGCCAACGTCGTTCCCGGAATCAGTTTTTCGCCGGACAAGATGCTGCAGGGGCGGCTGTTCTCGTACGGCGACGCGCAGCGCTACCGGCTCGGCGTGAACCATCACGCAATCCCGGTCAACGCGCCGAAGTGTCCGTTCCACAGCTACCACCGCGACGGCCAGATGCGCGTCGATGGCAACTATGGCAGCACGCGCGGCTACGAGCCAAACAGCTACGGCGACTGGCAGGAACAACCAGACTTCCGCGAACCGCCGCTGGCGATCAACGGCGCGGCCGATCACTGGAATTTCCGCGAGGATGACGACGATTACTACTCGCAGCCGCGCGCGTTGTTCCAACTGATGAAACCCGACGAGCAGCAGCGCCTGTTCGAGAACACCGCCCGTGCAATCGGCGGTGCGCCGAAAGCCATCCAGCTGCGCCACATCGGCAACTGCCTGAAATGCGATCCGGCTTATGGCGCCGGCGTGGCCAAGGCACTCGACATTTCGCTCGATGCGCTAAAATAACCGGCATGGATGCCGGCGCCCGCCCCAACCTTGACGACCAAGCCCCGCCGCAGGGATGCGCCGGGGCTTGGTCGTGCCCGGTTCCGGGGAACCGTTGGCTGCTGGCAACGTTGGGATTACTGAGTGTCGGGCTCGGCGTACTCGGCATTTTCCTGCCGTTATTGCCAACGACGCCTTTCCTGCTGCTCGCGGCCGCCTGCTTTGCCCGCAGCTCGCCGCGACTCGACCACTGGCTGCACCGCAACCGGCTGTTCGGGAACTATCTACGCGCCTACCGGGAAGGACAAGGCATCCCGCGCCGCGCAAGAATCACGGCCCTGGCAATGCTCTGGGCGACATTGCTGGCATCGGCCGTGCTCGTGCCAAAGTGGCCGGTCTGGTTGCTGCTTGGCGCAATCGGCGCCGGTGTTTCACTCCACATCCTGAGGCTTGGCCGCGCCAGCTGAACCCGCCTTCAGCCGAGCGTGGTATCCAGCGTCATCATGATCGCAAAACCCACCATCAGCCCCAGCGTGGCCGGCGTCTGGTGGCCGTTGCGGTGCGTTTCCGGAATCACCTCGTGCGATACGACGAACAGCATCGCGCCGGCGGCGAGACCCAGTCCGACCGGATAGGAAACCGCCAGCCCGCTGGACAGGCCCACACCTAGCAAAGCCCCGACCGGCTCGAGCAGGCCGCTGGCCGCCGCGATCAGAACTGCGCGCCAGACCTGGACGCCTGCCGTGCGCAAAGCCAGCGCAACCGCCAGACCTTCCGGAAGATCCTGCAACGCAATCGCCGTCGCCAGCGGCAAGCCGACGCCCATGTCGCCTTTGGCGAAACCGACGCCGACCGCCATGCCTTCGGGCAGGTTGTGTAGTGCAATCGCCAGCACGAACAGCCAGACCCGGTTGCAGCGGTCGTAGCCGGGGCCACACGGCCCTCCGCTCGGATGCTCGTGCGGCGTGAACGCATCCAGCCCGAGCATCAGCGCCACGCCGAGCGCCATGCCGAAAACCACGACGCTGGCAGCGAGCACGCCGCTGCCGAGGATTTCCCTGCCGGCATCGAGCCCGGGCAGCAGCAGCGAAAACGCGCTGGCGGCGAGCATCATGCCGGCAGCCAGCCCCAGCATCGTATCCTCGGCCTTCTGCGGGATACCGCTCAGAAACAGCGCGGGAAGCGCGCCCATGGCCGTTGCCAGAAAACCTGCACTGCCGCCCAGCAGGGCATAGCTCACCACGGCCGAAGAACCGTTGGCGACCAAATGCAACAGGCTCTGCGCAAGCAGCAGCAGAACCGTCAGCACCCCCAGCGCCAATCCGGATGCGGCAAAGCGGTGCGCACGGAAATGTCCGGGCAGAGTATCCATCCATCGAATGATGCGGCGATCCTGTTCCATATTCGATTCCTTGTCATGCGTCCAACGCGGACGCGATCACATCCCGCGGTAATTCGGCCCGCCGCCGCCCTCGGGTGGCATCCAGACGATATTCTGCCTGGCGTCCTTGATGTCACAGGTTTTGCAGTGCAAACAGTCGGCCGCATGAATCAGCAACCGTTTCTGCCCGCCAGTCTCCGCGATCTCGTAAACGCCTGCCGGACAATAGCGCGTTTCCGGCGCGGCATGGCGCGGCAGATCGGCAATCGGCAAGGCCGGGTCTTTCAGGTACAGATGGCAGGGCTGGTCTTCCACGTGCACGACCCCAGCAAGGCGCAGCGAGGCGGCGCGATCGAAACCGATCCGGCCATCGACTCGCGGATACTCGATCCGCGGGCATTCATTGGCCGAAAGCAGCGTCTGATGGTCGGCGCCGCGATGCGCAAGCGTCCATGAAAACGCAACCCGCATCCGGGCCAGCCAAAGTTCGCCGCCAGCCAGAAAGCCGCCGAGCCCCGTTCCGAGCCTGGCAATCCACGGTTTGAAATTGCGCGCGTCGACCAGATCGCGCCAGATCGGCATCTGCTTCAGCATTTGCGGATAGGCAAACAGTTTGTCGCCGCCGCGCCCAGCCGTGCAGGCATTAAACGCCGCCTCGGCCGCCGCGATTCCCGACAGCATCGCGCCGTGGATGCCCTTGCCGCGTGACGGGTCGAGCAACCCGGCCGAACAACCCAGCAGCGCGCCGCCGGAAAACACCAGCTCCGGAACCGACTGCAGCCCTCCGCAGGCCAGCGCCCGGGCGCCGAAGCCGATCCGCTCGCCGCCGCGCAGGGCCCCGATCAGAACCGGATGCATCTTCGCACGCTGGAATTCCTCGAACGGATCGAGCCACGGATTACGATAATCGAGATGCGTGACCAGGCCGACCGCGGCCAGCCCTCCAGGCAAATGGTACAGAAACGCACCACCATGCGCGTTTTTGCCAAGCGGCCAGCCGGCCGCGTGGATGGCCAGCCCATGTCGGTAGCGCGCCGGATCGATCCTCCACAACTCTTTGACTCCCAATGCATATTGCTGCGGCTGATCGGGGAGATCAAATATCGCTTCAAGCTGGCGCGCCAGCGAGCCGCGTGCGCCTTCTGCCACCAGTGTATAGCGGGCGCGGATCGCCACGCCCGGCACGAAGTCAGACTTCGGCGCGCCGTTGCGGCTCCGCCCCATGTCGCCGGTCAGCACACCAGCCAGCGCACCCGCTTCAATGATCGGCTCGACCGCCGCAAAACCCGCGCAGATATCGACGCCGAGCGCCTCGGCCTGCTGGCCGAGCCAATGGCAGACATCGCCAAGGCTCGCTGCGATTCCGCCCGTGAGGCGCAACTGCGGCGGCATCAGAAAAGTCGGGATCAGCGTCGCGGAGTCTTCGTCGAGCAGCAGATGCCGCTCGCTCGCGACCTCGCTCCAGGCAAAACCGTGCTGCTCACGCCAGTCCGGGATCAGTCGGTCGAGCCCGACCGGGTCGATCAACGCACCGGACAGCGCATGCGAGCCGACTGCGGCACCCTTCTCCAGCACGCAGATGCGCAAACTGTTGCCCGCCGCCTGCGCCATCTGCCCCAGCCTGACCGCGGCAGCCAAACCGGCCGGCCCCGCGCCGACGACCAGCACATCGTATTCGAGCGTTTCTCGTTCCATTTTTCAAACCATCATAACCACAGCCGCGAGTATATCGCCGGCGGCCTGCATGAACACGCTATCCTGAACCCGGCGAACGTCTTATGATTCGTGAATTTTGTCGATTCCGGGGAACCGGGCGGCGCGATCAGGAGCGGCGGTAGCGCAACTCCCGCATCCCGCCAGGAACAGAAATGCATGGCAAATCAGTAACTTATTGATTTTATTTATATTTTATCCAAACAACCTTGAAGTCATTCCCTGAACATGAACGATAACGGCGAAACTCTGAAACGCGGACTAAAGAACCGCCATATCCAATTGATCGCGCTCGGCGGCGCGATTGGCACCGGACTATTCCTCGGAATTGCCCAGACGATCAAGATGGCCGGTCCGTCGGTGCTGCTCGGCTATGCGCTCGGCGGTTTCATCGCGTTCCTGATCATGCGCCAGCTCGGCGAGATGGTCGCTGAAGAGCCGGTTTCCGGCTCTTTCAGCCATTTCGCCTATAAATACTGGGGCGATTTTTTCGGCTTCTTGTCGGGCTGGAACTACTGGGTGCTGTATGTGCTCGTCAGCATGGCCGAGCTTTCCGCCGTCGGCATCTACGTGCACTTCTGGTGGCCGGAGATTCCGACCTGGGTCTCAGCGGCCATATTCTTCGTCGTGATCAACGCGGTGAACCTCGCCAACGTCAAGCTCTACGGCGAGCTTGAATTCTGGTTTGCGCTGGTCAAGGTCGTCGCGATCCTCGGCATGATCGCTTTCGGCAGCTGGCTGCTGTTCACCGGCGCCGGCGGCCCGCAAGCGTCGCTCAGCAACCTGTGGGCGGGCGGTTTTTTTGCCAACGGTTTCGAAGGCTTCGTGCTATCGCTGGCGATCATCATGTTCTCGTTCGGCGGGCTCGAACTCGTCGGCATCACCGCCGCCGAGGCTGACGACCCGCGCCACAGCATTCCGCGCGCAGTCAACCAGGTCATTTACCGGATTCTGATTTTCTACATCGGTGCGCTCGCGATCCTGCTGTCGCTGTATCCGTGGAGCCAGCTCGCCGAAGGCGGCAGTCCGTTCGTACTGATCTTCTCGGCGCTCGGCAGCAATCTGACCGCGAACCTGCTGAACATCGTCGTGCTGACCGCCGCGCTGTCGGTCTACAACAGCGGCGTCTACTGCAACAGCCGCATGCTGCACGGACTCGCACAACAGGGCAACGCGCCGCGCCTCTTGGCGCACGTCGACCGGCGCGGCGTGCCGGTTCCGGCCATCGTCGTCTCGGCTGTCGCGACCTTCGCCTGCGTCGTGCTGAACTATCTGTTGCCCGGCGAAGCATTCAAGCTACTGATGGCGCTCGTCGTCGCCTCGCTCGTGATCAACTGGGCCATGATCAGCCTCGCGCACCTGAAGTTCCGCCGCGCCAAGATCGCCGAAGGCGTCGAGCCGTTCTTCAAGGCGTTCTGGTTTCCGTTCGCCAACTACCTGTGCCTCGCCTTCCTGGCGCTGATGCTCGTGCTGTTGTACCTGAACGGCGAAAAGATCGCGGTCGCGCTGGTTCCGGTCTGGCTGCTGCTGATCTGGGCCGGCTATCGTTGCAAGCTGCGCCAGCGGAAGGCTGACGTATAATCCGCTCCTTTGCTTAACTCGTTACCGAAAACCATGTCCACGCCCAAATACCCGCCCCGCATCGCCCAGATTGAATCGCTCGATTTCGAGGGCCACGGGGTCGCGCATATCGACGGCAAGACGATCTTCATCGACGGCGCGCTGCCGTTCGAGACGGTCGAATATTCCACCTACCGCAAGAAGCCGAACTTCGAAAACGCGCAGGCGATGGCGATCTTGAAGGAAAGCTTCGTGCGCGCGACCCCGCGCTGCCCGCATTTCGGCGTTTGCGGCGGCTGCTCGATGCAGCACATGGAATTTACCGCCCAAGTCGCTGCGAAACAGCGCGTGCTCGAAGAAAACCTCAAGCGCATCGGCAATGTCGAAACCGAAACGCTGCTGCCGGCGCTGTACGGCCCGGCCTGGAACTACCGCCACCGCGCACGGCTGTCCGCCCGCCATGTCGCCAAAAAAGGCACGGTGCTGGTCGGCTTCCACGAGAAGCGTTCGAGCTTCATTTGCGACATGACCGAATGCCACATCCTGCCTGCGCGGATCTCGAAGCAGCTGCCGGCGCTGCGCGAACTTGTGATGCAGCTGTCGATCCGCGAGCGCATGCCGCAGATCGAACTCGCCGCAGGTGACCACGTCGACGTACTGGTGTTCCGCAACATGGATGCAATCACGCCAGCCGACGAAGCGCTGTTCCGGGATTATGCCGACAAGTGGAACGTGCAGATCTGGTTGCAGCCGAAGGGACCGGACACCGCGCACCCGCTCTATCCGCTCGACGCGCCGCAGCTCAGCTACAGCCTGCCCGAGTACGGCATCACAATGCCTTACAAGCCAACCGAGTTCACTCAGGTCAATCCGCAGATCAACCGCGTGATGGTCGAACGTGCACTGAAACTGCTCGATCCGCAGCCGGGCGAGCGCATCGCCGACATGTTCTGCGGACTCGGCAACTTCACGCTGCCAATCGCCAAATCCGGCGCAACGGTGCTCGGCATGGAAGGCAGCCAGCAGCTCGTAGACCGCGCGCTCGAAAACGCACAGAAGAACGGCCTCGACCGTCACACCGAATTCGCGGTCGCCAACCTGTTCGAGATGACCGAGGACTGGCTCGCCCGGCTCGGCCCGTTCGACCGCATGCTGATCGACCCGCCGCGCGACGGCGCGATGGAACTCGTCAAGTCGATCCCAGAAGTCGGCGGGCCAAAGCGCATTGTCTACGTCTCGTGCAACCCGGCCACGCTCGCGCGCGACGCGAACGTGCTGGTCAACGTCAAGGGCTATAAGCTGAAGGCCGCCGGGGTGATGAACATGTTCCCGCACACGGCGCACGTCGAAAGCATGGCGTGGTTCGAGAAAGAATAAAAATATCATATAAATCAATAACTTACCAAAATACAACCCCGCAGCGGCCGCTGATGCCGCAAGCCGTGCCGCAACACGGCTCGCCAGGCGGCCGGCCGCCGTTGGCTCAGCGCGCCGACTTTGGGCTACAATCGTCCAATTAGGGCAATGACCCGTACCCATTTCTGACGAACAGGAGAATCAAGATGTCGATGGCTGACCGTGACGGCGTGATCTGGTACGACGGCAAGCTGGTGCCGTGGCGCGAGGCGAACACGCATGTGCTGACCCATACCCTGCACTATGGCATGGGCGTTTTCGAGGGCGTGCGCGCCTACGAAACCGACAAGGGCGCTGCGATTTTCCGCCTGCAGGACCACACTGATCGCCTGTTCCGTTCGGCCAAGATCGTCGGCATGAAGCTGCCGTTCTCGACGGAAGAACTCAACGAAGCGCAACGCACCGTGATCCGCGAAAACGGACTGAAGTCCGGCTACCTGCGCCCGATGGCTTTCTACGGCTCGGAAAAGCTCGGCGTTGCACCGCCGAAAAACGATGTCCGCGTGATCGTCGCGGCCTGGCCGTGGGGCGCTTACCTTGGCGCCGAAGGCATGGAAAAGGGCATCCGCATCAAGACTTCGAGCTACAGCCGCTTCCATGTAAACGCCACGATGTGCAAGGCCAAGGCCAACGGCAACTACATGAATTCGATCCTCGCACACCAGGAAGCCGAAGCCGACGGCTACGACGAAGCACTGCTGCTCGACGTCGATGGTTATGTCGCCGAAGGTTCCGGCGAAAACTTCTTCATGATCCGCAACGGCAAGGTCTACACGCCTGACCTGACCGTCTGCCTCGACGGCATCACCCGCAACACCGTGATGCAGATCATCAAGGAAATGGGGCTTGAAGTGATCGAGAAGCGCATCACGCGCGATGAAGTCTATATCGCCGACGAAGCGTTCTTCACCGGCACCGCCGCCGAAGTCACGCCGATCCGCGAACTCGACCGTCGCCAGATCGGCGAAGGCTGCCGTGGCCCGGTCACGACCGAGATCCAGAAACGCTACTTCGACATCGTGAACGGCCGCGACGCGAACCATATCGACTGGTGTACGCTGGCCTGAGCCAACAACTCAAGTCATACCGGCCGGCGCAAGCGGGTATGACGATTGAATCAGTCATGCGAAGCGGCCATCCGGTCGCTTCGCGTTTTTCGGAATGCCGATGAAGAAAATCCTGATCGTCGCCCCGGCCTGGATCGGCGACGCCATCATGGCGCAGCCACTCTACCGTCATCTGCACGAACGCTGGCCGGAACTGACGCTCGATGTGCTTGCGCCAGCCTGGACTCGCGCGGTCCACGCACGGATGCCGGAAGTCAATGAAACGCTCGACAACCCGTTCGGTCACGGCGAGCTCGGCCTTGGCAAGCGCTGGATGCTCGGGCGCGAGCTGAAACGGCGCGGCTACGATCAGGCGATCGTGCTGCCGAACTCGCTGAAGTCGGCGCTGGTACCGTTCTTCGCCGGCATTCCGGTCCGCACCGGCTGGATCGGCGAGATGCGCCACGGCCTGCTGAACGACGCGCGCAAGCTCGACCGCGACGCGCTGCCGATGATGGTCGAGCGCTTCGCCGCACTGGCCGACGACCACAATCAGCCTTTCGTCCGCCCGGTTCCTTACCCGCGTCTCGTCATCGATCCGGCCGCGCGCGAGGCCGCACTGCACAAAATGGGACTGAACGTCGATCGTCCGGTCATTGCCTTGTGTCCCGGCGCCGAATACGGCCCCGCCAAGCGCTGGCCTGCCCGCCACATGGCGGCGCTCGCCAGCGAACTGCTGGCGGAAGGCAAGCAGGTCTGGCTGTTCGGCTCGGGCAAGGATAATGAAATCGCCGACGAAATCGCCGCGCTCGCCCCCGGCGTCACCAATCTCAGCGGCCAGACCAGCCTGGCGGAAGCCATCGACCTGCTGTCGCGCGCTGCTGCGGTCGTCACCAACGATTCGGGCCTGATGCATGTCGCCGCCGCGCTGGAGCGCCCGATCGCCGCGATTTACGGCTCGAGTTCGCCGCGCTTCACGCCGCCGCTGACCGACCATGCGAAAATTATCACGCTCAACCTCGAATGCAGCCCGTGCTTCGAACGGGTCTGCCCGCTCGGCCACATGAATTGCCTGAACAAACTGCAGCCCGAACAGGTGCTGGCGGCGCTGGATGAATTGATCGCGTAGTTTATAGCCGTCATTCCGGCGAAAGCCGGAATCCCGTGGCTACCCTGCCTGGATTCCGGGTCAAGCCCGGAATGACGTTTTAGTTAAAAACTTGTTTGCTTGAGACCACCCTGATGGATTACCTCGACCTCGCCCCGATTGCCCGCGTCAACGGCACCGTCGTACTGCCCGGTTCCAAAAGCATTTCGAACCGCATCCTGCTGCTTGCCGCGCTGGCAAAAGGCACGACCGAAGTCAGGGGCCTGCTCGCATCCGACGACACGCAGCGCATGCTCGAAGCGCTGCAAGCACTCGGCGTGACCTGGCAACAGCACGGCGACACGCGCGACTTTCGCGTTCCCGGCATCGGCGGCCCGTTCCCGGTCAAGCAGGCCGACCTGTTCCTCGGCAACGCCGGCACCGCGTTCCGTCCGCTGACCGCCGCGCTGGCGCTCGCCGGCGGCAGCTACCAGCTTTCCGGCGTTCCGCGCATGCACGAGCGCCCGATCGGCGACCTCGTCGATGCGTTGCGCGCGGTCGGCGCCGATATCGACTATCTCGGCAACGCAGGCTTTCCGCCGCTTTCGATCAAGCCGGCCAGGATCGAAGCCGGCCGGCGCATTCCGATCAAGGGCAACGTATCAAGCCAGTTTTTGACTGCGCTTTTGATGGCGCTGCCGCTGACCGGCGAGGACGCGACGATCGAGGTCGTCGGCGAGCTGATCTCCAAACCATACATCGAGATCACGCTGAACCTGATGGCGAAGTTCAGCGTCAGGGTCAAGCGCAACGAATGGCGCGAATTCTTCATTCCGGGCGGCCAGACCTATGTCAGTCCTGGCGTTGTCCACGTTGAAGGCGATGCGTCGTCGGCCTCGTACTTCCTCGCGGCTGGCGCGATCGGCGGCGGTGTCGTTCGCGTCGAGGGCGTCGGCTCAGAAAGCATCCAGGGCGACAAGCGTTTTGCCGAAGTGCTCGAACAGATGGGCGCGCGGATCACCTGGGGGCCGAACCATATCGAGGCCGCGCCGCCGGCATCGGGCAAGCTGAAGGCGCTCGACGTCGACCTGAACCACATCCCGGACGCAGCGATGACGATCGCGGTCGCCGCGCTGTTCGCCGACGGAACGACGACGATCCGCAATATCGAAAGCTGGCGAGTCAAGGAAACCGACCGCCTGGCCGCGATGGCCACTGAACTGAGAAAGGTCGGCGCAACGGTCGAAGAAGGCCAGGACTTTATCCGCATCACGCCGCCGGCGAGTCTGACGCCGAACGCGGCAATCGGCACCTACGACGATCATCGCATGGCGATGTGCTTCTCGCTGGTCGCACTTGGCGGCGTGCCGGTGCGCATTCTGGATCCGGGCTGCACGGCCAAGACCTTCCCGACCTACTTCGACGAACTCGCGCGAATCGCCGGGTAAGCGCGCGCCAAGCCCGCTGATCAGCGGGCTTTTTTCTTACCCGTCCGCTTGGTGACAGCAGGCTTGGGAGTTGCCTTGGCCGAAGCCGGTTTCTGAACGGTCTTGGCCGACTTCGGGGAAGCTGCCTTTCCGGAGACGCGCTGCTTGTTCGTGGATTTTCCAGCCTTGGCATGCTGTTTCTTGTCGGAACGCGCGGCCTTTTTGGCTTTGATTTTTGCCGGCGCAGCGGCAGCTGTACGGTTCTTGATGATCGCCGGCAGCGCAGCCGGATCATCGAAAGGCAGCGGCGCGTCCCTGACCGAATCCGCTAGGGGCGATGCGCCCTCTGCCGCTTCTGCCATGGGCAACGACACTTCGCCGTCTTGCGCAAACACCGGCTGCGCCAGCGCCATCAGCAATACGGCCATTCCTTGCAACAACTTCATCCCTTACACCCCACATCAATAACTCATTGATTTATATGATATTTTTAGCACAAATCACACCAACAACCGATTCGAGTGCGGCTGGCCGGTTGGAAAAAGCCGTCAACCGCCCGCGAGCCTGCGGCAGCAGATCCAGATCATAAGGCAGACGCCCGGCCACGAGCCAGACTTT
>RRZT012126914.1_pt1 | contig 65096 bp, 48 predicted proteins | sample 2165551 | NCBI WGS metagenome assembly RRZT01 (sample SAMN10456910, study PRJNA506462) | wastewater metagenome | biome: wastewater; feature: sludge; material: wastewater sludge; isolation source: wastewater sludge with Escherichia coli K12::gfp cells carrying plasmid... | place: USA: Moscow, Idaho... | reverse complement strand
TTCTCAATACCATCAATCATGTTCTTGCGTTTAGGAACAATCATTGGATTGAAGCTACCATCTCTATCACGAGGAACTTGTATTTCACTTTCCCCTAAAGAGGTTTTAATAGTTTTAGATCCATAACCATTTCTCGTATTAGAAGTTCTAGCTTTAGAATGTTTATCATATCCTAAATGGTCATCTAATTCACCTTCAAGCATTGCTTCTATACCCCGATTGTGTAAGTTTTTAAAGAAGTCATGGAACTCATCAGTAGTTTTAAATTGCTTAAAAAAATCACTTTGTAATAAATCTTCTTTTTTCATAACTGTCTAAGTGTAAGTTTTATAATCTAAAGTAAATAAAAAAAATTAATTGAGGGTTTAAAGTCCGGACTTTTAACCTCCAATTAATTACTTACACAGTTTATGAGATACTCCCTAGTAGGTTATTTGTTTATTGTTTTTCGTTTTAGTTTAAAGCATTCACACTACTCATTTTCCCACATACTCTTCTGTACATACTGTTCTGTAGTCCATATCTTCCTTTGTCCATCCCTTTTCTCCTTTTCCTTTCTCTTGTTAGCAGTAGTTTTTAGCTCTTTCTCACTCACTTTTATATAATAAAGAGGTTTGCGATAATAGCCACGGGGAATACTTTCTAGCCACCACTCTTCAACATTGTATGAAGCTTCACTAGCAAGAGGCATTTTATCAATACGTTGCAATCTTCTTATTGTTTTTTTTGCATCGCCAAGGGTTTCAAAGACGCAGTAACTTGTCTCTTCCAAATGTGTGTGTGATGAATATAGAATCTCAGTTTTCCCTATAACTTTAAAATTATACGTTGTATTTGAGTTAGTTACCGATGCATCTATAATTGCATCTACCAATTGATACTCTACAGGGTAGATGTTGGTTACCAACTTCATAAACTGGTTGAGGTCTAATAATTCAACAGCCCTGCTTTTTGCAAAACTACGCGCTTGAGGTGTAAAACCTCCAGAACAGATGAGAATAGCTTTCGAAGCCCTCTCTTTATTTGCAATTTCCAATAATTTTCTGGCAGCTGGTTCATCTATTTGGCGGCGAACATTTTTGCATTGAGCAATAGAGTATTGCCCATCCTTCCACAATCTTATATCAATACCACCTTCACCAGTAGCTTTAGTTGTCTTTGCTTCATAGCCATGTTCTCTATATATAGAAGCCACTTCACGTTCGAATGTTACTCCATCCATTTTCAACCAAACTGCTCTTCTATTTTCCAGTTGCTGGTTGATAATTGAATTGTTTGTTTCATTATGCTCATAACTGACTATCTCATCAATATTTTTTTTAAAAAAACTTTGCAGATTATAATTGAATTCAATTATATCTGGAAATCTTCGTTGCAAATCTCCTATATAGTTGTAGTACGCTTCATTTTGAGTTTCATATTTCTTTGCGTTATCGAAGTATGGTTCTCTGGCAATTGGGCGTTGAAGATTTAAGTATAAGTTTTTGAATGGACGATGAATTTTTAGTGTTTGCAGTTTTGGTCTAAGAGGTTTTGCTACAAACATCTTTACTACAAAGAATAGGAGGGTGGATAGTATTAAAACTGCGAGGGTGAATAAAAACAAACCCACATACTTCCCGTTACCTATCATGCTTGTGGCTGTGTTGAGCAACACAACTCTTGCAACAATAAGTAGAAGCAGTATAAAGATGATAGCAATAACGGAAATAAAAGTTTCATAAAATCGATGACCAAACTCTTCTCTGCCTATCTCTCTATTTTCTATTTTAGTTTTATAGAGTTGATATTGAGAGTATTGCTCTGCAGTAATATCAAACTCTTGTAAGGAAGGCTTTTTCATGATTAGCTTTGTTAATGTAATATCTAATCGTTGAACTTTTATCTATTCACTTGTCCTTTTCACAAAGATACTAAATTAACAATACATCACACACCATAGACAAATATTTAACTGTGTGATTGTTACGGATGTTTCTATGTAGAATCAGCACAAAGACAGTTTTCTATTTACTCCTACCGTTTCTTTGTGTCTAGGAGGTTGACTATGAGTCTTATGTGCTATGCCTTCTTTTGCTTTTTTTAGAGGTTCTACTGTAGGTGTATCGCTGTAAAAAACAGCCTAATTGATATTGAACCGTAGATTCAGTGCAAAGCCATCTGCCCAAATATGATTGTCGCCAATGAAATTGAAAGCCGGTTTATAGTCGAGCCCAATAGTGAAAGGCGCTTGTGGGAATGTATATTCTAGTCCAGCAACTAAATCAAACCCTACAATGGTTGATGAGTCTCCATCTCGATAATCTTTTTTCGGCCATTTGTAATCGTCGAATATACCAATATGACCACCTAACCCAACATAATAATCAAATCCTCGTGCATTGGGCAGTGGGTTTTGCCATTCGTATAATCCAGTTATGATTACTCCGTCCCAGCGAAAACTCACTATTCCCTCCACTGCATTTTGGCGGTTTAGGAAATGCTTAACAGTAATTCCGTTGAAAAATCCTACTCGTCCACCAATTCCTGTTTTGTAGTTCTGAGCGCTTATGGTTGATGTGATTGCAAGCAGGATAGCTGCTATAAAAAATGTTTTGAGTTTCATAATCTAAATGTTTTTGTAGAGCAAAGATATGCTTTTGCTATTAATCTCTTATTTTTGATAAACAAATGACTGTGATTAAAAGTTTTGTAAAGAAAGATTTGTTATTCAAGAGTTTGGAATGGAAGGGTCGATATCAGTCAATAATATGTTAGTTTATTATTAGAATAAATAATACTTATGTGTTTGTTTTTTAACGCTCTAGTTGGTGTTGTTTTCTTGCATTTGACAATAAGTTGCGGCAGAAAAAAAGTTGAAAATCAAATCTACCGCTGTAGATTGGGCGTTTATATCTTGAAAATTGAATCTACCGCGGTAGATTGAAAATTCATGCCTTGAAAACTGAATCTACGGCCGTGGAAATGTTTAGAATTACTAGAACAATGTGTTTTAAATAAAATATCGATAAACAAGGTGGTGAAGAAATTAAAAACAGTCTAAAATTGAAGAAGTCAACACAAGAAGAGAGAATTCTATATCGGAAATTATAATTTCAGAACATCAATCGGAGCAAATTTGAATGTCAAGATAAAATAATAAGTTTTCGAAGTAGATCTACCGTGGTAGATTCAAGTTTCAACTCTTTTGTTCATTTCGGGAGGCTCCGATGTGCTTTGAAAAATAAAAAAGTCACCTCCTATATATCAATAGAAAGTGACTTTTGCGTTATCAATGAGTATATCTGTATAAACTATTGCATTTTAATTAATGTTGAATCGCAAGTTCAGTGCTATTCCATCTGCCCAAACATGGCTATCGCCAATAAAGTTAAAGGCGGGTTTGTAGTCTATACCAATTGTAAAGGGTGCTGTAGGAAAAGTGTACTCCAATCCTGCCACTATATCGGCACCAATAATTACTGACGATGCATCATCCCATTTGTAGTCGTCTTTGTCAAAAACTCCAAGGTGAGCTCCAATACCTAAATAGTAGTCTAAACCAGGTGCGCTATGTATAGGCTGTTGCCACTCGTACATACCTGTTATAATGGCTCCACCCCAACGAAAATTAACTATACCCTCTACGGCGTTGTTTGGAGAAACAAAATGTTTTACTGTTACTCCGTTAAAAAAACCGAGGCGTGCACCAATTCCTGTTCCATAGCTTTGAGCACTAACTGTTGAAGCTGATAGCAGCAGAAGTGCTGCAAATAAAAATGTTTTGAGTTTCATATTATTATGTTTTATGTTTTGCAATGAGCAATATTTGTTTACTCTATTATAAACAAATGTTTCTTTGAAATGTTTTTTTATTCTTTCTCATTTTTGTATTCACAAGAAAGTATTTAGATGTTTTAAGAGAATAATTCTATCAGACACACAGAAACAGATTCTGAGTTTTTTTATATCGATGGTTATGCTCTGTGGAATGATGTATCTCTTTATTTGTTGTGTAATTGTTGCAATCAGCTTTGTTGTTCCCCAAAAAATGTTAGCTCACTTTTAATTGAGTATTACTAGTTGATAGCACACAGCAACTATATATAGGGTATACTATAGGCAATCTATATTGTCAACGATTATAAATACAAATCTATTTTGATGGATTAGATATGAAAAGAATCGGCAATTTTTTGTAGTTTTGTAGCATCAACAAAATAAAGAGAATGGGTTTTTTTAATTTAAAAACATCTAAGAAGATTGTCAGAACCATATTCCCCCTCATATTAGGAGTGGCGGTATTGTGGCTACTCTACAAAGATACCGATATGGGCGAATTGTGGAGATTGACCAAATCGGCAAACTTCTATATTATTGCCTATTCGCTTCTATTTGGGTTGGCAGGCAATATCTTTAGGGCATTGCGATGGGAGCTAACTATTCAATCTGTAGGGTATTATCCAAAGCGGATGAGCTTGATGTATGCTGTAATGGGCAATTATGCAGTCAATTTTTTGTTGCCACGAGCTGGCGAGGTGTGGCGTTGTGGTGTTATCACCAAATACGACAAAATACCTTTCTCTACCACTTTTGGCACACTCATCGTCGACAGGCTGTTTGATGTAGTGGCAATGGCATTTATAATGCTGCTCTGTTTGCTGCTCGACTTTAATTTCTTTTTCGCCTATTTTCAAACCAATCCAGCTGTGGGGCAGGGTGTAATTGCTACATTCAGCTCTTTCTGGTTTTATGCTATCATTATTGGGTTTATAATGCTATTGTATATGCTATTCAGGTTTTTACCCAATTTTTTTCTAATCAAACAGATGAGGCTTTTCTACGATAGAATGAAACGAGATATATTGATGGTTTGGAAAATGGATAAAAAAGGATTGTTTCTTTTGTACACACTATTAACCTGGTTTGGATATTATTTATATTTTTATCTTTGCTTCTATGCATTTGGTTTTACCAAGTATCTTGGACCAATTGCTGGGCTTATTGTTTTTGCAATGAGCACATTAGGCGTTGCTGCACCCACACAAGGGGGCATCGGGGCTTGGCACTTTATGGTGATAACAGCGCTATTGGTTTATGGTGTAACATGGGAAGAAGGAAGTGCATTTGCAGGAGCAGTTTTCACGATTCAGTCGGCTTGGCTCATTTTAATCGGAATTTTCAGTATATTTGCAATACAGTACGTTAAAAGAGATTTGCCAGAAAAGATTGAAATTACAAACTCAGAAACTAACGACTAGAAAATCACATAAAATTAAATTATCATGTCAAAATCAATTTTAGACTTAAAACCGAAAAGTGTTTGGAAACATTTCTATGAATTTACTCGTATTCCACGACCAACTGGACAGATGGAAGAGATAACAGAATACGTGAAAAAAGTAGGTAATGAGCTTAACCTTGAAGTTAAACAAGACAAGGCGGGCAACGTAGTAATTATAAAACCTGCATCGAAAGGCTATGAAGGCCGACCAGTAGTTATTTTACAAGCTCACTTAGATATGGTGCCTCAGAAAAACTCTGATGTAGATCACGACTTCTCGAAAGATCCTATCGAAACTATTATAGAAGGAGATATTGTAAGGGCAAACTCTACAACATTGGGGGCAGACAATGGTATTGGTGCGGCTATGATGTTGGCACTTCTTGAAGACAACTCGCTACAACACGCAGAGGTTGAGTGCCTTTTCACTGTTGACGAAGAGGTAGGTATGGACGGAGCTTTTGGTCTTGAAGAAGGTTATGTGAAAGGTAAATATATGCTTAATCTTGATACTGAGGAGGATGGCGAAATCTGTATTGGTTGTGCTGGTGGTGCAGATATGAATATAACCTTTGGTTACGAAGAGGATAAAGAGATAGATAAAGGCGATGTTGCTGTAAAAATAAGTCTTACAGGTCTTAATGGAGGACATTCTGGTTCTGATATCCATGTAGGACTGGGCAATGCTAACAAGCTTATGAATCGCTTCTTGAAAGATATAGTTGAAAACTACGAAGCTCGCTTGTCGAGTATCGATGGTGGCTCGTTGCGCAATGCTATTCCACGCGAATCGTTTGCAGTGGTAACTGTTCCAGAGCAGTTGGTAGATGATTTGATAGACTTGGTAGGAGAGTACGAAGAGCTTTACAGAGAAGAGTTTGCAAGTGTAGAAGAAGGCATTAGTTTTAAAGCCGAAAAGGTAGACTTGCCAAAAACACTTATTCCTGTAGAGGTGCAAGACAGTATAATAAACGCAGTAGAGGGATGTCCCAATGGTGTAATGAGCATGCTGGCTGATTTTCCAGATACAGTTGAGAGTTCTTTGAATCTTGCAAGGGTGCAGTCTTCTCCCGGAAAAACAATAGTGCAACTATTGGTGCGCAGTTCATCCGAAAGCCGCAAAGCATGGGTATGCTCACAGGTTGAGAGTATATTTAAATTGGCAGGCGCTAATGTGAAGATAGAAAATGAATATCCAGGATGGCAACCAAATGCTAGTTCGCCACTAGTGAAAACTATGGAGAAAATTTATATTGATAAATACGACGAGAAACCTTACGTAAATGTTATTCACGCAGGCTTGGAGTGTGGTATTATTCAATCTAATGTAAACAAGGATTTAGATATTGCTTCATTTGGTCCTACTATTCGCGGTGCACACTCGCCCGAGGAATATGTAGAAATTTCAGCAGTTGAAAAATCGTATGAGTACATGCTTGAAATTCTTAAAGAGCTAGAATAAATATAATAAACATTAGGTGTTCAGTGCATTTAGACTACTTTATAGATAAATGCTGCTGAGCACCTTTTTTTACTATGAAAATAAATAACACTATAATTGTATACGCCTCGCGGCATGGAACAACTGCCGAGTATGCCAAAAGATTGATGAAGCTACTTGATGGGAATGTTGACTTGTGCTCTTTGGATGAGCGGGGCAAATCTATGCCCGATATGTCGTTTTACGACACCATTGTGATAGGTGGTTCGATACATTATGGTAAAAATAGCAAGTTGATTGTTAGTTTTGTGAAAAACAATATCGATTTGCTTATCACTAGACGTTTGGGACTGTTTGTAACAAGCTATTACGATGGCGAAAGAGCTCTTCAACAGCTGAGCAATGCATACCCTAAAGAGCTGCTAGAGAAGGCTGTAGTTGCCGATTTCTTTGATGGCGAACTATTATATCAGAAGTTGAACTTCTTTGAGAAAATTGTTGCAAAAGTTGTGTTGAAAGCAGAAGAGCTGGATCCCATAATCGAGAAATTGAAAGTAATCGAATTTGCAGAAAAACTGAACCAATAGCATGCGTCTTAAAAATAAAAAACATATTATTATTCCTGTAGCAATAGTTATATATACTATTGCAATTGCAATATATGCAGCATATAAATATTACACACCCGAAAACAAAACTTCCTATTTTATAGTAATAGGAGTAAACTTACTTTTGGCTCTGCTGCTCTACTTGATATTGAAGAAGAGGGAAAACTTTAGAAATAAAACTAAAAAGTAACACCTTTTCTTAGATATAGAAGGGTAGGGCTTCTATAGCCTCCTTTATATATACTGTAATAATTATCGTCGTAATGCATTAACTTATACATTAATATGAAAAGATTGCTAATAGCCTCTATTCTTCTTCTTACTGTCTCTTTTGTGTTTAGTCAAAAGGCAACCCTTAAAGAGTATACCAAAAATGATGGGGTAACTGCTGTGACGATTCCCAAAAACATGCTTGCGTTGTTCCCCAAAAACTCAAATATCACCTATGGAGGCATCAATGTGGCAGAGTTTGTAGATAAACTCTCGGATGTAAATGTATTTGCTTCCCGTAAAGATGATGTAGCAAGCAAGCTAATTAAAGATGCTACAGAGTACATGAAAATAGGGGGTTATGACAATCTTGTAAGCATGAAAACGGAAAAAGAAGAAACTATAAACTTCTATATTAAAACTACTGATGAGTATATCTCCGAACTGGTTCTTATTGTGCAGCGCCAATCAAAAGAGAGTGCAGTGATGCAGCTGATGGGAAAGTTTACGATGGAAGATATACAAGAGATGATTGCTAGCGCTGGAAAATAGTTGCTGTCATATTGTTGTGGTAGCTTCTATCCTGTTTCTGTTTAACATATAAACAATTTTTATACGCTATATGGAACAAGATATATTATCGTTATTGGAACTCAATCTTGCTGTAAAAGATGTTGTCAACCAAGGTTTTAATGAGGCTTATTGGGTGCGTGCCGAAACAAGTGATGTGCGACAAAACAGAAATGGACACTGCTACCTAGAGTTTATAGAGAAAGCACACGATGGACACTCTATTGTTGCCAAGGCAAGAGCCACTATATGGGCATCTACTTTTAGATTGTTGCAATCTTATTTTGAAGAGCAGACTGGGCAGCATTTTACTTCTGGCATATCTGTATTGGTGAGAGTGACGGTTAGTTTTCACGAAGCTTATGGCTTTGCACTGAATGTAGTAGATATCGACCCATCGTATACATTGGGAGAAATTGCACGCAACAGGACAAAGGTGTTAAAGCAATTGGAAGAGGATGGTGTGCTTGAATTAAACAAAGAGCTGCCCCTAGCAGAGCCATTGAACAGAATAGCAGTAATATCTTCTAAAACTGCTGCAGGATACGAGGATTTTCAAAGCCAATTGGAACATAATAGTGCTGGCATGATTTTCTACACAAAGCTTTTCCCCGCAATGATGCAGGGCGACAAAAGTGAGGCTTCTATCATTGCTGCGCTAGAGAATATATACGACCACAAAGAGCTGTTTGATGTCGTAGTAATAATAAGGGGCGGTGGAGCATCTTCCGATTTGAGCTCGTTCGACTCATATGAACTGGCTTTGAATTGTGCCAATTTTCCATTGCCCATAGTTAGTGGCATTGGTCACGAACGAGATGTTACTGTGCTGGATGCAGTGGCACATACACGTGTGAAAACTCCTACAGCAGCAGCAGAGTTCCTTGTTGTTAGAGCTACAGCAACTATCGACTATTTGATGAGCTTGCAAGATAGATTGGTGCAGACAACAAGTAGTATACTGGAAGAAGAGGAGCGTCAACTAAACAGTTGGTCGAAAGATATATATCACCATTCAAGATCGCTCTTGCAAACAAATAGTAGCACTCTACTATTTCTGAGCGAGAAGCTTAGAAGCATGGTTAAGCATAAACTAGAGCGAGAGCATTTCGCTATCCAGCGATTCGAACACTTTGTTTCGCTATCGTTGCCCGAGAATATGTTGAAGCGTGGTTATTCAATCACTATGCGCAGTGGTAAGGTCGTAAAATCTACTGCCAATTTATCGGAGGGAGATATTATCACAACTCAGTTTATTGATGGAACAGTTGATTCAAAAATAGTAGATAAAAAATAGAGAAATATGAAAAACGAAGCGATTACTTATACAGCTGCAAAAGCCGAGATAGAGAAAATAGTAGAGTTGATAGAGTCTGAAGAGTTGGATGTGGATCAGCTGACCAAAAATGTGAAGCGAGCATCGGAGTTGGTTGCGTTTTGCAAAAAGAAGCTCACCGAAACAGATGAGGAGCTACAAAAGGTGTTGGAACAATTGAAGGTATGATTGCTAAAAGCAAATATTCGGTAGTGATAGTGGCTGGCGGAAGCGGGTTGCGCGTGGGTGCAGCCATTCCAAAGCAGTTCTTGCCATTGGCAAAAAAACCGATGCTGATGCGCACCATCGAGCGGTTTTACGAGTTTGATAGCGCTATACAGATTGTAGTGGTGCTTCATCCCGATTACTTTACTTTGTGGAATGATTTATGCAAAGAATATAATTTTAATATTACCTGTGAATTGGTTGCAGGAGGTAGCACTCGCTTCGACTCTGTGAAGAGGGGGTTGGCATTGGTGTCAAATAATAAAATAGTGGGCATTCACGATGCAGCGCGTCCATTTGTAACAAAAGAGTTGATAGCTGAGAGTTATCATACAGCCAAGCAAGAGCAGTGTGGTGTAATACCCGTTGTGGATGAGAAGAATAGTTTGCGCATGATGAAAGAAGACAAGCATCAACCCCTAGATAGAGAAAGAGTGAAGATAGTGCAAACGCCACAAGTGTTTCCAGCTCATCTTATTAAAGAGGCATACGAAGTGAAATACAGTTCTCTTTTTACCGACGATGCTACCGTTGCCGAAAGCAACAATATAGCCGTTAAACTTATACAGGGTGATGATGCAAACATAAAAGTTACTACAATGCACGATGTACATTATGCCTCTTATCTACTTAATATTAGTGGAAAAGAGTCTTTTTAGGGCTATGTGGCTAGCATTTTTGACGAATAAGATAAAAAAACAAGACAAAATGTAAATATTAACAAGAAAAGTGTTATTTTTGGGAGAATAATAATAAAACAGTTAGTCAATGGAGAAAATAGACAAGTTAGACCGGAAGATTTTAGAGGTAATATCACAAAATGCTCGTATTCCATTTCGTGATGTAGCAGATCAGTGTGATGTTTCTAGAGCAGCCATCCATCAACGCGTACAGCGGATGATTGAAAGCAATGTAATTACTGGCTCTGGATATCATGTAAATCCAAAAGTACTTGGTTTTTCAACAAGCGCATATATTGGTATAAAGCTAGAGAGAGGGTCTATGTATAAAAATGCTATCCCTGAATTTGAGAAAATTCCTGAGGTAACTGAGTGTCACTTCACAACTGGACCTTATACTCTCCTTGTAAAGCTTTACGCTCGCGATAATGAGCATCTAATGGATTTGTTAAACACTAAAATTCAAGAGATACCGGGAGTGATGGCAACCGAAACTATGATTTCTTTGAGCCAAGGGGTGAAAAGAAAAGTGCCTATTATACTTAAAGACGATGAGTAGTATTTATTGATACTATTCTTTTGTAATACGAATTAACTGATTGTTTAATCAGAAAAAAGACGAAAGTGGATAAGCTTGCGTCTTTTTTGTTATTGTTCGAATTATGGTAGTATGAATTTAATATAGCTCTCCTGTATCTTCTTCTCCTTGTATTAATGCTGTTTTGATATATCTATAAAAAAAATAATAAATAATAAAATAGACTTTATGCGAACTAACATTTTTATCTCGCTCTTGCTTTCATTATTCTTTTTAAGTTGCAATGGTGTAGACACTGATAATGACGAGCTTGCTTTGCGATACGACTCTCCCGCTCAAATATGGGAGCAAACCTTGCCATTGGGCAATGGAAGAATAGGCATGATGCCAGATGGTGGTATCGACTCTGAAAAGATTGTTCTTAACGATATTACTATGTGGTCGGGTAGTGTAGATCCAGAGGTTATGAACCCTGATGCTATTAACTATTTACCTAAGATACGTCAATTGCTCTTAGATGGGAATAATCTTGAAGCACAAAAAATGATGTACGCACATTTTCGTTCAAGAGGACAAGGATCAGCTTTTGGTAATGGAAAAGATGCTCCTTATGGTAGTTTTCAATTGCTGGGTAATTTAGATATTGAATATGGTTATAATTTGAATTTGAATTCAAATGTGGAGGATTATTGTCGCACCCTTAACTTAAATAGTGCTGTAGCCGAAACAGATTTTACTTTAGGTGGGGTTAATTATCATCGCGAGTATTTTGTGTCGCATACCGACGATGTAATGATTATTCGCTTGACTGCTGACAAAAAAGGAGCTATATCATTTAATTTAGGCCTTTCGCGTCCTGAGCGTGGATCGGTTTCTGTAAAAGAAAATGCCTTATATATGGAGGGCCAAATGAATGACGGACATAATACGGATAAAGGTATTCGTTATATTACAAAAGTTCAGGTTAAAAACAATGGGGGTGAATTATTAGCGGAGAATAATAGTCTCTCTATTGCTAATGCGGATGAGGCTATGGTTGTAGTATCCACTTCTACCGATATGTTAGATGAGAATTATTCATCAACAGTAGAAACGTTGATGGATAATGCGTTAAACACTAAATACGATAATTTAAAGAAAAGCCATATAGCAGCTTATCAAGAGAAATTTAATCGCGTTGAGTTAGATTTAGGAGAACAAGATAATGAGGCTACAACAATTGATCGGCTCAATCAATTTCAAACAAACAATGACCCTTCTTTTGCAGCCCTTTACTTTCAATTTGGAAGGTATTTAATGATTAGTGGAACAAACGAAGAGTCTATGCCGCTTAATTTACAAGGTTTGTGGGCAAATACTTTAGCCACTCCTTGGAATGGTGACTATCACCTTAATATAAATGTGCAGATGAACTATTGGCCTGCAGAGGTTTGTAATCTTTCGGAGTTGCATAAACCGTTGATTGATTTTACAAACTCACTGGTTCCATCTGGAACGGAAACAGCAAAAGTGTTTTACGATGCCGAAGGATGGATGGCACATATGATGAGCAACCCTTGGCTATATACAGCACCTGGCGAGCATGCTTCGTGGGGTGCCACTATTACAGGTGGTGCATGGCTTTGCGAGCATCTTTGGGAGCATTATGCTTTTACACAAGACAAAGCGTTTTTGCAAAGTGTATATCCCACATTGGCTAGTGCAAGTCAGTTCTTTTTAACCAACATGATTGTTGAGCCAAAAAGTGGATGGTTGGTAACGGCTCCTTCCTCGTCACCCGAAAATGGTTTTTATCTACCAGGTGGCAAAGATGCGGTGTATGTGTGTATGGGACCCACCATGGATGTGCAAATAATTAACGAACTATTTACAAATACGCTTGAAGCTGCAAATATATTAGGAGTTGAAGATGAAGTAACAAAGAGTATTCGTGATGCATTGCCCCAACTACCTCCCATGCAGATTAGCCCAAATGGTTACCTGCAAGAGTGGCTAGAAGATTACGAAGAGGCTGAAATTCATCATCGTCATGTATCGCACTTGTATGGATTATATCCATCTAATCAAATTACTCCCGATGGTACACCTGAATTAGCGGAAGCTGCTCGCCAAACATTGGAAAGAAGAGGAGATGGTGGTACAGGATGGTCTCGTGCATGGAAAGTGAATTTTTGGGCACGACTTCATGATGGTGACAGAGCTTACAGTCTGTTGAAAAGTTTGCTTCAACCAGCTATACAAGATGTTGTGGAGTCGAGTAGAGCAGGCAGCGGAACATATCCAAATTTGTTTTGTGCCCATCCTCCTTTTCAGATAGATGGTAACTTTGGCGGAATAGCTGGCATTGCTGAGATGCTTATTCAGAGTCACGACGGATTTATCGAGTTCATACCAGCAATTCCAAGTGAGTGGGCAAATGGTAGTTTCAAAGGCTTGCGAGTGCGTGGTGGTGCAGAAGTTAGTGCAGAATGGAGCAACTTTAAACTACAGCGTGTGGAGATATCGGCAACTGCAGATAATAGTTTTAAGATAAAGATACCGATTAATATCTCTACTGTTTATATTGACGGAAAAGCTGTTGATGTGGAAGATGGCTTTGTTTTACTATCTATGAAAAACGGTGAGAAGATTGAGGTTAGATTTGAATAATTAGTTTTTTTGAAAACAAAACTATTGTGCTAACCTTTGTTTATATCAATTAGCGTTTAGTTAACACTTAATTGATAATTGCCTTTGTGGAGTGGTAAAGAAGAAACTGTGAAGCCTTTTAGATGTTGTTTGTAAAACCAATAACCTCTAAAGGGCTTTGCTATTTGCGTGATACATATGAGATAATCTCATTTATGGTAACCCTGCATAATAATATTATATAAAATGTAGTTGGTTTTATGATTAATGCTTTCATGCTTGTAGATGTATAGAAATGATAAATAAAGAGTTGCTTCAACACTAATGTCTTGCTTATTCTTAATATTAGCCTGTTTATTTATCAGATTGCAATATTTTTTAATAATAATTGTGTGGTTGCAAAATCTTTGTTATCTTTGGCGGTATAAAAAGCTCCTAAAGCATAAAACCACGTAGGGTCTAACCTGTTGTTTCAGTAGCTTAGAAACCTGTTAATTAATATAGATTATATAATAATCGAAACAAGATGTCTAATTTAAAATTTTAAAAGATGAAAAAAAATTTATTTTCTATTCTAATGCTACTTTCAGTACTATTTGTAGCATCGTGTTCTGATGATAATGATTATGTAGAACCAACACTAGAAGTATCAACAACACAAGTTACTTTAACTAGCGGTAGTATGGATGAAACTATTGCCATTACTACTAATCAAGCAAAGTGGATTGCAACTTCTCCTGCAGAAGGTGAGTGGCTAATGCTAGAGCAACAAGGTAGCAACCTTGTAGTAAGAGCAATGGAAAACCTTGTAGTTGAAGAGCGTGTAAGTTACATTTTTATTAGTGCTGGTGGTGCAGCAGAAAAAGTAATGGTAAAGCAAAGTGCAGCTGACATAGTGTTGGAAGCATCTCCAGGGGAAATTAATGTTCCTAATACTGGAGGTCAATATTTTATTGACATTACAAGTAACTCAGCCAATTGGACTATCGAAAAAGAGACTGCCGCAGACTGGGTAATAGTTAAGCAGTTTAAAGGTGCCGATATTGCAGAACTGACAGTTCATCCAAATGAAACTGGCGAAGGAAGAACACTAAAGTTATATGCTAAGAGTGGTTCTAAATTAGAAGAAGTAGTTATTAACCAAGCAGGTGGTGCTTCAGGATTTATTCTACCTCTATTAGAAGCAGCTCCAACTCAAATTGAGATATTAGCACATGAACAAGCTAACGGTAGTTTCTTGTTATCTTATTCAGGACCACTGCCTTCATGGGGTTACTATGACGAGGCTTATGAGTTTGCTGTAAATTCTCCTATGTTCTATTCTACTACTTATGATATTGCTGACTATCGCAATGGAATGATTACAGAAGTTAATATGTGGTCAGAAAAAAATGCTGCCATGATTCTTTCTGATGAATATATAGAGTTTTTAGAAGCCAATGGATTTGCAATCGAACAAACAGCAGCAGGATTTACAGGTTATAATTCTGAAAATCAATTTAGTGTTACTGCTTTAACCGATGTTGATGCTGATTTAGGCAGGGTTATTTTTACCCCAGTTGTTGAACAAGATAAAGATTATCCTACATTTGATTCATTCCCATTTGACCGTGCAGAATGGTTAAATAATTCAGAATGGAATTCAGCTGCTATAGTAGCTCAAGAAGAATCAGATGGTGGCACAATATTTTCGCAAGATGCTGAAATGATTGATGTTCTAGTTGCAGAAGAATTCCGTCCACTTTACGAAAGACTATTCTTCATGGAAAATGACCTAACTACTGAGTTTATTACTATTTGGAATGATCCTCACGTAGGAGCATGGTCACCAGATGGATCTGGAAACTCATGGGAGTTAACTTCTGAGTTTTTAGAACTTTTGGAAAGTACTGGATTTGAATTTTACATGGAAAGTCAAGGAAATGAGTTTTATTACCTTGCTGAAAAAGAGCTTATGATTGTTCCAAGAGGTGCAAGATTCTCTGATGTGTTGGATGGTGAGCCTGTATTCTCTATGAACTATTTTAATTATGTAGAGACAGCATCTGTTAATATGCTAGACAAAGACACTAGAAGTAAGATAGGAAAAGAACTTACAAAAAGATTAAACAGATCGAATTCTAAACTAAACATTATCAAATAAGTTTTAGTATAAGCTTTAAATAAAAAACTTCAATCTTATTCATTTAAGGTTGGAGTTTTTTTATTTGTTATAAGGGGGTGTTCCTAATCATCGTCACTATCAGCTAGTAAAGCTATATTCAGACATGTCTCAAACACTGTAGTTAATAACTGTAGACTATTTACAGAAAGTCAGTTTGATGTAGGCTAGACAATAAAAACGTAAAAATAAACAATTGTTTTTGCATGTCATTCGTTGAGATATTAGTGGAATTTAATGTTCTCTTCTTATAGCAGTGAGATGTTGAGGTATAGTATATTGAACTATTTCTGTAGTGTGTTTGTTGCAACTTCATTGTTCTTTGAATAAAATTAATCTTTAGCTACTGTGGCTTACATTGAATATATCCAATGTGGCTTTTATCCAACATTAATTCCGCTATACAAAAATCACTCTCAATAATACACTTCAATATGTAGTAACAGATTTACATGTTAATTTTATAAGTAGTACTCTATGCATCTGAATAACAAAAAAGGCTTCCAAAATAGTGGAAGCCCTTTATTTAATATATAAAACTATATAGAGTTATTCTCGCCTATTTAGAAGCGTGCTGTCAACCCTACATGAATCATATTGAAATCTGTGTCGTTTGCAATAGAATATGCCGCATCTACGCTTACAAACTTAATGTTGAAGCCTAAACCTAAAGTTGTTCTACTAGACTCATTTTCACCATAGCGGTAGCCCAAACGCGCTGAAACTAAATTGTTGTATGTATATTCAGCACCTGCCCCAACAGTAAGCAATGCTGCATCTGTAGGTAGAAAGAAGTATCTACTTCCTACTGCAACATTCAGCTTGTTGATGTCAGATAGTGGCATTGTAATGTCTGCGCTAGCTTCAGCTGATGTTGGCAGATCATACTTATCCGAATCATATTCTATTTGAGGACCCATATCTAGCACTCTTGCAGCAATGTTTAATTGCGACTGCATATCGCCTATGTTCACATTAGCTCGGTAGTTTGCACCCACACCAAATGAAACAGCATTGGCTGTTTTGTTAGCAGGCTTACTTTGGATAAATGAACCAGTAGCAAATGCAGAGAGTTCATTATTAATTTTAAATGAATATCCAATATCAAAACTCCAATCTAAAGGTTTGATTTCGTTGCCAGGAGTTCCAAACTGATCTGTTACAGATGCAATTTTTTCACCACCAATATAACGATAACCGATAAATGCAGCATGCCTATCAGCAAAGCGCCAAGCTGCTGTAGCATTTCCGTACAAGAGCCTTCCTGATACATCATCATTTTTAGGGAAAATAGTTCCATTCACACTTGCACTATATCTTTCTGCATTATAAAATATTGAAGATGGGTTTACGTAAAGATAATTACGGTCTGTACTCATCAATGAAACATTCCCCATAGCCATACTTCTAGCATCAGGATTGACTTCCAATATTGGTAGAGAGCGATTTTGTGCTACTAATAGAGTTGGAGTTATAATAAGCACTCCTAAAATAAAAGCACGAAAAATACGTTGTGTTAGTTTATTATTTATTGACATGTCTGTTTTTTTTATCGTTTAACAATTGTTTTTGTAAATGTTTCTCCCGAAGCCTCTAGCTTCAATAAATAAGTGCCTGGAGCTAATTTCTTTAAATTAACAGTAGCTGTACTTTCATGATTTACTGGAACCTGTTGATTGAAAACTTCTTCTCCTTGTGGGGATGTAATTACAAATGTAACATTCTTATGTTTTGGATTTACCCATGCATTTAAATTATCAACTACAGGTATGGGCCAAACAGAATAAACTGATTCATTTAAGTCTTGCGTTACTTGTACTTTAAATCTTAATTCAGTTTTTTTCTCATGCCCATTATCTGCATAAACTGTAATATTTGTTTCGCCTGTTTTATGAGGGGTTAATACTAAAGTTCCCTCACCGTTTACACTTCCCGATAAAACACTTCCGTCATCCGATTTAACACTATATGTAATAGGAAGTAGTTCTTTTTGCACAAAATACTCATTTAGGTCTATTGCTTTGTTTCCGTTTTCAACTCCAAACAATCTATCATCAACTGGTACATCTTTGCCAGGTACTCTTTCAGGAGGAGTTAATTCAATAATTCTAAATGGAATTACGCTCTCTGACGATGCGCCCAGTTCATCTGTAACTGTAATATTTAGTTTGTATTGTCCCTCGCTAAGAACTGGTCTAAATTTAAGTACAATCTTGTTTCCCTCATGTGCATGAGAAACACCTCTCATATCACCTTCAATTGAGTAATCCCATGAGTGCCCATCTGGGTCTTCTACCTCTAAAGCATATTCTACATCTTTAGTTGAACCATAAAATATTGTAATAGCTTCTGATGGGATGTTTGTAATTACAGGGGGGTTGTTTAATTTAGTTGTAGTATCAAAAAATGTAGGCTCTGAAGCCAATTTCCAGCGGTCATATGCAACAAGTGCAAAGTAGTATTGTGTATTTGTTTCTAAGTTTGTGATATTGTAACTCATCTCATCACTAGCTTTTTTACCAAGTCCATTGATAAATCCGTTTGGACTAGCATGGAGTTTACCTTGTTGCTTGTAATTGCTTGCAGTGAGCTTTTCGGTAGAAGAGTACAATTTATAGAAAGAGGCTTGCTCATCGTCAGCATCCTTTGGAACTTCCCAATACACTTTAATAGAAGTATATTGTGTGTCAGAAGATTTCTCTTTATTAATCTTTGGTGCATCTGGAGCTTTTTCTTCATTTTGATTTCTAACAGCAGCATAAGCATCAAGATAACCAACACCAAGCTTCCCTTCAAAACCAGGATTCTCTTCATCAATGTTTACTGGAAGAAGAGATGCATAAAGTTGTTCTTTAAGCATATCGTTAGTATATCCAATGCCTCCAAAACGAGAAACTACTAATGCAGCTACACCCGAAGCATGAGGACAAGCCATCGATGTTCCTTGGTAGTATGAATAAGTTTTTGTAGTACTTACTACACCAGCTTTTGTACCGTATCTATCTTGGTCGCCACCAGGAGCCATAATATTAGCCCAACTTCCACGATTGGTATATGATGCTTTCGTAAAGTTGGTAGACATAGCAGTTACAGCAACAACAGGTGCATAACTTGCAGGTTGGCTATTAAATTCTTGATTATCATTTCCTGCAGCAAATAAAACAACTCCTCCCTTCATTGGAGAGTCTTCAAGTTGGTTTCCATCATCATCACATCCTGCATATTTTATAAAATAGTCGATAGCTGTTCGTGTATATGATGGCATTGTGCTAGTTGGGTAAGGCCATCCCCATGAGTTTTGAGAAATTACAGCTCCATTGTCAGCTCCATACTTAATAGCATTAGCAGTATTTGTTCCAGAAGCTTGACCTGTCCCTCTAAAAATTGCGGCAGACATTAAGCGCACACCCGAATTAGGCGTGCCGTCTCCACCTGCTACTCCTGCTACCCCAATACCATTGTTGTTTTTTGCAGCTACAGTTCCTGCAACATGAGTACCATGGTAGTCACTGTCGGGCTGTATATCATGCGTGTCATTAACAAAACACCATCCATGCACGTCACCTATATATCCATTATTATCATTATCTACACCAGGTGTGCCATTAAGTTCTGCTTCATTCACCCATAAGTTATCTTTCAAGTCAGGGTGTTCGAGATAAACACCACCATCTACTACACAAACTACTACATTTGGTGTACCTGTTGTTATTTCCCAAGCTTTAAAAAGATTTAAATCTGCTCCCATTTTACCTCCAGAAACTTTTCCTGTATTATTGTAATGCCATTGATCTTTTAAGTAAGGATCGTTAAAAGGCATCTCATCATCTCTCTGTAGAGAAAAAGGTTGCGTTAGAAAAGGAGTTGGTTTTTGACCTGTATCTGCAAGTTTAATTTCATATACAGGTTCAGTATATTCAATGGCATCTACATTTTGCATGCTATTCATTGCTTGAGCAACTTCTATTTCATCATCAAATGTAACAACTATATATAGGTGCATTCCTGAGCGACGTGTGCGTCCTTCAAATTTGCCTGCAGGAGGGAAAAGGCGTTCCATCTTGGTAGCTTTTATTTCTTTTAGCGCCATTGTCATTGGTGCTGGAACACTACTCATAGCAATAACACTATTATCAAAAAGAGCGTTTTCAGCTACTGCATTTCTCTTTAATTTGATAACAAGCTGCCCTGGTATAATAGGAGGCATATTCTTGTTTAAAGTACTTGTCGTTGAACGACTTTGAGTGTCGGATAGACTTGGATCTGAAAAGTCAATTTCCGATTTACATGATATAAATATCAGTAAAGTTAGTAACGAAAATAATTGAATGAGTTTTTTCATTGGATTCTCTTTTATCTGTTTTTAAATATGAAAAATATTGCAATAAAGTATTAACATGATTTCTGCAACTACACTAACTATCTATGAAAGTTACAATAAAGTCTAAATTTAAGTTATTAGAATTTTTAGCTTTTTCATTTGAGATATGAGCAATGGTATAGCAGGAGCTCTATTCTAAGGTTTTGTATTTACAGAAGTTTAAATTTTCTCGTTATTAAAACGCAAACATAATAAAAAATACTTGTCACTACAGTATAAAAGCACAAAAAAACGAAGTTAAAATTTATTTATTCTTATAATAGCTTGTTGGGTTTAATATTTCTTCTTTATGATTCATAATGGTTTTTAATTGTTTCATTTTTTATTTGTCTTTTCTATGTAAAATCTCTCTTCAATACAAAATGTTTCCGTAACTTCGTTTTCAGTAGCCATTTTAGAGTGTCAACTCCTTATATATAGATTAAATGCTTAGCATTTTGTATTTGCCATGTAATGATTTACATTTGGCTACTTCTCTGCACAGATAAATGAAGGGTGTATAATGTAATCTATTGATTTGATGGATGTTAATTGAATGAAATATCTTGATGATATAATCGATTGAAAATAAAACATAAACTAAAATGACGAAGAGAATAATCTTTATACTCACCTTGCTACTTGTTGCAACCTATTCTTGCAAACAGTCGGAAGATGTAGTTAGTTTTGATAGTTTTGGCGTTCAACCAAACACCGAAGAAAATGCATCGTTAGCTGCAGTGAAGCTTGTTGAGCATTTAACAACCAATAAAAGTGATGAACACGTAACCGTGGTATTTCCCAAAGGAGGATATCATTTCTATGAAGATGGCTCGTTTCAGCGTGAGTATTACATCTCTAATCATGACCAAACAAATCCTAAAAGTGTTGGATTCGCTTTAGAGGGTCTTCATAATATAACTATCGACGGTCAAGGGTCAGATTTTATTTTTCATGGCAGAATGGTTCCTTTTGCTTTCTTGAACAACGCTAACATCACTCTAAAGAATGTAAACATAGATTTTGAAGTGCCTGCTTTGCGTCAATTAAAAGTGGTTGAGGTGAATAAAGATGCTGATGAGGTGATAGCTGAGATTTATCCGCAAGGTAATTACAGGGTCGAGAACAATGCCCTTGTTATAAAGGGCGAGGGATACGATTATAGACCCATTGTTTCAATGGCTTTCCGCCCCGATAAGCGCTTGGCTTATATGCGCTCCGATGTTAGCTTTGCTCCATCGTCAGTTGAGGAGGTGTCGCCCAATACATTATCTATAAAAGGATGGGGACAATTGCATGAAACATCCATTGGCGAACGCTTTGTTCTTCGTTCATACTATCGCCCCACACCAGGAATCTTTGTGTCAGAATGTATTAACACCACTTTTGAGAATGTTACAGTACATTATGCCGAGGGGATGGGCTTGTTGGCACAAATGAGTGAAAATATCACCCTTGATGGCTTTAATGTTTGCCTTAGAGGCGATGACGATGAACGCTTCTTTACCACACAGGCAGATGCAACGCACTTCTCGGCTTGTAAAGGCGTAATTATTTCTAAAAACGGGCTCTATGAAGGCATGGCAGACGATGCAATCAATGTTCACGGCACCTATTTAAGAATAACTAAACGGATAGATGATAACACACTATTGGCGCGCTATATGCACCCACAAGCATGGGGTTTCAAGTGGGGTGAAGAGGGAGATGAGGTTCAGTTTGTAGAATCAGAGAAAATGGAACTTGTATCCAATCACACTAATACAATAAAATCCATCAAAGCCTTCGATAAACCAACCGAGTTTGGTGCTAAAGAGTTTGAAATTGCTTTTACTGATCCTCTACCCGCTGAAATATCAGAAGAGGGCAAGTATGGTGTTGAAAATCTTACTTGGACACCAGAAGTGATTTTCTCCGACAATACCATTCGCAACAATCGTGCACGTGGCACACTGTTTAGCACTCCAAGAAGTGTAGTGTGCGAAAACAATCTTTTCGACCACACACATGGCACAGCTATCTTGCTTTGTGGCGATTGTAATGGTTGGTTCGAAACAGGTCCCTGTAAAGATGTTTTAATAAAGAACAATAGATTTATCAACGCTTTAACCTCCAACTATCAGTTCACCAATGCAGTTATCTCAATATACCCCGAAATTCCAAATCTTGAAGACCAAGAGAAGTTTTTCCATTCGGGTATTGTTATCGAAGACAATGTTTTTGAGATGTTTGATAGACCAATTTTGTATGCAAAATCGACTGATGGGCTAATTTTTAGAAATAATACAGTGACATACAACAACGAGTTCGAACCATTTCATTGGAACAACCACCTCTTTTTTTTCGAGAAAGTAGATAATATTACAATAGAAAGCAATAATTTTGAAAGAGGATTAACTCCTTCTGACGACATTAGAACCGAATTGTCAGCCCCCGATGCTGTTACCGTAAAATAAGACGTTAATGACAAGATAGAATTTACACAAAATAACAATAATCTAACGCTTACTCTTCATAAAGATAAGTCAGACAAATATGCAACAGTATTGGCATTGGATGTAGAAATGTAGTTTGAAAACAGAAATACCTTAAAAACAGGTACGATATATAAACAGATGATTATCTATTTCTCTAACACGGCGGAGTAAATAATCATCTTTTCATATGCTCAATCTAAGGTTTTTTTTGTTATTTTGCATATCTATTACTTTGAACAAGAAAAACCTTTATTTTTTACTTTTTTTGAAAAGAACAAATACTTAAATAATACATATTATGATTCACAAACTTTCAGAGCTTATTGAAAGAGCTAAAAACAAACCAAGAAAAAAAATTGCTGTAGCAGCAGCCGAAGACGAACCTGTATTGAAAGCCCTAAAATCTGCATTAGAGCAGGGTATAGCTACACCTGTGTTGGTAGGGGATAAAGCAAAAATTGAAAAAATAGCAAAAGCTATCGATTTCGATTTAAGCGATATACAGATTGTTCACAACGACAAAGGAGCCACAGAGTCAGCCAGAATAGCTGTTTCTTTAGTAAAAAGTGGCGAAGCCGAAATTCTAATGAAGGGATTTGTTAGTACAGGCGCACTATTAAGAGCTGTGTTAAACAAAGAAGACGGTTTGCGCAAAGGCAGTGTGCTTAGTCATGTTGCATTTTTCGAGTCACCACACTATCACAAATTGCTGGGTGTAACCGATGCTGCCATGAACATGGACCCCGACTTTGCTACCAAAGTGCATATTTTGAACAACGCTGTCGAAGCTTGCCATAAAATAGGAATTGACAACCCCAAAGTAGCAGTTATAGCTGCAGTAGAGGTTGTAAACTCAAAAATGGAAGCAACGGTACATGCTGCCATGTTGAAAACTATGAGCGATCGCAAGCAGTTTAACGGCTGTATTGTCGACGGACCATTGGCAATAGACAATGCAATAAACAAAGAAGCAGCCGAGCACAAAGGCATTGATAGCGTAGTTGCAGGCGATTGCGATATGATTCTTGCACCAAACTTAGAAGCTGGCAATATGTTCTATAAATCATTAAATTTCCTTGGTGGCGCATCAGTAGCTGCTGTTATTATGGGGGCAGCAGTGCCTATCGTATTAACCTCGCGTGCCGATTCAGAGTCGAGCAAAATGCACTCTATTGCATTAGCAGCCGCTATGGATTAACTCTCTTTGATTTTTTTCTTATCAAAGATATATGAGCAACCTTTTTGAAAATACTAACTAACAAAATTAAATACAATACTATTATGAATAAGAATGATCGTATCCTGGCAATCAATCCCGGATCTACCTCTACAAAAATTGCTGTTTACAAGAATGGCGATGTTGTCTTTTTAAAAACCATTCGCCACTCTGTTGATGAGTTGAGCAAATTCAACAAAATAGCCGAGCAGTACGAATTTCGTAGAGATATCATCATTAAAGAGCTGAAAGATGCAGATATAAAACTTGACAAGATAAAAGTTGTAATGGGTCGTGGAGGCTTGGTAAAACCAATACCTGCAGGTGTTTATCGCATCAACGATACTATGAAGCAAGAGCTTCTTGAAGGCAGATATGGAGAACACGCAAGCAATTTAGGAGCCCTCATTGCCGACGATATAGCAAAAGAACTACCCGATGCAAAAGCTTACATTGCCGACCCCGTAGTGGTTGACGAGTTGGAAGATATTGCTCGTTTTTCGGGTCACCCTCTTTTTGAGAGAACCTCAATTTTTCATGCTCTCAATCAAAGAGCTATTGCCCGTACACATGCAAAGTCTATCAATGAAAAATACGAAGATTTAAATCTAATTGTAGCCCATTTAGGTGGTGGTATTTCAGTGGGTGCTCACCGTAAAGGACGTGTAGTAGATGTGAACCAAGCATTAGATGGTGAGGGACCAATGTCTCCAGAGCGTTCAGGAACACTCCCAACAGGGATGTTGGTAGATGCTGCTTTTAGTGGCAAATACACACACGAAGAGATGAAGCTAATGATTAAAGGCAAGGGCGGCATGTATGCTTTTACAGGTGTAAACGATGCCTACAAAGTAGAGATGGCTGCAATGGATGGCGATAAAAAAAGCTTAGCAGTATTAGAGGCAATGGCTTATCAAACAGCCAAATACATTGGTGCAGCTTCAACAGTATTAAAGGGCGATGTAGATGCAATCCTGATAACAGGAGGTATGGCTAATGGAAAATGGTTTGCCAATTTAATTATCGAGCGTGTATATAAAATCGGACCAGTATATATCTATCCTGGCGAAGATGAGATGCGTGCATTGGCTGAAAATGGCGAAATGATTCTTACTGGAGAAGTTGAAGCCAAAGAGTATAAGTAATAATTAGTTATGCTAAATAATTGAAAACCGTCGAATGGCACACTGCTGTTTGACGGTTTTTTTGTACTTTTACACCACTATGTACATCTTCAATCCAGAGAATGATTTGGCACTTGCCAATTTTAGTCCACATTACACAGCACCCGCTTCTGCCCTAAAGATGAGGCGCGATTTAGCAATGCTTCCAGTTTGGTACGCACCAGCAAGAGCGTTGGTTATTGCTGATGATGTGGCGAATAGCAAGCTTTTAGAAGATTTAAAGCAGGTATTGCCAATTACCAGTTTGCTCATTTCTCCTTCTCAAATAGCAAACCACTCCAATAGAGAAGTCAAACCATGGGGGTGGAGTCCTGCTCTTAAAAAAGAGCTTCTCCAATTGGGTGTAAAAGAGTACATATTGCCAACCATAGAGAATATCAAACGTCTTCGCAACTACTCTAACAGAAAAACTGCTGTCAGACTATTAAAAGAGTTGAAGGAGGAGAACCCCCACTTTTGTGGAGCGTCTTTTTACTATACCGATATCAGTCAACTCTTGGATTACCTAAATAATGCAGAAGGAGAGCAAGTGCTTAAAATGCCTTTGTCGGGCAGTGGCAAAGGAATAGTTTGGATAAAAGGTGCCATTACAGATAAACAAACCGATTGGTGTAGACGTGTTATCGATATGCAAGGGGGCATAGTGGTAGAGCCTGTTTTAAACAAAGTAGAAGATTTTGCCATGGAGTTTGAAATAACTGATTCTGGCATTCAGTTTATAGGCTACTCTCTGTTTCAATCATCCCCATCGGGGGCTTATTTGGGCAATGTGTTGTTGTCGGATGTGGATATCGAAGACAAGCTGTTGCTCTATATAGAACGTAGTCAACTGTCTGCATTAAAGCGCCAACTCATAGCAAAGATAACCAACTATTTTCCTCACTATCGTGGTTATTTGGGTGTCGATATGATGGTGTGTAGAACAGACCAGTCGACATATCAACTCCAGCCCTGCGTTGAGGTAAACATGCGTATGAATATGGGTATAGTTGCCCATCGTATTAGAGAAAGGTTTGTACATCCAAATTCAGAGGGGCTGTTCTCTATCAGCTATCACAACCTCCCAAATGAAGCACTAGCAACATCTATAGTATCACAAGCAGAGCACCCTCTTGTTGTAGAAGATGGCAAAATAAAAAGCGGATACCTCGCTCTAACTCCTGTTGATAAGCATACAAACTATACAGCCATAATCCTTATAAAAGAAAAATCACGAAGAGAATAGCATCTCCCCGTGATTTTATATAATGCTTGTGAAATCTTTTTGTCTTTTCTATCAAAAAAACTATTTCTTCATCTCTTCTGCAAAGTGAGCATAAAACGCCTGAATAGTTTTAATACCATTAAAGAACTGCTCCAATGGGTAGTTCTCGTTAGGAGAGTGAATAGCATCCGAACCCAAACCAAAACCCATAAGCACAGATTTAGTTCCCAATATCTCTTCAAACGTTGCAATAATTGGTATACTACCACCCGATCTTACAGGAACAGGACGTTTGCCATACACCTCTGTATATGCTTTGTCGGCAGCTCTATATGCAGGTATATCTATTGGGCAAACATACGATGGACCTCCATGTAGATAGTCCACCTTCACTTTTACTGTGTTTGGAGCAATCGATTTGAAGTAATCTATAAATAGCTCAGCAATTTTTTCATGCTTTTGGTTAGGCACAAGGCGCGTACTTATCTTTGCATAGGCTTTAGAAGGCAGCACTGTTTTAGCACCATCGCCAGTATAACCACCCCATATACCACACACATCAAATGTTGGGCGAATGCCAGTGCGTTCGTTTGTAGAAAACCCTTCTTCACCAAACTCTTGCTCAATGTCAAGCGATTTTTTATACTCTTCAAGGTCAAAAGGAGCTTTCGCCATCAATTCGCGCTCTTCTTTCGACACCTCCAATACGTCATCGTAGAATCCAGGAATAAGAATTCTTCCATTATCATCCATTGTTTGTGCTATCATTTTCGATAGTACATTAATAGGGTTGGCTACTGCACCACCAAAAATACCCGAATGCAAATCAGCATTTGGTCCGGTTACTTCCACTTGCCAATATGCCAATCCTCTCAATCCTGTTGTAATCGATGGCACATCGCGTGCAATCATAGAAGTATCTGACACTAAAATGATATCAGCCTCTAACAACTCTTTATGCTCTTCGCAAAATTTAGGCAAGCTTGGCGAACCAACTTCCTCTTCACCTTCAATTAAAAACTTCACGTTGCAAGTCAATTGGTCAGTTGCTACAAGGTATTCAAAAGCTTTAGTGTGCATAAAACCCTGTCCTTTATCATCGTCAGCACCACGCGCCCATATCTTACCATCTTTTATAACTGGCTCAAAAGGCTCTGTGTTCCACAACTCTAATGGGTCAACAGGCATCACATCCATGTGTGCATACACCAATACAGTAGGTGCATCCTTGTCAATTATTTTTTCACCATAAACTACAGGATTACCTTCAGTTTCATATATCTCTGCTTTGTCAGCTCCGGCTTCAATAATAAATTGCTTCCACTTTTCTGCTGCTCTATACATATCCGGTTTATGTTCGGGTAGCGAAGAGATTGAAGGAATGCGGATTAGCTCAAACAGCTCATCCAGGAAACGTTGTTTGTGAGTTTCTACGTACTGGTTAATTTGCTTCATTGTTTTTTAAGTTTAAATGATTTAATACTGTAAAAGTACAAATTTATTTGTACTTCAAGAAATATAAAAGCACTTCTATTTGATTTTCTCTATTTCTTGTTTTTACACCTATTTTAACTCCCCTTTATTATATGGTGTCACTTTACACATCAATAAATGCTCATATTATTCCTTTTTCTTCTCTATTTTTATATTATCTTTGACTTCTATTAATAACTTCAAAATATTGTGTGTCATGATTAAAAAATATGTTCTACCCATTATACTTCTAATGGTAGCGTCTGTTTCAGTAATTGCAATTGGCGGATGCAGCGAAAACTCTAAAACATCCGAAATGAAAGATGAAATATTTATAACCCAACAAAGCGTTGATAATGTTATCGATGCTCTATCCAAAACCACACCCGATGATCAACTCTTTCGCATAGAGCGTGGAGCACAGCAAGTAGCCAGCCTATGGCGCCATCAAGACGGCACAGCGCAAGAATACGAAACATTTTGTATAGAAAATTTTATTGCAGATAGCCACTTGCTTTCTCAGCTGTTCGATAAGTTGGAACACAACTTCGAACTGTTTAATGGCTATTTTCACAGAATCAATTTAAAGCTAAAAGAGCCACTACACCTCGATGGTCCCGCTATACAACCCATCGATATGATGTTTGGTGGATACGACGTATCGGCACATCTAAACGATGATATGTATAGCTCCAAAATAGCTTTCATCACTGCGCTCAATTTCCCCTTCTACTCATTGGACGAGAAAACAGAGTTGGGCAACAACTGGACAAGACAACAGTGGGCATATGCGCGCATGGGCGACAGATTTATTTCGCGTGTGCCAGCAGCCCTGCAGCAAGATATTTCTCGCACCCTTACCAATGCCGACACCTATATAGCTGACTATAACATCTATATGGGGCAGCTGTTGAACAAAGATGGCAAGAAGCTATTCCCTGCCGATATGAAACTAATTACCCATTGGGGGCTGCGCGACGAGTTGAAATCGAACTATGCTGATGCAGAACACGGTTTAGAAAAACAACGCATGGTATATCAAGTAATGAAGCGTATTGTAGACCAAACAATACCTCAACAAGTGATAAACGATGGCACATATGAGTGGGACATACAAAACAACAAGATATATAGCGATGGCAAAGAGATTGCCTCCACACCCGAACTTGACAAACGCTACGAAGTGTTGTTGAAAAACTTCCATGTAATGAAGCAACTCGACCCCTATTCAGTTCATTACCCCACACAACTAGAGCGTTCTTTTGATGCCAGAATGGAAGTGCCTCAAAAAGATGTCGAAACACTATTCACCAACCTTGTTTCATCGCCCATGGTAAAAGAGGTAGCGGCATTTATCGAGTCACGACTTGCCCGTCCATTAGAGCCCTTCGATATTTGGTACAATGGCTTCAAATCGCGTGGCAGTATATCCGAAGATAAATTGACAGCCCTCACATCAAAGAAATATCCCAATGCTGCAGCATTAGAAGCCGATTTGCCGCGCATATTACAAGATTTGGGTTGGAGCGCCCAAAAAGCAAAAGAGATTACCTCGCTCATCACCGTAGATGCATCTCGTGGTGCCGGACATGCATGGGGAGCAAGCATGCGCAACGATGTAGCTCATCTGCGCACACGCATTGGCGAAGATGGTATGGACTACAAAGGCTACAACATTGCAGTACACGAGTTTGGTCACAATGTAGAGCAAACCATTACATTAAACGATGTCGACTATTATATGTTGAGCGGAGTGCCCAACACATCGTTTACCGAAGCAATTGCTTTCCTGTTCCAAAAACGCGATATGGAGCTATTGGGTTTGCAAGAAACCAACCCAGAAGACGACCACTACTTGGCATTAGACAACTTTTGGTCGAGCTACGAAATTATGGGCGTATCATTAGTCGATATTCAAGTATGGGAGTGGATGTATGCCAATCCCGATGCCACACCCTCACAACTCAAAGAGGCAGTTATGACCATTGCCAAAGATGTGTGGAATAAATATTATGCCGATGTGCTGGGAGGCAACGACGAAACATTATTGGGTATCTACTCCCACATGATCGACAATCCGCTATACCTGCCCAACTATCCAATGGGACATCTTATCGATTTTCAGATAGAGCAACAAGTAAGCGGCAAAAATATGGCAAGCGAAGTTGAGCGTATGCTCGTGCAAGGCAGCATCATTCCACAACAGTGGATGAAGGGCGCTGTGGGTCAAGAAATATCTATCGACCCACTATTGAAAGCCACAAAGGAGGCGCTAGATGCGTTGAAGTAAAAAATAATATTGATTAATTTACAGACAGACAGTTGACAGCCGAGTTTTCTCAGTTGTCAACTGTTTTTATATATTGCTTTCTCTGCATCTACTCATTTACCAACACTTCAAGCAATCAATCTCATAAAACCTCTCATTTTAATCGACAAATAAAGTATAAATTACTATTTTTGTCAATTAGAATAGATGCAAACAACCTTTGTTTGAATTGTTTGTAACAGTGCTATCAAAAAACAAGACAATTATTATGACACAAGAATTGGTTATTTATAATACGCTCAATCGCAAAAAAGAAGTTTTCCAACCCCTACATGCACCACACGTTGGCATGTATGTATGTGGTCCTACAGTATATGGCGACCCACATTTGGGTCATGCTCGTCCAGCAATTACATTCGATTTACTATTCCGCTATCTACAACATATTGGTTACAAAGTGCGCTATGTGCGCAACATTACCGATGTGGGTCACCTAGAAAGCGATGGTGATGAAGGCGAAGACAAAATAGGCAAAAAAGCACGCTTAGAAGAGCTAGAGCCCATGGAGGTGGTGCAGTTTTATACCAATAGCTATCACAGAACCATGGACTCGCTCAATGTGTTGCGCCCATCGATAGAGCCCAGCGCGTCGGGACATGTTATGGAACAGATAGAGATGACACAAGAAATACTAGACAAAGGTTTCGCTTACGAAAGCAATGGCTCGGTATATTTTGATGTAGAAACATACAACAAAGCCCACAACTATGGTATCTTGTCGCGCAGAGATATCGATGATCTGCTTGAAACTACGCGCGAACTAGACGGACAAGACGAGAAACGCAGAAGTGCCGATTTCGCTCTTTGGAAAAAAGCTACACCCGAACACATTATGCGTTGGAAATCGCCTTGGAGTGTAGGCTTCCCCGGTTGGCACATCGAGTGCTCTGTAATGAGTACACGCTATTTGGGCAATCAATTCGATATTCATGGTGGTGGACTCGATCTTTTGTTTCCCCATCACGAGTGCGAGATAGCACAAAACACTGCCGTCAATGGTAAACCATCCGTTACCTACTGGATGCACAACAATATGATTACCGTAAATGGCACAAAAATGGGCAAGTCGTTGGGCAACTTCATCAACCTCGAAGAGTTTTTCGATGGCTCGCATCGCCTCTTAGACAAAGCCTATGAACCAATGATTATACGCTTCTTTATATTGCAGTCGCACTACAGAAGCATTGTCGATTTTAGCGTCGAAGCACTGCACGCTGCCGAAACTGCATTGAAGCGTCTGCTCGATGCATCGAACAATATTGCCAATATACCTGTAAGCGATGCTTCTACTGTTGAGGTAAAATCGCTTCGTCAGAAATGCTACGATGCCATGAACGACGATTTAAACACACCCATCGTGCTTTCGCATCTTTTTGAAGCCACACGCATTATCAATTCGGGCATTGCGGGTATCGAAAAACTATCGCAACACGATTTAGACGAGTTGACAGACCTGTTCAAGATATTCCTGCACAATCTTTTAGGTATTGAAGACAGCGTAGCTTTAAAAGACAGCAACTACGAGGCTTTTGAAAAGGCTGTAAATATGTTGCTAGAGATGAGGCAAGAAGCAAAGCGCAACAAAGATTGGGCTACATCCGACAAAATTCGCGACGATCTAACCAAAGCAGGGTTTGTTATAAAAGACACACCCACAGGGTTTGAGTGGAGTTTGGCGTAGTTTTAAGTTAATAGGTAAAAAGTAAAAATTAAAAGTTGCTGTTTTGGTAAGGATAGCATTAGATGCAGCCACGCAACTGTAACAAATAAATTTATTTATGCAACTATTGCTCTCCCCCGCAAAACTGATAAATTTTAAAGACAAAGCCGAGACGGTGGAAGGGGCACCCCCTCTATTTGCCGAAAAGACAAATCTTTTAGTAGAGCTTTGCCAACAACTATCGGTAGAAGAGATTGCAAAGCTGCTCAAAATAAACATGACGATGGCGCACGACGTCTATGGCTATTTCCAAACATTTCATTTGGAAAATGAGCTAGAGCGTAGTGCAGCCTTCGCATTCAATGGCATAGCCTTTCAAGGACTCGATATACACGATATGTCGGTCGATGAGTTGCAATTTGCACAAAACCACCTCAATATTGGTTCTGGCATGTACGGACTGCTGCGTCCCCTCGATACCATCAAACCCTATCGGTTGGATGTGAGCACACGCATAGCCCCCAATATGGGCATCAACAACAGTGGCAACCTCAATACCACCCACCCAAAATCCAATTATCTGTATGGATATTGGCAAGAAACTATCAACAACTATCTATCCAAAAAGCTGCGCAACGACGATAATACAATCATCAATCTCAGCTCAGCCGAATACTACAAACTTATTGTGCCAGAGCTACTCCCAGAAAACCTGCGTGTAATAACTATCGGTTTTAGAGAGCAAAAAGACAATGGTTTGAAGCAAGTGGTTGTATACGCAAAAAAAGCACGAGGCATGATGGCACGCTTTATAATTAAAAACCGCATCACAAAAACAGAAGACATAAAAGCCTTCGACACAGAAGGATATTTCTATTCTCCTGCACAATCCACCCCCAATGAGTGGATATTTGTGAGATAACAATGCAGCTATTTTTGCAAAAAAGCAACTAATATACAAACACCAAATTACACACCCCATACACTATCACTATGAGTAACAATAGAATAAAGTTTGCTTCCAAGTTAGGTTTAATTGCAGCAGCAGCAGGTTCAGCAGTTGGTTTAGGTAATATATGGCGTTTTCCCAGTCAAGTAGCCGATGGTGGTGGTGCCATTTTCATCCTCCTCTACATTGGCTGCATACTCTTTTTTGGTATACCGCTAATGATGGGCGAATTTATTATTGGTCGCTCTGGCAGAGCCAATGCATCCGGTTCGTTTCAGAAATTGGCACCCGGCACCCGGTGGAAATGGGTGGGACGATTGGGAATACTTACAGCCTTTCTTATTTTGGGCTTCTATGTAGTAGTGTGTGCTTGGACAATGGAGTATATCCTACAAAGCGCAACAGGACAACTGATGTCTCTCGAAAACTTTGCCCACAACTTCAACGAACTACGTCAAAATTCAACCCGACAAATTGTATGGGTGCTCGCCTTCACCCTGCTCACAGCATTCTTCATCCTTTCGGGCGTAAAACGAGGCATCGAGCAATCTGCCAAAATATTAATGCCACTCCTCTTTCTTATATTAATAGTGTTGGGCATCCGCTCACTCACCCTTTCAGGCGCATCCGAAGGATTAGAGTTTTTATTCAAACCAAACCTCAAAACAGTAAAATCTACCATCTTTTTAGATGCCATGGGGCAAGCATTCTTCTCCCTCTCATTGGGTATGGGCGCCATGACCACTTATGGATCCTATTTTCGCGACGACTCCAATCTACGTCAAACAGCAGTACAAGTTTCAGTATTAGACGGATTGGTAGCTGTTCTTGCAGGAGTAGTAATATTTCCCGCAGCCTTTGCTTTAACACAATCGCCCGATACCATAGTATCGTCGCTCGTGGCGGGAGGTCCCGGCTTGTTGTTTATCACCATTCCAGAGCTATTCAACCAACTACCCCTTTCAAGTTTATGGTCTACACTCTTTTTTGTTTTGCTCGCCGTTGCAGCACTCACATCAGCCATTTCGCTCATGGAGGTAGTTACCTCCTATCTACACGAAGAGTTTGATATGCTGCGTCGCAATGCAGTTACATTCATAGCAATGGGCATTGCCATATTAGGAGTACTAGCCTCCATTTCACCCACATTTTTCGATGTTTTAGACAACACCACCGCCAAAGTAATGCTACCATTGAGCGGGTTTTTTATATCACTCTTTATTGGATGGTATTTAGATAGAAAAATCACATTTGCACAACTCACCAACGATGGCAAACTGCCCATTTCGGTGCGCTTTCTACAATCATATGTATTTATTCTCAAATACATAGCTCCAGTAGCTATTGTACTAATATTTATCTATGGTATTTTGTTTTAGCTAAAACCAATAGGGGCATGCCTGACAAGTAAATGGGTAAAACTTACACCTAACCATACTTAACAAAATGAGTTTTATTTTTACCCTCAAAAGTATTACTTTTACACAAAAATAGAGAATGGCATACAAAATATATCCCCCTGAAGTTTTATACAACACTATTACCCTTCCAGGCTCAAAAAGCATAAGCAATCGTGCACTCATACTCAATGCGCTGAGCATAAGCAACTATGAGATTAAAAACCTGTCGGTAAGCGAAGATACAAGTGTTATAAAAGAAGCATTTGCATCAAACACAAACCAGTTTGATGTACGTGGAGCGGGCACAGCTATGCGTTTCTTAACAGCCTTTCTGTCGTGTGTCGAAGGCGAGTGGATTTTGAAAGGCTCCGAGCGAATGCACGAAAGACCCATTCATCCGTTGGTTGATACACTTATTACAATAGGGGCACAGGTTGAATACCTTGGCAATAAAGGATACCCCCCACTTAAAATTAAAGGCAGAAAACTAAATGGGGGAGAGGTATATCTCACAGCCAATGTTAGTTCGCAATTTGTATCAGCGCTTATGATGATAGCCCCTGTTACCAAATTTGGTTTAACTTTGCACCTCGAACACGAAGTAATTTCAAGACCATACATCCATTTAACTCAAAAAATGATGGAAGATTATGGCGTAAAAATAAAGTGGGAAGGTAAAACAATAAAGATAAACTCACAGCCATACACAGCAATACCCTACGAAGTAGAAGCCGATTGGTCGGCTGCATCCTATTGGTATTCGATGGTGGCACTCATGCCAAAAGCAGAGATAAAACTGGCAGGATTAAAAAAAGAGAGTTTGCAAGGCGACGCCAACATTATCAATCTTTTTGCAGATTTGGGAGTATTCACCAACTTTGTTGAAGATGGAATAGTGTTGACAAAAAAGAACGTTGTGAGAGGCAAGTTTTTCCACAATTTTATCAACGAACCCGATTTGGCGCAAACCTTTGCGGTAGCTTGTTGTTTGTTGAATATACCGTTTTTCTTTAGTGGCTTACAAACCCTCAAAATAAAAGAGACCGATAGAATAGTTGCATTGATAAACGAGCTAAACAAACTAGGATATGTATTGCGCGAAACCGAAAACGGTATTCTAGAGTGGGATGGCGAACGCTGCCTCACCGACGAAACCATTGTGATAGATACATACGACGATCATCGTATGGCAATGGCATTTGCGCCAGCATCTATCGTTTTTAAAAACATGTATATAAATCATCCAGAAGTTGTAGTCAAATCATACCCCTCCTTTTGGGACGATTTGCAACAAAGCGGATTTAAGTTGAACGAAACAGAAAATTTTTGAATAATGAAAAGTCTAATAGTTTTTATAGGAATAATTGTTGTATTTGCCATAACAACATATATTTGGAATGTAATACAAAGAAAAAGAGGTGTACCCGAAGTAGACCCCGACAAATATGTGCGTCCCGAAGGATGCTGCGGAGCCCACGAAGTGTGCGAGCATCCAGCCGATGAGCTGAACGTAGAGCCCGAATATTTTGACGACGAAGAGTTGGATAGATTCGAGCGCAAACTGTCGCACGAATACTCTGATGACGAGGCTGATGAATTTAGAGATATATTCTACACCCTTTTAGACGGAGAGAAATCTCTTTGGTTGAGAAGTTTACGCATGCGTCACATTGGTTTGCCCCAACAGGTAAAACAAGAAATGTTGAACGTGATGAAATCGCTTCCCAAAAAACATCAATCAGCATAACACCACAGTATGGATTTTGTAGAACTTCTTGGCTATACCTTCTTTCGCAATGCATTGTGGGGAAGCCTGCTTGCCAGCATTGCCTGTGGCATTATTGGTAGCTATGTTGTGGCGCGCCGCATGGTTTTCATTAGCGGTGGCATCACCCATGCATCGTTTGGAGGTATAGGCATAGGGTTCTATTTTGGTTTCAATCCCATTTTTTCGGCATTAGTCTTCTCCGTATTGTCAGCTTTTGGCATTCAGTGGTTGTCCAAAAATCAGAATGTGCGCGAAGACTCCGCTATTGGAGTATTTTGGTCGTTAGGAATGGCTGTAGGTATCATTCTCATCTTCCTCACACCGGGCTATGCTCCCAACCTTTCGGAGTATCTTTTTGGTAATATACTCACCATTAGTCACATGGATATTGTGTTATTAACAATATTAAGTTTGGTATTAGTCCTGTTTTTCACCTTCTTCTATCGCTCCATCCTCAATGTCTCCTTCGATAAAGAATTTGCCAAAACCCGTGGTCTTCCAGTAGCCTTCATAGAGTACACACTTATTATGCTAGTAGCTGTTACCATTGTGCTCAGCATTCGCTTGGTAGGTATTGTGCTGCTAATATCGCTACTCACAGTACCACAGATGACGGCAAATATATTCACCAATCGTTTTTCCAATATCATGGTGATATCTGTAATCATTAGCTTTGTGGGTTCTGTAGTGGGGTTGCTACTATCCTACACACTCAATGTTCCCTCTGGCGCATTTATAATATTTGTGTTGATATCTATATTTTTGATGGCGAAGTTGGGGGTGTTTTTGCAGAGAACGGTTAAAAGGTGAACAGTAAACAGTAAACAGTGAATAGTAAACAGGGCATTGCGGATCCAGTCCGCATTGACCATTGGTTATTAGCATTACAAAAAGAGTTACAAGTAGTTGGTGAAGAGTTAAAAGTTAAGCGTAAAAAATTATAAGTTGGCGAAGGGTAATGGGTGAAAAGCGATTGTCTCTTTTGCAAAGGCACTTGTAGACACGCCCTACATGGGCGTCTAATACTACCGTCAGCCTGTGGTGGGTAATTCGTGACGCGATATCTGTTAATGCCGTTAATTATCTAAATAGAAAAGAAAATAATTACCCTCTGCGACGTTTGCGCCTTCCTTGTGTACTTTGCGGTTAAATCTATTTTCGCTTCCGCATAATTGTATCGTCGAGGTTGTGTTTATCAAAAAAGCTACGCGAAAGATTTGCGCGGCAGGGTGTGAGACTATATATCTTTGTTATGTCAGCCTTCCAGGCCTCACAATATAGTCCCTAATAAGATACCCAGGCCTTGTAGCCTGGGCTCAATTATATCGGGCTTCCAGCCCTGAATCCATAATTTACTGATGCAAATAAGCAGTATAAGGATCCACTTCTTTCTCTTCCTTCCAATCTTTCGACAAACTACAGCCAGTACACCCTCCACAATACCCATTCTTATTCTCCACAAAGAAAAAACGATAGATACCGCGCAGCAGTATTGCAGCCACAGCCACTCCAATGATTATCACTATAATTAATTGTACATCCATACTATAAAAACAATTTTAAGTGTAAAAAGTTTAGAACAACATTCCAATCTGATAAGCTATAAACGCCACCACCCATGCCAGCGTTGTGGTGTATACTATCGTAAACAGTCCCCATTTCCACGAGCCCGACTCCTCTTTAATAGCCACAATAGTAGCAATACACGGGAAATATATCAACACAAACAACATTAGCGCTACAGCAACACTCGTTGTAAACACCGGTGTGCCATCGCTATACGTCTCTTGCTTTATGCGCGTTTGAAGCGATTGTTGCTCTGCACCATCTCCCGGATAAAGCACCCCCAATGTGCTCACCACAATCTCTTTGGCAGCCATACCCGTAATAATACTCACCGATATTTTCCAATCAAACCCCAACGGACGCATTACAGGCTCTACAAAATGACCAATCTTGCCAATATAAGAGTTTTCTTGATGCACCGATGCACGCACAACCTCTATACCCGACACAATGCTATCTCTCTCTTGCTCAGTAATCTGGCTATCCGAAAACAGTGCAGAAGTTTGCTCTATTTGATTGTCAAACACCACATCCTTTTCGGCATTACGCGGAAAATAACCCAAAAACCATATCACAATAGAAGCAATCAAAATAATACCCCCCATCTTTTGCAAGTATTGGCGCGATTTATCCCACATATGTATAATAGTAGATTTTAGTGTGGGCATACGATACGGAGGCAGCTCCATCACAAAAGGCGTATTCTCCTCCTTAAACAATGTCTTTCGAAACAACTTCGACATTATCACCGCCAGCAAAATGCCAAATAGATATATCGAAAACAGCGCAGTACTTGCATGATTGGGAAAAAACGCACTCACAAAAAGAATATAAATGGGCAATCTAGCACTGCATGACATTAGCGGATTTATCAACATCGTAATCATTCTACTACTACGGCTCTCGATGGTGCGCGTAGCCAAAATAGCCGGCACATTACAACCAAACCCCATAATAAGAGGAATAAACGACTTGCCATGCAACCCAATTTTATGCATCACCTTATCCATAATAAACGCTGCACGAGCCATATAGCCCGAATCTTCCATAAAAGAGATAAATGCATACAAAATAACAATATTGGGCAAGAAAACAATCACCCCACCTACACCGCCAACCACACCATCAACAATCAAATCCTTCAACGGACCGTCTGCCATACTACTACGAATAAAATTGCCAATTATCTGCACCAGCCCCTCTATCCACCCCATGGGGTATTCGCCCAATGTAAAAGTAGCTTCAAACATAACCCACATAAACACAAAAAACAGTGGGAAACCAATATACTTATTAGTTACAATAGTATCCAAAATGCGCGTTGTGTCCGACACCGTTGTCTTCTCCGACAAAGTTTCTCTCAATCCACCCGCAATAAACCCATACCTTGCATTGGTAAAAGCCGATTCGGGATCTTCGCGCAACAAATTCTCGATATAGCCACGCTCCCTCTCTGCCCGTGCAAATATCTTCTCGTGATTCTGTAGCGTGCTCACACTATTTTTAATATCCTTGTCGCCCTCCAATAGCTTTATACACACATAGCGAAGGGGCATATCTAGCTCAGCAATATCCTTTTCTGCAAACTGATGCTCTAGCCTACTAATGGCTTTCTCCAAAACCCTGCCATACGATATATTTACATTATTATCCTCGCCCTTGTCGCCCGCTTCATACAGCTCTATTACCTTGTTTAGCATAGATGGAATACCAAACCCATTCTTCCCAATTGTTGGAATAATCGGAATGTTGAGCATCTCGGCAAGCGTTTCATGGTCAAACTCCCTGCCACTCACCTGCAACTCATCATACATATTGAGAGCAATAACCATGGGCACCTTCAATTCCATCAACTCTGTAGTGATATACATATTTCGCTCTAGCGATGAGGCAGACACCACATTGATAATCACATCCGGCTCCTCTTCAAGAATATGCCTTCTCACAAACAGCTCCTCCGGCGTGTATGCCGATAGCGAGTACGTGCCAGGCAAATCTACCATCCTAAAATTATACCCCTTGTGTTTTAGCCTTCCCTCCTTCGAGTCGACCGTTACACCCCCATAGTTGCCCACATGCTGATGCGAACCAGAAGCAATATTAAATATAGAAGTCTTTCCAGCATTGGGGTTGCCCACCAGCGCCACAGTTATCGTATTTGGCTCTTTTTCGGTTGCAGTTTTTATAAGCCGCTGTATGGGTCTAGCCTTTGCAGCACTCTCCCTCTCCTCGTCGTCCTCCTGCTCATATTCGGGCACATCGCCCTTCACCATCGATATTTCAATCATTACAGCCTCGCTCCTTCGCAGCGAAACCTCATACTCCATAATCTGATACTTTATAGGGTCTTTCAGTGGCGCATTCAAAATAGATTTCACCTCCTGACCACGTATAAAGCCCATCTCCAGCAAACGCTTGCGAAATGCTCCGCTACCATTTACTTTCACAATGTAGGCTTTCTCGCCAGTTTGTAGTTCCGATAAACGCATATATATAATAGTGATGAAAAAGTTCTTGTAAAAAAGCATACACACCACAACATGTGTGCAATTGCGAATACAAAGATGGACAATATTATTCGATTTAAAGAGGCTTAAAACTCTTTATTTACAACTGTTACGAATAGCGACATCCATAAAAAACACCTTTCGATTGCTCTAAACACTTTATACAGAGCCCACTATCACCCTATTTTCATTCCCTTCCATTTTAGCCATGGCTCACATTGGCAGTTGCTCTAGCATTAATTCACTGTTTTTATTTCATTTATACAAACCAGCCCCCCTGTTGCACATCTTGCAAAGAGTAGACATAAAAACCAACCGTACGTCAAAAAATTACGATGTATTACCTAAAAAAACACCACAATAAAACATCATTTAAGCACTCTCTCTTCAAATCGTCCTTTTTTCTTTGTATTTTTGTAACTAGAAAAAAGAAAATTATTTATTACAACAATTTAAATATCGATTAGTTATGGCTACAAAACCATTTAAGTATCAAGACACGTTCCCATTGTCGGAAGACAAAACAGAATATTATCTGTTAACAAAAGAGCATGTTTCCACGTCAGAGTTCGAGGGAAAAGAGATTTTAAAAGTTACACCAGAAGCATTAACCCTTTTGGCACAACACGCTTTTCGCGATGTAAACTTCCTATTGCGTCCCGAACATCAAGAACAGGTAGCTAAAATACTGTCCGACCCCGAAGCTAGCGAAAACGATAAGTTTGTAGCCCTAACATTCTTGCGCAACTCCGAAATATCGGCAAGAGGAGTACTTCCTTTCTGTCAAGACACCGGCACTGCCATTATAATGGGTATGAAAGGACAGCAAGTGTGGACAGAAGGTTGCGACCCCGAAGCCCTTTCAAAAGGAGTTTACAACACCTACACAAACGAAAACTTGCGCTACTCTCAAAATGCACCTCTCAACATGTACGATGAGGTAAATACAGGCACCAACCTGCCCGCACAAATAGATTTATATGCAACAGGTGGCAACGAGTACAACTTCCTCTTTGTAGCAAAAGGCGGTGGCTCTGCCAACAAAACCTTCCTTTATCAAGAAACCAAAGCATTGCTCACCCCCGGTAAGCTAGAAGAGTTTTTGATAGATAAAATGAAATCGTTGGGCACAGCAGCCTGTCCTCCCTACCATCTAGCATTTGCTATTGGCGGCACATCGGCAGAGAGCAACCTCAAAGTTGTGAAACTAGCATCAACAAAATACTACGACAACCTACCAACGGAAGGCAACGAGCACGGACAAGCATTTAGAGACTTGGAGATGGAAGCAAAACTAAAGAAAGCATCCAACGAGTTGGGGTTGGGCGCACAATTTGGTGGCAAATACTTTGCACACGACATTCGTGTAGTGCGCTTGCCACGCCATGGCGCATCAGTTCCAGTGGGTATGGGCGTATCTTGCTCTGCCGACCGCAACGTAAAAGCAAAAATAAACAAAGAAGGTTTGTGGATCGAAAAACTAGAAGACAATCCAGCACGATTAATACCCGAAGAGTACCGCGAAGCAGGTGAAGCAGGCGGCGTAAAAATCGACTTGAATATGCCAATGGCTGATATTCTTGCCGAATTGAGCAAACACCCTGTATCAACACGCTTGTCGCTCAACGGAACCATTATTGTGGGGCGCGACATTGCACACGCAAAACTAAAAGAGCGCATCGACAATGGCGAAGGATTGCCACAATACATCAAAGACCACCCCATCTATTATGCAGGACCTGCAAAAACTCCAAAAGGATATGCATCGGGCTCTATGGGACCCACCACTGCTGGTAGAATGGACTCGTATGTCGATCTATTCCAATCGCACGGAGGTAGCCTTGTAATGCTAGCAAAAGGAAACAGAAGCAAAGAAGTAACCGAAGCATGTAAAAAACATGGTGGTTTTTATCTTGGTAGCGTTGGTGGTCCGGCAGCAAGCTTGGCACACAACAGCATTAAAAAACTAGAGTGTGTAGAGTATCCAGAATTGGGTATGGAAGCAATCTGGAAAATTGAAGTAGAAGATTTTCCCGCCTTTATCCTTGTAGACGACAAAGGCAACGACTTTTATGCCGATGTTAACAAAAAAGGTTGCACTGGCTGTTAAATATGTGACACACACACAAACATAGTTTTTTCGTAAACCCTATTATCATTAGAGAGCGTGCTTCGATTGCGGAGTGCGCTCTTTTTTTATTTGGGAGCTATCAGCTATCAGCTCACAGCTATCAGCCATCAGCTCACAGCAATCAGCTTTTTGCTCACAACGATTAGCAATCACGTTCAATCTTGCTGCAGCACATTGCCGCTAGAGCCCGCATTGTGCATATACTCGTTACTAGTATTACTAATAACCAATGGTCAATACCGACAAGAGCCGCAATGCCCCTGTTTTCTGTTTAGCTATCAGCTCACAGCAATCAGCGTTCAGCTATCAGCTCTTTGCTCCCTCGCTGCCGTGCGAATCCTTCGTGTGTATATTCTAATGGCAATCTAAAACCCACACCATACAATCGTGCGGAAGCGCCCACTGTTCACTGTTTACTGTTTACTGCTCACCATATTAATAATCAATAATTAACAATTAATCATTCCGTTCTATTTGTAGATATTGCAGAAATGATGTTTCTTTGTTTACAATCAAGCAAAACAATACAATTAACAATTGATACAACTATGAGAAAAATAGCTTTCATATTACTAGTTGCTTTTGTTGTCCTCATTGGCGCAGCCCATGGGCAAAACAGAACACAAATTACCCTAGAAAAAGGGTGGAAATTTACCCGCGAAGACAACATTGCATCGCGCAACAAAGATTTCGACGATAGAACATGGCAATCCGTCCGCATTCCGCACGATTGGGCAATATATGGTCCGTTTAGCCCCACCAACGACCGTCAAGATGTAGCCATCACACAAGACGGACAAAAAGAAGCCATGGAACATGCCGGTCGCACAGGCGGCTTGCCCTTTGTAGGAGTAGGGTGGTACAGAAACACATTTGATGTGCCCAACTTCTCGGCAAACAAAAAAGTAACCATCCAATTTGATGGAGCCATGAGCAATGCCCACGTATATGTAAACGGAAAAGAGGCAGGCATATGGCGCAATGGATACAACACCTTTCATTTCGACATAACAGATTTACTGACTGAAAACGGCAAAAACAACACCGTTGCAGTGCGTCTCGAAAACTTCACAGAGCAATCGCGCTGGTATCCCGGAGCAGGCCTCTATCGCAACGTGCATCTAATAGTAACCAACCAATCGCACATACCCGTGTGGGGCACATACGTTACCACACCCCGTGTAAACGAAGAATTTGCCGAAGTAAACGTAAAAACGCAAATCAGCTTCCCCGAAAGCGCAGCTAGTTTTTCCGACTACGAGTTAGAAACAATAGTAAAAGACACAGAAGGCAACCCCATTGCACAACAAGTAGATGTGTTGGGCAACTTCGACGAAAACCAATTCAACCAATCGCTCATAGTGATGAACCCCGTTTTGTGGGACATCCAGCAGCCCAACCTCTACTCAGTAGAATCTACATTAAGAAAATCAGGAGATATTGTCGACACCTACAATACCACATTCGGTATCAGAGACATACAAATAATCCCCGACAAAGGATTCTTCCTAAACGGACGCCGTGTTAAATTTCAGGGCGTGTGCATGCACCACGATCTTGGTCCATTGGGCGGAGCCGTAAACGATGCCGCCATCCGTCGCCAAATACGCATATTGCAAGATATGGGCGTCAATGCCATTCGCACAGCACATAACATGCCCGCACCCGAATTGGTAAAAGCAGCCGACGAGATGGGCATGATGCTCGCCGTCGAAACCTTCGACGAGTGGGGCATTGCAAAAGTAAAAAACGGCTACAACCTCTACTTCGACGAGTGGGCAGAGAAAGATGTAGTAAACGTAGTACACCATTTTCGCAACAATCCAAGCGTTGTAATGTGGTTTATTGGCAACGAAGTAGAAGAGCAAAGCGTAATGTGGGGAGCCAGAAGAGCACGCTACCTACAAGACATTATACAACGCGAAGACCCCACCCGTTTCGTATCAAACGGAATGGACCGCCCCGATGCAGTATACAACAATGGCATGGCAGCCACAATGGAAGTAGCCGGTTTCAACTACCGCCCTTTCAGATACAAAGAAGCATACGGACGCCTTCCACAACAAATTATATTGGGTGCCGAAACAGCATCAACAGTTAGCTCACGCGGAGTATACAAATTTCCCGTAGAGCGCAAATCGATGGCTACATACGACGACCACCAATCATCATCATACGACGTGGAACACTGTAGCTGGAGCGACCTACCAGAAGACAACTTTGTATATCACGACGATCTAGACTACTGCATTGGCGAGTTCGTTTGGACAGGCTTCGACTACCTTGGCGAGCCCACCCCATACTACACCAACTGGCCAAGCCATAGCTCCCTGTTTGGCATAGTAGACCTTGCAGGCATCCCAAAAGACCGTTTCTACCTCTACCGTAGTCATTGGGCTCCAGAGAAAGAAACCCTGCACATACTGCCACACTGGACATGGAATGGACGCGAAGGCGAAACCACCCCCGTGTTTGTTTACACCAATCACCCCACAGTAGAGCTATTTATCAACGGAGAGAGTCAAGGAAAACAGACAAAAGACACATCCATAGAAATCGACAGCACCTACACAAAAGAAGCACAACAAGAATTTGTACGCCAACAGCGCTACCGCCTCATGTGGATGGACACCAAATACCAACCAGGCACCGTAAAAGCTGTTGCATACGATGCCAATGGCAACCAAGTAGGCACCGCAGAAGTGCACACAGCAGGCACACCCCATCGTTTGGTGTTAGAAGCCGACCGCAAAACCATTAAAGCCGATGGCAAAGACCTCTCGTTTATCACCGTATCGGTGGTAGACAAAGATGGCAATTTGTGTCCACATGCCAGTGATTTAGTGGAGTTTAAAGTAAAAGGAAACGGCTCGTACCGTGCAGGAGCCAATGGCAACTCTGCATCGCTCGACCTTTTCCACGAACCACAAATGCACCTCTTCAACGGAATGTTGACAGCCATTGTAGAGTCGCTGGAAGACATGCCAGGCACCATCACACTAGAAGCCATAGCCAAAGGAGTTGATGGAGCCACTATCGAAATAGAGACAACACTAGAATAATAAATAACAGACCCATAATAAGAGATGTTTACTCCCGAATTTAAAGCCGCCCTTGCCATGCTTCCCTCCAAAGAGAAAGACAAGCTACTGTGGCGATTAATAAAACGCGACGAGCTATTGGCTCGTCGCCTCGAATATGAGTTGCTAGCCCCCTACGATGCCGTCGACAAACGCATCGAGCTAGCAGAGCTCATTCAAGACAAGACCATCTCTATAGTTGGTCGAAGAGAGCGCCTGTCAGCCATCCTGTCGCAATTTCGCTCATTAAGCGGCGACATCTCGCGCCATGTATACATCACAAAAGACAAAGTGGGAGAGATACAGCTCAATTTTATACTCCTGCAGCAAGCCATGCAGCTGATGGGCAATCGGTCGTACCTTTTTGGTGGGCGCGCCACTCAAAAGTATATCATCTATATGCTCAACAAGCTCTACCGAACCTCTATGCTAGTAAACAAACTACATACCGACTATCACATAGAGCTAGAAGACGATGCACAAAAGCTGGGCAAAATAATGCAAGCCAACCCCGATTTGATGAAATATGTGAAACACCATAAGTTTAATGTCGATTGGCTCATCGATTTTGATATACCCGAAGATTTGGATGCCTATTTCAAGGCAGTGCAGCAGCAAGGGTTGCTCCGATAGTATTTTACAATCAGAAATAAAAGAGAAAAGCAGACAGCAATGTCTGCTTTTCTCTTTTTTATATAACTAGTTTTTGTATATTTGACGTGTATAAAACCCGTTGAAGCACGCAATCAACAAACAAGGTTTCAAAACAATGAGCAAAAGAAAAATATCCATACGTTTTTTCGACGACCGCGAAGTGCGAGCCGTTTGGGATGATGAAAACGCCAAGTGGTGGTTTAGTGTGTTGGATATTGTAGCAGTGCTTCGAGACGAAGACGACTACACCAAAGCGCGCAACTATTGGAAATATTTAAAAGCCAAGCTAAAGAGAGAGAATAATGAGTTGGTTAGTGCCACTACCCAACTGAGACTTGTTGCAAAAGATGGTAAACGATATTTAACCGATGTGTTAGATTTCGAAGGCATTATTGCATTGGGCAAAGAGTTTCCGAGCAAAAAAGCAAACCGCTTTATCGAATGGTTTACCTACAGCGATGAAAGCATAGATGGAAAGAGCAAAACAAAAGCCTATGCAATGTTCGAAAGCTCTTTTATCAACAATATAGAAGTTGGCACCATCAAAGGATTACAACAAATACATGCCTATCTGTTTGGCGGACTATATGATTATGCAGGACAAATTAGGCAGAAAAATATTTCAAAAGGAGGCTTCCAATTTGCTGTGTCGCATTTTTTAGGCGATACATTAAAGCAAATAGAGGCAATGCCCGAAACCACCTTCAACCAAATTGTTGACAAATATGTAGAGATGAATATTGCCCACCCCTTTATGGAGGGCAATGGCAGAAGCATGCGGGTGTGGCTTGATTTGATGTTAAAAAGGCACCTTCAAAAATGTGTCGATTGGAGTAAAATTGGCAAACAAGACTATCTGAATGCAATGGTGCAAAGTCCCACCAATAGTAGCATCCTGAAAAATCTTTTGCAAGATGCCCTCACCACAAAAATAGACGACCGCGAAATGTTTATGAGAGGAATTGACTATTCTTATTATTATGAAGAGAATGAGTAAGCCTCGTTGGTGCATATCTCTGACCCCCTCGCCAGCAAAAACACCCACAAGTGCTTAAATAAACAAAAAAGCAGACACAACCAGTCTGCTTTTATTCAATTAGGGTTGCTAATAATAGAGATAAATGTTAATTTTGATTCTCACACTAAAAAACAAACTATCATGAAATCAAGATTAACTCTTCTTCTCCTCCTCATTGCATTCACCACACATGCACAAGACAGCTACTACCACAACCAAACACAAGTAGGAGCCGGTATAGGCAGCAACTTTGTCACAATTGTTGGCGACAATGTAAAACCCACAGAAATATCAATGCGCTTTCGCATCCATCGCCATCACACCGTGCAACTCATTATACCCATCTTTAAACAGTCCGACTCGTTTAAATCGAGAGACATACTACAAACACCACTCGTAAACACATCACTATCAACCAAAAAGAGCCTCTACGGCATTGGTCTCGACTACGACTATGCACTACACACATACATGTTGCTCGATTTTGTAGTGGGGCTGCGAGCCGATTTTCAACACTATCGATACCGCACCAATCTAGCCAACAAACACCCCATAGTAAACAACTATATCAACCAAGAGCTAACCCACACCCAGAAAAAAACCAGCAACTACCTCATTGCCCCCAATGCGGGAGTGAGGTTCAATTTGGGCAACCTCTCATTGGATGGAAAATTTTTATTAACAATGTTATCAACAAATGGCGACATCGACACCACAGTAGAGCGCCGACGCGGCACACAGTCAAACATTAGCTCTACCACCAACGAGTATACCGACAAAATATCAAACAAATTCAAGCTCAAACCGGGCGTTGTGATGTCCGTATCGTTTTATTTGTAAGTTGTTAGCCGTCAGCAATCAGCTGTCAGTAATCAGCAATCAGCTGTCAGCAGTTAGCTACTGCGCCAATTCTTTCGCGTGGTATTGCTGTATAGTTTTCACTCTGTTGCAAAGCCAATCAGAACAACCAATAGTGCGAATACTACCCCATTAATAATTCACCCTGTGAAATAATGCAAAGCATTAAATCTCTGATTTATTTCACAGGGTTAATAATTAATCATTGCATTAAAGTATTATCTTTGCCCCTCATTTTTTTTATAATCACCCCCATATTTATAAATACACAATGCATCGCAAACTACTAATCATCATCACACTGGCACTACTGTCTATACTATCGCTGCAGGCTCAAAACCTACAGCTACACTTCGACGCCCGAAGCTCTATCTATGGCAAAGAGCAGTTCCACACCAACTACACCACAGCCACCTTCGAGCTATTCAAACCCGACCGATGGGGTGCCACCTTTTTGTTTGTCGATGCCAATTTCGACCTCGCCCATGGAAATGTAGGAATGATGTACACCGAAATCTCTCGCACCTTCACTATCAATGGCTTTCCCCTCATGCCCCTTATCGAGTACAACGGTGGTTTGGGCATTTTCGAAGCCGACGATGAGGTGGCAGGCGGATACTCCATCCCCAACGCTTATCTGGCAGGCTTTGCCTATCCATTTCAGCTGGGCAATGCCTCTTTCAACACATATATAGCCTACAAATACAATGCCTTTAAACAAGCTAGCCACGATGTGCAGTGGACCCTCACATGGGCTGCCAACTTTGCCAACAATAAAATCACCCTTGCTGGCTTTGCCGACGTATGGACCGAGAACAAAAACCCGCTGGATGCCTCTTCCAGCAAAAAACTAATATTGATGGCAGAGCCCCAAATATGGTACAACATCAACACCCACTTGGCTGTGGGTAGCGAGGTGCGTGTGAGCAGCAATTTTGTTGATAGTGGCGTGTATGTTTGCCCCACAATGGGGATGAAGTGGGAGTTTTAGGGTATTCTTTTCTCGTTACATCACAAACCGCTCCAATCTATCCTTCCACTTTTCCCAATCGGGCATTTCGCGACTTTGCAGGGCGTAGAAAGCCTTTGTGTGGTTGCGATGCACCAGATGACACAACTCGTGTATAATAACATACTCTATGCAAGCAATGGGCGCCTTCACCAATTTGGGATTTAGTATAATATTGCCCTCTGCAGTGCAACTACCCCAACGATATTTCATCTGCTGCACATACAACTCTTTTGGCTCCACATCATACTTCTTGAAACGCTCGATAAGCGGCTCGGCATACTGGGCAAATTTTATTTTGGCACGCTCTCTATACCAATTGTCCAATAGCTGCTTCACATGCTGTGGCGCTTTGTTCACCGTCTCTATATGCAAATACCTGCCCTTGTAGCGCACCTCTTCGGCTTTTCCCTCCACTATTTTTAAACGATATTGCCTGCCCAAATAGTAGTGCGTTTCGCCCGATTTGTAGAGATACTTCACCCGGCTGGGCTGTAAAGCCAAAAAATAGCGCCGTTGCTCCAATATCCATGCAGCACGCTTCTCCACCTTCTCAAATATCTTTTCGCGCGTGGCGTCCAATGGCGCTTTCACCTGCACCGAGAGGTCGGGATGAACCGTTATGCCCAATGTCTTTCGGTTGGTATATATCAGCTCAAACTCTATTGTACTACTACCGTATGTTAGCCGCTCCATCATCCCCTAGTTTTGGCAGCCGTCACCATCTCCCTGCCAATTTTATCAATCTCCGAAAAACTTATTTCCAACCCAATTTTACTGTTCACTACATCAAATATATAGTCGCCAATCTCCAACACCATTCTATTTTGCACATCCTGATTTGCCTCCCAATTAACAACCCTTTTCGAGTCGATAATCTTTTCGATATGCAGGGCAGCATCTATCAACAGCTCCTCGTGCTCGTCAATATCAATATTATTGTCGTTGTAAAAATTCTTTACAATACCAAAATTGGCACGAGCAGCAGGCTTGTTGCGTATCGATTCGGGTATGTCGCTATCGGTAGTACTCATCACATTATCGCGATACTCCTTTATCTTGCGCAAATACTCCAACTCCGAAATACGTTGGTTGTAGAATTCATTGATAGCCTGCTGTATCATCTGCGAAAACTTTCGATAAAAAGCAGGATCCTCGTCCATCTTCTCGCTTATATGTTTAGCTGTTCTAGAAGCAATGGTGTCGGCTTTGGCAGCAGCACCCACCGTTTTTTCTAGCTCCTTCTCAAAAGCCTCTTCATCAAAAATATTTACCAACTCGGTCAACTGCTCCACACTTTGCGTCGATATGTGTTGGTCTATCAATTTCTGAATTTGACCCTCATACTGTTTATAGTCCACCTTGTCAGAAAAACGTTGCGCCACAGCAGTGCGCAAATTCATATAAAACTTCAAATCGGCTTTATACCCCTCCATCTTTCGCTCGCTGGTATCGTTATGAAAATCGATAGACGACAGCGCCAATTTCAAAATTCTAGCATAGCTAGCCAATCGTTTGTAAAAACTATCGCGCACATCCTTCTCGCGCAGTGCCTGTTGGTATAGCTCTATATCTTTTTTATTGCTGATATGTTTAAAAATATCTAGCAACTCCTGATGCGCATCGTCCAGTTTTGCTATCTCGTCTTTGATAGAAGTAAGCGCTCCTGCCAAATCTTTATCATCGAAATCCTCCATATCAGAATATACAAGCAGCGCATTGTCTAGCTCTTGCACCACCCCCGCATAATCGACAATGTAGCCATAATCTTTGTCGGAGTGCAACCTATTTACCCGCGCAATGGCTTGCAGCAGAGTGTGCCCACGCAACTTGCGCGTCAAATAGAGCACCGTATTGTTGGGCGCATCAAAACCAGTTAATAGCTTGTCCACCACAATAATAATTTCGGGACAATCCTCATTCTTAAACCTCGAAATTACATTCTCCTCATACTTTCGTTGAGAGCTATGCTGATCCATCATCGCCTTCCAAAACAGCTTCACATCATCCGTCACCCCCACATAAGCAGAGTCTTCGCCCTCGCGATCGTCGGGCGGCGACATCACCATCGCCACATCCACCTTGCCAATCTGTTTCATCTCGTTGTAGTAGCGCACAGCAGTACGTTTGGAGCTACACACCAGTTGCCCCTTCAAACCAGTACCCTGAAAGTTTTTTCTATAATGCTCCGTTATATCCCATGCAATGGCACTAATGTTTTGCTCGGCATCGGCAATATGCGTTCGTTGCGAAAATTTCTGCTTCAAATCGGCTTTCTCATACTCGCTCAACCCCTCCGACACCTTCTGAAAATACCTATCAATCACCCCCTTGTTCACATCCTGGTCGGTATAGCGCCCCTCGTACACCAGCGGCAACACCGCCTCGTCTTCCACAGCCTGCCGCACCGTATATTGGTCTATCATATTGCCAAACTTGTGCAGCGTGTTTCTATCCTTTATAAACAGCGGCGTACCCGTAAAGGCTATAAAACAAGCATTGGGCATCGTTTTTTGCATATTTATGTTGAATGTGCCATGCTGCGTGCGGTGCCCCTCGTCAACCAACACAAATATATTGTTGCTAGTGAGCGGTTGCTCTATGCGTGCCACAGCCGTTTCAAACTTATTAATGATGGTAGTAATCACCGCATCGGTATTGGTTTGCAATATCTCCACCAAGTTGCCCCCACTAGTAGCATTTATTACCTCCACCCCCACATTGTTGAAGGTACCCGTAATTTGTTTATCCAAATCGGTACGGTCTGTTACCAACAATATCAGCGGATTGTGTATAGTTTTGTCCTTTGCAATAGCCTCTGCCATTAGTGCCATGGTAAGCGATTTTCCACTTCCCTGCGTGTGCCATATCACCCCACCCGGACGCGGATTGGTGTGTAGCCCCGTTATCTGCCTCATAGCATTTTTTACAGCAAAATACTGCTGATAGCGGGCTATCTTTTTCAGCCCCTTGTCATACAAAATAAAATTATTGGTCAAATCCAACAATCGCTCTGGCGATGCCACAGCACACAATAGCACATCCTGCTCTGTAGGCGCAAACTCCATGGTGAGCAACTCCCCAATGTGCAATTCCTTTGCCTTGTTGAAACCACTAACCCCACTACGCCTTTCCACTATTTTCTCGGCAGTAGCTTTGTCGATGGGCAGCTGTTTTATTATCTCCAACCGATGAGGCTCTATATGCTGCTCCTTCCATCTGTTCCAAAACTCTTCGGGAGTGCCATTAGTAGCATACTTTGCATCGTTTACAGAGCAGCTTAGCAGTAGTTGTGCATACACATATAGCCTCCTTATTCTATCCTCCTGCTGATTGCGCAAGTGTTGCGATATAGCCTGCTTTATAGGGTTGTCCATATCGGCACGCTTATTCTCTATTACAGCAAGCGGTATTCCATTTACAAACAACACAATATCGGGTCGCAGCTCCCCATCGCCCTGCGTAGTAGCCACACTAAACTCCTCGGCAAGATGAAACACATTATTGTCTATGTTTTTCCAATCGATATACTGCAATGTATACTCCCTTCTATTGCCATCAATAATCTGATTGAGCGTGGTGCCCAGCGTCAACAGCTCGTATATATACTCCGATGCCGAGAGGTATCCCTTCTCAAAGGGAATCTCTTTTAGGCGCATCACAGCCTCGTCGATATTGCTTTTCGAGAATCGCTCGGTTTGCGACGACGACACACGTATCTTGTTTAGCCTGTGCAACTGCTCTTTCAATATTGGCTCTAGCAACACATTGGTTGTTCGCCCCTGCCGCTGCGTCATCACCTCCTGGTTTGAAAGGTATCGATAACCCAAATTGATAAGTGTGCGCAATGCTGGTATTTGTGAACTATACTCTTCTTGGAAAATCATATTGCTCGGTTTTTTTATATTTGTGTTATAAAAGTGCTTTGTCTCTTAAATCTTTCGTAGACCTCTCGTAATGTCTCGTAATTTATTAGAGGTAAAGTGCTGTTGTTAAGGGTGATGCTGTTTGTACCTCTCGTAATCACCTCGTAATCTCTCGTAATTGTCAACTGTCAATTAACCGTTTCTCCCCCGTTAGCAGCACCTGCATCAACCCCTTTTTCTCCTCTTTCATTGCCGCTAGTTTGGCTTCGAGAAGGGATATTTCTTGGTCGGCTGTGGTGAGGACTTCAACAATGGCAATTTGTTCTTTTATTGAAGGCAACAGTATGTTAGTATCTCTAGCTCCTTCAATAGTATATGTTGCGACAGTTGTAATAGAAGCATTATCCATTAATTGTTTCCTTATATATCTAGTTTTAAATGAATAATGCAAGAAGTGTGAGTCAATTTTATTTGAGATTTGAATCCATAGAACATTACCGTCTTTAAAGTAAAATCTATCATTTTCCTTAACCACATAAGTCTCTCCAATAGTTCCTACGCCTGTCACTAATAAGTCACCAGTTTTAGGGACACCATATTTATTGGATAATTCTAAGAACAACTTTTCTGAGATAAAAATAGGTGTTCTAAATTCTATGTTCTTTGCAAGACTAATAATTTCTCTTGTTCTATAAAAAGGAACTCCATTATCAATCCAATCCTTTTGCAATACACGTTTGCTGGATTTCACTTTAGCAACATCGCCTAACTTTATCTCCTTCCACTCCCCCACAAACCCATCCAATCGTTTTTTGCCAGTCAATAGCTGTTGCATCAGTCCCTTTTTTTGCTCTCGCTTTGCCGCTATCAGTTGGGTTAGCTTTTCTATGCCACTGTCCCATGTGGTGAGGCAGTTGGCTATGGCTTGTTGTTCGGGGAGAGGGGGCGCTACAACAGGTATCTTTTCACACTCTTCTTTATTAAGCTTAGGTTGTGCTTGACTTGTATTATACTTTATGTAGCTTAAACTTTCCAAGTAGTCATTATAAAAGTCTATATCATATCCTTTCTTTAATTTTAAGACGTGTGCATGATTATTCACCCAGCTTTTCCCTGATATTTTAAAAACCGATCTTCTACTACGTGTCAAAATATTAGCTCCATCTTCACCTAATAATAGAAGCTCATCATCAAATATATAGTCATTTACATAGTCAATGATGCCAGATGCACCATAATACGGTATATTTCCTTGAATTTGTTGTCTATCAGATGCTTTAATAGGAATTCTTTGATTATTTAAAAAATCTACAACATCTTTCAATTTCTTCACCTCCCACTCCTCCGGAATCATCCCCACAGCAGTTCTTTTATATCCCTCTCTTATATTTTTATCGCTCTTCATAATTGTTCTTTGTCTCTTGTTTTTATCTAAAACTTGCTTAGCAGCACCAAAAACTTGCTTATTTCACCCTCAAACTTGCTTAGCATCTGTAAGTTGTTTATAATCAGCAGTTAACCCTTTGTTAATCTTCCTTGCTTAAAAGCACCCAAAACTTGCTTATTTTGGTGCTAAACTTGCTTAGCATCTGCAAGGAACTTATAATCAGCAGTTAACCCTACATGAAACTACCTTGCTTAGCAATAGCCTAAACTTGCTTAATGTTTTTTGAAAGCATATTTTGCATTAATATCCCTTTGTTTTTTACTTTTCCTTACAACAATTCCTTCTTGAATATAATTGTTTAAATAACCTCTAATAGAGTTTATATTAATATTAGTGTAATCTGCCAATTCTTCAATAGTTCCTTCATGATGTTTAAATAAAAACTGTATTATTTTATGTTGAGTATCATTATATTCATTCCAATTATCATTTATTTTTTTCATGACAACTTCGGCTATAGTTTTAGAGTGGTTACTAATTTTATTTCTGAGTGTCAAGTATATATTTCCGTTTTTCTCTGCATATTCAGGACTTGATAGCATCGACTTTTCCATGTACTCATATATTCTTGAAACCCCTTCATTTAATTGTCTTACATATCCCATGTCTTCTAAAACTCGTGCAACTCTTGGATTGCGTGCAAATCTTTCTGTTTTTATATTCTCTATAGTTACTTGTGCGGGTAGAGGTCCACTATTGCTTATTTCTAAATGGTTGTCGAAATGCTTTATATAAATAGCATTTCCTTGAATATTATAAGAACGATGGCAGAGTGCATTTACTATTCCTTCTAGCCACGCCTCTTCGGGATATTCTGTGATTTTTTTAAATCTACCATCCTCTATATCTAGAAAATGGTAATCTTTTAAAGATGTATTGAGGAACTGTTTTAACTGATTTATCAAACGGGGTATATTGTTTTCAAATCTCACATCTTTTATAACATTATGAGTTACTCCTGTTTTGGGTTCTGTACCTTGATAACGGACATATCTAACAGAGGCAGAAGGGATGTATTTTTCAGGGTCTTTTGCAAAAAGTAAAATTGCAGATTTCTTGAATCTATAAACCCCATCTTTTTTATTACCTAAATGTCTTTTTACTAATAAATCAAGAACATCTCCCTGATAATTCAGTTTTTCTTTATATTCTTGAAGAAGCTCCCAATCAAAGTCATCTTCATCAAAATCTAGCACAAGTTCTTCTTCAAATCGTCTAATAGATTTATCATATTCAAGCTTTTTAATATGCTCTCTATCTAACTTCCTGTTGTCGTCATGAACTCTTAAAAAGAAAGCCTCATTGTCCTTTCTGTGAAAAATTCTTTCTATCTCTTGATCAACGTGAAATACAAATATTAAATTGCCATCTATCTCTATTTCTTCAATTACAATATTACAGGGTGGATTAATAAAGTCAAATACAAGCTTTCTGTACTCATTTAATTTATCCCCAATTGTTTTCAAATCTTGAATTTCACCACTATCAGAAACACCAAAAACTAAGATGCCACCATCAGCATTTAGCATTCCTATAAGTTCGTTTGCTATTTTAGAAGGCTTAATGTCTTTTTCCCCTAAACCTTTACGCTCAAAGTATTGATTCTCAATTTGCTCTTTCAAATACTTTTCTGTTATGATAGTATTTATTTTAGATAATGATTTTTCCATAATTAAAACTTGCTTATTTCATCATAAAACTTGCTTATTTCACCCTCAAACTTGCTTAGTATCTGTAAGTTGTTTATAATCAGCAGTTAACCCTTTGCGAATCTTCCTTGCTTAAAAGCACCCAAAACTTGCTTATTTCGATGCTAAACTTGCTTAGCATCTGCAAGGTGTTTATAATCAGCAGTTAATCCTACATGAAGCGTCCTTGCTTAGCAATAGCCTAAACTTGCTTAGCAATTAAAACTCCAATTTATTCAAATACTGTTGCATCTCCCTCTGCACCTCTTCCAAATCTTTCTCTATGGTGCCAATACGCTGCCTCACAGCCGACATATCCACAGGCTCTTCCTCTTCAAACGTGTCCACATAGCGCGGTATGTTGAGGTTGTAGTCGTTTTCCTTCACCTCGTCGAAAGTGGCTACATAGCTATATTTATCTTCCACCACACCAGCAGTGTATTTACCATCGGCAAAGTTTCGGTATGTTTGCACCACCTTCTCTATGTCTTGCTGTCGCAGTTGGTTTTGATTGGTGCCACTTTGATAATGCTCGCTAGCATCTATAAAAAGGATATCGGTGGTTTGATTGGTTTGTATGGTGCGCCCCTTGTTAAACACCAATATGGCTGCCGGAATGCCCGTGCCAAAGAAAAGCCCCGATGGCAAGCCAATTACCGCCTCTAGGATGTTCTCTTTTATCACCTGCTGGCGTATTTTGCCCTCCGAACTACCACGAAACAACACACCGTGAGGAACCACCACACCCACCTTGCCCGTCTCCTCTTTTGCCACCTCTATCATGTGCGACACAAAAGCCCAGTCGCCACGCCCAGCAGGTGGCACACCACGCCAAAAACGGTTGAAGGTGTCGCTATCTGCCTCCTCTTTGCCCCATTTTTTGAGCGAGAAGGGAGGATTGGCTACCACCACATCGTATTTTTCTAAACTGGTGCTGCTAGACAGGTGCAAGGGATTGCGAATGGTGTCGCCCCATCTAATGCTTGCATTGTCGAAGCCGTGCAAAAACATATTCATCACCGCCAGTGCCCATGTGCTACCATTGTTTTCTTGTCCGTAAAGAGCCACATTGCGGCTACCCACCTGCTGAGCAGCCTTTATGAGCAGCGAGCCCGATCCACAAGTGGGGTCGTATATCTTCGAGCCCTCCTTGCCTTTTGTAAGCATGGCAAGCATGAGCGACACCTCCGATGGGGTGAAAAACTCGCCCGCCTTTTTGCCTGCATCGCTAGCAAAGTTGGCTATCAAAAACTCGTATGCATCGCCTATAGCATCTTTGTTGGCAAGGTGCGAGGGCATTAGTTCTAGCGCACTAAAATCGGTGAGTAGCTGTTTCAGGCGTTGGTTTTTGTCCTTTTCGCTTCCCAAATTAGAGCTATTGAACGAGATATTGCGAAACACGCCCGACCCACTTTCGCTCGTTAGCTTTGCACGGTTGGCTTCTTCCAAATCTGCCAGTGCAATATCTATAAGCGAGCCAATATTGGTTTCGTTGCGCTGGCTATACAGATAGTCGAACGTGCTAGTAGGCGGTATTATAAAACGCTCTGCCTGCATGGCGCGCTCTATACGAGCCTCGTTGCCATCGTATTGTTGGGCATATTGCTCTCGCTTCTCTTTGTTTACATCGCTAATGTATTTTATAAACAGCATCGTCAGGATGTAATCTTTGTATTGCGATGGATCTATCACACCGCGAAACGTGTCGCACGCGCTCCACACTGTGCGGTTTATATCTTGTACTTTTAGTTTGCTCATTGCGTTATGTTAGAGTATTGTTTTGCTTTAAAAATTGGTTTAATGATTAACAAATGTAAATATAGCTATATGTTGAATATATGCCAAAGAATTGAAGGGTTTTTGAGGGTGAAAAGAGGTGTGAAAATTAAACAGTCGAAGTTGAGTTGTTTTGCTACCAACATTGATATCGAGATCAAACTGCAATTTGAGGTTTTTAAGAGTCCACTATTACATAAAATGTATATCTTTGATATTAGAGACAACTTTCTTTAAATTCAAGGTTTGCGTTTTTTTTCTAGAGTATCTCACTCCAAATAGTTTCGTTATTAATTTGAACCTGCAGTCGCCGCAACTGTCGATGCAACCACAGCTCCAATTATCGCTGCTTGCATTTCCTTAATCACCTTATCTACTCCTTGAGCAATCGCATCAGATTTTATAATCCCGGCTAATTTTCTTTTACATATTTTGATTTCACTCTTATCTTTTGCAATAATTTTGTGCATTTTACAAGCTTCAATCAATCCAAGAATCAAGGCATTATCTTTACTAATTGTCGAATCGTCAAAAATAATACCACGAATCTCGTTAATGAGACGTATCCCTTTGTACTGCTCGGCAGGGTCGTTTTCGATAATAATATCGGGAACAACTCCACGTCCTTCGATAATAAACTCTTTACCATCTTTGTCGTAAGGAGCATAAGATGGAGTAACAATAGAGCCTCCGTCAATCAACGGAATAGCACCACTATACCCTACTACACCACCCCAAGAGCGTGTACCAATTGTTTTACCAATCTTGTTTACTCCAGCACATTGCGGCTACAGCCAGCACTGTGCATAATCAAAACCTAGGGGTAGTGCGGACTTGAAGCCGCAATGCCCTAGCAGATAGTTTGATGGTCACCTTACTTTGAATAATGGTAAAGTTTTTATCAGAATAATTAATGATAGAGACGCTCATGATTGGGCGTCTCTGTTTTTATATATCTACATCACTATCGGACAATTAATTGAAGCCAACAATAAAGAAACAAAAACCTCATACTCTGAAAGATACAACTCTTATCAATAATTTGGGGTGGTGTTGTTAATAACTTGAGACTTTCTATTAAAGACTTTTTTGCTAATTAAGAAAGTCTTATATTTGTGGGAAAATAAATTGCAACATGACAACTTGCGTCAATAGGAAATGAGTATATTTTACCTTGAGGCTGATACAAGATTGATAACAAGCCATATACATGTTATTCACTGAGTGGAATGAAAAATGGTTTACGAAAGTTACATAGTGAGGATTGGCGAAAGTGAGGGAGGAGTTGCGTAAATAAGACGTTATCGCTCAGTGTAAAACCCACCGCACAAATGGCACATTTGGTTTTTCCAACACACATAGCCAACACAAAACCAAAAGAGCCATTTTTTCCAACACATTACAATATAATTCAAAAAAGATTATTAACTTTGACCATAATTGGACAAGTACAAATTCAGGCAATGACACTCGGGCAAAAAATAAGAGAATTAAGGCAACAAGCTGGTCTTAAACAGCGGGAAGTGGCGTATCAACTTGGAATAGGAGAAGGATACCTAAGTAAAGTTGAAAATGAACATAAACCCTTGAAAAGAGAAGATCTGATTAAGTTGGGTAAACTTTTTAAAGTACCAATTGAAGACTTAGAATCATTATGGCTTGCCAGCAAAGTATATTCAATTGTAAGAGATGAAGAAAATGCTTTGTCAGCGTTAAAAGTAGCTGAAGAACAAATAAAATACAACAATCTTAACAATGCTTAATATCTTTCATAAAACATATAGAGAGTTGGATGTAGTCGTTCAAAGTTTTGAAGAACAACTAGAGTTATTCTTTACAAAGGATTTTGAAATTAAAAGTGCTAAGCCTCAACAAAACGAAAATTTAGGCCAAGTTTTCACTTCCGCAATTCTTGCTAATTTTATGATTGGCTTATTGAAAGACTCATTAAAACAGAATTCCTCTATACTTGATCCCTGTATTGGGCCAAATACTTTTTTTAAAGCAATGAATGAAGATTTTTCAAATTGCTTTTTAAAAGGAATTGAAATTGACGCAACCTTAATCACAAAAGAAGTAGAATCATTCTATGAGAACTCAAATAGAGAATTAATTAAAGGAAGTTTCTTTGACTTACCAATTAGTGAGCAATTTGACATAATTATTCAAAATCCACCTTATGTGCGACAAGAATTATTATCAAATGGTGTGAATTCTAAAAGAAAGATTAGACAAAATGTTTCCTCAATATTTTCTACTATCCCTTCACAATCAAATTTATATATCTACTTTTTATTAAAGTCCATTTTGCATTTAAAGAATGATGGTGTTATGGTGGCTGTAATATATGACAGTTGGCTTTATAGTGATTTTGGGAAGTTTTTAAAAGAATCTATTCTTAAACTCGGATACTTAGACAGTATTTATCATTTCAAAAAAAGTGCTTTTGATAATGTCGAAGTCGGAGCTACTGTTATAAAATTTGTGAAAGATAAAAATCACAGAAAATCAATTTCTTATTTTCCACTGACAGATTTGAATGATTTAAAAACTTATAATGGTTTAAATTCAAGTTGTATTAAGTTAAGGCAACAAGAATTAATGACTTATAATTTCAATAATCAAAGTGTAATCAATTTTAAATCTAATCTATTTACAGAACTTAAAAAAGTCGTTTCACAACCTATTCAAAGAGGAACATCAGCAATAATAAATAGTCATTTTATTTTCTCAAAAAATGAACTTCCAGAGCTTAAGCCAATTATTAAAGATGTTACGCAAATTAAAACTTATACTGCAAACAAAGAGGATGCTTATATTTTAGTTGCTAATGGATTAATCTCCAATAAAACTAAACAATATTTAGAATCAGTACAAGACAAAATTCTTAAAACACCTTCTCACAAATTTGTTGCAGTTAAGCGAAACGTTGAAACTAAAAAAGATTGGTATAAAATCAATCTGAAAGCACCAGGGAATTTTATCTTCAATTATTACCTGAGAAACAATATAGATTTCATATACAATCCAAATAAAATTTTGTCTTCTGATAATTTTTACATTCTCAATATCCAAAATGATGAATTAGCATATTTTGCTATTTTAAATTCGTCTTTTACAAGATTAAACACCCTTAGTAATTCAAGAAGTCAAGGAAATGGTTTAAGGAAAATACAACTTTATGAATTTAAAAAAGTGAAAGCATTTGACATAAAAAAACTTTCAGAAACTGCTATATCAAGATTAAAACTGCTAGGAGAAGAATTGATGAACATAAACAGATATGAAAGCGGACATCTACAAATAATTGAACAAATTGATTTAGTGCTGATTGACGAATACAACGGAATAAATAATTCGCTACTAACGATTGATGAATTAAATAATGAAATAAAAGAATATTTGAATTAAAATGATAAACCTTTGGTATAATTCTGATGAAGTTACAGGCTTTCATCCAGTTGTTGAGACGGCGATAAATAACGCTATTTCAAATTGTGGATTCAACTCTGTTATGGAGCTAGTACACCATCCTTCAATTCCAAACAGTACAATAATTCCAGACTTTGCAATTAAATTAAAATCATCTAATAGATACATTTTTGTAATTGAAGTAAAAAAAACAGCTCGTGATGTTATATCACAAAGGTTCCAAAACCAAGCTCGTTCTTACGTTTCCGATTTTTCACCTTATTGGGAGCCTAATTACCCAAAGTATTTCTGCTTGACAAATATTGAAGAATTAATCCTATTTGCAGACCGACAAGGCCCTATTTCAACTTGCATACTAAAAGGAAACCCAAAATCACACACACCGTTCAATCCTCAAAATCGAGATGCAACGCAAACGAGTATCGAGTTTCAGGAGACTATTGAACATATTTTACCAATAATTTATAACAGAACACAACCTGACTGGGAAAATAATTGGCAGCCTATAATTGATTCTTTTATTCAAAACTATCAAAGTGTAAGCAACAGTTTAACCTTAAACAAAGACTTAGCTGATGAGATTACACTTTATGAATTTTTCAGATTATTAGCATTTGCTTATTTGAAAGACTATTACAATCAAACAGGTAATCCAAATCAAAGCTATTTCCGGTTATTTCCTTTGGAGAGTGATGATATACAAACTTTTATTACGAAATTAGCCAATAACTACGATCGCGTATTACGGTTAGATTTTAATCAAGTATTTTCTAATCACCCTAATTCAACTGATAGGATTTTCCCTGAAAATTTCAGTTCATCGACTATTCAATATTTCAAAAACACAATTCACGCTTTAAACAGTTACAGCACTCAAGCAGTTTCTGACAATCCTTTGCCTGAATATATTTTCAATCTATTGACTTCAAATGTTTATGACAAAGATACACTTCATAAGAAAGGAAAAATTATGTCTGATACAGAGTTGTCAATTTTGTTAGCAACTGTAACTATTGATAATGAAAATTCAACCATAATCGACCCTTGTTCTGGTGATGGTGCATTATTAGATGCTGCATACGATTATTTAAATATTATAAATCTTTCAAATGCTATAACTAAATCTCATAATCAACTATTAAATCAAATTAATGGTATTGAAATTGACCCGTTTTTAGCTCAATTAGCCACTTTTCGTCTTGTTTCAAAAAATCTTTCAGGTGTAAATAGCTCCACTAATGCAAATATTATTACTGGAAACACTTTTACAAATCCAATGATTGCTGGATATGATGTTCTATTAATGAATCCCCCATTTTTAAGAAATGACAACCCTGATGCACCTATAACAACTGCAGATAAGGACTTAATGAATAATGCAATAACAAGTAGTGGACAAACAAATTTTGTTACACTAGCATCACAGCCTAATCTGTATTTCTATTTTGTAAATTACGTTTGGCATTATTTAAAACCCGAAGGCAAGGGCGGAATAATACTAATGACGAAATTCTTAAACAATAAAGACGGAGAATTCATAAAGCAGTTTATTCTTGATAAAGTTGAAGCAATAGTTTCTTATCCTCGAAAATATTTTTCTGAGTTCGATGTAACAACGGTAATTGTAATCCTTAAAAATGGAAATAATTCAGAGAATGTTTCATTTTTAAAAGTAATTGATGAACATCTTTTATCAAATCCAGAAAGGGTAAGAGATATCTTATCATTATCAGCAGATGCAGTTACACCTTCGTATAAATTAAAACATATTCTGCGAACAGAACTGGATCCGACCGAAAATTGGAGAAAGTATTTACTCGATGAGCAATATGAAAAATTTAACACACTCGATTTACTAGTAAATATTGAGCATCATTTCGAAGATATAAAAAGGGGGAACGCTGAAAATAATGGAGGTAAGAATGCAATCTATTTAAAGGAGGAGGATAGCATAGGTTATATAGCACATTTTGAACCAGATAGAAGAACCAGCATAAGATATGTTATTCCGAATTCCTTAAACAATTTAATGGGTAAGGGAATTAGCAATAACTTTACTCGAAGATCTTTAATTCTCACAAACCAAGATATGGAAGTTGAACGAGCATTTCGATTTCCTCGAAGAGCTGATAAAACGCAAAGCAACGGGCTCGCAATAAATTTAAAATCTAACCGAGATTTGGATGAGTTTTATCAAGCAGGTACAAATGCGTTTGGGTTGGATAAATGGTGTCGGATAGTGAATAATGCTTTTAATCATACACGCTTGAATAAAATTATTATACCACGATCTGACCGAACAAAACATGTTGTTTATTATAATCCATCAGAAGAAAAAATAACACTTTCAACAAATTTTGTTTCTTGTAATGGTCTAAAAAATGAGAATCCAAATATTTCAGCTGAAGTTCAGTACAAATTTATTGCGAGTTTTTTAATGTCTTCTTTTGGTCAAATTCAATGTGAAATGGAAGCTAATAATCAAGAGGGCATGAGAAAACTTGAAGCAATGCATATGAAACGCATATTAATTCCAAATTTATCACAGTTAACTTTAGCAGAAATCAATAATGCAATAAATGAATTCGATAATTTAAATTCTCTGGATATACCAGTATCTGGTGATGAAGGAATCCAAATAAATCCAAGAAGAGATCTTGATAAATCAATAGCCGACATTATCTTCCGACGAGACAATCTTGGTTTTAGAAATCAAGATGAAATGGTTGATTTTATTGAATTATTTTTAGCAGACTTAATAGAAGACAGAAGATTATGATAAAAAACAAAATTAAAGTAATAAGTTTATTTTCAGGATGTGGCGGTTTAGATTTAGGGTTTAAACAGGCTGGTTATGATTTAATATGGGCAAATGACATTTTGAAGGATGCTTGTGATACTTATAGATTAAGTATCGGAGATCATATTATAAATGAAGATATTACAAAAATTGATTTAAATACAATTCCATACGCAGATATTATAATCGGAGGACCTCCTTGTCAAGGATTCTCAGGAATTGGTAAACGAGATCCTAATGATAAAAGGTCTGCTCTAGTTTTTTCATATCTAGAAGCAGTAAATAAAGTTCAGCCAAAAATATTTCTATTCGAAAATGTCACAGGAATAAAATCTTCTAAAGCTCCAAATGGAACTAAAGTTATTGACAATTTAAAAGTAGCATTTGAAGACATAGGTTATCATACAAACATTTACACTTTAAATGCAGCAGACTATGGCGTTCCCCAACGAAGAAGAAGGGTGTTTATTATTGGAAATAAAATAGGTGCTGATATTACAGCTCCACCACAAACTCATTTTGAAAATGAAACTGATAAAAGAAACTGGGTTACTTCTTTTGAGGCAATCTCTGATTTGAAATCTCCAACAGAAAATGGAAATATAAAATACAAACATTACCCGAACAATCCATATCAAGAGCTAATGCGTAAAAATGCTGATAGAACAACATTACATTTTATCCCTTATTCAAGTGCAACTGATAGAGAGATAATAAAGCACGTTAAACCAGGTGGTAATTATATGGATGTTCCAGATGAAGTATCAACGAAAAGAATTATGTATTTTAAAAAGACAGGTGGAAGAACTACGACATATGGTCGGCTTGATCCACAAAAACCAAATTACACCTTGAACACTTATTTTGACCGCCCTAATATTGGTTGCAACATCCATTATAAGGAAGATAGAATGATTACAATTCGAGAAGGTTTGAGATTTCAATCTTTTCCTGACGACTTCCAACTTATATCTAAATCTAAACGGAATTATTATGTGCAAGTTGGTAATGCAGTACCTCCTTTACTATCCAAAGCTTGGGCTGAACATTTGTTGAAATATTTTGAACATAAATCCACCTCAGAAGACATACACATTGCCAAGTCGCTCGAAAGCCACTCGCACTAATCAAAACTTGGCAAAGAGTATGTCCTCTCCAACGCAGAAATTAATGAGTAATGAAAAAACACCGAAGCGATAACAGCCAGTTTGCCAAAATGGCGGGTAAACGGCTTCGATTGAACGTTTTAGGTAAAATAAAATCCGTTCTTCGGTTGAAATTTATCGGTGAAAGGCCGCCACTTCGGCAAGCTGGTCAACCGTTGTACACAATGCTACTTGATGACATAACACTTAATGCAAAACAATATGAATCTAAAGAAAATTTTGATTTGGGCTTTTAGGTTAATCTTATTGACAGTTCTTTATTTTCCTGTTTGGATTTTAGGGTCAATGGCTATTGGAGTGGGTATTTCGGTCTCATAGTGCCACTCTTTTCGGTCAAACCGTGCCACTATAATTCATAGTTTTTTTACCTCTTTGAAAGATCATTGACAAAGTTAATAATTTTATTTGTTCATACTTAATTTTCCTTTTCTAAGCGACT
>RRZT011680013.1_pt1 | contig 65511 bp, 46 predicted proteins | sample 2165551 | NCBI WGS metagenome assembly RRZT01 (sample SAMN10456910, study PRJNA506462) | wastewater metagenome | biome: wastewater; feature: sludge; material: wastewater sludge; isolation source: wastewater sludge with Escherichia coli K12::gfp cells carrying plasmid... | place: USA: Moscow, Idaho... | reverse complement strand
TTTTTTTAAATTGTTGTGTTTGAGTCTTCATCTCTTTTGTATTTTGATTTTTACAAAGATGAAGACTCTTTTTTATTTTTAACTTTATAAGTGGTGATTTCTAATTGCCAAAATGTGAGGAAACAAAGTTACTGATTACATAGGAGTAGCACTGTTTGTATCAAGTTCATACTCATACTGATTCAAGCACCGTAGGTGCGGTCTGTATATCGGCTCAATATCAAGGTTTTATTACATCAAACAACAAAACGTAGAAGCAAACACATACTTTTGCATGTGATCCCCATTTAGGGGGTTTGAGGGTGGTTTCCTCTTTGCGTATAACGCATTTTAGATTGCTGGTGCAACGTCTCTGACTAGTGCCTGTACTGTTGAACCTATCTATATTGTTTTTTTTGATTTCATCAAATTAAGGCACATCAAAGATTCTTGCTAAAGTGACGTAATTCCGAGACTCCACCTAATTTTATTATTGGGCATAAATAATAAAATGACATATTATTAGTAAGTCTAAGTATTTGCATGTTACTATATTATTAAAAGACCGTCGTTTATTCATTTACAGGTACACGCCTACGGCGTCTGCTTCCATATTTAGCTTACTATAGAATTATTATGCCGAACGAACCCTTATAAAATAACTTTGGATTTCATGGAGCACACATCCCTAGTGAAATAATTAAGGATTTCACGGGTCAGGTAGGTGCTCCACTACAATGTGTCAAAAAAGGGAGATAAATGGCGGACACGCAGATCCGCCACTACTATTTCACCATCACATCTTGCTCAACGTCTGCTATAATTTGTATTTGAGTATAAATAATTTATTTAAATCATAAATTGATGTTACTTGCATTATTCGATCTTGAAGAGCAGGTGAATAAGTAGAGGCGATACCTATGTGTACTTCCCTACATAGGGTTGACCGTTTTGATTAATAATTCTACTTATATTAATTAATTACTATCGGAGTGAGGAATCCCGTTAATTATTATACAAACTTCAATCGCTGGCGTATATTTATCCGTACTATATTGATCTGCTTGTGCAACGTCTCTTACTTGTACCTCTTATTCATGTGCGGAGTAGGAGCTCCACATCTCCCAGGAAAAGAGCTCTGATTATACATAACAATTAAATGAATTATCTACAGATCATTTGCATAAAAAATAATTATGAATATTGAATTACAAGAAGGTATCAAATTTTTGGTTTCACCAAGTCAACCCACATTTATAAAAAAAGAAAATGTAAAATTGACAGTGACTGCTATAAATAAAATTAAAGGATCTGACTTTTTTGTTGCATTTTTTAAGGATGATTTATTGATGACTTTTGAATAAATAGTAGAGGTTGCTAGTTTTTTGATGATAAAAGGTGTTTTGTACAAGATAGTTTGCAACTATAGAGGATCTTACAAGAACAAAGGTATGTATATATCGATTCTGAATTTAACATAGATATACTATGTGAGATGTTAGATGTGTCATTGTTTGAGAAATGTTGAAATTGACAAGCGTCTGATACATAGGCGTTAGTGTTTTGAGGATAAAAACTTGTCAACAAAAATATTGTTTTGAGTGTACTTTCTTGGGTAGTTACAATTCTTTTATCTATCATTGTACTCGAAATGCAACATAAAGCACTACCACAGCAGATATTGTTGGTATTTGGGGCGTTTTGTTTAAATCTACTGCATACTAATAATTGGAGCTTGCAGTTTGGTTAAATAACACAAATAAGTGGATTGTTAGAGGTTTTAGGTCGATTTTAATATTAACACACGATTTGTATAATCCCAACAGTTATATTTGTGCTATAAGAGTAGGTCATTAAAAAAAGACTGAAGAGTTCTTTGAAATATTGGAAAAATGAAATAAATGGCAAGCGTAAAGATAGATTTGGTTGCGTTGTCTCCCAAAAGGGTTGAAACGGTTTGCCGAAATATATAAGAAAATCTATAATGTGTCTGTAGTTGATGGACATAAATATAGAAAGATATAAAGGTGACATGACTACCTTCTACATCAATTATGAATTGCGCAATAATAGTTGATGAAAAAAAAATGTCTATAATTTTAAAAGATTTTCAATATGGAAATTTTTAATTCGAAGATGGAGATAAATAGACTTCCATTTTCAAAAATGTTAAAGCTGGAAGTTCCAGAGTTAGCAGAAGAGGTGATAGGAGTAGTTGAAAAAAACGATCCTGAGTTAATGCAAATTGAACCAGTTTTTGATTTGCTAGTGGGCAAAAGGCCTATAATTGACAGCCTGATGAGCCGTTATGGTGTAGATCCAGTGAGACTGGAATTGAAACCATTGCGCGAAAACATGGTGTTGTGTGCTAGTGCCATAAAGCTCCGTTTGAGGATGCAGAGCAAAAGCCACGACATGAACGACCTTCATGTTATTCAAACTGCTGTAAATCGTCATTTACGCTACTTGTATAAGAGCAAGAATGTAATGGTGTTGAATCAGAAGATATCGGGCTTTATAGATGAGGCTGATACTAATGTTGAACTGGCTGAGGCATTAGAAGAGTTTGGCTTCACATTTGATATCAATGCTCTGAAAATGGCTCTTGCAGATGTAAGGATTGTTTCTAACAAGAGGTCGAGGCTACTCTCGAAGCGACCAGAACTCTCTACAACACTACGCATGAAAATTGTATTTGATGCAATTGAAGATGTTTTTAAAGAGATTGAGGTGGCACAGCTTAGAAACCCCGAGATTGATTATTCAGCATTAGTTCGCGAGTTGAATGTTGTTGTACATAAGTACAGGTTAAATATAAGCAGGCGCGACTTCTTTAACAAACGTAAGGCTGAAGAGCAAAATGGCAATGGCTATGAGGGTGAAGAGACGGAAGGGTACGGCACATCATCTGCTGAAGATGAAACTTCTAAGGAAGTGCAAACTACAGCTAATGGTAGTAACGGTTATCATCCCACTCAGGTATATAACACCTCTATTACAAAGATGGATAATCCATCGAATGGTGAAACAAGCACCATTGAATCGGATCTGGATTCTGAAGAAAATATAGACGCAAAAAAAGCTGTTGATTCAAGTTGGGGAACTTTTCAACAGCCTTTAAGCACAGACAAAGCTTAATGTGATATGCACGCATGCGGCGTGATATATACGCATTAACGTATTCTATTATCAATTAAAGCCTCGATTGCTTGCAGTCGGGGCTTTTTTTGTTGCCCATACTGCAATATTTTTTTGGTGATAGACACCATTGTATGTCAAGTTTTTGATGTGTAGGCAAGCTTTTTGACTATGTTGCTGGTTATTAAGCGCAACCCTTACACCCAACAAAAGTACATTTTATTGTTGGAGTTTTCAAACAATCTTGTGTGTTTAACTATTTATTGTGTGAAATTGAGGATAGAACATTGTGTTTTATGTTCATTAAATTCAACCCGCAAGAAAGACTCGTGCGAAATGGATACACCTCTTTATTTATTGTAGGTGGTGGTGGATGACCATAAGGACAAAGATACATGGAACAAGAATATGAGAAGCGAAAGCTTTCAACTGTGGAGACGTCGATTTTTTGCGTCTTGATGAAAAAGGTCTTTCTACCGACTTAGAGACTGCATTTCTATTTTCACAATATGGAATTTGTTTATACCAGTAAGAAGAAAGAAGATAACGTGAAATCACATCGATTAAAAAACTAGCGTAAAGTAGTATATTAAGCCTGTCGAAATACAGTATTTACCATTTTTTACAAAGACTATCTAATCCATTTTCAAATCATTGTCAAGCAGCTTTTGAATCTCTTCGTCGTTAAATACTTTTACATTGGTAAACAGAAACTTATCGTCAAGAAAATTGCCATACTGGTTACACTCTTCTAAAGCGGATTGCAATATTGCTCTCACATCGGTCTTGAAGGGGAAAAGGAATAGGATAGTAAAATAGTTGTTCTTTATCTCAAATGTCTCTATTTCTACATCTTCACCCTCAAGCTGAAATTTGAATTCACGTTCGACCAACTCTTTTTGAACTTCAGTAAAGTTTTCATGCTCTCTGGTTATGAAGAGGGTGAAAAAACGCATCTTTTTGTCGTGTCCACCCAATCCTGATGATATATAAATCTGAGGTTTGCCTAATAGGTCAGTATTAAGGCCAATTCGACTACCAAGCAGTGCAATAGACGACCAGTTTTTCAACTCTGGCTCTAAGGGGCTGCTTTGATAGGTCTCTAATGCGCGATAGGCTTTCACGTCGGGAATTGATGATAGCAATACTAAACATTCCTTTTTTTTCTTTCGACTGACACATCTGGAGAAAAGAGCATCTCTATTTCAGAATCACGAACAAACTTCGTTCCTTTTAGCTTGAGATCATCAAAAAACTTGAAAAACTCCATCTGCTCCTCAATAGGAACAAGTTCCTCGAGCACATGAAATGAGTCGATGCCCCTATTGTTTATAGTGGTTCTAAACTTGTCTAGTATCTTATTCCAATTCTTCATTATAACAAAGATACAAATTTTGCTATATCAAATAATAAATTATTCCTTATAATAGCTTGTATTTTCTATGAAAAGGGCTTAAATTTTATCAATAAGCTAATTAATTGGCTAGAATTGTATATTTTCGCATTTACTTACTCATTGGTCTGTCAAAAAACAAACTTTAAGTAGCGTCATTCTCAAAGTATATTTATACCTACTTAATATTTATAATAATATCCTTGATAGTATAGGCTGTTTGAGTCTTTATAGATTTCTGTCATCAATTAATGAAAATGTTATGCGTGTAAAAATAATAAATAAATCAAACAACACTTTACCCAAATACGCCACCCCACATAGTGCAGGTATGGACTTAAAAGCCAATTTAGACAGTCCTGTTACCTTGAAACCTCTTGAGCGAGCATTGATACCAACAGGATTGTTCATAGAGCTACCCGTAGGATTTGAAGCTCAGATAAGACCTCGTAGTGGTTTGGCAGTGAAATATGGTATCTCTGTTTTAAACTCTCCAGGTACAATTGATGCCGATTATAGAGGGGAAATTCGTGTAGTATTAGTAAATTTGTCTAATAATGAATTTGTTATCAATCATGGCGAGAGAATTTGCCAAATGGTTGTTGCAAAACACGCTACTGTAGACTGGCAAGAGACCAATGTGCTAGAGGATAGTGAGCGAGGTGATGGTGGATTTGGTCACACGGGAAAGGATTAATTAAAAAAAGAGATATGACATTTCAACTATTCAGATATAATACTAAAACAATAACTTCTCTTGTTGTGCTAATTTATTTGGCTACAGGATTTGTGTTTGCACAAAACAGCAGTAGCTGGACAATAGATAGCGACAATCAAAGAAAGTTTGACTACTATTTTTACGATGCCTTGAGTGCTAAAGCACAAGGCAATTATGCCGAAGCATTCGACCTTTTTCAGCATTGCTATGCTTTAGACTCTACAAAGGCAAATGTGTTGAGTGAACTAAGTGGTTTCTACAATGTGTTGCAAGAGAACAGTAAGGCTGCAGCTTTTTTAGAGAAGGCTTTAGACAAAGACCCTCACAACTATTATTACAATATGATGATGGGTTCTTTTTATCGCGACCTTGACCAAAAACAAGAGGCTATAGATATTTACAATAGGATGTTGGAACAGTATCCTGAGAATATTGATGTGTATATGGCTTTAGCCGAAGCATATAACGATAATGGTGACTTGGAAAAAGCTATTGAGGTGTTGGACGGGCTAGAGCAAGTGGTGGGGGTGAGAGAGTCTATTACTATTAATAAATTTCGACTTTACTCTATGCTAAACAGAAAGGACGAGGCATTTGATGAGATTGAAAGTATAGTAGATAAAAATCCCGATAACATAGACTATACTCTTATGTTGGGTAACTTGTATATGCAAGATAATCAGCTTGAAAAGGCACTTGAACAATACAAAAAAGTAGAAGCTGTTGATGCTAACTATCCAGCATTGGTATTATCGATGGTAAACTACTACGAGAAGAGTGGCAAACCCGATATGGCACTGGAGGAGATAAAGGGAGCACTGATTAACCCCATGTTTGAGATAGATATAAAGCTTCAGTTGCTTACACGCTATATCACAATGCTGCAGTCTAATAAAACGGACACTACAATAGCGAACCCTCTTTTCGACACTCTTTTTGATCAACACCCAAATAATGCACAGCTCAATTTTCTGTATGGAAGTGTATTGATGTTGCAAGAGAACGAAACAGGGGCAATGCAGCAGTTTGAGATATACGCTTTGGCAGAACCAGAAAACCCTGCAGGCTGGGAAAACATGCTGCGTATTGCACTGCCCGATAGCTTGGAAAAAGTGATTTGGATAACAGAAAATGCATTGAAGCACATTCCCGATGCCTATCAATTTTACTTCTATCTTGGTGGGGCTAAGTATCAGCTAGAGCAATACGAGGAGGCATTAGTGGTGTTTGAAGAGGGTTTAGAGATAATGGAAGATGCGAACCCGCTAGTAAAATCTGACTTTTATGCTCAAATAGGCGATTTGAATTACCATTTAGGAGAGAAGCGACTTGCTTACAAAAAGTATGAGGAGGCTTTGAAATTGAATCCTCAAAACTTGGGAGTGCTCAATAATTATAGTTATTTCTTATCGTTAGACGATGAGTCGCTCGACAAAGCAGAGCAGATGAGTAGTATAACTGTGAAGGCAGAGCCTACCAACCCTACTTATCTGGATACTTACGGTTGGGTGCTGTTTAGACAAGGGGCTTATACAATGGCAAAAATATATATAGAAAATGCTGTAAAATATAGCCAGGATGAGCCCTCTGCAGAGGTGTTGGAACACTACGGCGACATTTTATATAAAACCGGCGAAGAGGAAAAAGCGCTTGAGCAGTGGAAAAAAGCCAAAGAGCTGGGAAGCGAATCTACTACGTTGGAAAAGAAGATTAAAACAAAAAAATATACCGAGTAAATTTAATTTATATCTAGAATGAAAATATTCAAACTATCTAAATATTTAATAGTACTGTTATTGGTGCTGTTTGTTGGTATATACTCTTGTAAACCAAAGGAGCGAATAGTGCAAGCAGCATCGGAGCTGGAAGATAAAACAAACTCAAATCTTTTTGAGGATATATTGGAAAATGAAGTTAGGTATTCTACTTTTTCATCAAAGTTGAATATGTCTTTTTCTACTGGTAGAAAAGTATTGAATTCGAGAGCTACTCTTAGAATTGTGCGCAACGAGGCTATACAACTATCTATTCAGCCAATCTTTGGTATAGAGATGTTTCGTTTATACATTCAGCCAGACTGCATTATAATTCTTGACAGAATGAACAAACGATATGTACAAGAGACGTATGATGATCTTAAAAAGGAGTATCCTATAGGGTTTAACTTCTATACCCTACAGTCGCTTTTTACTAATGCTCTTTTTATACCCGAACGATCGAACGTATTGATAGACGATTATAACAACTTTAGATATTTACAAAGTTCAGACAATTATCTTTTGTCTGGACGCGATAAACTATCAGATATAGATTATAGCTTTTGTGTGAATGGTAACGATCAGATAACGCTCACTCAAATGTATATGCCTGCAAAAAAGTATTCGTTGGAGTGGAGTTATGATGAGTTTACATTGGTTGAAAAACTCTTCTTCCCTTTTAAAATGAAAGTCTCAGCATCATCTCAAGAGGTTAATTTAAATACTTCAATCTCTTTGTCATCAATTAACTTTGATGAATCGTTGACATTAGACTCTTCAATACCATCTAGCTACACTAAAGTAGAATTGAAAGAAGTAATAAAACTATTAGCAGATAAAAAATGAGATACCTGGTTGTCTTCTTTTGTTTAAGTTTAAGTTTCTCTGTTTTCTCTCAAACAGGAGAGATAGAACGTTTGCAGAAAAGGCGTGAAAGCCTGCAGGCGGATATAGAGAATACAAACAAACTATTCTTAGATGTGAAAAAGCAGACTACCACGATAATACAGCGTATCAATCTTATAAATAAACAGATTGAGACACGCAAGGAGATTATTAATGTTCAGCAAGAGGAGATAAAAGCGCTTGATAGAGAAACAGCTCGTTTAGAGAAGCAGATTGTTGAACTAAACAAAGAGCTAGAGATACGAAAAGACAAGTATGCCAATGCTATAAAATCGGTAATGAATAAGCGTCAATCGGAGAATAAAATATTTTTTATTCTTTCAGGAAAATCTTTTGGAGAAGCCCTGCGTAGAATGCAATATTTGAAACAGTATTCTAAGGTGCAAAAGAGTCAGGCTAATGAGATAAAAGAAAAAAATGCAGAGTTGGCACAAAAAAAAGAGGAGGTGCAGAAAGCAAAGGAAGAGCGTAGAAAAACATTGATGGCTATACGTGACGAACAATCGAAGCTAATAGCCGAAGAACGTAATCGCACAACCGAAATGAGCAAAGCACAAGGCAAGCAGAAAGAGTTGCAAAAAGAGCTGCAAGAGAAACAGCGACAAGCCAATAGGTTGAACTCTGAAATAGAACGACTGATAGCCGAAGAGGTGGCGCGGCAAGAACGCGAAAGACGTTTGGCTGAAGAGCGCCGACGAAAGGAACAAGAAAAGGAAAAGGCTAAAGATGATAAGGCTGCTCCTGTCACTAAACCTATTGAAGAGGAGCCTTTAATTGCCGATGTTGAGACCTTCAATCTGTCGAAAAACTTTGTTGCTAACAAGGGGCGATTGCCAATGCCCGTTACAGGCACTGCTACTATTGTATCGTCGTTTGGAGTGCATAAACATAGCGAGTGGAATGTATCTACTAACAGCAGTGGAATAGACATACAAGCACAGCGAAACTCAGATATTCGTTCCATTTTTGATGGCGAGGTGTCGCGCATAATTGCTTTCCCAGGATACAACAACTGTGTAATTCTTCGTCACGGAGATTATTATACATTCTATGCCAATATTATAAATGTGTATGTCAAAAAAGGACAAAGAGTGAAGACCGGCGATGCGTTAGGTAAAATATACACAGATTCGGATACAGGAATTGCTTCGATGCATTTTCAGCTGTGGAATAAAACCACAAAGCTCGACCCAGCACCTTGGCTCAAACGATAAAATAGACCTTAAGTAGAAACAACTAAACTAAATATAATTACATTGTAAACTAATATCTTATGAATCTAAAGCTACGTTTAATTATTATGAACTTCCTCCAATATGCAATTTGGGGGGCTTGGTTAATTTCTTTGGGAGCTTACCTCGGAGGTCAGCTTGGCTTTACGGGTGTTCAGATAGGTAGCTTCTTTGCTACTATGGGTATTGCATCGCTCTTTATGCCAGGTCTGTTGGGGGTGGTTGCAGACCGTTTTATCCCCGCCGAAAAACTATTAGGCGTTTGCCATTTGCTAGGAGCTACATTCCTATTTTTGGCTGCACCACAAACCGAATATGTTAAGCTATACACATTTATTTTGCTTGCGGTATTCTTTTATATGCCCACTATTGCACTATCAAACTCGGTTGCATACAATGCACTTGAAAAAGGGGGCTTCGATACTGTTAAAGCGTTCCCACCCATTCGTGTGTGGGGTACAGTAGGGTTTATTATCTCTATGATTTCTGTTGACTTGCTTAAAATTGATGGTTTTAAGTTTTCACAGTCGGCTTATCAACTCTATTATGCTGGAGGATTATCTTTGATATTAGGCTTATACTCCTTTTCACTTCCTAAGTGTCCTACTACGGGTGCTAGCGAGAGCCAATCGTGGGTCGATAATTTTGGCTTGCGTGCATTTGCCCTTTTTAAGCAGCGCAAGATGGCTATCTTTTTCACTTTTTCTATGTTGTTGGGAATGTCGCTTCAAATTACCAATATGTTTGCCAATGATTACCTAACCAATTATTTTGGTGCAATGGATATCTATAAAGGCACTTTTGGTGTGGAGCATGCCAATATTCTTATCTCTATATCTCAAATGTCGGAGACGCTTTGTATATTGCTCATTCCGTTCTTTTTGAAGCGTTATGGTATTAAGAATGTGATGTTGATAAGTATGTTTGCATGGGTGTTGCGCTTTGCGCTTCTTGGCCTTGGCGATCCAGGTGGTGGTGTGTGGATGCTTATCTTGTCGATGGTGGTATATGGTGTTGCATTCGATTTTTTTAATATATCGGGTTCACTTTTTGTAGAACAAGAAACAGGTCCCTCTATCCGTTCTAGTGCGCAAGGATTGTTTATGATTATGACCAATGGATTTGGCGCTTTTATTGGTTCTTATGTTGCAGGTTTTGTAGTTGATAAAGTGGCATGGCCCAATGCTTGGTTTGTATTTACTGCTTACTCGGTAGTGGTGATGATACTATTTGCTATTTTATTTAAATATAAGCACAATCCAGAAGAGGTGAAACGTCAGTTGGCTAAGTAGATAGATTAATTGATAATTTATTCTCTTATTAAAGTGAATACTCAATAAGTAAAGGCTGAAGGTTTATTATAAACTTTCAGCCTTTTTAGATATCTTCCTGCCTGTTTCAAGGTTTTTATTCTATAAGCATAATCTTAAAATCTTTTTCAAACACTTCTTCCATGGTAGAAATGGAAGAAACAGTTGAAAATCGTAAACACCACGGGGAATATGCATGTAGTTTTACTAAACCCTGATTTTCTACTGATTTAGATTTATTTTCGTCTCTTATTTCTATTTCTACACCAAATTTAAAGGAGTTCCTTTGTGTAATTTTAATTATCGATGAAGAGGCTCACTATTTTCTCTTCTTTTCTTCAATTCTTTGCAATTTCTCCTCCATTTACGACTTTTTCTTATAAAGGTCTGAGTAAAAATGCTTCATTTTATCAGCACCAACCATTTCCTACATGGAGGATTCAATTTTCAACTCTTGTTCGTCTAATCGCCCGTGGTCGATATGGTTTGAACAGTTTATATCTCTTTTCTATAAAGAGTGCAAGTAATTATTAGTTGTATGTTTTTATAAGGCAACCACAAAAGGACAAGTGTGTAATATTTCTTGTGGTGTTGTTAAATAAGCAGAGGACAAAAGTTACTTAAAACTTTTGTCCTCTTTATTTAATGAATTGTGTTTACTTGAAACACGTTATCGATTTACTCTTCCACTGTTTCTTCTACAGTCTCTTCTACAGCTTCTTCCACTGTTTCTTCTACATCTGTAGGAAGCATGCTTATTACAACCTCGTTTTCTTGCGATATCAACTCATCAGCAAACGCTTTTACATCGTCCATTGTTATTGAGTTTAATATTGTCAAGTAGTCAGAGTAGTTGTTCTCGTTGTAGAAGTAGTATGTGTCTAATGTACCAAGCCAGTAGCTGTTTTGCTTTATGCTTTCGCTATGTTTCTTGTTCATAAACTCTACCACCTTATTGAAATCCGCTTCACGAGGTCCGTTCACAGCTATGTCTTTCAACTCTCTATGAATAATTTCATTTAGATACTCCATTTTAGCTGGGTCTGTATCATACATGATTTGTAAAACTGTTTGCCCTTCAGGGTAGCGAGAAATGCTTCCACCTGAATAAACACCATAAGTTCCACCTTCGTCTTCGCGAACTTTTTCAGTGTAAACTATACTTAGGATTTGATCAAAGATGCTCATTGTTATTAAATTTCTTTGAGTTCTTTCAATATTTCCTGAGAATACATTCAATACAGATGCTTTTGGATTTTGCATCTCTTTTTGGAAGATATTTGTATGCATACCTTTTCTTACATCCATTGGAACACGCAAGAACTCTCCTTCAACAGCTTCTCCTGGTAGAGATGCTAGGTAGGTAAGTACTGCAGGCTTTATAGCCTCTTGATCTATGTTGCCTACAAATGTAAATACAAAGCTTCCTGGATTCAAGAATATCTGTTTATACATCTTCATGATTTGATCATAATCGATATTCTTCAAATCTTTTTCTTTGAGGCGACCTACTAGTGGATTCTCTCCATATAGTGTATGGGTAATAGTGTCGCTAAAAGCAGTCATTGGTTCAGCTTCTGCATTTTTTAGTGCAGATTGCATTCTTTGAATATATGAATCAAAAGCATCTTGATCTTGGCGTGGAGCAGTGAAGTATAGATATACTAGCTGCAACATTGTTTCAAAATCTTTGATAGATGATGAACCACTAAATCCTTGTGATGTTAAGCCTACTGTTGGTCTAGCCGATGCTGTTTTTCCTGCCATTGCTTTGCGCAGATTAACTGTGCTAAAGTTGCCAACACCACCTAATGCCATAATGTCGCTTATCATTTTTGCATTTAATGGATCTTGCATTGCATATTGCGAATATCCACCAACGCTTGAAGCAGTCATCATTATTTGGTCGTCTTTAAAGTCTGTCTCTTTCAACACAACTCTCATACCATTCGATAGTGTCCAAACAGTTGCGTCTAACTCTTCGTTAGTTTCAACATTTGCTATCTCTCCTTGTGCAGGAGGTGTAACTATTAGAGGCTCGTCAGAAACTTCTTCAACATATGCTTCTATCTCTTCAGCTTTTGTTTGTTCTACAATAGCTAAAACCTCTTCTTCTGTTGGGTATACTAAACCTTCTTTTTCTGGACCTGAAATAGCAATAACCATATTTCTATCCTGAATCATTTGAGCAACTGATTGATTAATAACTTCTAATGGTATATTAGGAGCAATCATATTTATCATGTTGTACTCATATTCGATTCCTGGGAAAGGTTCGTTGTTGGTAAAACTACTCACATACTCTTGAGAGTAAACACGATTAAGTTGTTTATCTCTGTTGTTGTATGAGTTTTCGTATCTCTTAATTGTGTTTTCGCGAGCTCTCTCGTATTCAGACTCTGTAAAACCAAATCTTCTCATGCGTTCAGTTTCACGAACCATGGCTGCTATAGCATCTTCTATTTTGTCGTCAGCCGATGCTGATGCTACTGTCCAAGCATCTTTTGTTTTTGCTACAAAAAAGTCGCCGTCATAAGCATAAGCACCTAAAAAAGGAGCATTTGGTTTTTGAGTTATCTCTTCGAAGCGATCATTTATCATGCTCGATGCTACACCCTTAATGTAGTTCAACACAAGTCCTGCTTGCGATAGTTTAATTTCGTCGGGTAGTGGATCGTGTTTGTAGAACATCATTAAGCTAGTGTTGGTAGCTTCTGGGTCTGTAGCAATAGAAACAATTGTTTCTTCGTTGTCTGGTACAGGAAAGTAAACACGCTCGGCTGCGTTAGGGTCTAGTTCAATTTTAGAGAACAGTTCTATTACTTTCTCTTCTACTTTGTCTGCATCAATATCGCCAACAATTATGATACCTTGTAGGTCTGGACGATACCATTTTTCGTAGTAGTCGCGAATCTCTTGATGTTCGAAATTGTTGATAACATCAATACTTCCAATAGGCAAGCGGTTTGCATATTTGCTGTCTTTAAATAGTACAGGAAGCATTTTCTCCCAAATGCGCTGCTGTGCACCGCCTCCAGTTCTCCACTCTTCTCTAATTACTCCACGTTCGCTCTCTATCTCATCTCCTTCTAGTGCAATTTCATTTGCCCAGTCGTGAAGAATTAAGAGTGCAGAGTCGAGCATACCCTCGCGTACTACAGGTACGTTTGACAGAAAGTAAACAGTTTCGTCAAACGATGTGTAAGCATTCACATTTTCTCCAAATTTCACACCGTTTTCTTCCAAATAGTTAAGCATCTCTTTCCCTGGAAAGTTGGTTGTGCCATTAAAAGCCATATGCTCTAAGAAGTGAGCCAATCCTGCTTGAGAATCTTCTTCTTGCATCGACCCTACTTTTTGAGCTATGTAGAAATCGGCTCTGTTTTCGGGGAGTTTGTTGTGACGAATAAAGTAGGTCAACCCATTCTCTAGCACACCGTGTCTAACGGCTGGGTCCATAGGTTGAGGTGGGTTTTGTTGAGCGAAAACTGTTAAGCTAATAACTAGTACCGCTAATGTTGATAGTATTTTTCTCATTGTATTTAATGATTTTGTTGAATATTTGGTTTTAGATTCTTTCTAAAACTATTTTTATTAAGTCTTCTATTGATCCTTGGTAATCAGCATTAGATTCTAATGCTACTCTGTTGGCTATGATTGAACAAACTGTCATAGCTTTATGTCCCATCATTTTACCTAAGCCTGCAATTGCAGAGCTCTCCATTTCGTAGTTGGTTATAGAGTGATCGTCAAATCGGAACGACTCTATTTTAGAGTTTAGTTTTGGATCAGCAAGAGGCAATCTCACATGTCTGCCTTGAGGTCCATAAAATCCGATAGCAGATATGGTAACTCCTTTTATCATGTCGTGACCAATACGCTCTACTAGATCTTCATCCGAGCTTACCACATAGGGCGAGCAGTGAAGAGGTGACCAATCTACATGTTTTTTGAATGATTCTTCAAAGTCTTTCTCTCTTACTTTATCAGAGCCGTCATAGTAGTGAATAACTCCGTCAAAACCAATTGATTTTTCTGCAACTACAAAAGAGCCTACAGGGCAATGTGGTTGCATACCACCCGATGTGCCAACGCGAACTATTGTAAGTTGCTTAAAATCTTTTTTTATTTCACGGGTTTCAAAATCCACATTTGCCAATGCATCTAGTTCGGTTACAACTATATCAATATTGTCTGTGCCAATACCGTGAGACATAGCTGTAATTCTTTTTCCTTTATACATACCTGTTACAGTATGAAACTCTCTGCTCTGTACATCGCATTCGATAGAATCGAAAAACGAAGCTGTCAAGGTTACCCGTCCTGGGTCGCCCATAACTATAATTTTATCTGCTAGTTGATCAGGTTTGATATGTAAATGGAATACACTTCCATCCGAATTAATAATTAATTCTGAATCAGGTATTATTCTCATAGTAGTTTACTTTACTTTAGTTTTTATTATTTCTCAGGTCCAATTTTCTGAGAACCTGTTTGTGGTTTCGAGATTGAATCGCGCATTTCTGTATCAGATTGGATATTCTTCATTCTGTAGTAATCCATAATCCCCATATTACCCGATCTAAATGCTTCTGCCATTGCCATTGGAATTTCGGCTTCTGCTTCAATTACTTTAGCACGAGCCTCTTGTGCTTTAGCTTTCATCTCTTGCTCTAATGCAATAGCCATAGCACGACGCTCTTCGGCACGTGCTTGTGCAATATTTTTGTCGGCTTGTGCTTGATCGATTTGTAACACAGCACCAATGTTTTTACCTATATCGATATCGGCAATATCAATTGACAGAATTTCGAATGCTGTACCAGCATCCAATCCTTTTTTCAAAACAAGTTTTGAAATTGAATCGGGATTTTCGAGTACTGATTTATGTGAAGCCGCTGAACCAATAGAAGATACAATACCTTCACCCACGCGGGCTAGAATGGTCTCTTCGCCTGCACCACCAACCAATTGCTTGATGTTGGCACGAACTGTTACTCGAGCTTTAGCTATCAATTGAATACCATCGATAGCAACAGCAGTTACAGGAGGGGTATCAATTACTTTTGGGTTTACCGACATTTGTACAGCTTGCAGCACATCTCTACCTGCAAGGTCGATAGCTGTAGCCATTTGAAACGACAGGTCGATATTGGCTTTTGATGCCGATACTAGTGCGTGAACTACCTCTTCAACATGTCCTCCAGCTAAAAAGTGTGCCTCTAGGTTGTCGCGTGTCACATCTTTGAGTCCTGCTTTGTGTGCTTCAATCATTGCATATACAACTATGCGTGGCGGAACACGACGCAGTCGCATCAAAAATAGTTGAACCAACGATATATGTACTCCTGCCGACAGTGCGTTTATCCATAAGAAAAACGGAACGTAGTAGAAGAAGATAATTATTATGAACAGAACAGCTGCCATAATCATTAAAATAGTAAATTCCATAATATTTGTTTTTAGTGTTTATTTAATTGCTTTTTGCTTCTGTGTTTTTAATCAAGTGGGCTCTCTTTTCTTGAAACAAGAATATTTGACCAATCTACTTTGTTTACTACTACCACCGTGTCTTCATCAATCATTTGCCCATCTATCGACTTTGCCTCTACAGTCAAATCATTGATAAAAACTTTTCCTATTGGGTTTAAACGAGACTGAGTGATACCTTCGTCTCCAATATTTATTTTTTTTAAGTCAGAATTGTCTACTTTTGAATCAATATTTGTTTTAAGAGAGATGCGTCTGAGCGACTTTGATTTAATAAAGTAGATAAAGCTCCCCATTATTAATAGTGCTGAGATAATAAGTGTTAAGTTGCCTGCCGTCGTCCCTATATACATGTAGGCATAAGCAATACCTCCTACTAAGAAGATAAAACCAGCTATACCTGAAATAGTAATTCCTGGCAGGAGAAAAATTTCTGCTAACAAAAATATTATTCCTAAAAGGACAACAAGTGTAACAATTATTAAATTGAATGTCATATTATATTATTTGGAAGCGTTAATGTGTTTTATCTCTTCATTTCGTGCCATTACTTTCGTAACTTTATATTGATCGTATAGTTGAGCAACTGTTTTTTCTAGTAACAAAATTTCTGTAGTTAGTGACGACCTGTTGCTTGATGGTGCGGCTGAGTATTGAGCACGTTTTATGGCTAACTCTTTTTCTGCCTCTTTAAGTTGTCTTTCAAATTCAAGTGCATCTATAAAATACTCTCTAGCGCTAAAGCTACTAAAATCAGAGAGGTGATAATAGGTGAAGTCGTTATTAATAACAAACTCGAAGTCTTGTTGTTTGCTCTCTTCAATACTATTTATGGTTCTAGCCTTATTTAAGAGGTTAGAATAGTCTAAACCTTCTCTCCAGCTATCTTTTATGCTGTTTATTTTGGCTCTATTTGCTAGTTGCTCCTCATCTTCTGTGAGCACTAGGCGCACTTCTTGGTTAGGAATAAAAGTGTATACACAAACCTTATCTTTGGGTTGGTATCTATCGCTAGCAAACCAACCTATACCTTTTTGTTCGTCAATCACCATCATATAGTCGTTGAAAGGTGAGTTGAAGGGCATATTCAGCTGGTTGGGGTTGAGGTATGTATCTGAATATAGATTGTAGCGAGATACAAACAAATCGTAACCTCCAATAGTTTCGTGCCCTTTACTAGCAAAGTAAATAGTTAAGCCGTCGGATAAAATAAACGGGTAGGCTTGATCTTCAGCAGTGGTAATAGGAGAGGGTAGCATCTTTTCGTTCCCAAAGTTCTCCAGCATCTCCTCCATTGTGTAGAGTGTGCTACCTTGTTGGGTGGCTGGACGAGAAAAATAAACCTTAGTTTTTCTTTCGTTCATATAAACAACTGAGTTGTTTTCATTCTCTCTATTATTAAAAAAATCGTGAGCCCATTGAATCGAACCTCCGCTAGCACTTAAATTATATACACTTAAAAAATTATCTTTAGATACAACTACACTATCTATAATCTGAATGTCTTCGGTACGACTAACCATACGTTTTAGTCGGTCTGCATAATCACGTTCTTCTTCTAGAAGAGCCAGTGCGTCTTTGTCGCGCCTTCTTACGCGTTCATAGTCAGCAAACTCCTTTTCTGCAGCATTAAATTTATATTGCAAAGCGTACAGACGGCCCAGATAGAGAGTAGCATCGTGATAACGCCTACTTTTTGCTTGTGTCAATGATTTTTCAGCGGTTGCTAAATCCCCAGTATATAGCGATGCCCTTCCAAGCCAGTAGTTTATGTAGGCATCAGTGGGTTTTTCTATCAACTCAATTTCTAAAAGTTCTTTTGCTTGGCTATATTTGCCTTGATCATATAGTGTTTGTGCCTCTTCCGATACTTGACTTAAAAGCAAAGTAGGAAAAAGGAAAAACATCAGAAAGGTTATTTTATATAGTTTCATCGTTAATTCACTAAGTTCTAATTCTCAAAGATAATAATATACTTTTTATATATTGCTATAATTCTCTTAAATATCGTGTATATGACAGCTAAAGTGATTGTTCGTTTAATTGCTTTTAGAATCATGTTATTGTAATAGTTAATATGAGTAGGTAAAATATGTCAATAAAACAGACTGTTAGCTATACAAAATGATTAAAATAGCGTGGGTTGATTAACCATATTTATTTAGATTTTATGAGTTACATCTGTGTTACTTTTAGATGATTCATAAAATTATCAACCCTTTTTTTTTTTTTTTTTCACCCTCAAACAACAATAAAAACTATGGACGAAAAAATAATTATTCTCGACTTCGGCTCTCAAACCACTCAACTTATTGGACGTAGAATACGTGAACTCAACACATATAGTGAGATAGTACCATACAATAAATTTCCATATGGGGATGATACTGTAAAGGGAGTAATCTTGTCGGATAGTCCGTATTCGGTTTCTGATGCCGAGGCTTTCAAAATAGATTTGTCTGAAATAAGAGATAAATACCCAGTTTTAGCTATAGGCTATGGGGCACAATATATTGCAAAATTTGAAGGTGCTAGAATAAAACAAACAGGCCCTCGAGTATATGGCAAAGCAGAGTTAACTGTTTCTGCGGAAGATGAATTGTTTAACGGTCTTATTGACACTTCTGCAGCTTGGTTCTCTTTTAGTGAAACTATTTCGAGTTTACCTAAAAACCTGAATTGTGTTGCATCAACTAAAGATGATGAGCTGAGTGCTTATCGTATTGAAGGTGAGCCAACATGGGGTGTTCAGTTTCATCCCGAAGTAACAGATACTGAAGTTGGAGTGAAGTTGCTTTCAAATTTTTTAGATATATGTGAGTGTAAAAGAGATTGGACTCCAGCCTCATTTGTAAAATCTACAGTGAGCAACTTGAAGCAAGAGTTGGGTGACGATAAAGTAATCTTAGCTCTTTCTGGTGGAGTAGATTCGTCTGTTGCTGCAGTGTTGCTTCATAAAGCTATTGGTAAAAATCTAACCTGTGTGTTTGTTGATCATGGTTTGCTTCGTAAGAATGAATTTGAAAATGTTCTTGTCGATTATGAGCATTTGGGTTTAAATGTAATTGGTGTTGACGCTAAAGAACGTTTTTATAAAGAGTTGAAAGGAGTAGTAGATCCCGAAGAGAAGAGAAAAATTATTGGTAAAGGGTTTATCGATGTTTTCGATCGGGAGGCTCACAAACTGAAAGATATTAAGTGGTTGGCTCAAGGTACTATCTATCCAGATATTATAGAGTCTATTTCTGTTACAGGAGCTGTTATCAAGAGTCATCATAATGTAGGTGGATTGCCCGAGAAGATGAATCTAAAGCTTTGCGAGCCTTTGAGTTTGCTTTTTAAAGATGAGGTGAGGAAAATTGGTTTAGAGCTGGGAATGAAACCACACCTTATTGATCGTCATCCATTTCCAGGTCCTGGCTTAGGAATTAGAATTCTTGGAGATATCACTCCCGATAAAGTGCGTATAGCACAAGAGGCAGATCATATTTACATATCAAATCTTCGTAGTGCTGGTTTATACAATCAAGTGTGGCAAGCAGGGGCTATCTTATTGCCTGTTCAGTCAGTGGGTGTAACCAATGATGAGCGAACTTATGAAAACACTATTGCACTGCGTGCAGTAACATCAGTTGATGCTCTTACAGCCGATTGGTCGCGACTTCCTTATGAGTTCTTGTCTATTGTGAGCAACGAGATTATCGAAAATGTAAAAGGTGTAAATAGGGTTGTTTACGACATTTCGTCTAAACCACCTGCTACTATTGAGTGGGAGTAGCCTTCTTCTCTGTGTTCAATTCTGGATAAACAATACGTGAATGATAGATTGTTTTCAACTTTTCTATAAAGAGTTTTTTTATTCTGTCTATCTCTTGAAACGTAATGGGAGCTTTATGAAATAGCTTCTCTTCCATTTGCGAATCAATGAGTTTGTTAACCAAGTTGGCAATAGACTCTTCTGTATACTTAGGAAGACTGCGAGAGGCAGCTTCTACAGTGTCAGCCATCATCAGTATAGCCGTTTCTTTAGTAAAAGGGTTTGGTCCCGGATATGAAAAAGCAGCATCGTCTATTTCTTTACCAGGATTGGCATTTTTCCATGAGTTGTAGAAATATTTTGGAGTGCTATTGCCATGATGCGTGGCTATAAAATCGATAATTTGCTGAGGTAGTCCTTCTTTTTTTCCTCTCTTTATACCAAAGCGAACATGGTCGATAATGATACGAGCACTCTCCTCAAAAGGTAGTCCTGCATGGGGGTTCATTCCTACTGCTTGGTTTTCGGTGAAAAATGCGGGGTTTTCAAGTTTTCCTATGTCGTGATAGAGTGCACCAGTTCTAACCAACGATGCGTTAGCTCCAATTTCTATTGCTGCAGCTGCAGCAAGATTGGATACTTGCATTGAGTGTTGGAATGTTCCAGGAGCCTCTTCAGAAAGTTGGCGTAGCAGAGGCTTGTTTATGTTTGCCAATTCTACCATACTTACTCCCGATATAAATCCAAATACTTTTTCCACAATATATACTAATAGGTATGAGAATGTGATAAAGATAAAGTTGATAACAAAAGAGGTTAGAGTAGACCAATTTATCGATGATATCTCACCATCTTGTGCTAGTGAAAATGCAATGTAGACTATTGTATAAGCCGCTAATATAACAAATGAACTGCGAATTAATTGTGAGCGCTCTGTCAGTTCCTTTAAATTGAATATACACACCATTGTAATGGTAACTTGCAATATTATAAACTCTAGCTGCGAAGGGACCATCAGCGAGCTCATTAGAATGGTAACTAAGGTTGCATTTAATGCTGTTCGTGAGTCAATAAATGTACGTATAAGAATAGTGACTATGGCATACGGAATCATGTAAACACTAGGCAGTGAAAATTTTACAACTATAGCCGTTAGAATCACAAACAACGTAATAACAAGTACCATAAAGGTTACATGCTCTCGATTTCGAGCCTCTTTTTTTCTGAAAAAGAGTAAATACATATAGAACGATCCCATCAAAATGGCAATCAACAGCAACTCTCCCAATATAATTAAGGCAGATTTGTTAGCTCCTCCTGTATTTCCTTCAATCTTATTTTCGAGAGATTTTAGTACTCTATACATTTCAGCATTAATAATCTCTCCTTCACCAATAATTCTTTGTCCAACCTTTATCTCATCACCTATTGTTTTTTTTACTCCTTTTATAAGTCCATCTCTTACACTTTCAGATTTGTCAGCATCGTACACTATGTTTTCTACCAAGTACTTATTGAGGTTGACTGCTCTTAACTTGCTTTTTTGGAATGATGATGGGGCTTCATTTATAATTATTTCGTAGGCATCCTTAGCTGTGTTGAGCGACTTCAACTCTCTAGGTCGAGCTTCTTTATTGTGGCTCAACATTATTGAGTTATTGCCAGCATCCTCTAGTTCTTTTAGCTCGGCACCACTTATTATTCCATTGTCGTATATCTCATCTAGTTTGTCGCTAATATATATTCTATAGGAGTGGTCGAGGTTCTTTAGAATAGGGTCTAAGTTGATATCAGTCCTAAAGTCATCTTTTGCATCTGCTCCGATAATTTTATAATAAGGTGTAAAGAAAGTAAGAGCACTATCTATATCTGCTTGATATTGCTGGGGTGATTTTTCAACAGAAAATGTAATGGGGGCAGTCAACAAGTCGTGTCTCCATGGTTCATTTACCTGGTATTGGTCTTTGTATTTAAACCTGCCTTGTCGTGGAAATGCAAAAGTTATAAGTAGTGTTGCAAGGATAAATAGAAAAGGGACATATATCCGTGTTTTGATGCGAAGTTTAGGCTTTGATTTCTTCATGTTTTTTATAATTTATCCAATAGAATTGTACACATATAAAAAAACTCAATTGAGAGGGTTTAATTAAAAAACCTTCTCAAAGATAGCTGTTTATATCGTTAAAATGCGATTTTGTCGACAATTTTATCTGTTGCACCTGCACTCTTATATATATAGTTGGTGGCTGCATCACCTGCTATTTCAAGGTCTTCAGGAGATGTAACGAAATCTTTCAATACTTTGTTCAACTCTTTTTCATTAGAGATGGTAAATCCCCCACCCTGTTTTATTAACTCTTTTGCTTCAAGAAACTTTTTGTAGTTTGGACCAAATATAACTGGTATTCCATATACTGCTGCTTCGGGTAAATTGTGAATACCTGCTCCAAAACCTCCTCCAATATAGGCAATCTGACCGTACCTATAGATAGAGGATAGCAGCCCAAAATTGTCGATAATCAAACAATCGTAATTAAGCATAGAAGCATCCTCCTCCTGTGCTTTAGAATATCTAATATAAGGACGTTTCAATTTACTCTCTATCTCTTTTAGATGGGCTTCGTCGATAAGGTGTGGTGCTACAATAATTTTTAAGTAGGCATGTTTATTGAAGTAGTTTATGAGGAGGTTTTCATCCTCGGGCCACGAGCTTCCTGCTACAAGTACGCTTTGCTTGTTGTTGGATGATACGAATTTTTCGACTACGGGTAATTCTAGAGCATTCTGCTTTATTTTTATTACTCTATCCATTCGCGTGTCACCCATTACTGTTACATTGTCAACACCATACTGTTTGAGTAGTTGTTCCGATTTTTTGTCTTGTACAAATAGCTGTGCATAGTAATGAAGTATTTTTTTGAAAACATTTCCCCATGGCTTGAAGAAAAGTTGATTGGGTCGAAAAATGGCTGAAATTAGATAAACTGGTATCTTTCGTTTATAGAGTTCGTGTATAAAGTTGTACCAAAACTCATACTTCACAAATATAGCTATATCGGGTTGAGCCAAATCTAGAAAGCGTCTCACGTTTTTCTTTTTATCGAAAGGTAAATAGCATACTATATCTACTAATTCGTTGTTTTTTTGCACTTCGTAACCCGAAGGAGAGAAAAATGTCAACAGAATCTTGTAGGTTGGTTTCTTCTCTCTTATTATTTCAATCATAGGTAGCGCCTGCTCATACTCTCCGAGCGAGGCTACATGAAACCAAACATACTTGCTTGAAGCATCAATTTTTGACTCAAGAGTTTCGTATGTGTCTACATGTCCTTCAACCATGAGTTTTACCTTTTTGTGAAAAGGTGCTATTAAGTGAAGGAAAAAGGAGTAAATAGAGATAGCTACGTTATACATGCAAAAAGTTATTCTTTATTGATAGTTTCAATTGCTCTTTGTAATCGCTCAATGGTTTCTTGCTTTCCAATTAGTGCTGTGATATCGAAAATATGTGGACCTTTACTCGCCCCTACAAGTGCTAGTCTGAATGCATTCATTATTTTACCCATATGCAGCTGGTTCGATGCTATCCACTTTTTTACTACAGTCTCTTGGTTTTCGCTTGAGAAATCTGCTATACTCTCAATCACCTCAATTAATTGAGCTATATGTTGTGGAGTATCTTCTTTCCAACGTTTCTTGACTGTTTTTTCATCATACTCTGTGGGTGCTTCAAAAAAGAAGCTTCCTTGTTCCCACAAGTCTTCAATAAAATTGGCTCTGTTTTTTACTAGTGCAATCACTTTCTCTGCATACTCTTCAGATGCAGTTATGTTATTTTCTTCTAGTATTGGTCTTAACTGTTTTTCCAACTCTTTATCAGAAGCGAACTGTATGTATTGGTGGTTGAACCATTTTGCTTTTTCATAATCGAATTTTGCTCCGCTTTTGCTACATCTGTCAAAAGAGAACAGATCAATCATTTGGTCAATTGTCATTATCTCTTCGTCATGACCTGGATTCCAACCCAATAGTGCCAGAAAGTTGACAACAGCCTTTGGGAGGTAACCATTTTCACGGTATCCCGATGAAATTTCTTTTGATGTAGGGTCTGTCCATTCTAGTGGAAACACAGGAAATCCAAGGCGGTCGCCATCGCGTTTGCTTAGTTTTCCGTTGCCTTCGGGTTTTAGTAATAGAGGTAGGTGAGCAAATTGCGGCATAGTGTCCTCCCAACCCAAACACTTGTACATCCACACATGAAGTGGGGCAGAGGGCAACCATTCTTCTCCTCTTATCACATGGGTAATGCGCATCAGATGGTCGTCTACTATATTGGCAAGATGGTAAGTAGGCAGTTGGTCTGATGATTTAAAAATCACTTTGTCGTCTAGTATTGAGGAGTTTATTATTACTTCGCCTCTTATTAAATCATTTACAGTGATGTCAATATTTGGGTCTACTTTTATACGAACAACATATGGTGCATCTTTTTCGATAAGCTCTTCTATCTCCTCTTTAGATAGAGAGAGTGAATTGCGCATTTGCATTCGTGTAGATGCATCGTACTGAAAGTTGCTAATCTCTTTGCGTTTGGCATCTAGCTCTTCGGCTGTGTCGTATGCAATATAGGCAGCTTCGGCATTGAGCAGTTTGTTTACATACAATCTGTACATGTCTTTACGTTCCGACTGTCTGTATGGTCCATACTTTCCTCCTGCTGTGGGTCCTTCATCAAAGGGAAGCCCCAGCCAGTTAAAAGCTTCTTCTATATATTCTTCTGCTCCTTCTACAAATCTTTTTGAGTCGGTATCTTCTATACGAAGGATAAACTTTCCCTCTTGTTGTTTTGCAAAAAGGTAATTATATAATGCTGTGCGCACACCACCTATGTGTAGGGGACCTGTCGGGCTCGGTGCAAATCTTACTCTAACTTGATCTTTATTGTTCATTGTAACTATATGTTTTAAGTTGCAAATTTACATAAAAAATGTGTGAAAGTGGAATTTATTGTCGATGATAAGGAGAAATTTGTTCTTAAAAACAGATGGAGTAGTGGCTATTCAGTTTGACGAAAACACTATTTACAAGAATATTACAAAAAAAGACGCGACTCATTGCCCATATTGAACAGTAAGTCTATAATGCTGAGGTTTTCAATAAAAGGACGCTTCTCAGTAAACACTTGGTAGTACGGTCTTGCAACAAATTCTTTATCTGTATTGCGCCAATCTCTTTTGGGGTGAATAGATTCACGTAGATCTGTTGTGTTTTTGTCGACCTCTTGTACAAATTTTGTAGTATAGCTTACGGGTGTTTCAATATCGAGAAGAGTGCAAATAAGAGAGCGAAGCTCTTCGTTAAAATCAAAAAGATACGTTGTTGTTTTTTCATAAAAGTGATAAAAGTCATCTCTATAATACTCAAAAAAAGGAGAGGAATTGTAGGCTGATATAATTGCATTCCAATGAAAGTGTTGCCAATTGCCATGGTTGGCAATTTTGATGTCTCTCATTTTCAACTTTTCTCCTTTGGGTTTGTCAACAGGTATGCTAAGGGGCAGCGAGCCGTTTGCCGCTGCAATAATGCAGCGGTTGCGATACGACTGTTTTTGATAATTGTCGTCTGTCTCTATTACAACTCTTTTTGCTCGAAAAAGCTTGCTGTAGTATTGAACAGGAGCAAGGTAAAGCGATGATAGGAGTACTGTTTGCATTATTTCTTAGCACTCCTAAATAGTCTGTTCCAACGAATCTTGCCACTAAACCATCCTTTATCTTTCTCAAGCGACAACCATATTAATAATGGTTTGCCCACTACGTGGTCTTCTGGAACAAAGCCCCATACACGCGAGTCGGCAGAGTTGTGACGATTGTCACCCATCATAAAGTAGTAGTCCATTGTAAATGTATATGAGTTGGTTTCTTCTCCATTAATGAACACCTTTCCGTTGCGATACTCAAAATCGTTTCCCTCATAATTTTTTATACAACGGTTGTAGGCAGCTACCTTATATTCTGTGTCAGTGTCGAAGTTAATAGTAGCGCCTTTCTTGGGTATCCAAAGTGGTCCAAATGAGTCTCTTGTCCAATCTTGCTGATGGTCTAGAGGATAGTACAATCCCGACCCTTTTGGCTCTGTTTCTTTTACAATGCTCCATACAAATGGTTTCGCTTTCATTTCAGAAACCATCTCGTCTGTCATGGGGATGCTGTAGTAGAGTTTTCCTTTTTTATCGCCATTAATTTTTAATCCTAATTGAACCATACTCAAACTATCGGCATTGGCTAAATCTTGTGTGCGCTGTCCTGCCATACCGTCATTTGAATAGTCATCTTTATTGATACCTAATTCTGAGAAAAGTTTTGAAGATATATCTGTACCATCAGTTTGTATCATGTAATTGTGTTGTGTCATTTTGGGGTTTGGCAATATCTCCCCATCAATATATACAACATCGTCTTTCAACTCAATTGTCTCGCCTGGCAGCCCAATACAGCGTTTTACATAGTTTTCTCTTCTGTCGACTGGACGATAAACAATTTCACCATATCTCCTTTTGTCTGATTTTACGCCCTCGCTTCCGTTTGGGTTGTATGCCGATAGTACATAGTAGTCAACCGACTCCATGTTTGTGGCAACAGTGTCTCCTGTTGGGAAGTTGAATACAACTATATCGTTTCGTTTTACATCGCCAAATCCTTTCAATCGTTTGTACTTCCATTGTGGCTTATCTATGTACGATTTACCACCTACTACAGGCATAGTGTGTTGTGCAAGCGGGAAAGAGAGTGGAGTCATTGGAGAACGAGGTCCATAACTCATTTTACTCACAAAAAGGAAGTCGCCAACTAATAGCGATTTTTCTAGTGATGAGGTAGGGATTTGGTAATTTTGAAAGAAAAAGGTGTTTATAAAGTAAACAGCAATCAATGCAAATACAATAGCATCAATCCACTCTAAAGCTTTACGTAAAATAGGGTTTTTGGTTTTTTTCCAAAATGTCCACGGTATAAACTTTGTTACATAGATATCAATTAATAAAAATAGAAACAATAAGAGCCACAAGTTACCAGCCCATACAGTGAAAAGCAACAATGCGGTGGAGGCTACAGCAAACCAAGTCCATTGGCGGCGCGATGTATTGGATATTCTTTCTTTTAATGTCATAATTGTATGCTAAATATTGATATTTGTCTTTTGTTTTTGAAACTAGAAAGGAAGTAAATCTTCCATCCCTAAAAATCCCTTCTTATGAGCAGTAAACTCAGCCGCTACTACTGCTCCCAATGCAAACCCTTTGCGACTTTTGGCACTGTGTGATAATGTAATTGAATCCACTTCGGATTCATACTTGATGGTATGTATACCAGGAACTTCGCCCTTGCGAAATGCATTTATTCGCAAATCTTCAGTGTTACTCTGTTCGTCTAACTTCCATTGGTTTTTACGTTCAAGTGATTGTAATATACCTTCGGCTATTGTGAGAGCGGTTCCACTAGGAGCATCCAACTTGTGTATGTGGTGAGTTTCGTCAACGTGCACTTCATATTGAGGGAAGTCGCTCATTATATTTGCCAAATACTTGTTTACAGCGAAAAGGATATTCACACCCAGGCTAAAGTTGGAAGCGTAAAAGAATGTTTGTCCATCTTCTTCGCATGCTTTTCTTACCACTTTTATATCGTCGAGCCATCCTGTTGTACCCGATACTATGGGAACGTTGGCAGCAAAAGCTCGTTTATAATTGTTTAAAGCACTTTCAGGAGAAGAAAATTCAATGGCAACATCTGCACTTTTAAACTCATCCGATTCAAACTTCGCCTCTTCGTTCACATCGATAGTGCAAACTATATTATGCCCTCGTTCGCGACATATTTTCTCAATCTCGCGGCCCATTTTTCCGTAACCAATAATTGCTATATTCATTTTCAATGTTTTAGAAGAGCAAAATTAGTAAATTAATAAGTTAAAACAGAAGAGAAGGAACTAAAATAGTGAGCAAAGTTCATTATTAAAGAATTATAACCACCCTTTATCTTTGTACCAAGCTACTGTTTTCTCAACTCCCTCTTCAAGATAAACTTTTGGGGTAAAGTTGAGCTCCTCTTTTAGAGGGGTAATATCACAAACCCAATTTCGTTGTTTCATTATCTTGTATTTATCGCTGTTGAAGGTTACTGGTTTGTTGAGTTGTTCTCCAACTTTTTCAGTAACATGTGCAGCTGCTTTTACTAGGAATAGAGGTATTCTCATTCGGAATACTCTCTTTTTGTTGAGTGCCCTTTGCACTATTCGGTTAAATTCATCGTCTGTATAACCATTGCCATCAGAAACATAATACTCTCTCCGGGTTACCTCTTTATCGATTGCTAAGAAAACGATATCTACTAAATCGCTAATATAGATAAAAGAGAGTAATTGTTTTTTGAATCCAGCACCTACATTTACTCCTTTTTGTACTGCTTTCATAAGTATCAGATAGTCTTTATCGTAAGGACCGTATACACCAGTTGGACGGAGTATTACATACGGAAACCCAAGAGTGCTTTTAAGATAAGTTTCTGCTAATAGTTTACTTTTCCCATAAAGTGTATTCGGTTTAGGTATTCGATGAGTTCGCATTGGGCTATAGTTAATTTCATCGCCCACACCAACTGCTCCTAGTGTACTCATAAATACAAAGGTTTTAGGTACCATGTTAGCTTTTACTAGTGCATCAACAAGGTTTTTTGTATACCCATAGTTTATCTTCTCAAAGTCGTCTTTGTTTAAGGCTTTGGTTATTCCTGCAACATGTACTATAGCATCAAGTTTTCCGTGTTGGTTATCAAAAGCAATCAGCTCTTCAGTTAGTTTGTTTGTGTCGGTATAGTTCAATTCAATAAAGTTGATACGTTCGTCTTGTAACATATCTTTACTGCTGTTTGAGCGAACACCAGCCCAACTTTCATAGCCTTCTTCAAGAGCTCTTGCTACAATTGCCGAACCAATGAAGCCACTGGCACCTGTGATGAGTATTTTCTTTTGCATGATGATCTATTTATTATAGTGTTTTACAAAAATAACGATAAAAAAGGAAATGAGACTCGTAATAGGCAAGAAACCACTTTTGCAGTTAGAATATAGTAGTTCTTCTTGCTTCAATTACAAGTTGAATTTAGTGTATTAGAAAATGGAGTCTGCATTGGCAGATGATCTGAATCGATAATTAAGCTTAGCACGATAGAGATAACTTTTAAACTTTCCCACGCCACTTTAAATTAATTCAGCTATTAAAAGGGGTGTTTAAGCGTAGATAAAAGCGCTTCAATTATTGCAAAAACCTTTATTTAATGAACAATAGTACTCTATACACGTTTTCTAAAGAGTTGTGTATTCAACTAAAATGCAATTATAGTAATTGATGATTGATAATATTTTGTTACTTTGCATTTATACTAAACTGAAAATTTATGAAAAGGAAGAACAAGTCCGAGCAACCAGCAAGAAAACGAAAGAAAAAAGAGTTGATATCAGAAATAATTCAATTTCTGAACGATAATCCAAATAAACAATATAACTACAAACAGATATCGGCTGCATTAGAAGTGTCGGACGAAGAGAGAAGAACTACTTTGCGTTATGTGTTAGACAAAATGCGCGATGATGAGTTACTGTTGGAAACACAGCGTGGTAAATATAAAGCTAACAACCGAAACCCTGTATTGGAAGGTAGATTTGAACGTAGAAGTAATGGCAAAAATTTCTTTGTGCCAAATGATGACGCTAATATTGTATATATATCCGAGCGCAATGCTATGAACGCTATGAATGGAGATATTGTGCGTATTCAAATGTTTGCAAAACGCAGGCGTACTGAAACTGAGGGTGAGGTAATTGAGATATTGAAACGTGCAGATGCTCGTTTTGTAGGAACACTTCAAGTGCAAAAGGATTTTGGTTTTTTAGTGCTCGACAGTAGAATACTAGCCAATGATATTTTTATTCCAAAAGGGAATTTAAATGGCGGCAAAACAGGAGATAAAGCTGTAGTGGAAATTGTAGAGTGGCCCGAAAGAGCTAGTAATCCAATTGGAAAAGTTTTGGATGTATTAGGCGAAGCTGGTGACAATACTACAGAAATGCACGCTATATTGGCGCAATATGGCTTGCCTTACGAATACCCTAAGAATGTAGAGGAGGCTGCCGAGAAAATATTGGCTGGTATTACCCCAGAAGAGATTGCGAAGCGTGAGGATATGCGCAATACTTTTACGATGACTATCGACCCTGCTGACGCTAAAGATTTTGATGATGCTTTGTCAATAAAAGAATTGTCGCCAACAACTTGGGAAATAGGTGTGCACATTGCTGATGTGACGCATTATGTAAAACCTGGTGATATTATAGACGAAGAGGCACAAAAACGTGCCACTTCTATTTATTTAGTGGATAGAACCATACCTATGCTACCCGAGCGATTGAGCAACGAACTATGCTCGCTCCGCCCCAACGAAGATAAACTATGCTTTTCTGTTATTTTTGAAATGAATCAGAAAGGGCATGTACTTAAACATCGAATTGCAAAAACAGTTATCAATTCAGATGTGCGCATGGCTTATGAAGATGCACAAAAGATAATTGACACTGAAAAGGGCGATAATAGTAAGCAAGTTCTTATAATGAACAACCTAGCAAAACAATTGCGCGAACGCAGATTTGCTAATGGAGCCATTGGCTTTGAGCGCCACGAAGTAAGTTTCAACTTAGATGAAAAAGGGAAACCCCTTGGTGTTTACTTCACTGAGATGAAAGAAGCCAACCATCTTATCGAAGAGTTTATGCTGTTGGCAAATCGTACTGTAGCTGAAGGAGTGGGTAAGGTTGGAGCTAATAAAAAAGCAAAAACATTTGTTTATAGAATTCACGATTTGCCAGATCCTGAAAAGCTGGAAACACTTAATACATTTATCCTAAAATTCGGTCATAAAATAAGAACGTCGGGAAGCAACAAACAGATTGCGCAAAGTTTTAACGCTCTATTTGATGCTGTGAAGGATAGACCTGAAGAAAATTTGGTAGAAACGATTGCTATCAAAACTATGGCTAAGGCTGTTTATACTACCAGGAATGTTGGGCACTACGGATTGGCTTTCGATTACTATACGCACTTCACATCACCTATTCGTCGTTATCCTGATATGATGGTTCATCGCTTATTGAGTGCCTATATGGATAATAAAAAGAGTGCTGACCAAGAAGAGATTGAAGCTCTTTGTTTACATAGTTCCGATATGGAGTTGGTAGCTACACGTGCAGAGCGTGACTCTATTAAATACAAACAAGTTGAGTTTATGGCTGACAAGATTGGTCAAGTATTCGATGGTGTTATTTCGGGTGTTACGGAATGGGGTATTTATGTAGAGATAAAAGAGAACATGTGCGAGGGTATGATTCCTATAAGAGAGTTGGATGATGATTTCTACGAATTGGACGAAAAGAACTATCGCCTGATAGGTCGTCGCACCAAACGTGAGTATCGTTTAGGTCAAGAATTACAGATTACTGTTGCCCGCGCCAATTTGGAGCGGAAGCAGCTAGACTTTGCTTTAGCAGATTAAATTGTGGTGTGAGTTGTGTGGTTGGGTGATACAAATTTTAGCAGATGTTGGGTAGAGTCTTATCGCACTAGTACTTACTCGGACTTAAGTATAAACTTAATTGGTAGAGACGTTGCATGCAAAGTCTCTTGGAATACAACAATCGGTTAATACAAACACACCTGCTTCACCATGAACCATATCACAAGAATCACCATCTCTGTTTTAATAATTGTAAGCTGTTCTACAACCGCCTATTCCCAAAATATTGATATTGATTGGACAGAAAGCATCAACCATATTGATGCAGGCAAAGGATTCGAATCCACCATGAAGTTTATCTCCTCATCTGCTACATACATAGAGGTTGGTTCAGTTGTAGCTCTTGGCTTTTATGGTTGGCTCAAAGAAGATGACAAGGTGTTGGAGGCAGGTATAGTTACAGGAGCAGCTATGCTACTAAACGGAGCTATCACTTTAACCACCAAATATGGGTTCAATCGCAAAAGGCCTTTCGAAGCGTATCCCGATAGAATAATACTACGCGATAAGCATAGTTATAGTTATTCACCTTCTTTTGTGTCGGGACATACTTCAATGGCTTTCAATCTAGCCACATCACTCACGCTCTCTTTCCCCAAATGGGAGCTAGCTATCCCTATGTATGTGTGGGCATCTACTGTTGCATTCTCGCGCATGTATCTTGGTGTTCACTACCCATCGGATGTGCTGGGTGGTATAATTGTAGGAATAGGCTCATCGTATCTTACTCTTAAAGCCAATGAGTGGTTGAAGAGTAAGAGAGAAGTGCCCTGGGGAGTGTCGCAGGTAAATATTGCGTATGCGGGGTTCGTGGAATAGTATAGAAAATTCATGAATTTTCTATAAGTGTGTAATTCAAATAAATCACCACTTCACAAATCCACCAAGACTTACCAACCCCTTGTGTCCAAATCCCACCTGCCCTGTAAGTCCATAATTCTTTCCCCAAGTGAAGTTGATTACCTCTGCATGAAAAAATAAATTTATTTTGGTGTCTTTTTCGTTTATAATACTATCAGACTCTTGTCCCGTTAAAGGGTCAACAATGTCTTCGGTGGAAATTAAAACCATCGACAGACCTACAAGACTGCCCAAACGGAAATTCTCTTTCTGTATATATTCATATCCCACTTAAGAACCGAAGAAAAACCAACCCTCTTTGTTTGTCTGTTTGATCTTTGTTGTAATCCACTCATAAGGAGGACGAGGATTCTTAAAGGTTTCAGATTTTTCACCTGAGATTTTTTCGTTGTCATATGCAATGTTGATTCCCAATTTAAGACGAGGTTTCACATAATGATTGTATTCAATCATAAATGCTCCTGTGTATTTGGCATTAAGACCATCAAAGTCTCTACCCCAATTATCTACACGGAGGAGCGATACAGGTGAATACATCACTTTTACCTCGTTTTTTTGAGCAAAAGCAACAACTGACAGCAAGTAGAATAATAGGAAACAGAACCTTTTTTGTATTTTCATAATACCTAAATTTAGAAAGTGATTATTTTCAAAGAACTGCTAATTTATTTAAGCATCAAATGTAGATTTAAAATTTAATTACCCCCCCCCCATTTGGTCAAATAAAGTTAATTGGTAAAAACTATTTTCTTGCTTTGATTTTTATCTTTCAATCTTTTTATGATTGATGAAAAAGGTGTTAGTGCTGGTCTTTTACTTTTTTCTTTGTCTCTTTGAAGAGATATATTGTTTAATCTCTACAGTCATCTCTAGATTGAATATTCTACACAATGCTAAATAGGTAGCTCCCATCATTACCATACTGGCAAGCATGCTTGATATGTTATTCGATATTTTAGAAGCGATAAAATATGCAGCAAATACACCTAATAGCGAAACCCCAATGTAGGGTGATACATCTTTTAAAAAGCTCCAAAAGGAGTATGCTATTAGCTTTTTAGACAGAAACAGAGAGATTATTAGGGTAATGTACATGTATATTACCCAGCTTACAGCAAGGCCTGTAATACCTTGTTTGAAAAAGCCAATGATGAGAGCAACTAGAATAATACGTTTGATAATCTCTACGCTTAAAAAGAAATCGGCGCGCTCTTTGGCTATAAATAATTCGTTGAGAATAAAAGTGAAGGGTGATACTGCTCCACCTATGCAGAGTATTTGAAAATAAGGGACAGATGGTAGCCACTTTTCACCAAATAGGGTTGCAAAAAGTGGTTCAGCAATGAGTATAAGAATGAAAGCAATAGGAAATGATAAGAATGCTATCGACTTGATAAGTTTAGCTACTACTCGACGCAACCGTTCTGTTTGGTTGTTTATCTCAGAAAGAATGAGCATCGATACAGAGCGAAATGTATCAGAGAGAACGGCAAATGGGGTATCTTGATATTTGTATGCTTGTGTGTAGTATCCAACTTGCTGCATGGGGTAAAACATGGCAATAATGCTGGGGTAGATATTATTGAAAATGGCACCTATTGCACCTGATGCCAATAGTTTGTTGCTAAAAGCAAAGAATACCTTTAGTTTAGCAAAGCTAAAGAGTTTCTTGGGTCGCCAAGTGGAGTAGAGCCAAAACAGGATGCTTCTGAAAAATGCATAAATTACATTTTGTGCTACTAACGACCACACGCCATGTCCACGCCACGCCATAATAAGAGCAATGGATGTAGAGATGATAAGTGCTGCAGTATTTGCTTTGGTTTGTGTTTTGAAATCGGATGCTTTGATAAATATAATCATCTGGATTAGACTAAACCCATTGAATATGAGCGAAAGGAAGAGCACCCTTGAAACAGGAATGAGTAGCGGCTCATTGAATAGCTGTGCAATCAGCGGAGCTGAGATGAAGAGTGCTACATAGAGCAGTAAGCTGATAGCAAGATTGAAGTAGAATACTGTGCTATACTCAAGTGCGCCTATCTCTTTGCGATTGAGCAGGGCGCGACCAAATCCACTGTCGATTAAGAGTGATGAAAAGGCGATAAATATGAGTAGCGATCCCATTATACCATAATCTGAGGTGTCTAATAGGCGCATTAGAAACACACTGCTAATCAGAAATATTACTTTCTGACCAAACTTATCAAGGAAGCTCCAAAGAAGAGCGGTGATAGTTCTTTTCTTTAGTGTGGTGTCTGACATTTATTGCTGTTTCTAATGTGGTTAGTGCAAAAATACGATAACTTTCTATCTTTTTTTATTTTAAATAGGTAATTCTAGCAGTTGCTCTACCAAGTTTCAATATTATTGTATAAATTTGGATGAAGTATTTGGAATACCATTTTGAATATCAGATGTGAACATATCACTTATGACTTTTTTTATGACAGTAACCAATAAAATAAAACAATACACATTATCACTTGGTTTTGATGCCTGCGGAGTATGTCGTGCTGAATCTTCAGGAGAAGGGGGAAATCTTAGGGAGTGGATACGATTAAACTATCAAGGAGATATGTCATACTTGGAGAGAAACATAGAGAAGCGAGACAACCCTCGACTGCTTGTGCCAGGTGCAAAGTCAATTATATCTGTAGCTTTAAACTACTATCCAAACGAAAAACGTGATCCGAACTTGCCAGGGTTTGCGTATTATGCCTACGGCAAGGACTATCACTTTATCGTAAAAGAGAAACTAAAACAGCTACTTGCCTATATTCAGACAATTCTCCCTGGCACGGAAGGGCGATATTTTAGCGATTCAGCTCCAGTGTTGGAACGTTTTTGGGCTGCAAAAGCAGGTTTGGGTTTTGTTGGTAAGAATACACTGTTGATAATTCCTGGTAAAGGTTCTTTTTTCTTTTTAGGAGAATTGATTATCAATCAAGAATTGGATTATGATACCCCTCTCAATCTATCGTGTGGTAGCTGTACTCGTTGTATAGATGCTTGCCCAACAAGAGCAATTGTGCAACCTCATTTGGTAGATAGCAACCGATGTATCTCTTACCAAACAATTGAGAAGAAAGGTTGGCAAGATGAGGATATTGATACAGGCAATTGGGTGTATGGGTGTGATGAATGTCAACTAGTATGTCCATGGAATAGGTTTTCAAAACCACATAATACGCTGGAATTTAATCCATCGCCAGAATTTCTTGCATTAGATTTAGAAACACTGCAAACAATAAATCAAGAAGAATTTAGCAATCTGTTTTCAAAATCGGCAGTGAAAAGAGCGAGGTTGGTTGGTATGAAGAGGAATGTATGCAAACTGATTGCTCTTCGGGAACAGAATTATCTTCGTTAATACAAATTAAAGTCGCAAGCATGAATAAATAGGTAAGCAATGGCTTTTCTTTGGCAAAATGTAATGCTACCTTCTTCAAAAACTTTCTTTTTCTAGATTGATGTTTTATAGCTATTTTTGTATAATCAATTATTGCTAAGACACAACGAGTTGTTAGTCAGAGGTGCATTCCTATTACACACTTGGTTCACTTATCTCTTATGAATGATTGAAGGGGCAGTAATTTTATTGCTGATATTAATTAATATGATTGTATGGAAGAAGATTTTAATTTTCATGAAAATAAAAACTTGCAAGATAACGAGCAGCGAGAGTTTGAGAACGCTTTGCGCCCTCTGTCTTTTTCTGGTTTTAGCGGACAAAGTAAAGTTGTAGAGAACCTTAAGATATTTGTTAGTGCCGCAAGTATGCGGGGTGAGTCGTTAGACCATGTTTTACTGCACGGTCCCCCAGGATTGGGTAAAACTACTTTGTCGCACATTATAGCTAATGAGTTGAATGTGGGATTTAAAGTAACCTCGGGTCCAGTACTTGACAAGCCTGGCGATTTGGCAGGCTTGCTCACTTCACTAGAGGTGAATGACGTCCTGTTTATTGATGAGATTCATCGTCTCTCTCCCATCGTTGAAGAGTACCTTTATAGTGCGATGGAAGACTATCGGATAGATATAATGATTGATAAAGGACCAAGTGCACGTTCTATTCAAATTGATTTGAATCCGTTTACGCTTATTGGTGCTACTACACGCAGTGGGTTGTTGACTAGTCCATTGAGAGCTCGTTTTGGTATCAACATGCATTTGGAATATTACGATGTAGAGACATTGAAAGGTATTGTGTTGCGTTCAGCTTCTATTTTAGAGGTGGGCTGTGAGAAAAATGCTGCTTTGGAAATTGCTTCACGCAGTAGAGGAACTCCCCGTGTCGCTAATGCACTGTTACGGCGAGTACGCGATTTTGCACAGGTAAAAGGAACTGGCAAGATTGATAAAGCTATTGCTACTTATGCTTTGGAGGCATTGAATATAGATAAGTTTGGATTGGATGAGGTGGACAATAAAATTCTTGTCACTATTATAGATAAGTTTCGTGGAGGTCCTGTGGGTATTACTACTATTGCAACAGCTATTGGCGACGACCCCGGAACTATTGAGGAGGTGTACGAGCCATTCCTTATAAAAGAGGGTTTTATAAAGCGTACACCACGTGGGCGTGAGGTAACAGAGTTTGCCTACGAGCATTTAGGACGCAAGCGAATAGAAGACCAGAAAACACTTTTCTAGAGTTTATATTCAATCTTTTGCAAAACAAAAAAAAGCACTAAATTCTTAGTGCTTTTTTTGTTTAATATAATTTCAAGAACTCTACTGCTGAGTTGTTAGTCAATCTATAATTTGCTAAATACCAAGTCCATCTTCATCTTAGACTTAGATTTTAAGAGAGTAGTTGCAGTAGGTGTCATTTGGTTGAAGACAGCTGTTATTTGAGTTTGATTACTTATATACGATGTTTTTACATCGATCGGTACAAGAAGATAGTTTAAGTCGGTTACTTTTCCATCGCTCTTCTCTTTATAATGGTTTATCATAGCTGCCAAGTTGCCAAAGTCGTAGGTGTAAGTTGTTTCATCTAGTTTTGCATAAAAGCTAGTAATATTGTCAGGAACCTTTCTTTCTTCAAAAAACTCCTTCATTTCATCTTTGGGAACTAACAGAAGGTAAGGTGAGGGCGTTAACTTGTATCTTAAGTTAGCATCTTCATCAGGCAAAGCTGTCACCCTAAATTTTGCTAAGTTTAATGCTTGATTGTTTAACTTGTCAGCTTTTTCGGTAAGTGGGAATTTAACTTCTGTGAATACTCCTGCTGGACTTTTTATGTATGCATACTCATCATTTTCCTCTAATAGTTTATCATTCTTGTTTTGTATTCTATTTATTTGAATTACTTCAGGCGTGGTATTTAATATCATGCTAGCTGTTCGTATGGTGTCTTGTTCAGTAGAAGACCCTTTTTCATCTAAATAGTTGTAATAAATGTATAGATAGGTGTGATCGACTGTAATAATTGCTCCTGAGCCAAAATCGGTAGTTAGATAGACGCCTTTGAAATGCTCTTTGAATGAGTCTGTATCTAAATTATCAATTGTTTCAGAGAGATTGTAAATTCTCTCACCTAATGAGTTAGGCAATTCTACAAATGCCCTGTGATAGTAATCTACTTCGTCTCTTTCTGCTTTGGGTACTTCTATATTTGCAGGAGAAAAAACAGATCTTCCTATAGGGGTATCAATGTCAACGTACTCAATTGGGTTGAAGTTAGTGTAATAGCTCCCTCCTGGCAAAGCTTTATCTATTTCGTAGACCGACAAGCCAATGGGTGCTAGAGAATCTCCTTTCCAAGAGTTGTAAAACACTGCAACCTTTACAGAGTCGATAGTTGAGTTTTTTGGAAATTTGCTGCCTTCGGGATAATAAAACTCGCCAACAAAGTCAGATCTTATTGTACCAAAAAGAGGGTCTTTGTACTCTCCAAGTACAGGGTTTTTAGTTTTGGCAAACATCCCTTCGGGTAGTAAAGAATCAACCGACACAGTTTTTGCGTTAATAAATAGCGAGTCGGTTCCCACAGTAATTCTATCGTTATCAGGTTGAATGGTGAACCCTATATTTTTCAAGGAGTCATCGCACGAATAGAGTAGTGCAATTATTGACAATAGGGTGATATAAAATATATTTTTATGCTTCATTATATGTTGGAATAATATTTACGCACAAATATCAGAAAAAATAGTTGTAAAGGAACATCTTTAGTGAGCTTTCTTCGCTATTTTAAAGATATTTGTAAAACTTGCTTGTGCTTGGAGTGATTATTTAGAATCTATGTGCAATATGTTTTTCTCTTTCTAGCGGATAATATATTCTAGGACTAACTTTAAAACTATCAATTAACTGTTGATTTGTTGGGAGAAATAAAAAGGTAGCTTCCCCTATATAGAAAGCTACCTTTTATATTTTGTGTGCTAAGTGTTTAGATAACAATTAAGCATCAATTTTCTCATAAAACTCATTTATGTTATCAACATATTTATCAAAGTCTTCGTCTTTTGCAAGAAACTTAACTTTTTGCTCTTTTATAAATTCAGATATTTCAGGCTCTATAGTTTCGCCACCTTGAATAACTCCGTCAGAGTATTCGATAGCTAGTTTTGTTAGGTTGCTATAGTTCATTACACCTCGTTGTTTAATTCTTTCGATAACACCGTCATCAATTCCTTCAAACTTCAATTTGTCGGTAACGTTTTCTCTAAAAGGGTTTTCAAACACATCATCATAAGGAGTATAAATAACTTTTGCATCTTTGAAAGTTGGATCGTCAGCATATCCTTTTTTTATAAAAATAGGTGCTAAGGCAGACATCCATCCATGACAGTGGATAATATCGGGAACCCATCTTAGTTTTTTGATAGTTTCCATTACGCCTCTTACAAAAAATATGCTGCGTTCGTCGTTATCTTCGTATTCTACACCATCTTTGTCAACGGTGGTTTCTCTATTTTGGAAATAATCTTCGTTGTCGATAAAGTAAACCTGCATACGAGCAGCTTGTATAGAAGCAACCTTGATAATTAAAGAGTGGTCTGTATCGTCGATAATAAGGTTCATACCTGATAGACGAATCACTTCGTGTAGTTGATTTCTACGCTCATTAATGCTACCAAATTTAGGCATAAATGTGCGAATTTCGTGACCTTTTTCTTGAATTAATTGTGGTAGATTACGACAAGTTGTCGATTGCGGTGTTTCTGGTAAATAAGGACAAATTTCTTGAGTAATAAATAGTATTTTCTTTGGATTCATATTTGTTTTAATATATTGTTTCCTTGCAAAGATAATAAAAAAAAATCAGATAACGGCAAAATAATTTGTCTGCTATTTCCTTTTTTGCTGATATTTAGCATATTATATGATATGAATGAAGGTGAGTTGAGGTTTTCTGAAACATATTTGAATAATAACTGTTCTTTGATTTCGGTATATCTGTAACTTTTAGTTGTTTTGCATCTATTTTAGTTCACTTTCGATTTATGTATAGCAATAGGAACATACTTAAAATTAGCTACCCCATTTTTTTGAGCCTTTTAGCTCAAAATATTATTCAGGTAATAGATACAGCTTTTCTTGGTCGTGTTGGGGAAGTTGAGCTTGGTGCTTCTGCTTTGGCGGGTATATTCTATATAGCTGTTTTTACATTAGGCTTTGGTTATAGTATGGGTAGCCAAATACTTATTGGTAGGCGAAATGGTGAAGGAAACTATCACCAAATAAGCGATATTGTTGTTCAGGGTCTTTTAGTGTTGATACCAGCAGCTGTTCTATTGATTCCGATTATGGGATATGTCTCTCATGAATGGTTACCCTATCTTTTCGAGTCGAACGAGATTACAGTTGCAGTGAACGAGTACCTCGACTGGCGTTTTTATGGATTTGTGTTTGCTTTTGCCAACACTATGTTTCGTGCTTTTTATATTGGCATTGCTGGCACTAAAATTCTTACTTACAATGCCCTTATTATGGCGTTGACAAATGTACTCTTTGACTATCTTCTTATTTTTGGCAACTTCGGGTTCCCCGAAATGGGAATAGCTGGTGCTGCATTGGCATCTGTTATCTCCGAGTTGGTTTCAACACTTTTCTTTGTTTTTTACACTTTAAAGACCGTTGATCTAGATAAATATGGTTTCAAGAAAATTCGTATCGAATTGTCTGTTGTAAAACAAGTGTTGAATATTTCTGTTTTTATGATGGCACAGTATCTACTCTCTGTTGTTGTGTGGATGCTCTTTTTTGTTTTTATCGAGAAGCTTGGTGAGCGACCTCTTGCAATTTCCAACATTGTGCGAAGTTTCTACACTGTCCTTATTCTGCCTGCTCAAGCATTAGGTTCTGCAACAAACACCATGGTAAGCAACACAATTGGTGCTGGAAGGCAAACTGAGGTGTTAAATCTGTTGGGGCGAGTCACAAAGATTAGCTTAGGTATAACTGCAGCTATAATGCTAATTGTCTTTTTATTTCCACGTGCGTTCATACACATTTACACAACCGATTCTGTGCTTATAGCCGAAACAATACCCCCAATGTATGTGCTTCTTACATTGTTGCCTATATTTAGTGTGGGTGCTGTATTTTTCAATGCAGTATCTGGTACAGGTAATACAAGAACAGCGTTGATGTTTGAAGTTTTAACGCTCACTTTCTATCTTTCATATATGTGGTGGATTATTATTTACTTGCAATCATCTGTTGCAGTTTGCTGGACTTCCGAGCATATATATTGGTTTTTCTTAATGTCGTTCTCATTCCTCTATTTGAGATTTGGTAAATGGCAAAATAAAAAACTGTAATTTTATAGTATCTTCAATGATTCTGTTTATTTAAACGAAATCGGCTATCTTTGTTTCAGATTGCTTTTTTTGACAAAATTTGAAATGTTTTTTGTCATGCTGCAGCATCAACTAACAAATATTAATTGACATAGAGAAGCTGAAGATACTCAGACAATATTCACCAATTAATGAAATTACTTCAAAATGAATACACCTAAAGAACAGATTTGTAAGCTAAGGCAAGAGCTGCACGACCACAACTATAAGTACTATATATTATCGCAACCCGATATTTCAGATTTCGAGTTCGATGCACTTATGAAACAGTTGACAAAGTTAGAAAAACAATATCCAGAGTATGATGACCCTAACTCACCCACAAAACGTGTCGGAAGTGATATCAACACGGCTTTTAGGCAGGCAATACATCGCTATCCAATGTTATCGCTTCAAAACACTTATTCTCATGAAGAGGTTACAGAGTTTTATGAACGTGTGAAGCGTGCACTGAATGATGATTTTGAGATAGTTTGTGAGTTGAAGTTCGATGGTACTTCTATTTCTCTTGTTTATGAAAACGGACAACTTACACAAGCCCTTACTCGTGGAGATGGTAAACAGGGTGATGATGTCACCGATAATGTGAGAACCATTAGCAGTATTCCACTGCTTCTAAGAGGCGATAATATACCACTATATATTGAAGCTCGTGGTGAAATTTTATTACCATTTAGTGTGTTTGAACATCTTAATGAACAACGTGAGAAAGAAGGCGATGCACCTTTTGCTAATCCTCGCAATGCAGCTTCAGGCACATTGAAGCTGCTAGATCCTAAGGTTGTAGCTTCTCGTCGACTCGACTCATATGTCTACTTTGTATTGGGAGACGAGCTACCTACAGATAGTCACTTCGAAAACTTGACTATTGCCAACAAATGGGGATTGAAGATTTCTAAAGCTAGTAGAAAATGCAAAACACTTCAAGAGGTGTTTGAGTTTTTGTCCTATTGGGATGCGGAGAGGGTAAACCTACCCGTTGCAACAGATGGCGCTGTGTTGAAAGTTAATTCTTTGCAACAACAAAGAAACTTGGGCTTCACCTCTAAGTTTCCTAGGTGGGCTATAGCTTATAAGTTTAGTGCTGAGCAGGCTATCTCTACATTAGAGTCAGTATCTTATCAAGTGGGCCGAACAGGAGCAGTAACACCAGTTGCCAATCTTTCTCCAGTATTGCTATCGGGTACAACTGTTAGAAGAGCTTCATTATACAACGAAGATGCAATAATGGCGCTTGACCTGCATATTGGCGATAGGGTATTTGTGGAAAAGGGCGGAGAAATTATACCAAAAATAACAGCTGTAGATAAAGATGCTAGAGATGGTGTGGGCGAAAAGGTAATCTTTGTAACTAACTGTCCTGCATGTGACACTCCCTTAAAAAGAGATGAAAGTGAGGCCGCTCACTATTGTCCTAACAGTACGGGTTGTCCCCCACAAATAAAAGGTCGTATTGAGCACTTTGTTGGGCGTAGGGCGATGGATATCACAGTTGGACCCGAAACTATATCGTTATTGTTTGACAAGGGGTTAATTCATGATATAGCCGATTTGTATGAATTGAAATATGATGATATTATCAATTTAGAGAGATGGGGTGTGACAAGCACCAATAATCTTCTTAACAGTATTAAAGAGTCGAAGTCTGTCTCATTTGAGCGTGTGTTATTTGCTCTTGGCATAAGATTTGTTGGGGAAACAGTAGCCAATAGGTTGGCTCATGCATTCCCTGACATAGAGCTACTTAAATCTGCCACATTCGAACAGTTGACAAGTGTAGATGAAATAGGTGAGCGTATAGCACAGAGTGTTGTTGACTTTTTCGGTGACGAAAAACAGCTAAATATAGTTGAGCGTTTGCAAAATCATGGTCTACAGTTTTCTTTGAGCCAAGAGATGCTCTCATTGAAGACTGATAAGCTAGAGGGCAAGACGATTGTGATAAGTGGTGTGTTCTCTATTCACTCAAGAGATGAATATAAGGAGATGATTGTGCAACATGGAGGTAAAAATACAGGCTCCATCTCAAAAAAAACAGATTATATTCTAGCAGGAGAAAGAATGGGACCTGCAAAGCTAGATAGAGCTAAGAAGCTTGGTGTTGAAATTATTGATGAACAAGCTTTCTTAGAGATGATTCAATAAACAGACAGATATATTTATATAAAATGCGATGTTTCTTTATAGTTGTAAGCGAATTATTTTAATATCTTTATCTATATAATTCTCTATTAATTAGAACACTTTGTAATAGTAAATTGTTATATATATTCAAAGATTAAGTTTAAACTTTAAAACCAAAAATTAGATGAAAAAAGGAAGATTTATAGGTTCGATGCTAACATTTGTTTTAGCATCTACATTTGTATTTGTATCTTGTACAAACAAAACAAAACAAGAAGAGGCTAGAGAAGAGATTAACGAAGAGGTAGTAGAGATTAAACAGGATATTGATGAGGCAATAAGAGACTTTAAAAGCTACACTTATTCACAGAGAGAAGAGTTTTTAAGTGATGCCAATGAGGAGTTGGACGATATCAATGAAGAAATTGATGAGATGAAGGCAGAGCTTGAAAAGGCTGGCGACAATATTTCTGCTGAAACAAAAGCTGCATACGAAAAAGGTATCGCAGACCTTGAGGAGATGAGAGACGCTTTCAAAAAGAGTGTAGATAAGGTTGAAAATAGCACTAAAGATAACTGGGAGAAAACAAAAGAGGATGTGGCTAACGCATATGATAAAACAAAGAAGAGTGTTAAAGATGTTTGGGAGGATTTGAAACGTGGTGTGGCTGAAGGTGTCAATAAAGCAAAAGATAGGCTTGACTGAAAAAATTAAGATATAGACAAAGATAGTTGAGTTGTTAAGGTAAACATAAAAAGCCCTAGAATAAAAGATTCTATGGCTTTTTGTGTTGTAGAACTCTAGAGGGTAGAGGTTTATTATAAACCTTATCCTGAATTGTGTGGCGACAAGCAACTAGTTAATGGGATTTATTAGTTTTAGATAAATCAGTGTATGAGCATCTCATATTGCTATCTGTTTTACATCATTCGTTAGTTGTGTTTCTGAAAAATAAAAAAAGCGAGGAGTTTACTTTGAACGTGCTTTTTACTTTATAATTATAGATTTATAGACTAATACATGCGATATATGTAAACAACAGATAGCATAAAAGTAGTGTAACAACATCTTTTTATTTAGCTTTGCTATTCAATATATAGCTCATTTTTATCTAAAAACAGATAAAAATTATAACTTTGTATAATCAATATATAGCTTACCTGCTGATTTCACTATTGAAATGCGAAAAAAGCTATAATTTTAAATGATAAGAAACATCTTTATGGCACATTTTCCTTTAAAAGGAATGGGAGTTGCTTTAATTACTCCCTTTAAAAAAGATAAGACAGTCGATTTTGAAGCACTTGAACGCTTGCTTGATCTGCACTTGCAATCTGGAACAGATTTTTTAGTATTGCTAGGAACTACAGCCGAAACAGCTACTTTGGAGCTTGATGAGCAGAGCAAAATAGTTCGTTTTGTTGTAAAGTATATTCAAGGTAACATCCCTATAGTGGTAGGGATGGGTGGAAACAACACAAAAGCACTTGTCCAGCGGGTAAAGTTGTTTAATTTTGAGGGCGTTCACAGTATTCTTTCTGTTACACCTTTTTATTCTCGACCAGAGCAAGAAGGACTCTTTCAACATTTTAAAGCACTTTCTGAGGTGTCGCCTCTACCTATAGTATTGTACAATGTGCCCAGCAGAACAGGTGTGAATATGAAGGCAGAAACAACTCTGCGCATTGCACATAGCTGCAAAAATATAATTGCTATAAAAGAAGCTTACCCAAATATTGAGCAGGTTAAAAAACTTATCGAAGGTGCACCCAAAGGGTTTTCTGTGCTATCGGGTGACGACCCTATGACTATTGACCTTATAAAAGAGGGTGGTCAAGGAGTGATATCTGTTTTAGGGAATGCTTTTCCAAAAAAGTTTTCAACTATTGTTCGCTCAGCTCTAAATGGAGATATCGAAAAAGCAGAAGAGTCTTTCCATAAAATGGATTGTTGTTGCAAATTGCTTTTTGTTGATGGCAATCCTCCAGGTGTTAAATGCGCACTCTATTTGATGGGATATATTAAAAATGAGTTGCGATTACCTTTAGTGCCTGCTTCAGATGAAACGCAATTGGCTATGAAGCTAGAGATTGAAAGATGTATAAAATAATAGCATAGTAGCAGGAAAAACCACATTATTTGTTTGGGAGTTACTTATAAGAGAGATAAATAATCAAAATACAATCGTATATATACATTTATCTTATTATAATAGCAGTCAGTATATTCTGAAGTATCAATATTTTTTAATTACTTTTGCACATACTTTAAACGCAAAATAATACAGATTATGAAAAAACTTTTATTGTACTCAACTATTTTAGTTATGACAACATTAATTGGTTGTAAAGAAAAAGCAACCCACGAGAAAGACAAAGGAATAGACCTTGAAAACATGGACACATCTTATGTGCCTGGTGATGATTTTTATATGTATGCAACAGGTGGATGGCAAAAGGGCAATCCTATTCCTGACGAAAATTCACGCTACGGAACTTTTGATAAGTTGCGTGAAAACAATCAAGAGCAACTACAAGGACTTATAGAAGAGTTAGGATCTAAAGATCACAAGCAGGGTACAAATGCCCAAAAAGTAGGCACCCTGTATAGTATAGGAATAGATGAGGGAAAGCTAAATGCCGAAGGATACGAACCAATCAAGCCTATATTAGCTGAAATAGATGAGGCTACATCAAAAAAAGATATTGTTAGGTTAATGGCACAAATAAATAGATTTGCTGCTAGTCCCTTTTTTGGTTTTCGCGTTGGACCCGATACTAAAAATAGCACAATGAATATTGCACATATATTTCAATCTGGTATTGGTATGGGGGGACGTGAATATTATACTGAGCAGGATGACAAGTCGAAAGAGTTGCGTCAAGAGTATGTGAATATGATGCAGGTGCAATTTCAAAATATTGGTTACTCCGAAGCTGAAGCTACTGAAGCTGCAAAGGCTGCAATGAAAATTGAAACAGAGTTGGCCGAGAATCATTTCACCAAAGAGCAACGCCGTCAACCGGAGAAGAACTATCATAAAATAAAGTTTATAGATTTAGAGAAAGAGGTGGCTCCATTCGATTGGGCTTACTATTTTAAACAAGTTGGTGCGAATAATCTTGAAGATTTAAATGTTTCGCAAATAGAACCAGTAAGAGCCGCAATCAATATTATTAATACCGAATCGATAGAGAATTTGAAAAGCTATTTAAACTGGATTGTTATTCGCTCGGCAGCAAGCTATTTGAGCGATGATTTTGTAGATGCTAGCTTCGAGTTTTATGGCAAAACTATGAGTGGTAGCAAAGAGAACCGTCCACGTTGGAAGAGAAGTATCGATGCTGTGAATGGTGCATTGGGCGAAGCTGTTGGTCAACTTTATGTAGAGCGATATTTCCCTGAAGAGGCTAAAGAGAGAATGCTTACATTGGTAAACAATCTTACAGAATCTTTAGGAGAACGTATTTCGAATCTTGAGTGGATGAGCGAAGAGACAAAAGAGAAAGCGCATGAGAAATTGAGCACTTTCATTGTAAAGATTGGCTATCCTGACAAATGGAAAGATTACTCATCGTTAGAGATAAAAGATGATTCGTATTATGCAAACATGAAGCGTGCTTCAGAGTTTTCATATAACGAAAACATAAATGAATTGGGCAAGCCAGTTGATAAAACTAAATGGTATATGTCTCCACAAACTGTAAATGCTTACTACAGTCCAACATCAAACGAAATTTGTTTCCCAGCTGGTATTTTACAACCACCATTTTTCCATATGGATGCAGATGATGCTGTAAATTATGGAGGTATTGGTGTAGTTATTGGTCACGAAATGACACATGGATTTGACGACCAAGGTCGTAAGTTTGATAAAGATGGTAACCTAAACGATTGGTGGACTGTTGAAGATGCAGCAAACTTTGACGAGCGCGCTAAAGTATTGGTAGATTACTTCGACAATATTGTAGTAATTGATACAGTACGTGCAAATGGAACTTTCACATTGGGTGAGAATATTGCAGACCACGGCGGATTGCAAGTTGCACTTAATGCATATATGAAAACTAAAGAGTTGAAAGAAGGGATAGCTATTGATGGGTTTACTCCCGAACAGCGTTTCTTCTTATCATATGCAACTTTATGGGGTGGTAATATACGTGATGCAGAGATATTGCGTCTCACAAAGGTTGATCCACACTCATTGGGCAAGTGGCGCGTAAATGGAGCTTTGCCACACATAAATGCTTGGTATGATGCTTTTGATATAAAAGAGACAAACGCACTTTATCTTCCAAAGGAGAAGCGTGCATCAATTTGGTAGTTTATAAATTCATTTTAAATATATAATATGTTTTCAGGTATAGTAGAAGAAGCAGCAGTTGTTGTTGATATACAAAAAGATAAAGGTAATGTACACTTCACATTGGAGTGTACATTTACCAACGAATTGAAAGTTGATCAAAGTATATCTCATAATGGAGTTTGCTTAACAGTTGTAGATATTAAAGGCGATACTTATACAGTCACGGCTATAAAAGAGACATTAGAAGTGTCGAATCTTGGCAAGTTGAAAATAGGCGATAAGGTAAACTTAGAGCGCAGCATGATTATGGATGGACGTTTAGACGGACATATTGTGCAGGGTCATGTAGATCAAACCGCTATTTGCGAGAGTGTGAGGGAAGCCGATGGTAGTTGGTACTTCAAGTTTAGGTACGAATTTGATAAAGAAATGGCTAAGAAGGGATACTTAACGGTTGATAAAGGTTCGGTTACTGTAAATGGAGTAAGTCTTACTGTTGTGAACCCTACAGAGGATACTTTTGAAGTAGCTATTATACCGTACACTTATGATTATACAAACTTTCATCAGATAGAGAAAGGTACGATGGTAAATCTAGAGTTTGATATAATAGGTAAATATATCAGCCGAATACTAGCATTAAGAGATTAACCAATTAAAAACATAAAGCAATGAATTTTTTAGAATTAGTTTCATCACGACAAAGTGCAAGAGCTTTCGACCCCGAACAGAGTGTTGAAAAAGAAAAAATAGAACGCATTATCGAAGCCGCAAGATTAGCTCCTTCGGCTTGCAATGCACAGCCATGGAGTTTTGTAGTGGTAGATGAGCCCGATCTGAAAAACAAAATTGCCGATGCTACCTCTTCGCGTGTCCTGGGAATGAATCATTTTACGAAACAAGCTCCAGTACATTTACTACTTGTTGAAGAAAAGGTTAATATTAGTTCAGGAATAGGGGGTTGGATAAAGAAGAAAGATTATGCTCAAATGGATTTGGGTATAGTTGCCGCTCATATTGTGTTGGCTGCCCAAGCAGAAGGTTTAGGAACATGTATTGTAGGATGGTTTGACGAAGATAAAGTGAAAGACTTACTGCATATACCCACCTCAAAAAGAGTCTGGCTCGACATTGTTATTGGCTATAGTACGCAGCCATTACGGAAGAAAAGTCGGAAAAATGTCGATAAGATTTTATCATACAACAGGTATAAATAATATCATAGAGGAGTTGATTGACTACCTCAATATGTTTAAAAAATCAAAAACTCACCATAAGGTGAGTTTTTTTTATTTACTTTGTCTTTATTTACTTTGAAGATAAGTGTAGTCGTACATTTTACAATTGTAAATATGCACTAATCGACATATCGTCTTGTTTTATTTAAAACAGCATATTTGCTGTGTTTGTAGTGCAATAACAATATAAATATGCAATATTTGCATAAACTAATAAATTTAGATATACAAAAAGCATAGTCTTTTTCTTATTCATAGAAGCAACAGAATGAACAAACAGAAACGTTTTCTATTATCGCTCATAATATTTGTAACACTTATAGGCACATCATTAGCCCAAAATGTTGGTGTCGACTCTCCGTATGGAAGATATGGCTATGGTGTTTTGTCAAAACCTGCTTTAGGAGCAACAGAGTCAATGGGAGGTATTAGTTATGGTATTAGAAGAGGCACGAATGTGAATCCTGGCAACCCTGCATCGTATTCAGCTGCCGACACGTTAAACTTTACTATGGAGATGGGTGTGTCGGGTCAGTACTCCAGATTGTCAGATGGTATAAATGATCAATCTTTTCAAAATGCAAACTTCGACTATCTTGCTTTTCAGTTTCCTGTGTATAAAAACATTGGAATGAGTGTTGGATTATTGCCTTACTCAAAAGTGGGTTATGATTTTGGAAGAAATATTATATCTGACGAGATAAGCTACCGGGAAACATTCTATGGTTCGGGTGGACTAAGCAAAATATATGGTGGGGTTGCTTATGCACCAATTAAGAGTTTTTCAGTAGGCGCAAACGTATCTTATCTCTTTGGAAGTATTACTCACTCAAAAGACATCCCCATATTGGGGCAGACTGGTGAAGCTTCAAGTCGATTAGCAAACACTTCATTTGCCATAAAAAATGTAATGTTCGATTTTGGTGCTCAATTTACTTATCCTATAAGTGAGAGAGAATCGGTGACATTAGGTGTTGTATATACCCCTGGCGTAAAAAACACATCAACAATTAATACTACCGATTACCTGTATTCATCAACAGGTAATCAGATGCTTCCCAGTGACACATTGTATAATCAATCCTTTGATTTGCCTGAAACATTTGGTTTAGGCTTATCTTATAGCTCAGTAAATTGGTTATTAGGTATAGATGGTACATTTCAGAAGTGGGGCAGTGCAAAATATCCCGACTATTTAGATAATATGACATCAGGAAGTCGCTTTAACGATAAATATATTGTAGCTTTAGGTGCTGAATATGTAGCAGATCCTGTTAATAGAAACTTTTTTAAGCGCATTCGTCTTCGTGGAGGATTATCTTACTCCAACTCTTATACCAATACTAAGGTTTTCGACCCAATTAATAGTTCTAGTCTTGGAGAGCATGGCTACAAAGAGTATGGTATTAATGTTGGGTTTGGTTTGCCATTTCGAGATATGCTAAGTGGCCGATTGTCAATGGTGAATCTAGGTTTTGGGTACTCTATAATGGATCCCGAACATAAGTATATGATTAAAGAGGAAATGTTTAAAGTTTCAGTAAATATAAATATCAACGAATTTTGGTTCTTTAAGCGTCAGTTTGACTAATATGTGCAGAGTACATTAAACTTTTGTTTTAACATTAGGTCAAAGGTACTAACAACGAAAAAAGAACACTTTAAAAACAAATAGAAATGAAAAAGCTTATTTTATCAATTATTCTTGCGTCAACTGCCATTCTTGGGGTGAACGCTCAAAAAGCAGACTATGATCCAGTGAACGCTCCTTACGGTCATGGGCAGGACAGTGTAAAGTGTGTTATGAATTTAAGTCTTATGTCGACAGCTGCTAAAGCAGAAAACTATAAAGATGCATTAAAGTCGTGGGAGGCTGTTTATAAAAACTGTCCAGCTTCAAGTAAAAATATTTATATCTACGGTCCTCGTATTTTTAAATCTATGTTTGCCGAGACCACAGATGCTACTAAGAAAAAAGAATATCTTGACATGGTAATGGAGATATATGACAAGCGTATGCATTATTATGCCGATGAAGATTTGAAAGGGACTATTTTGGCTCGTAAGGCTTATGATTATCAAGAAATGATGGGGGATGATGTTGATCATAAAGTTGTTTATGATCTGCTAGGCGAAGCTATAGAGGATATGAAAGGTGATATGAATCCATCCGATGCTTATGGTCACTATATGATTTCTTCTTTAATGATTTTCTTGCAGGATAGATCATTCAAAGATCAATATATTAGTGATTACTTCCGCACATTAGGATATATGGAAGAAGCTATTGAAAAAGCTAGGGCAAATGATGATGCTGCAAACGCAGACTATATAACTGCTGTGAAGGCAAACGTTGAATCAGCATTCGTAAATAGTGGAGCAGGTGATTGTGAAACACTTCAAGAGTACTATTTGGCTAAGTTTAAAGGAAATGAAACCAACGAGGAGTTCTTGTCCAAAGCTGTTGGAGCTTTATCTCAAATAGGTTGTACAGAGTCAGAATTTTATTTCGATCTGTCTGAAAGCCTGCATAAGTTAACTCCCTCTGCTGGCTCAGCAATAGGTTTAGCGAGCAGAAGCCGTAAAAATAAGGATTATGAATCTGCAATGAAGTATTACGAGGAAGCCGCCCAATTGGAAGATGATGCTGAAAAAGCAGGTGGCTATATGATGACTCTATCTCGAATACTGTTTTCACAAAAACGCTATTCACAAGCTAGACAAGCAGCTTATGATGCTTTGAAGTTTGCACCAAATAATGGCGATCCTTACATTTTGATTGCTCAGATGTATGCTTCAAGTGCGCAGGGAGTTTTCTCAGAGGCAGAAAAAAGAGGATTAGTGTTTAGTGCAGCTGTAGACAAATTGTTAAGAGCTAGGGCGATTGATTCTAGTGTTTCATCAGAAGCAAATAAATTAATTCGTCAATACTCGGGCTATTATATGGATAAAGAGGATGCATTTATGATGGGTCTTAAAGAAGGAGAATCTGTATTTGTACCGGGATGGATAGGCGAAACTACAACTGTAAGAACTAAATAATCTTTGTAATTAGGATAGATTTAGCAGTAATTAAACATAGACATTAGTTGAAAACCTTATTAAAGATGAAGTCAAATAGCATAACAATCGGTCTAATAGCGATTGTTATGCTGTTTTTGTATACCGCTTGTGGTGGGAGTGAAACTGAAATAGTAGATATTCAGTTCGATCCAGAAACAATGCCTTCTATGAACACTGATAGTGTTACTACGCTTATTTCCGATTCAGGAATAACACGGTATAAATTGGAGGCAGACAATTGGCAGGTTTTTGATAAAGCTAAAGAGCCCTTCTGGTATTTCCCCAAAGGGATATATTTAGAGCGATTTGACTCCCTGTTTCAAGTTGAAGCTAAAATTCTAGCCGATTCGGCGTGGAATTATACTGATAAAAAGCTTTGGCGATTAAAGGGAAATGTTGATATTCGTAATATGGAGGGGGAGGTTTTTTTGAGCGATGAACTTTTCTGGGATCAAAAAAGTCAAAGGGTTTATTCAGATAAATATATTCAAATAATACGTGGTGATACAGAGTTAAAGGGATACGGTTTCGAGTCGAATCAGGCAATGACAGAGTATCGTGTCTTTCGTCCTCACGATGTAAGGATACCTTTTAAAGAAGAGCCTGTTGACTCTGAAGTGGAACAATCTATTGATTTGAAGCCCGAAAAATCGGTTAAGCCCGCTATACAAAATCCTGCAAAGCTTAAAATAGATATAATAGATAAAGCTGTAGAACCCGACTCAATAAAATTAATAGATGAGTGATTCAGCCGCAATAGTCGTTTGGACAATATCTCTTATATTGTCAGTGTTTTTCTCTGGAATGGAGATGGCTTTTGTCTCTTCCGATAAGCTACGCTATGCGCTAGATCAAAAAAATAAAAATCCTATAGATTTCATCCAAAGAGTTTTTTTTAGTCGCCCTCGCAAGTTTTTGTCTGCTCTTACTATAGGGAATCTTATTGCACTTGTTTTTTTTGTTCATACCTCAATAATTCTTTCACAACAATTTATTTCACAGAATATTACAGAAAATGAATTGTTGGCACTTTTTTTTCAATTTCTAGGGTCTTCTATAATTATTTTAGTTGCGGGCGAGTTGCTACCACGTACTATTTTTAAAAATAATTCTAACCTGTGGGTTAAGATTTTAGCACTTCCTGCATTTCTTTTCTATCTGCTGCTATATCCGATTATTCATATTTTTGCTTCAATTGGTAGTGCTTTGCTTCGATTAATAGGTATTAAGTTTAATCCATTAGAGGATAAAGCCCTCGGGCGTGTAGAGCTTGACGCTTATGTAAAGCAGGGAATTGAAGAGATGCCATCTGATGGAAGTAGAGACTCCGAAGTGAAGATATTTCGAAATGCACTTGACTTTTCATCAGTAAAACTACGTGACTGCATGGTGCCTCGTACAGACATTGTTGCTGTGAGCATAGATACTGATATTGATGTGTTGAAAGAAGAATTCATAGAAACGGGTTTTTCCAAAATACTTGTTTATGAAGAAGATATTGAAAGTATTGTTGGATATATTCATATCTGGGAGATGTTTAGCAATCCAATCGATTGGACAAAGAAAATAAATCCTATTTCATATTACCCAGAAAGCATGCTTGCCAAAGATTTGATGAGTGAGTTGCTTCAAGAGCGTAAAACAATAGCTGTAGTGGTAGATGAGTTTGGAGGTATATCAGGGATCATTACGATGGAGGACTTGGTGGAAGAGATTTTTGGAGATATTGAAGATGAGTATGACGTAAATCCTAATAAAGTTGTCAAAAAAGGGGATAATTATAAAATCCCTGGTCGTATGGAAATTGACCAGCTTAATGAGCTCTATGATCTTAACTTTCCTCAGGATGACGACTATACTACTATTGCTGGCTATATACTACATCATCTTCAACGCTTTCCAGATGAGGGAGAGATTATAGAAATTGACAACAACACATTTAGGGTTATTGAAGTTTCAGAACGTAAAATAGAAGATATAGAGTTGATTGTAAATCATAACAACAGATAAAGGCAGTATAACCTTTTATTCGCAAATAAATGGATTTGTTTTAATTTTCTTCAATTATCTGCTTAATATTTACTATCTTCGTGCCCTTATTGAAACAACTATTTAGTTAAACATATTAATTTAATAAAAGGTAATTGTAAATGGCTACGTTACAGAAAATTAGAAATAGAGCTGGACTCCTCATTGGGGTAGTTGGTGTTGCTTTATTAGCTTTCATATTAGGAGATTTATTAACTTCGGGTAATACATTCTTTCGTAAGTTACAAGATAAAGCATTTGTAGTTGACGGTGATATCGTCTCTACAGGAGAGTACTTCGATAGAGTAACAGAGTGGGAAGAGTTCCAAAAACTGATTAGTGGACAAACATCGCTTGACGAGAACGCAGTTTCTCAAATACGCGATGTTGTTTACCATCAAATGGTAAAAGAACATCTACTCGATGATCAAGCTAAAAGATTGGGACTTGCTGTTTCTAAAGAAGAGCTTAATGATTTAGTTCACGGAGAATCAATCTCTCCATTATTGCAACAACTTCCACTGTTTGTTAATCCTGAAACAGGAATGTTTGACAGAAGCACTCTTGTTTCTTTTCTTGCTACAATAAGCAGTGAAGAAAGCACACTCCCAGTTGAACAGCTAGGAATGGTTAGGCAATACAAATCGATTTGGCTGTTTATAGAAAACTTGATTAAATATCAGCGTTTGGAAGAAAAGTATGGAGCACTATTGTCCGCAGCTGTCATGCCAAATGATGTTGAGGCTAAAACTGTTTTTGAGCAATCGAAGCAAGGTGCAGATATTTTGTATACAGTTCAAAACTATTATACAATACCAGACTCTGTAGCAAATGTCACCGATTCAGATATAAAACGTTATTACAACCAAAATCAGCATTTGTTTAAAACAAATGTACCAATGGCTAAAATAACTTATTTCTCTAAAGAGATTGTGCCAAGCGATGAGGATTTTGATGAAGTGGAAGCTATGACACCTGAAGTGTATGAGAAATTAGCCACTACAAACAATGTAGCATCAGTAGTTTCAGAGCATTCAGACACTCCTTATATGGATGTTTATCTTGCAAGCAACCTATTAACAGCCGACGAACGTATGTTTGTAGAGACAGCAGAGGTGTCAGATGTTTATGGACCTTTCAAAGACGACAATTCCTTCAAGCTATTCAAATATATGGATAAGACTGTTGCACCTGACTCTGTTAGAATCAGATTGATTGGACTACCTCACTCAATGGAAAATGACTCATTGGTTACAGCATTTATCGATAGCCTTCATACAGAAATTATTGGGGGAGCTGATTTTTCTGATATAGCATTTGAGTTGAACCCACAATCAAACGGAGGTGAAGTTGGTTGGATGCGAGAGATTGATTTGTATAGAGAACTCGGAGCTGATGCAGCAAAAAGTGTGTTTGCTACTTCAGTTGGTTCAATAAGTAAGTTAAAAGTACCCGGAATGCGTGGATTGGTATATGTAGAAGAAAAAACAGCTCCCGTTACAAAACACAAAATTGCAGTAGTAAATATGCCAGTTGTTGTTAGCGATAAAACTCAAAACAATATAGATAATCAATTGAATCAATTTGTATCTGACCCTGAAACAAAAACAAGTTTTGTAGAAAAAGCACGTGAACAAGGATACAGTGTTGTGCCTTCATTTACAGTTTCAGCTACAGATCATACCGTAGGTCAAATTCCAAGTTCACGCCAAGTAATAAACTGGGCTTTTAATGAAAAGGAGGGAGCTGTTAAGAAGTTCGATTTATCTCAAAGTAGAATTATTGCGCGCGTTGACAGATTAGTTCCTGCAGGAGTTGCTCCACTGTCTGAAGTTACAGACTTTATTAAAGCAACACTTCTTAGAGATAAAAAAGCAGAAGTGATTATTGGAGATTTAAAATCGAAAAACCTTTCATCAATGAGCGATTATGCAGAAGCGATGAGCTCAGAAATAGACTCTGTTAAGTATGTTGATTTCAATACAACAAACATTACTAACCTTGGTAATGAGCCTGTTATTAATGCATATGCAGCTTATGGACCAATGAACACTGTAGTTGGACCATTGAAAGGAAATTCAGGAGTATATGTTATCAATGTTATCAAACGTGAGCTTTCAGAAGAGGAGTATGACGCTGAAAATCAAAAAGCTCAACTACAGGCAGCCACCATGTATCGCATGCAATCTCAGGCTATAGAGGTCTTGAAAGATAAAATGAAAGTTGTTGATAATAGATATAAATTCTATTAACTATGTATTCAACTAGATTAAAATAAGCTAGTAACTACAAGTCACAAAAAAAACGTTAGAATTCAACTTCTAACGTTTTTTTGTGATTAAATTTATCTATATGTGCAAAGTGTTTAATCTTATGATGGCTGTTCCCAAGACAGTTGAGGTAGGATATACTATAAAAGCTTTTACCGCTAAGTTATTTACTTTGTTGGTAATTTCACTCTAGTAGCATCCAAAATTTGTTTAAACAACTCCACCATTTTCTATTTGATAGCTAATTCAAACAATCCCTACAGTTAAAATAGTCTTGGATATAAAAAAGCTGCGTCTCAATAGTTGAGGCGCAGCTTTAAATCTATTTAGTAGTAAAGTGTTTACTTACCTTCTTGTTCAAATTTTAGCGTCATTGTAGGCTGTTCTTTCACCTCGTCAGGACCAAAGTATTGGATAGGACCTGGATAGATGTATGATGTTTTCTTTGCCCATGTATCGCGATGTTTTGCAAACTCTTTGAAAGGAGCACCTTCTAAATCTACAAGTGCTTTTTGAATCACAGGTTTCATCTCACCATGTCTGCGTTCCATGTTTAACATCATTGTAATTGGAACACCACCTGCAACCCACTCAGTAGCTGGAGCAGTTGTGTTTCTAATTGATGCCATATAGCCAGTTTTTCCTGCTGCAACAAGTAGAGAAGCAGTATATCCTAGAGAGTAGCAATAGTTTGCATCGAAGTTTGATGGAGCAGCACAACGGCCTTCATAACCAAAGAAATGGTTAATAGTAGCGAAGTTACCTTTATATTTTCCTTCTTTCTTCCATTTTTTGAGTTTTTGAGCAACCATCTCACCTAACAGTTTTTCAGTTTCAATCATCGAAACTTGAACATTCCCGTGTGGGTCGCGATCGTGAGTCAACTGAAGTGCTACAGATGATGGTAAACTCTTATATATTTCAGAGTTCTTCTCTGATAGTTCATGTATTATGTATTCTCTTCTCTTCGAACGACGAATAGCGTCAAATTCAAGTTGATTTGCAGCAAGGAAGTCATTCAATTCGGAAATTAAACCTTTCATTGCTGGTAGAAACTCAATCAATCCTTCAGGAATCAATATTGTTCCATAATCTCTACCATCTGCAGCACGTGCCGCAACAATTTCTGCAATATATGTTACAATTTCATCTAAGGATTGGTTCTTTGCCTCTACCTCTTCAGAGATAATACAAATGTTGGGTTGAGTTTGCAAAGCACATTCAAGAGCGATATGCGATGCTGAGCGTCCCATAAGTTTAATAAAGTGCCAATATTTGCGTGCCGAATCACAGTCGCGTTGAATATTGCCAATCACTTCAGAGTATACTTTACATGCAGTGTCAAAACCAAATGATGTTTCAATCAAATCGTTTTTCAAGTCACCATCTATAGTTTTAGGACATCCAATAACTTGTACACCTGCGTCTATCGATTTATAGTATTCGGCTAATACGCTTGCATTTGTATTAGAGTCATCACCACCAATTATTACAAGAGCTTTAATGTCTAGCTCTTTCATTATTTCAAGTCCTTTATCAAATTGCTCTGTAGTTTCAAGTTTGGTTCTTCCTGAACCAATGATATCAAAACCACCAGTATTGCGATGCTCATCAATGATTTCAGAAGTTAACTCTCTGTATTCATGATTGATAAGCCCAGCAGGACCTAATAGAAAGCCATACAGTCTGCTATCTTCATTTATACGTTTAATACCATCGAAGATTCCAGCTATCACATTGTGTCCACCTGGAGCTTGTCCACCTGATAGGATAACCCCTACGTTAGTAGCAGAAAGCGACTCTCGTGGTTGGTCCGATTCAATAAACTTGATGATGGGTCTACCATAGGTTTTTGGGAAAAGTTTTTGTATCTCTTCCAAGTCAGCAACCGCAGTTGTAGGTGAACCTTCCTCCACAGTTACATTTTTTTCTAATACAGCCGGTTTTTTTGGAATGTAGCTGGCTCTTGCAATTTCTAAAGCGCTTTTAATCATATTTCTTTGTTTTTTAATAATATACATGCATAAGTTTGCAAAATCTTTGTTTTTGCTTACAAAATTAATGTTTTAAATCGAGATTTGAAACTATTGTTGCATCAAAAGATGTTAACAATTAGACTGTTATCAACACCTAAGCAGCTTAAACTGTTATACTTTATAAAATGAGAGGCAAATGTACACTTATACTGCCGATAACGCATTTTTATTTATCTCATTAGCTATGCGTGTACAAAACAGAATGTGTAATTAAATTTAGTTTATCTGAGTTTTCTTTTTGCATTAGCGCAACTAATTTTCTTTATCTTTGTTCTTTATGATATAGATATCAAACTACACTAGCATTATTATATATGCGAAAAATTATTATTGCCCTCTTTATACTTAGCTTTTTATTACCCACCTTGGCCTTTTCTCAAAAAGGAAAAATAAAAGGCACAATTATTAATGCTAAAACTAACGAGCCTGTCGAGTTTGCAGGTATTCAAATTCAAGGAACTACATTAGGCACTACCTCGCAACAAGATGGTGTTTTCGAGCTTGCAAATGTAAATCCGGGTTTTGTTCGTGTTGTTGTCAGTTTTGTTGGTTTTGAAACCACTGTTTCACCCGAAATACAGGTGATGGGAAATCAAACATCGTTTATCGATGTATATTTACCAGAGTCATCGGTAGAGCTTGATGCAGTAATTGTTAGACCAAATTACAACATGAAGCGAATAGAAAGCCCAATTTCTGTTATATCTGTTGGTGTTCGCGATATTGAAAAAGGAGCTGGTGTCAATCGCGATGTCTCAAAGGTGTTGCAGACATTGCCAGGAGTAGGGGCTACCGACCCAAATCGCAACGATTTGATTGTACGTGGTGGAGGTCCCTCGGAGAATGTGTTTTACCTCGATGGTATTGAAATTCCTATTATCAACCACTTTGCTACGCAAGGCGCTTCGGGTGGTGTTGTAGGTGTTATCAACCCTGACTTTGTCGAAGAGATCAGTTTTTATACTGGTGCATTTCCAGCCAACCGAACCAATGCTTTGAGTTCGGTTATGGATATAAGACAAAGAGATGGCTCTTCAAATCAAGTTCGTACGTCATTAGCAATTGGGGCTTCTGATGCCGCAGCTACAGTTGAAGGTCCTGTCAATGATAAATCAACATTTATAGTGTCGGCACGTCAGTCTTATCTTCAGCTGCTTTTCAAGCTAATAGGTCTTCCTTTTCTTCCAACTTACAACGACTTTCAAGCGAAGTATAAATTGAAGATTGACAACAAGAACGAATTGACAATTATTGGTATTGGTGCTATCGACGACTTGGTGCTAAACACCGACTTGGAAACTAGTGGTACAGAATCTCAAAAGTATTTACTCTCTTATCTTCCTGTTTATAAACAGTGGAACTATACAGTGGGAGGTGTTTACAAGCATTTTGGATATAGCTTTATAGATACTTGGGTGTTGAGTAGAAGCATGTTACAAAACAAAAACTTTAAATATAGAGACAACGATGATTCAAATGATAAAATGTCAGATTACAAATCAGACGAGGCGATAAATAAACTTCGCTTCGAACGCGAGTATCCATATATGGCGATGAAGCTGAAAATTGGAGCTGGTGTCAATTACGCACATTATACCAATAACTCTTTTCGTAGTGTTTTTCGTAATGGATCTGAAGAGCTGCAGAAATACGATACCGAACTAGATCTTTTTGGCTATCAGGTATTTGCTCAACTGTCAGATGTTTTTTTAGACAAACGTTTGAAGTTGTCTCTTGGTGTAAATGTAGTGGGGAACAACTTCAATAACAATATGTTGAACCCTCTCAATCAATTCTCTCCACGTTTCTCTGCCTCTTATGAGCTATCGGATAAGTGGGATATTAATGCAAATATCGGTCGATATGCATCTCAGCCTGCCTATACTACAATGGGTTTCAAGAGAAATGGTGAGTTTGTAAACAAAAATGAACAACTCAAATATATTATTTCAAATCAAGCGATTGCAGGATTTGAGTTTCGTCCATCAGACAACACGCGATTGAGTGTCGAAGGCTTTTACAAGCAGTATAGTAGCTATCCTTTTTCAGTAGAAGATGGCATTAGCATTGCTAGTAAGGGCACAGAGTACGGACAGGTTGGCGATGAAAAGATAACATCTACAGGCAAGGGTAGGGCATATGGCGTAGAGCTACTATACAAAATAATAGATTTGGAGAAACTAAACCTAACTACCACCTATACTTTTTTTAGAAGTGAGTTTACAGACAGAGAGAATGTTTATCGCCCTTCATCGTGGGATACACGCCACATGGTTAACCTCATTGCTAGTTACGACTTTGGTAAGGGGTCGAATGTTTCAGCACGTTGGCGTTTTAGTGGTGGTGCTCCTTATACACCTATCGACATGGAGTTGTCTCAAAATAGGGAAGCATGGAATATTACCAATCAATACTATTTAGATTACGACAAATTTAATACGCTTCGTTTATCTTCCAACCATTCTCTTGATTTACGTGTTGACAAAGAGATTTACTTTAGCAAGTTTGCACTAAATTTTTATGCCGATGTGCAGAATGCCTACAATTTTCAGTCGGAAAGTGTGCCTATTTACACCAATAAAGATACTGATGGAAATGTGATGATAGACCCAAACGATCCAACTAAACAAAAAATTCGCCTATTGGATAATCTGTCTGGAACTGTTTTGCCTGCAGTAGGGGTGATGGTGAAATTTTAGCTTGAAAATATAGTGGAGTCCAAGCATGGTTTAAAAAATCAATTTTAGCACAAAGGTGGCATGTCTTACAACACTATATCACTGTTAGTTATAACAGACATATCACAACATGCTCATACAATAGCTGATTGATAGGTAAAACTTTTTGTCACAGATGCCTTGTAGATAACTCCTTACAAAATCGTAAACTTTGCAAATTTCAGCAACAACTGCTTCTTTCCTGCAGTTTCGAACTCAACAAATGCACGACGGTCACTTCCTTGATTTTCAATGGAAACTACTTCGCCTCTACCAAATCTTTCGTGTTCTATTATATCTCCCTCTTGTAGTGCTTTAGCTTCTTCAGAGAGTGCTCTGCTACCAGAAGCTTGGCTCACAGGTTTTTTGCCATGTGGGCGAACCGGAGCAACAGTCTCTCTTCTTCGCTGAAAAGCAGGTTGTGTGCGTTGGCGTTGGCGCATCGACTCCCAAAAACCTCCAGTAGATTCATCTCTTTCTCTACCCATATCACCCCCAAATGCGGCAGTTTGTGTTTTTAGGTATTGTGGATCGATATCATTCAAGAAGGGACTCTGCCTTGCAGGTGCAGTTTGTCCATGCTTAAACCTGCTCTTGGCATAAGTGATAATGCATGTTTGCTTTGCACGCGTAATTGCTACATAAAATAGACGTCGCTCCTCTTCCAATCCTCTCATTTCAGATTTTGTCATCACAGATGGAAACAAATCATCTTCCATACCCACCACAAAAACATGCTCAAACTCCAATCCTTTCGATGCATGAACAGTCATAAGAGTTACCTTGTCGTCTCCCTCTTCACTGTCTGTATCTTGATCGGTGAGAAGTGCAGCCTCTGACAAGAAATCTATCAAAAAAGTCTCTTCTTCATCGCCCTGCTCTTTGCGCATATCCACAAACTCGCTCATGGCGTTCATCAGCTCTTGTACGTTTTGGGTGCGACTCATTCCCTCTGGCGACATATCGGTGAAGGTTTCTTGTGCAATACCCGTTGTTTTTATCACCATTTCGCCTATCTCAAAGGCAGATAGCTCATGGCTTTGTTCAATAAACCCTGCAATCATTTCCGTAAAGTTTTCTAGCCTTTTGGTTGTTCCTGCATTTATTTGTAAATCGTATTTATCAAGGTTAGATATTATTTCCCACAGCCCAACATTATATTGATGGGCAGCATCTGTAATTTTCCGCACTGTTACATTGCCAATTCCACGTTTTGGATAATTGATAACTCGATTAAAAGCCACTTCGTCGCTAGGATTAACAATCATTCTGAAGTAGCTGATAATATCTTTAATCTCTTTGCGCTGATAAAACGATAGTCCACCATAGATGCGATAGGGAATATTTATTTTTCTGAGCGACCCCTCAAATATGCGCGACTGTGCATTGGTTCGGTACAATATGGCAAAATCGCTATACGATGCCTGTTGTTCCAAGCGCATACTAGCTATTTTATTGGCTACAATGATGCCCTCCTCAAAATCAGAAAAAGCAGATATTACCTCAATCTTCTCTCCTTCGCTTCGTTCTGAGAAAACATTCTTAAATATCTGTTCGCTATTCTTTTTTATTAGGCTATTGGCTGCTGCCACTATGTTTTGTGTAGAGCGATAGTTTTGTTCTAGTTTAAATACTTTCGTATCGGGGTAGGTCGATTTAAACTTCAAAATATTATCAATGTTTGCCCCACGAAACGAGTAAATGCTTTGTGCATCATCGCCCACCACACATACACGTTGGTGTATATCAGCCAACTGTTTCACAATAAGGTGTTGTGAAAAGTTGGTGTCTTGATACTCGTCCACCAATATATACTGAAACCTATTTCTATACTCTTCCAGTACATCAGGGTTGTCTCTAAACAGCACGTTGGTATTCATCAGCAGGTCGTCAAAGTCCATACTGTTAGATGCTTTCAAACGTCGTTGATACTGCCTGTAAATCTCATAAATCAATGGGCGTTTCGATGCTTTATCGTAGGTCAATAGTTCCTCGCTATTAGCATACATTGTGGCAGTAATCAAGCTGTTTTTAGCTTTAGATATCACACCATGTACGGGTCCTGGTCGGTATATTTTATCGTCCAAATTCATCTCTTTGATAATAGTTTTTATCAAATTCTTAGAGTCCGACGAGTCAAAGATTGTATAGTTTGATGTGTAGCCCAGTTTCTCGGCCTCGTTGCGCAATATGCGCGAAAAGATAGAGTGGAACGTACCCATCCACAATCCGCGTGCAGCTCTTTTGCCTGCTACTTCGGCTATACGCTCTTTCATTTCGCGTGCAGCCTTGTTTGTAAATGTTAGTGCCAATATATAGTGAGGGGGCAATCCTTGTTTTAGCAAGTAAGCAATTTTGTAGGTCAACACCCTTGTTTTGCCTGATCCTGCTCCCGCTATCACTAGCGAGGGACCTGTACAAAACTCTACTGCAGCACGTTGCGAAGGATTTAAATTATCTAATAGCTTTTCCATTAAGAGCGGATTGTTTTATTTTTCTTTGAGTGAGGTGCAAAAATACTCAATTTATGTGGGAATATAAAAGACCAAACTTATTATAGGTGTGGTTTAATTAATCAACAGTTCGGTATAAAACCATTTAATGAATTAATAATCAATATGTTGCATAACATAGATTAACATAAAAAAGAAGGTCAAGTAGTTGATTTTCAGTATCTTTATAGTAAACCAACACTGTAAAGAAATGGATGAAATCAGCCTACTTGACCTATATAAATGTATCTGTAATGATATTATTAGCAAACTTTCTACGAAGTTAAACAAAAGTTTCAAATCATTCCTCATGGAAACCCTAGTTTTGTATATGGTCATTCCTGGTAGAATAAACTTTCTTCAACTAGGTCGATACGGCAAGTCATGTGAACAGCGATTAAGGCAGCACTTCTCAAAGTCCTTTGACTGGTTAAGTTTTAATTTGAGCGTAGCTGATAAAGTACTAACTGGATACAGAAAGGCAATTGCCATTGATCCTAGCTTTATCTCTAAATCTGGCAATCATACTCCTTGGATTAGTTATTTCTGGTTGGGGACATCAAGTATGGCACAGCGAGGATTAGAAATACTAGGAGTGGGACTAATTGATATAGATACTAAAGATTGCATTAGCTTACAAGCCGTTCAGACACCTGATAGCAACACCTTGGAGAATATAACTTCGAATCTTATAGACTGGTATTTATTATCACTCAAATTAATGAAAGAAAAGCTGCGAAGTGCAAGTAAGTATAATGTAGCTGATGCATATTTTTCAAAATATAGCTTTAGTGTAGGCGTACAAGAAATGGACTTTGATCTAATTAGTCGTTTTAGAAGTGATGCCGTACTATACTATCCCACTTTGCAGGAGCCCACAGGCAAAAGAGGCAGACCTAAATTATATGATGGAAAGATTGAAATGTCAAACCTTGATAAATCAAGAGTGGAAAAAATAGATATAGATAATGGAGAGTTATACACTCTGATTGCATATTCAAAGTCACTTAAGCAGAAGGTTCGACTTGCCATTTGGTATTCTAAAGAATATAGGAAGCCAAAGTTGTTTTTTTCAACAGATATAAAGATGAGTGGCAATGATGTAATTGAGTATTATAGAACACGATTTCAAATAGAGTTTTGCTTTAGAGATGCTAAAGGATTCACTGGCCTTACTCATTGTCAAGCAAGAGATATATCAAAGCTATCTTTCAACTTTAATGCATCTGTCACAACAGTAAATCTTGCAAAACTACTATCAAAGGAGAGAGGCATTTCTTTTTCAATGGCCTCATGTAAAACAATGATGCTCAATGCATATCTTCTAGAAAGATTTATTAGCGTGTCTGGCATAAAGCCAAACAGAAGATTAAATAGGAAACTATTCAAAGAGGTGGTCCAGTTCTCGGCGATTGCTGCGTAGATAGAGATGTAAATTTAACGGAGTATTGTTTCCATAATTTCTGTTTTAAAAATATATTAATGTTAATGGGTTTGTTAGATATAACCCTTGTTGTCTGTTTTTGTTCTTAATCACCAGCTTATAATTTTTGTTTTGCCTAAAATAGTGAGGCAAATGTCTATATACTATATAGATAGCATAAGCTCTGCAAACATGCTGTAGGTGTTGCTGTCAACTGCTTTGCGCATATTATAGGTGCTGCGCAAAATATCTAGATAACACTTATTCAGCTAGTTGCAAAATTTAAACAGAACGTAAAGCTAGTGAAAAGAATTGGTGATTCCAATAAAAAAAGGTAAAATCTCGGGGTGTTATTAAGTTTTATTTTGTGTGAGGCTTGAAACAAGAGGGGGCAAAGGGGGCTACAATCTTCTAGTCTCGTTTGCTCCATTTGCATTAATGTCTGTCGGTTTTTAGTCTTGTTTGCCGCATCTACTTAGTAAGATGCAAGTTTGTTGTCTTGTCTGTCGCATCTACTTGGTAGAATGCAACTTTCGTGTCTTGTTTGCGGCATCTACTTGGTAGGATGCAATTTTCCTGTCTTGTTTGCGGCATCTACTTCGTCAGATGCAAGTTTATTGTCTTGTTTGTTGCGTCTACTTGGTAAGATGCAAGTTTCTAGTCTCGTTTGCCGCATCTACTTGGTAGGATGCAACTTTCCTGTCTTGTTTGCCTCATCTACTTGGTAAGATACAAGTTTCCTGTCTCGTTTGCCGCGTCTGATTAGTAAGATGCAATTTTCCTGTCTCGTTTGCCACAGTTACTCAGTAAAACGCAATTTTTGACTCTCGTTTGT
>RRZT011146085.1_pt1 | contig 65537 bp, 64 predicted proteins | sample 2165551 | NCBI WGS metagenome assembly RRZT01 (sample SAMN10456910, study PRJNA506462) | wastewater metagenome | biome: wastewater; feature: sludge; material: wastewater sludge; isolation source: wastewater sludge with Escherichia coli K12::gfp cells carrying plasmid... | place: USA: Moscow, Idaho... | reverse complement strand
ATGCTACTTGGAGGCATCAACAAACGTGTGAACGTGTAGTAGTAGGTACCCCCTTTCCGCGTCTCCGATGGGTTGTCCGAACGATTCCTCAACGTAGAGAGAAATCGATTCAACAATCTCGCGGGCAACCGGTGACGCCTCCTCGTACATGACTTGGAAGAGGCGGTTGTTCTCTGGTTCCTGCACCATGTCCGGGTGGGCAATACGGTTGAGGAGGAATCGCAGATGGGTGACAAACCGTGAATAGCCCAAGGAATTCCTGTCGAGGCTGCGATTTAGTTTGTACTCGACGAGGGTGACGACCCGCAGCACATGCATGGTGTCGTCAATGCTCTGAGGCATCGTAGAGGCATCTTGATTGTTGATCATGTGCAGTGCGATTGCGGTTGCTTCTGAGTGGGGGATCGACATTTTTTGGGGCCCGTTGGCGAGTTCCTCAATCATCCACTTGGCGCCCTCGTACTCATTGGGATGCAGCTTCTTGACGATCCACCGAAACGGATGCTCATCGTCGGGGTAGGTGCGTGTCTCAGAGTTGCGCAAGTGATCAACCAGAGAGAAAAGCATGCTGGGGCGGAACGTATATCCGAGCTTTTCCTCGGCTCGGTTCACCAGGGTCTTCACCGCAATGAGGTCTCTGGAGTCAAGTTGCTCAAGCAAACCTAGATTCAACTTCTCCAGTTCATCACTGGTGAATGGGAAACGCATATCCACCTTCGTTGGGTCGACTGCGTCGCCAGGCTTCTTCCCGAAACCACACCCTGTGCCGATGACAATGACGTGGCGATCGTGGATGCGTGCGAGGACGATGCTGTTGTTGTAGACCTTGACAACTTTCATTTGAGCACCCCCTTTGTGCATGAAAAAAGCCACTCCGCATCCCCAAAGTAACGGGGTTGAGAGTGGCGCTCTGACGATAACGCTTCCGACCAATCTGAAACTAACACAGTCAGATGCTCCGCGCAAGGAACTTGAGACGGTAGCGTTGCTACAACAACAAATGTGAAGGAAGTGGGCGGTGTGGTCGAAGTGATGTTGACCGCGTGGGGTGAGCAATTGGATTCGCTCAACCCTTTACCGGACTACCCACGCCCCCAGATGGTGCGCGCCGACTGGACAAACTTGAACGGGCCCTGGAAGTACGCCATTGTTGACAGTCAGGAAGACGCCGTAGGCCCGATGACGGCGCCCGATTGGCAGGGTGAGATCATTGTTCCGTTCTCTCCCGAGGTGCCGCTGTCCGGGGTAAACCGGACGCTGATGCCTTCACAAACCCTCTGGTACCAGCGGACATTTACCGTCGAGGACGGTGCGGTGGATGGACGCCACCGCGTCCTCCTGCACTTTGGGGCAGTTGATCAAAGTTGCCGTGTTGCCGTCGATGGTGTCGAGGTCGGGGGCAACATCGGTGGCTATCTACCCTTTACCATCGACATCACGGACGCACTTTCTCCTCATGCCTCCAGTCCCACAGAGCACACGGTGACCGTGGCGGTTCGAGATGTCACAGACACCTCCTACTTCGCAACGGGAAAGCAGTCGTCCACACCGGGCGGCATTTGGTACACCCCGCAGTCCGGGATCTGGCAGACCGTGTGGATTGAGGTTGTTCCGGACGCCCACATCCACAAGCTCGTTTTCACCCCAGGTTTGGACAGTGTGGAGGTGACGGTGGTTGCCGGTGGCGAAGGAACGGCCCGACTGCAGATTGGCGCGCCAGCCCTATATCGAGACGGTTTGCACTCTTCCACACCGCGCGGGGAAAGCGACCTCGATGTGGATATCCCCGTCAATGAGCCGACTGTTGTCCCAGTGGTGAATCCACAGTGGTGGTCCCCAGAGAATCCATTCCTCTACCCTGTGCGGGTCACTTACGACGAGGACGAAGTCACCTCATACTTCGCACTACGCACCCTGGGGGTGGGCGAGCGGGAGGACGGTCATCCCGCCCTCCTCCTCAACGGCGAACCCTACTTCGCGGTCGGCCTCCTGGACCAGGGATACTGGCCCGATGGTGGATACACTGCCCCCGCTGACGAAGCCCTCATCTTCGACATCACCACCGCCAAAGACATGGGCTACAACATGCTGCGCAAGCACATCAAGGTTGAGCCACAGCGCTGGTATCACAACTGTGATCGCCTGGGGATGCTGGTGTGGCAAGACGCGGTCAATGGGGGGCGACCGCCACGCAAATCACTGCAGGTCAGTCGCGCCGTTGTACCCTACTGGCTTCCCGACCGCCCCACGCGACTGCTGGGGCGCCAGGACAGCGACGGGCTGCGCATGTTCGCGGCGGAACTGGCTGACATGATCGAGCTGCTCTACTCGACGCCCTCTGTCGTCATGTGGGTGCCGTTCAATGAGGGATGGGGTCAGTTCGATGCCGCCCTCGTCGCCGAAATGGTCCGCGGTCTGGATCCGACCCGGCCTGTGGATCACGCTTCTGGGTGGTTTGACCAGGGCGGGGGCGACCTGTTTTCCCGTCATGTCTACTTCCGACCTCCGACGATGGTGGGACGAGGGCGACCGGCGAGCGACAGACGCGTCCTCGCCCTCACCGAATACGGGGGGCTGGGGTTGGCTATTGCCAATCACAGGTGGGGTGGGTCGACGTTTGGCTACCAAAACTACCCGGACGAGGCCGCTCTGGCCGCCGCATTCACCAAGCTTCACGCCGTGGATCTGCCCAAGGTTGTCAGCCGGGGGCTGGGTGCAACGGTGTACACGCAGTTAAGTGACGTGGAAGAAGAGGTCAATGGCCTGCTCACCTACGACAGGCGCGTCCTCAAAATCCCGGCGGAGACGGTGTGTGCGCTGAACAAAGGTCTACGCGAGCGAGCGGCCGGGCTGTAGGTAGCGCCGTTGCTGGCGCTTGCTCCACCGGTCGGCCGTGCGGGTGATTGCCACGTTGACCACGATGAACACGAGCGTTACCAGCAGATAGGTTTGGATGAGGTCTCCGGTGTTGGAAACCAAGACCTTCGCGCTGTACTGGAGCTCGCTGTAGGACACGACGTAACCCAGGGTTGTGTCTTTGATGAGGATGGCAACCTGTGCCAACAGGGACGGCATCACCAGGCGAAGCGCTTGCGGGAACACTACGTAGCGCAGGGTCTGCGCACGGGTCAGCCCCAGGGCCTCCGCGGCCTCGGTCTGCCCGCGTGGGAGAGCCAGGATGCCTGCGCGGAACACCTCGGCAATCGTCGCGCCGGAGCAGAGACCGATGGGGATCACCAGTTTCCAGTACAGGTCGGGGTTGATTCCATATTTGGGGAGAGCAATGAAGAAAATATAGATCAGCAGAAGCAGTGGGATTGAGCGGAAGAACTCAATGATTGCCGTCCCAATCCAGCGCACCCAGGTTGTTGGGGACAGGCGCAGGAGGGCGAGGGCGACACCCAGAGGAAGCGCTATCGCAGCGGAGCCGGCCGCCGCAAGAAGTGTGTTTCCTAAGCCGTTTAGCAGGTAGCGGATGATGGGCCACGTCGTGAAGACTTCCCACTTCTCAGGAGCCAGCTGTCCATTGACGCCAAACAGGTAGATCGCATAGCCGATCGCCGCTGCAATGAGAAGCGTTGACGCCACCGTGATGGCGCGGATGCGTGCCTGTGCTTTGGGGCCGGGCGCGTCGAACAGAATGGTACTCATCGCAGCACCCGCAACTTACGTTCGAGTCGGTCGCCGACGGCACCCGCGCCCAGGGAGATAACAAGGTAGATGATTGCGGCGACCATGAAGGTCATGAGGCCCCGGGCCTCCCTGTTATTGATGTAGGTCACTGTCGCAGTGAGGTCCATGACGCCGACTGTGCCCGCCAGGGAGGACGATAGGAAGATCCCTATGAAGGTGGTAACAAGCGGCTGCACCATCGAACGGAATGCTTGGGGAAGTACCACGTAGCGAACGGTTCCAGTGAAACCCAAACCCAGTGAGCGGGCCGCCTCGATTTGTCCAGCAGGAACCGAGTTGATGCCAGCACGCAAGGACTCGCAGATGAAGGCGCCACCGACCAGACTCATGGAGATGATGACGGAGTTGTTGTAGCTCCACATCAGCCCAATTTCGGGCAGGGCATAAACCACCACGATGATGAGGCTCAGCAGTGGGACGTTACGGAAGATGTCGACGTAGATCAGCCCGACCGCGCGCAGGGGTGCGATCGGGCTGATCCGAAAGATGGCCATGACGGTCCCGACAAGCATCGCAAACAAGAAACTCAGCACAGTTAGTTGCAGAGTTACTAGGAGCCCTTCAAAGAAGAGATCGCGATATTGCCATAGGACCACGATTGGAACCTATCTCGTTGTCGTTACACGGGAGGGGCGGCTAGTTACCTGCCGAACCGATCGCCGGCGCGGTTGGCTCTGTCAAAACACCGGTCATCTCGCCAATTGTTGCGTGCCACAGTGCCAGCCAGGTCCCGTCGCTGAAGATGGTCTCAAGCCACTCATTGATGAAGGTAGTGCCGTCCGTGTCGGTTTGTACACCGATTCCGTACAGGTCTTCATCGCCGAACGGTTCGCCAACAATCATCAGGTCGTCGTTCTGTGAAACTGCATTGAGCAATAGCGTCTGGTCGATGACGTAGGCATCAGCTCGACCCTGCTTGAGTGCCTCAACTGCCTGTGCATGATCGGGCAGTGCTAGGACTTCGGCCTCGGGAGCGAACTCCTCGATGGTTGTCACACCGGTGGAACCCGCCTGGGTGACTACTGTTTTGCCCGCCAGATCTTCCACACTGTGGATATCCGTGTTGTCAGACTTCACCAGCACAGCGGAAGCAGAGGAGTAGTAGGGGCCTGCAAAGTCGATCCGCTCCATGCGCTCGGGGGTGATTGAGTAGGTAGCGATGACGACATCCACCTGGCCATTGACCAGGAGTTCCTCGCGTGTGTCAACACTGACCTGTGTCAGTGAGGTCTTGGTAGCATCCCCGAAGATGTATCGCGCTAGAAGCTGCGACATTCCGGCATCGAAGCCAATCACTTTGCCGGTGACCGGATCTAGCTTTGAGAAGAGGTCGGATGTTTCCGTGCCTCCGACGCGGAGCACGCCGGACTCTTTCACTTTGGTGGCCCACTCTGAAGCCGCAATGGTGGCTTCGTCGGCAACAGGTCCGAGGTTAACGACCTCGTCATACGTGGCGTTGCCACTGTCGAATGCACCCGAAGGCTCCACGGAACCAGACTCAGCGCTCTGTCCGGACGCGGGAGTCTCTGTGGATGTGCCGCCTGAGCAGGCAGAAAGGATGAGGGCGGAAGCCGCCATGGCAGCCGCAATAGGGGCAAAACGTCGCCTGCGGGTTATTGTCGTCGTGGTCATTTCTTCTCCTTACCGCTGCACAAGGTTTTGCCTGCACAGACTGGTTGATTAACAAATGTAGGCGTAGAAGGTGGCGCTAGAGGGGGTTGTCCATCGTCAGCGAAACACGCGCTTGCCATTTGGCGGGCCAGCGTCGGCCCCAAATGTGGGATGCGCAGGCTCAAGCAGCGAGTGTGTGCGAACAGCTAGAACACATTCGCTCAAGCAAACACTGAAGCCCACCCTGGTCCGCATCCGGATCTTCCGGGTGCCATTGCACGCCGACCACAGGAGCGGACACGTGTTCAATGGCTTCGATTGTCCCGTCGTCGGCTGTCGCCGTGACCGCAAGATCGGATCCGAGGCGAGAGACTGCCTGGTGGTGTGCGCTGTGAATCATAATGCGCAGTCCGCCATCCAGGGATACGGGATCGGCCGTGGGGCATGAACCCAATGCGGTGGCTAAGCGTGAACCCGCGGCAATGTTCACCGTGTGCCTAGCGAACTCGAAGTCCTTCATGAGGTCCGGGCTGGAATGGCCTGGATTGTCGCTGATGTCCTGGGTCAGTGTTCCCGACATTGCGACGTTCAGGGCTTGCATTCCCCGGCAAATCCCCAGGGTCGGAGTGTGGGTTGCAACTGCCCGACGGATGAGGGCGAGTTGCGCTCGGTCACTGCGGGGGAAGTGCTCGGTAGCGTTTTCGTAGCGGCTCTGCCCGTTGTAGAAACGAGGAGAAAGGTCCGGTCCGCCCATGATGACGAGGGCGTCTGCCGTGGAAAGCTTGTGAAGGGCCTTGCGAGGTCCGTCCTCTTCACCCCATGAAATCACCGTGTTCCAGCGATCCGCAGCCCGTTCGATGATTGAACCAAGCAGGCGCAGTGTCAACTCAGCTTCACGCGGATCATCGGAGCGATGCAGTGCAACGCCCGAAATCAGCAGTGTAGGACGAAAGTCTGAGGTTTCCACAAGACAGAAAACTACCAGGAACTCTCTACCCAGGGGAAGACGTCCAAATGTTGAATCGGCTAGTGGGGGAGAATGCGGGAAAGAAACTCCTTTGCCCGCTCCGACTTGGGGTTGTCGAAGAACTCGTTTGGCGTGGCCTCTTCAACAATCTTCCCGTCGGCCATGAACACCAGGGAATCCCCGGCCTTGCGCGCAAAACCCATCTCGTGGGTGACAACGACCATGGTCATTCCGCCGGCGGCCAGCCCCTCCATTACGTCGATAACCTCGGTGATCATTTCGGGGTCGAGGGCGGATGTGGGTTCATCGAACAACATCACCTTGGGGTGCATGGCCAGAGCGCGTGCGATGGCGGCTCGCTGCTGTTGGCCTCCCGAGAGCTGTGCGGGCAGCTTCTGCGCCTGGTCGGCGAGCCCAACTCGGGTCAGCAGCTCCATTGCCTCCGCTTCAGCCTGGTCCTTCTTCATCCCCTTCACCTTGATGGGCCCGAGAGTCACGTTATCCAAAACCGACATGTGAGAGAACAGATTGAAGGATTGGAAGACCATTCCGACCTCGGACCGAAGGTTTGCTAGAGCCTTGCCTTCATCAGGTAGCACTTCACCATCGATGAGGATCTCTCCGGAGGTGATGGTTTCAAGACGGTTAATTGCCCGGCACAGGGTGGACTTTCCAGAACCGGACGGGCCGATGACAACGACGACCTCGCCGGGATTGACGGTGAGTGAGACGTCGTCCAACGCCATGAAGTCCCCGTAGTGTTTGGTGACGTTGCGAACTTGCACAACCGGCTCAACGCCCGGTCTTGTCGTTGCGCTCATCGAAATCCTTCTTCCCGTGAAAGCCCTCACGCCATAATTGCACAGCAGTCATCATCACACAGCATAGGAAAGGCAACCCTAAGTTAGTAGCCTGGGAACGGGTGCGCAGATCGCGCAACCCGATTGGGAGGAACTGTGGGCAAGCACCGTGTTGTAATCGTTGGTTCGGGATTTGGTGGGTTGTTTGCGGCCCGCTACCTGGCAAAGGCGGATGTGCAGGTCAAACTGATTTCCAAGGTGGGGCATCACCTTTTCCAGCCACTTCTCTATCAGGTCGCCACCGGAATTCTCTCCCAGGGTGAGATTGCCCCGGCAACGCGTGAGATCCTCAAGCGGCAACGCAACGCACAGGTTGTTTTGGGGACCGTCGAGGACGTTGACCCGGACAAGAAGGTTGTCTACTGGCGCAACTACGGCCGCCAGAAGGCCACACCCTACGACACGTTGATTATTGCTGCCGGGGTTGGCCAGTCCTACTTCGGCAACGACCACTTTTCGACCTTTGCGCCCGGGATGAAGACCATTGATGACGCGCTAGAACTGCGTGCGCGGATATTTGCCGCGTTTGAGCAGGCCGAGGTGGAGGACGATCCAGAGAAGATCAAGAAGCTGCTGACCTTCGTGGTTGTGGGAGCCGGTCCGACAGGCGTGGAGATCGCCGGACAGATCCGCGAGTTGGCGGTGCACACCCTGAAGCATGAGTTCCGCAACATCAATCCCAGTGACTCGCGGGTTCTCTTGGTCGAGGGCGGCCCGCACCCACTTCCCACCTTCGGTAAGGAGCTTGGTGCACGCACGGTTGAGGCACTCGACAAGTTGGGTGTGGAATTCCGCGGTAACACCTTTGTAACTGACATCGATGCGGACTCCGTAACGATGAAGAACAAGGTCGGCAACCACGAGGTGCTACCCAGTGCCTGCAAGGTCTGGGCGGCTGGGGTGCAGGGACCACCCCTTGCGAAGGTCCTTTCTGAAAGGACCGGTGTAACCCTTGATCGAGCTGGCCGCGTGCAGGTTAAGCCGGATCTGACTGTGAGTGGCTACCCTGACATCTTTGTCATAGGGGACATGATGAGCTTGGAGGGAGTTCCGGGGGTCGCCCAGGGAGCGATTCAGGCGGCACGATTTGCGACTGACAAGATCAAGGCTCGCCTGGCGGGGATCTCCCCCAAGCGAACCACATTTGGGTACCGCGACAAGGGGTCGATGGCAACGATTGCTCGTTCACAGGCAGTGGCCAGCATCGGCGATCTTCAGTTGGATGGTTTCCCCGCATGGACGGCGTGGTTGGGGTTGCACATCCTCTACATCACGGGCTTCAAGTCCAGGGTCTCGACACTGTTCCACTGGGGGGTCAGTTTCGCGTCGCAGGCGCGGTCGGAGCGAACCTCAACAAACCAGCAGCTGGTCGGACGCCTAGCCATCGCGGAACTTGGGCGTGGGGGATCAACCCGGTTGGTTCGCGGTGAAAGCCCCTTGGAGGTGTACGAGGCCGCTTTGTCCCAAGATGACTAAGAGGATGGCCCCCTCACCAGACTGGTTAGTCGGAAAGGGGACCACTTCTATGGTTCAGGCTACTTTTCTTCGTCAGCTGCCTCTTCGACTGCTTCCTCTACGGCCTCTTCCGCAAGTGCTTCTTCGATGGCCTCCACCAGAGCCTCATCGAGTGCAGCATCAGCATCTACCTCGGCCTCGGCGTCCTCGTCCCGCAGGTCAACCCAGTATTCCTCAGCCCAGGGATCCTCAACGGGGCGCGAACGGCGCCACAGCAGGTAGGCAATCCCGCCCGCACCGGCGGCTGCTAGCGACCAGCCAAGCGCCTTCCGCCCACCGTGAGAGGACTTCGCCTTGGAGTGCTTCTCTAGGTTGGAAAGCGCGGCTTCGCCGTGTGCTTCCAAGTCATCCAACTTGCTCTTTGTCGCGTCTAGGGTCTTCTGTGCCACGGGGACACCTACCTCGATCGCCTTCTCAGCAACAGCCTCCGCGGCTTCCGCAGCGTTGGTCAGTATCTCCGATGCCTTCACTTTGAGTTCTTCTACGTCCCGCATTTTCGCCCTCGCTGTTCGTAAGCGTTTACATTCCCTACCTAAGTTAGTCTGGTTCGTCACGTCTCGCTACCTAAAGGGAGTGGATATTCATTTCTACATGAATCCACATACGTCGCAGTGCGGCTAGCATGGGGAAAAATAGCGTCCCAACACAGGAGTTGCCATGTCCAAGGTTCGTGCTTACGCGTGCAATGACACTTCGTCACAGTTTCACCCCCACACCATTGAACTTTCAGATCCGGGGCCCAAGGACGTCCTGTTTGACGTCAAATACGCGGGGATCTGCCACTCTGATATTCATACAGCTCGTGGGGAGTGGGGCCCGCAGAAGTATCCGCTCGTGCCGGGGCATGAGATTGCCGGAGTCGTCACCGCGGTCGGCGACCAAGTTACGAAATTCGCCATTGGCGATCATATCGGTGTGGGGTGCATGACCGGTTCGTGTCTGTCCGACCCGGATACGTCCGAGGACGAAATATGCGAGCAGTGCGCTGCGGGACATGAGAACTTCTGTGTCGGAAGCGGCACCCTGTGGACGTATGGTGACGACAGGGACGGTAACCCGACGGCTGGTGGCTACTCCCAGACATTCAAAGTTGATGAACGCTTCGGGTTGAAGATCCCCGATTCCATCCCCCTGGATACCGCAGCCCCTCTGCTGTGTGCCGGCATCACCACGTACTCTCCGCTGAAGCGGTGGGGTGCTGGACCCGGAAAGAAAGTTGCAGTCGTGGGGATGGGAGGCTTGGGGCACATGGGCGTGCAGTTAGCAGCCGCGATGGGTGCCGACGTTTCCGTGATCTCGCAGACCCGGGCAAAGGAAGAGGACGCTCGCAGGCTGGGTGCCAGTAGCTTTTATGCTTCAAGTGAAGAGGGAACCCTGCGTTCTCTGCGCAACACCTTTGACATTATTCTCTGCACGGTTTCAGCCTCTGACTTCGACTACAACTCTTACTTTGCTGCACTGAAGGCGTTCGGAGTTTTTGTGAATGTCGGTCTCCCGGAGGATCCGGCAACAATAGATCTCAACGCGCTCATATCTGGCGATAAAGTACTTGCCGGATCCAACATAGGTGGAATCCCCGTCACCCAGGAGATGCTCGACTTCTGCGCAGAGCACAACATTGCATCTGTAGTGGAAGTCATTGGGGGAGACGATATCACGCAGGCCTACGACAACGTTGTGAATTCAAAGGTCCGCTACCGTTACGTCATCGACACGGCGACGTTCTAGTCAGCCCGCGTAGACTGGTGACGAACTTTAACCACCAGAAGGTAGAGGACGAAATGCAGACTGCAGTAATTCACACCAGCATGGGTGACATCCGAGTAGAGCTTTACCCGGCACAGGCCCCCACCACTGTTAAGAACTTTGTTGGGCTTGCAAAAGGTGAGCGGGAATGGACCGACTCCGCTTCCGGATCCAAGACCTCCCGTCCCCTCTATGACGGAACAATCTTCCACCGTGTTATCCCTAACTTCATGATTCAGGGTGGGGACCCGGAAGGTACGGGCATGGGCGGCCCCGGCTACCAGTTCAATGATGAGATTTCGCCGGAACTGACCTTCTCCGAACCCTACTTGCTGGCAATGGCAAACGCTGGAAAACGGTTTGGTAAGGGCACGAATGGTTCGCAGTTCTTCATTACTGTTGCGCCAACACCGTGGCTGAATGGAAAGCACACGATTTTTGGCAAGGTCATCGATGAAGATTCGAAGGCACTGGTTGACGCCATCTCTAACGTTGCGACAGGCGCTCAGGATCGTCCGGTTACCCCCGTGGTCATTGAGAGTATTGAAGTAGAGGACTAGGAGAAGGCTTCACCGCTGGGCCTCCCGAGAGTCTGTAGGTAGAGAATGAGTGAAATCCCCAGGTTTGGACAACGGTCAACGTCACCGCGCCAAGAGATGTGTCCGAAGCATCCCGGACGTCCTGCCGTAGCGTTCTGTAAACGTTGCAACCGTCCAACGTGTCAGGATTGCACGATACCGACAGAGGTCGGTTCTGTGTGTGTCGACTGCGCAGGTCCGGGGGCAAAGCAGAGGCTTCGAAGGGTTTCCCTAGCGGGGACACAGTTCGCGGGAGCTCCTGTAACGCTGGCGTTGGTCATCATCAACGTGGTGATGTTTGTTGTCCAAGAGGTCTGGTCGGGGGCATTTCAGGTTCTTGCCATGTCGCCGTTGGCGGCTTACATGGAGCCGTGGCGCTTGCTCACCACCACCTTCCTCCATTCTGGGCTGTGGCACATCCTCTTCAATATGCTGATGTTGTACATCTTGGGGTCGGCGGTTGAGAGAGCTGTGGGGCACTGGAAGTTTGCTTCCATTTACCTCTTCAGTGCTCTGGTTGGCTCAATGGCCATTATCGCCTGGGTCTTTGTCAGTCCTGAGACCATCACTCAGGCAACCATCGGAGCATCTGGCGCAATCTACGGATTGTTTGGTGCAGTGTTCATTGCGCACCGCAGGTCCGGAATGTCCACCTCGGGGATCCTTGTGCTCCTGGGGATAAACCTGGCCTACGCATTGATTGTGCCGGGGATTTCCTGGCAGGCCCACATCGGTGGTTTCCTCGGGGGCCTACTGGCTACAGCCGTGTATATGTGGGTTGTTGATTTGACGCGCGGCCCAAGGCGCTCGCAACGAACACTTTGGGAGGTCGTTGCTACGGTCGGGCTTTTTGGGGCTTTCGCAATTGGTACTTGGGGACTGTATGCAGTACTTATCCCCAGCCTGCTTGGTTGATTGCCGGGGGAGCCGGCCGGTCAGACCCTGTTTACATCGATGTAGTTATCCCCACCTGTGGAAACGGGTGGGGATAACTATTTATCGCTGGGGATAAGTGGTTGCTCTTGGGTTGAGCGGCCTGCTAACGCCACTTTAAAGTCATGAGGAAACCAGCCATCATCAGAGCGATTCCAATTGCCATGTTGCCCCAGCCAATGCCTGGGATTGGGTAAAGGGTTCCCGAGAAGTAGTAGATGACGAGCCAGACAAGACCCACGATCATCAGCGTAATGAAGGTTGGTGCCCACCAGGATGGACTAAGGGGGATACCCTTCGTCCAGCTATCTGGAACATCTTCTTGGTCGACCATCTTCTGACGGTCGTTGTCCTTCTTCTTTGACTCAGCCACTTTTCCTCCGTCTGCACCGCTGCCTCACGACTTTCGCTTGGAGCCTTCCCATAGACTAGTATCTGCACTACTTTTCAACCAAGCGGGATGACTCTTACCACGTCAAGTTCGCCCTCCAGTACCGGAAAGGGGTCGTGATGCAGGCGAAGCATACGACGACGGTGCTGGTGGTAACCGTTATGGCAGGACTACTCTTCGGGATTTCTGCATCAAACGCGCGGGAGCAGGGTTCACTTGCTGAAACCGACCTTGCAGGCCTCGTAGCTCAGCAGCAGAATGCCGTCGTGGAGCTGGAAGAGTCCGTTGACGGGTTGCGACGACAGCAGGATGATTTGGTTGCCTTTCAGATTCCAGCAGCACAGGAGCAGAGTGCCATTCTGGCATTGCGTGGGGAGTTGGTGGGTCCGGGACTCACGGTGATGCTGGATGATGCTCCAGCGGATTTTCAACTGGACGATTCCGTCAGCGTCAATGACGCTGTTGTCCATCAGCAGGATGTTGATTCGGTCATGAACGCATTGTGGCTCGGCGGAGCAGAGGCCATGTCAGTGCAGGGTGTTCGCATCACGGCCAGCACTCCGGTTAGGTGCGTTGGCAATGTAATTCTGGTGGGTGTGCGATCGTTTGCGCCCCCCTACAGGATCATGGCGATCGGAAACGTCGCGGGGATGACCGCCAGCTTGGACGGTGACGAATCGGTTAGGCTCTATCGAGAAGACGCGGCACGGTATCAGATGGGTTGGGACGTGACTGTCGCTGATCGAGTAACAGTTCCGGCAGCAAATGAGCTGTCGTCACTGCAGTTCGCAAGCATTGAGAAAGGAAGCTAGCGTGGCAGAAACCGGAGCACCTCCACGCAGAAAGACCTCCCCGTGGAGGACCCTGGTTGGGGTTTTCGGTGAACTGCTCATCACAGTGGGCCTGTTCTTGATGCTCTTCATCGTCTGGCAGCTGTGGTGGACCTCTTTTCAGCTCGAAGGCAGTGTGAGGTCAGAGATCAGCAGGTTCCAAGAGGAATTTCCGCCCTCGCCAACCGGTACAGAGGAAACACAGTTCACGGATATTCAGAGGACGGATGACCCACCTCCAGCTGGTGATATCCCAGAGGACGAAATTTTCGCATTGCTGCACGTCCCAAGATGGAACTTCCGTGTTATGCCGATAGCCCAGGGTACAAGCCACTACGTTCTCGACAATGGGTGGGCCGGTCACTATCCAGAAACGCAGCAGGCCGGGGAAATTGGAAACTTCGCGATCGCTGCGCACCGCCGTACCTACATGAACAACTTCCGACATATCGACACGTTGGAGGACGGCGATCCGATCGTGGTTGAGACCGCCGATGCGTACCTCGTATATGCGGTGACCGGACGAGAGATTGTTGACCCCAGTGCAGTGAGAGTTGTCTTGCCGGTGCCAAACGAGCCCGGGGTTGAGCCTACAAAGCGCATCATGACCATGACAACATGCCATCCCGAGTTTGGGAACACGGAGCGCTTCATTGTCTGGAGCGAAATGCAGTACTGGGTCCCAAAGTCAGACGGGATACCCATTGTGTTGAAAGATGAACCTGCCGGCGGCGGGCACGACGGAACGTGAGGTAGACACAATGTACGGATGGATCTTCCGCCACCTACCGGGCCCGGTGTGGCTCAAAGTGGTCTGGGCACTGCTGCTTGTGGCTGCCGTGGTATTCGCCCTCTTCGAGTGGGTCTACCCATGGTTCAACGCCACCTTCTTTGATACGACGGTCACCACGTAGCCCCGCCTCAGTCTCCTGACTGCGGCGGGTCTGGCGTTGGGGCAGGCGCGGGACCCGTTGAAACAACCAGGTTAATCACCTGACCCTGGGGCACAACACCCGTGGGACTCATTGAGATCACCGCACCCTCCGGGACGGTGTCACTGTGCTCGTAAGTGATGTTTGGGACCCCTCTTAGAGCTTCAATTCGGGCAATAGCGTCGCTGATTGGTTGACCAACCATCCCCGGCATCTCAACCTGGCCCGATGAGACCGTCAGGTTAATCCGAGCGCCCTTCTTCTCCGTGCTGCCACTGGCGGGACTTGAGCGAATCACAATGTCCTTTGCAAACTCCGCATCATTTGCGGTGTCAACTCTGCCCACCACGAATCCTGCACCCTCCAGCAGTGCGGTCGCGTCTGTCAGTGAAAGGCCCGATGTCACAGGTACCTCTTCGGAGGACGCCCCACCCGAGAGGCGAACAACCACGGTTGTCCCAACCTCAGCTTCGCTGCCGGCCGACGGATTAGTCTCCGCGACGTTTCCCTCTTCAATTTCCGAATCCATCACGGGATTCGCACTATCTAAGCTGAACACAAGCCCTTCGGCCTCGATAGCGGTTCTGGCTTGCACCTGTGACAATCCAATGACATCTGGTACGGGGACCAACTCCGCCTCAGGCGTTGAACTGGGTCGCATCATCATGGAAATAACAAGCCCGACCATTGCTGCGGCCAAGGCAACCAGTAGCCATATGAGAACCGTCAGCCCCGTGTTCTTCTTTTTCTTCTGTGCTTGCCCAGTGGCTGGTATGGCCCCGGTTGTTGTCGGGTCCCCAACCCCAGTTTGCGTTCCCGCACGAGTGGGACCGGTGTAAGCCATCGTCTGCGTCGCGGCGTTCATCTGCTGGGTTGCTGCCCCCATTGCCTGGGTGACTGCCGTTTGGCTAAGGGCTGCGCCGGCAGCCGCTCCTGCCGCTCCTGCTGCCAAATAGGCTGCGACAGGTGGAGCCTGAATGGGGAGCCCATCGGCGGCACGCATCAGGTCAACTTCCATGTCGGACGCGCTCGCGTAGCGGTCTGTAGGGTTCTTAGCCAGGGCTTTCATTGTCACCCGGTCCAGTTCGGATGGCACATCACTAGCTAAAGAGGAAGGCACAGGCGGTGACTCGTTGACGTGTTGGTAGGCCAGGGAAACCGCGGAATCCCCGTTGAAAGGCGCCTGTCCGGTCAAGAGCTCAAACAGCAGACAGCCCGCAGAGTAGATATCAGATCTCTCATCCACAGACTCGCCGCGTGCCTGTTCAGGCGAAAGATATTGCGCCGTGCCAATGACCGCATTCGTCTGAGTCATTGTGGCTTGCGAATCTGCCAGCGCCCGGGCAATGCCGAAGTCCATGACTTTGACTTTGCCGCTATTCGTCAGCATGACGTTTCCTGGCTTGATGTCACGATGAACCAGCCCTGCAGAGTGCGCATACTGCAGGGCATTCAAGACCCCGCTGGTAATCTCAACGGCCTCGGGAATCGGCACGGGGGTAGCGTCGCTCAAGAGCTCCTTGACCGTATGCCCCTCCACGTACTCCATAACGATGTAGGGAACCGAGATGACCTTCCCATCTGAGCCACGCACCGGTTCGTCACCCGTGTCATACACGGCCACGATGTTCGGGTGGTTCAGAGAAGCTGATGCTTGCGCCTCGCGCCGGAACCGCGTCTGGAAGACGGCATCCCGAGCCAGGTCGATGCGGAGCATCTTGATCGCCACCAAGCGCGAAAGCCGAGTATCGCGGCCCAGATGCACCTGGGCCATTCCGCCCCGCCCAATGAGCGAACGGACCTCGTATCTTCCCCCTAGTAGACGGGAATCGGTGTCAGCCATGGTTCAACCTCCAGATATATGGATGCACTCCCCTGGGGGACGTACGCGGTGGTTTTAGGTTCATCCCGCAGCATCGCGATAATGATGAGGATGATTGTGAGGATGATCAGTCCCCCTATGACCAGTAGGCCAGGGTCCAGTGAAGGCTTGGTATCGGGTCTGGACTCTGCTCGGGTGGGTATCTTCTCCCGCGGAGAAGGGGCATTCCTTTCACCCTCCTTGAGCGGTACCCACTTCCGTGGTGGTGGTGCCGCGGGGCGCGGTGTGAAGGAAACCGCTGACGGTCGAATTCTCTGGGGTTCACGATCGACCTCAACGGCCGCGGCCGCTTCGGGTACGCGTCTCAGTGGTGTCATCCCAGCGGTTGTCCCAAGCTCTTCGGCCACATGGTTCAAGAGTCTTACAAGTGCGGTTCCTGAAGTGGGTCGGTCTGACGGGTCCTTCTCAAGCAACCTATACACAACATCCGCAAGAGGTTGAGGAACATCATCGGGAAGTGCAGGCACGTCCTCGTTCACGTGTGCCATCGCAATCTCAACAACAGTCTTGCCGGTGAACGGACGGTAGCCTGCAAGTGCCTCATATGCGATCACACCCAGGGAGTACAGGTCTCCTGAATGCGTGGCCACAGAACCCATGGCCTGTTCCGGCGCCAAGTACTGAGCGGTTCCCATGACCATCCCAATCGCGGTCAGGTTCGCTTGTCCGGCGGTGTACGAAATCCCGAAGTCAGTTAGCTTCACCATGCCGTCTGGGCGGACCATTATATTCGCGGGCTTTATGTCGCGGTGAATAATCCCTGCCTGGGCAGCTCCGTCGAGGGCGAATGCGGTTTGACTAAGGATAGGAATCAGTTCCTCTGCGCTCAGACGTTTGCCATCGCCAACGTAGTTCGTCAGGGGCTCACCCGCGACCAACTCCATGACGATCCACCCCTGACCATCACTTTCACCCGAATCGAGAACTGCGGCAATATTGGGGTGGTGGGCTTTCATGGCGTTGCGTGCTTCAATGCGCAGACGCGACAAAGAAATCTCCTCGCCTGTCAGCTCTGGCCGCAGCACCTTGGCTGCAACCAGTGTTCCGGTTCGCGTATCACGGGCACGCCACACCTCTCCCATCCCGCCTGTAGCGATGCGGTTGATGAGGTTGTAGCGTCCCTGCAACTGCAATCCCGGCCTCAGCGGGGGGACGGTCCCACTGTGGGACGAGGGCGAAACCGGAGTATTGGTCATCGCAAACCTACTTCCAAGAGGGCGCCTGCGATTGGGGCAGCCACGTCACCTCCGTGAGGTGCAGGTCGCGCCTCTGTGCCTTCAACCAACACCGCAACAACCAGCTGGGGGTCGTCTGCGGGTGCGTATGCGACAGTCCAAGCATTTGTCCTGGCACCGTCCCCGACCTCGGCAGTGCCCGTCTTGGCGGCAACTTGGATGTTAGGCAGAGCCGCAGCTTGCCCAGAGCCGTAGCTCTCGTTCACTGCGGCAACCATCATTGAGCCAATCTCGCTGGCAATACTTGCACTCACTGGGTTGCCGATCGACCTCGGGTCAGTAGTGGAGCGCACCTGGTTGTCGGCGTCAACAATCGACTCCACCATGAAAGGCTCCATCATTTCGCCACCGTTCGCGATGCTTTGGGTGACCATCGCCATCTGCATAGGGGTTGCCTGCACTTCGAACTGGCCGATCGAACTCATCGCGAGTTGGGCTGCATCCACATTGGCCGGGAAGGTTGACGGGGTGACGGTCAAGGGGATCTTGAAGGTCTCACCAAATCCGAACCGCTCGGCCATTTCGGCGAGGGCGCCCTCGGACAATGTCTGAGATTCGATGACGAAGGCCGTGTTGCAGGAACGAGCGAAGGCCTCGGTCAAGGTCGGATTGCCGTCCCCACACTCGGATTGATCCACGTTTGAGATTGACGTGTCAGTGTTAGGAAGCACGGTAGATACGGGGGCCTCAACGTTGGTGTTTGGTGAAACTCCGGCCTCCAGAAGTGCAGCCGTCGTAATGATCTTGAAAACAGATCCCGGTGCGTAGCGGTTTCCCGCAATGGCCCGATTATCAAGGGGACGAGCCGGGTCCGCTTCTAAGGTTGCGGCAGCCTCAGCGGCAATGGAGGTGTCCAGTGAGGAGAGTGGATTCGGGTCGAAAGACGGTGAGGAGTACAGTGCGCGAACTGCTGACGTCTTGGCGTCAAGCACGACAACAGCGCCAGGATTAGAGCCAAGAAGGTCAGCTGCGGAACGCTGCAAGTCTGGATTGATGGTGGTCACAACACCGCCGCCCTGGCGGGGTTTCCCAGCAATAAGCGAACGCATTCTCTGCCAGAACAGTGTGCTGCCCTCACCCTCCAACACGGATGACTCCGCGGCTTCCATTCCGGTTGCAGAAAGGTTCACGGCGGAGAAATATCCGGTGACTGCCGCGTACAGATCCCCTTCGGGGTAGGAACGTTGAAAGCGCGTAGAATCTTCCTCGCGTTCTGAGAACGCAACGGGACTTCCAGCAACGATGATCGGCCCACGATCACGTTCCGCTGCCTCAAGGTAGCGTCTGGCATTGCGGCTGTCAGCGACCAGGTCGGGTGCCTGCACAAACTGCACCCACGTCACGGCTATGCCGAGCATAGCGAAGAGGCCGAGGACGACCAGGAAGATGCGGCGGATCTGTGGGTTCATACGCTCACCTCCGGCACTGAGGCGGTGGTGGGAGCCGGTTCATCTCTCTTCGCGTCACCCACATACCACGGTTGGGGGCGTGGACCTGGCCGACGAGCACTGTCGGAGATGCGTAGCAGTAGACCAACCATGATCCACGAAGACAGAAGCGAGGAACCCCCCTGAGCAAGGAACGGAGCAGTAAGACCTGTCAGGGGGATGAGCAATGTGATCCCACCCAGGACAACAAACACCTGAAGTGCAAACGAAAATGACAGCCCGACAGCAAGCAGCTTTCCAAACCCGTCGCGGGACCCGAGGCCAGCCCGTAAGCCGCGTTCAATGAGCAGCAGATAGAGCAAGAGGATGGCGATAATACCCACCAGGCCAAGTTCTTCGGCTAGTGAAGAGAGTATGAAGTCAGAATGTGCGAGCGGTACCAGCTGCGGGTATCCCCGTCCCCATCCCGTCCCCAACAGCCCGCCCGTAGCCATTCCGAACAGTCCTTGTACGACTTGAAAGGACCCTCCCGTCGCATCGTAAACCGCTGGGTCGAGGGCGTTGAGCCAGACCGTGAACCTGTTCTGGACGTGAGGGAATGCCTTTATGGCAACGAATGCCGCAGGAATGAAAAGAACGGCGCCTATGACAAGCCAAGACACCCTATTCGTTGCCACGTAGAGCATCGCGACGAAGAGGCCGAAGAAGAGCAGTGAAGTTCCCAAGTCCTTCTGAAGCACCAAGATTGCGATACCGAGGAGCCAAACCACAAGGATTGGACCCAAGTCGCGGAGGCGGGGCATTCTCATACCGAGCACCTTTGGACCGCCGACAGACAGCTTGTCCCGGTTTGCCACCAGATAACCGGCAAAGAAGATTGCCAAAGTGACCTTCACGAACTCAGCTGGTTGGAATGTGAAACCGGCGATCTGTGCCCACACTTGCGAGCCGAAGTTCTCCACACCGATGCCCGGAATAACGGGTAGCAGGAGGAGCAGAAGCGAAATCACCATGAACGTGTAGGTGTACTTGGCAAGTGACCTGTGGTTGCGAACAACTACTAGGACAGCGGCCATCGCCACCACGCCACCAATTGCGAAAATCGCTTGCCGTGCGCTGTTCGTGCCATACCCCATCTGGGCATAGGAAAGGTCCAGGCGGTAAATCATCGCTAGTCCGAGGCCGGTCAGGGCAACCGCTATGGGCAGGATGACAGGGTCGGCGTAGGGGGCGGCGAAGCGAACTACGACCTCGGCGAAAACGGCGCTGCCGATGAACAGCGCCATGATCAGAGTGAGATTTGCCGGGGTCGCACCGGTCTTGTTGATACTTGCGAGGACGAGGCCGGAGAGGCCAATCGAGACGGCTATCACTAGCAGGACAAGCCGCGAAAACCCCAGGGTTCGCCCCGGTGAAACCTGAACGGTTGCCATCAGTCTCCCCCTGACATGGCTGGCAGTCCTGACTGCCCGCTCTGCGTCTCCCGGGCCAGCAGCGGCGGCTTCCGGGTGGAGGTTGTGATTGATCGTCCTCGTACTTCAGCAAGGTAGACGTCAATTTCTTCGAGGGATGAGCGCACGACAGGGTCTTCCAGGCGGACCTGGTCGGCTTCGGAGAGCTCATCGAGGGAAATGTCTGTCACTTCGATTGGTCTTGATAGCTCTAGCGAGAAAATCCGCTGAGGTATGCCTTGGAAGATGACGACGTTCCCATTGTCCTGCATCGCATAGTACTGGCTTTGAGACCACTTCCAGAGGGCTGCGTTTCCAGCTAGAACGACGAGGAGCGCCAAGAGTGTGACCCCTAGGATTGCCCACCGACGTCGACGCCGTGGTTTGGGTGAGGCTGCCTCCTGGTCGTCGAGCTCAGCGGCCTCGGCGGTTAGGGCCGCCGCTCTTCCGGCGGCCCCGTGGGTTCCCTTCGTGGGCTCGTTGTAGTTCACGGCTGCGGCCCCAACGACAATGGGCTGCTCACTGAGTGTCGAAAGATCGTCCTCGACATCCGCGACAATGCATGTCACATTGTCGGGACCGCCACCTAGTAGCGCGAGTTCCACAAGTTTTTCGCAGCAGGCGTCAGGGTCCTTCTTCTCAATCAGGACCTCTTGCAAGGTGTCCTCTGAAACGACTCCTGAAAGACCATCCGAACAGAGGAGCCAGCGGTCGCCCGGCACGGCCTCGCGCACCGTCTCATCCAGCTCAACCTCTCCAGGTGCGTCACCCAACACGCGAAGAATGTAGTTGCGTTTGGGGTGCGTCTCGGCCTCGTCCTTTGTGATTTGTCCGGTGTCGATCAGGTATTGAACAAAAGAGTGATCAGTGGTGATCTGGGTGAGCTTCCCATCGCGCAGCAGATAGGCGCGAGAGTCGCCGATGTGGGTCATGGCGAGCTTGTTGCCTGAACGAAGAATGGCTGTGCAGGTCGTGCCCAGTCCCCGCAGTTCACGATCATTCGAGGATCGTTCAACCAGCTCATTGTGTGCGTTTTGGAGAGCGCGGTTCATGGTCTCCAAAAGAGTGGAAGCAGTTCCGGAAAAGTCGTCCAATGGAGCCAGATTTGCAACCACAATCGAAGAAGCAATGTCTCCTCCCGCCGCCCCGCCCATTCCATCTGCGACAACTAGGAGTCGCGGTCCCGCATAAGCCGAATCCTGGTTGTTACGGCGAAGGAGGCCCACGTCGCTGCGCGCCGCGTAGACAAAGCCGATGGCCATCAGCTCACCAATTCGAAGGTAGTCTGGCCGATTCGTGCTGGAGCTCCGGTGACAAGGGCTTGTGGTTGGAAAACCCTCTCGTCCTCGACAAAAGTCCCGTTGGTTGATCCGAGGTCGATGAGGGTCCATTCTCCATCAACCTGGCGCAGTTCAGCATGTTTGGTGGACACGTATGGGTCGTCGAGAACAAGGGTTGATGACGGTGCGCGGCCTATGGAAATTGCCGCAGTGCCAAGTGGGAGCAGAGTTCCTGTTAGGGGACCCCCCGTGATCAGGAGCTTCGTAGGCTGACGACTGATTGCAGCCCGGCGTTCCTTCTTTGCCGACTTCTTCCTTCTCGCGGGATCAGGACGACCACTGCCGCGAGGTGTAACAAAGGTTCCGTAGATGTCACTACGCAGGGTTGCCACAACGGCAAGCACCATCAGCCACAAGAGGATGAGGAATCCAATGCGGAAAACAGTGAAAGCAAGGTCTGTGGTCACGGGCATCTACTCTTCCGGGTGTGTCCAAAACAAGATACGCGTTCGGCCAATGGTGATTTGGTTTCCATCTAGGAGCGTTGCGGCCTCGACTCGATGCCCTTCAACGAACGTGCCGTTGGTGGACCCCAGGTCGGTAAGGATCACTCCTTGGGGGGTAATCCGGAACTCAATGTGTTTGCGTGAAACTCCGGAGTCATCGACTTGAATATCTGCTTTCGAGGAGCGCCCAATCACCGTGACATCCTCCGTGAGGAGCCACTTTTCGCCATCAACGTCAATGATGGGGTGGGTCGGAGTTGGGGTGGCGCCGGTTGCGGGTGCCACGCTTCCCCGCCGAACTTCGGCGATGATCTCTAAGGTTCCGGTGGACTCTTCGTCAGTGCCTTCGAACTTGACAGAAACTGGGCCGGCTAGGACGTAGTTCTGCTCTTCCGCGTAACCAGTGGCACCACGCTCAAGCTCTTCGGCTGTGGCTTCGATTCCCTCGCCCTCTAGGGTTTCGAGGTCGGAGTTTGCGATGCGGACAACAAAGAAGTTGGGGGCAACAGGATTTGCGCTGTCAGCCGTTGCGCCCTCGGGAATCTCAATCTGGTCATCCATAACCCGATGGAGAGCTGAGGAAATGTCCACAGGCTTCAAGCCGGAGCGGAACACCTTGGAGAAGACGTTGTTGACACCCTTCTCAACAGCATTCTCAAAACGGTCAAATATCCCCACATCAGTTCCTCTTGCTAGCACGCGAACGTGATCCACCCACGGTGGACTATTGCATTCTACGTGTACGTGAAAGGTAATAGCAGTTAGTTGTTGTTGCAAACCCGGGCTGTGTCCTAGCTGGGGACGCGTGTGGCCGATATGATGACCGCGCCGACCGCTTCCACTGTGTCCGACACGACGACAGGTTTGTGGACTTCAGTTTGACTAGGGACCCGGGCAGTTCTGTATAGTTGCCTAGTCGCAGGACATCTGGGTAGCCGGTCTGTTCAGTGGCGAAGCGCGAGTGGCGGAATAGGCAGACGCGCACGGTTCAGGTCCGTGTGCCCGTGAGGGCGTGGGGGTTCAACTCCCCCCTCGCGCACTTTGTGATATCCCGGGTTATCGTTTTCGACGATGGCTCGGGATTTTTGTTGCGGTGCTGCCCGGTGAGTCCAAGCCGACTCGTCTGCCCCACCCTGTCGAGCGGGCGCCATGTAGATCTTCCATTGACACATTTTGTCGGCACATACCTATCTAACATAGGATAGATAGTGGGAGGGGTTGAACATCGTGGCGGTGTCAGCCAGCCCTTATCACAACATGTGGAGGAGAAACTTATGAACATCGAGAAGCACAACGAGCGCGTTGAAAAGCACTACGAGCACAAGATCGAGGCGACTGAGGCTCGAGCGGAGAAGCGTGAGGAGCACATCGAAGGGCACCTCGAGAAGCAGGAGGCACGCTACGAGAAGCGGGCTGAGCACGCTGCCGAGCATGCTGAAAAGGTCGCCGCACACGCGGAAGCCCACCTCGAGCACCTTGCCGAGCGCGGCGCAAGCGAAGAGCGACTCGAGAAGGCTGCGGAGCGCGCCGAGAAGCGGGCTGAGCACGCTGCCGAGCATGCTGAGAAGGTTGTTGACCGTGAGGCCGCGAATGCGGAGCGCGCTGAAGACCGGGCCGGCGACCAGGCCGTTAAGACCGCAGTGCGTGCGGGTGACCGTGAGGCGAAGCATGAGGATCTCGAGGCGAAGAAGCTGAAGTAGTACCTGCCGATAGAGAAGGAGGGGCCCGTGCCAACTGTGCAGGCCCGTCTTTGTGCATCACTGCGGCAATCGGTTTTCAACTAAGATCTAACAGATGTTAGATTATCAAACTTGGCTTAGCCTGCCCCCACTGATCCTTTTTGTGAAGAGCCACATTACCTATCACTACGAGGAGTCCATCGCGGCGATGGCCGCCGCGATTCGTGAGGCGGAGAACTATGTGCATGTGGAGTTCTATATTCTCTCCCATGATCACGCGACGCACGATGTTTTCGAGGCGATGAGAGAGGTAGTCGCACGCGGTGTCAAGGTTCGGGTGATGCTCGATCACATCGCTACCATGCGCCAGCCAAAACTCTCCGTAACCACCCGCATGCTGGATGAAGTGGGCGCCCAGTGGTGCTTCATGTTGCCGGTACGGCCCTGGCGTGGCCAGTGGCAGCGCCCGGATCTGCGCAACCACCGCAAGATCCTAGTGGTCGACGGACGCATCGGCTTCGTTGGTTCCCAGAACATGGTCGACGCGAGCTACAACAAACCAGGAAACCTGCGGCGGGGACTGAAGTGGCGAGACATCATGGTGAAGGTCTCGGGGCCTGTCGTATCTAGCCTCAACCGGGTGTTCATGGGCGACTGGTACATCGAAACTGGCGAGCTGCTTGAGGACAGCCCCCCTCGAGTAGCAGACCCCGTGAAGCCCAGCGATCAGCTCGACTGTCAAGTGCTTCCGAGCGGCCCCAGCTTTGGCGAAGAAAACAACCTGCAGGTGTTCATCGCCCTCATGGGAACTGCGAGCAAACGGATCAGCGTGACCAGCCCGTACTTCGTGCCCGATCAGGCGATCATGTACGCGCTCAGAGCAGCCACCGCGCGCGGCGTCGAGGTCGAGCTTTTCGTCTCTGAGACTGGCGATCAACCGATGGTTTATCACGCTCAGCGCTCGTATTATGAGGCGCTCCTGCGCGCGGGCGTCCGAATCTTCATGTTCAAGCCGCCGTACATTCTGCACTCCAAACACTTCACGATCGACAACTCGACGAGGTCAATGCTTACTACCATGACAACTCCCGAGAGCTAACACTCGAGGAGTGGCAGAAGCAGCCGCTACGCAGCCAGTTGCTCGACGGCCTCTTCCGCCTCACCTCGGCCCTGCAGTAGGCGTCTCAGAGGCGGTGCTGAACGAGGCAGATGGGCGCCAAACGAACCAGTCTTGGGCAAAGTGGTGGCCAGGCATAGTTTGAGAGCGCTCCCAGTTCTGGTAGAGTGTGGCCAATCGTCTAGCCAGTGTCAAGAGCGCCCTAGTGAAGAAGGTAGAACAATGAAGTACGGCCACTTCGACGACGCAGCACGCGAGTACGTTGTTACCACCCCACACACCCCCTACCCCTGGATCAACTACCTGGGCACCAAGGACTTCTTCTCCCTCATTTCCCACACCGGAGGCGGCTACGCCTTCTACCGTGATGCCAAGATGCGCCGCCTGCTGCGCTACCGCTACAACAATGTGCCCGTCGACGCTGGGGGACGAATCTTCACCATCAATGAGGGGGGAGACGTTTGGAGCCCCTCGTACTTCCCTTACAGGACCGACCTCGACTCGTTTGAAACCCGTCACGGCATGGGTTACACGCGCATCACCGGAAGCCGCCGCGGCCTGCGCGCCTCTGTCCTCTACTTTGTCCCCGTGCAGGGGAACGCCGAGATTCAGATGGTCACCCTCACCAATGAGAGTGACCACGTCAAGACTGTGAATCTCATTAGCTTTGTGGAGTTTGCCCTGTGGAACGCCGAGGACGACCAGACCAACTACCAGCGCAATCTCTCTCTAGCGGAGGTCGAGGTCGAGGGCGGCGCGATCTTCCACAAGACAGAGTTCCGCGAGCGCCGCAACCACTACGCCGTCTACTCAGTCAACGAACCCATTGTCGGCTTCGATACGGACCGCGACACGTTCCTTGGTCCCCAGAATGGGTGGGACGAGGGCGTTGTTGCCCACAGCGCCACCTCCGGTAACTCCATCGCCTCCGGCTGGTACCCGATTGGCTCGCACAACCTTGAAGTTACCCTTCAACCGGGTGAGTCCAAGGAGTCCGTCTTCGTCCTCGCCTACGTTGAGACTCCGCAAGATGCAAAGTGGGAGTCCAAGGGCATTATCAACAAGACGCCAGCCAGAGAGATTCTGGCGCGCTTTGACACGCCTGAAAAGGTGGAGCGTGAGTTCGCAGCCCTGAAGAATTATTGGGACGACCTCCTGGACGTCTACAAGGTGGACTCCACAAGCCCCGAGCTGGACCGAATGGTCAACATCTGGAACCAGTATCAGTGCATGGTTACCTACAATCTGTCCCGTTCGGCCTCGTACTTTGAAACGGGAATCGGCAGAGGCATGGGATTCCGCGATTCCAACCAGGACCTGCTGGGGTTTGTCCACATGGTGCCCGGGCGGGCGCGCGAACGAATCCTCGACATCGCGGCGACCCAGCTGCCTGACGGATCGGCCTACCACCAGTATCAGCCGCTCACCAAGCGTGGCAACGACGCTGTCGGTTCAGGTTTCAACGACGACCCACTGTGGCTCATCCTCGGTGTGGCCGCCTATGTCAAAGAGACCGGGGACCTGGCCATACTCGACGAAATGGTTCCATTCGACAATGACCCCGCCCAGGCTGCCCCACTAATGGAGCACCTGCGCAGGTCGTTCAACTTCACCATGGACAACCGCGGACCTCACGGTCTGCCCCTGATTGGTCGCGCAGACTGGAACGACTGCCTCAACTTGAACGTGTTCTCCACCGAACCAAACGAGTCCTTCCAAACTGCCCCCAACCGCGAGGGCGGGGTCGCAGAGTCCGTCTTCATTGCCGGGATGGTGGCCGCAATCGGCCCTGAGTACGCGGAACTGGCTCGCCTAATGGGGGACGAGGACGAGGCCGCCCGCGCCGAAGCCAGCGTCCGGGACGTTGTTGAAGCCACGGAAAGGCACGGTTGGGACGGCAAGTGGTTCCGCCGCGCCTACGACTATTACGGTAGCCCGGTTGGATCGGCCTCCAACGAAGAGGGGCAGATCTGGATTGAGCCGCAAGGCTACTGCGTGATGGGCGGAATCGGGCTCGAGGACGGACGTGCGGTGCAGGCTCTTGACTCTGTTCGGGAACGCCTCAACACTCCCCACGGCTCCGTGCTGCTCAACCCGGCCTACACGCAGTACAAGGTCGAGTTGGGTGAGGTTTCCAGCTACCCGCCCGGGTACAAGGAAAACGCTGGAATCTTCTGCCACAACAACCCGTGGATAACTATCGCGGAAACCATGGTGGGAAGGCCGGAGTACGCCTGGGAGTACTACAAACAGATCGCCCCGGCGTTCCGTGAAGAAATCTCTGACATCCACCGCCTTGAGCCCTATGTGTACGCGCAAATGATTGCCGGCAAAGACGCCATCCGTCATGGCGAAGCCAAGAACTCTTGGCTCACCGGTACCGCATCATGGAACTTTGTGGCCGTCTCACAGTATCTTTTGGGGATTCGGCCCGGCTACGGCGGCCTCATCGTTGATCCGCGCATTGGCGCCGAGGTTGGGGAGTTCACTGTTCGGCGCTCCATCCGCGGAGCAGAATACGTTATCCACTATCTCAACACTCATGGTGGGGGAAATGCTGTTGGGGACGAGGGCGGATTCAAACCTGCGTCTCTGACGGTTGATGGCGCGGCGTGGGAGGGCAACACCGTTCCCTACGCACCCGCGGGTACGACCGTCGCGGTTGAGGTTCGCTTCTAGGCAGTCTCGCGAATCACCAGTTCTGTAGGCAGCTGGATCACGCGTGCTTCGCGGGGGTGCATCAGCAACTGCTCTTGGAGCATTTGCGCCATGGATCTGCCCTGCTCATAGGCGTCTTGCTTCACCGTTGTCAGGTATGGGTGCTCGGAGACCGCAGCGGGGGAGTCATCAAAGCCGACAACGGCAATGTCCTCAGGTACCCGCAACCCGCGGGCAATGAAGGTCTTGACAGCTGCCCGAGCCATGAGGTCATTTGCCGCAAACACAGCGTCAAAGGGTTCGTTGCCGTCAAGAAGCTCAAGTGCGGCCCTTGCGCCGCCCTCCGCCGTGAAGTCGCTCTCGACAAGCGGACCCGTGACCCCGGCGGCCCGGACGGCCTGGAGATAACCCGCCGCACGGTCCACAGCGGACGGCATGTCCTGTGGGCCGGTGATGGCCGCTATGTGCTTGCAGCCCAGGCCAATCAAGTACTCTGTTGCCATCTTTGACGCAGCAGAGTTGTCGACATCAACGTAGCTGTGCGCTTCGTCTCCGAGGACGGGGCGCCCTCCAAATACCACTGGCATGCGCCGCTCCAGCGCATCGACCAGCTGGTGTTCGGTGTGGTGAGAGAAGACGAGGACCCCATCGGATTGTCCGCCTGCAAGTGAGGAAAGAACCTTGGGGAACGAGTCCCGTGAGGCGATCATCAGGTTGAGGACCAGATTGGTGCTGGCGAAATGGTCCTGGATGCCCGAAATCATGGCGTGAAAGTAGGGATCTTTGAAAAACAGATCCAAGTCTTCTGGGATCAGTGCAGTAACCACGGAAGCCTGTTTTGATGCCAATGCCGCAGCAACACGATTGTGAACATAGCCCAAATCCGCGATGGCTTTCATTACTGCGTCGACGGTCTTCTGGCTGACATTGGGAGAGCCATTGACTACGCGTGACACCGTGGAGCGGGAAACGCCCGCGGCTGCGCCGACAGACTCCAGCGTGATGCTTCCAAGCAGGCCCTCCGAAGGTGCCTCGACGGAAACCGGGTTCGTGATCTGGTTGGTCATCTGGCCCTTCACCTCACATCCAGTAGGGGTCGAAGTGCTTCAGGTCTGTTGAGGGGCTATTTGTCACCGATCATAGAGCACTAGAGGCCCTAAAGTCCCGGTGGTGGCAGCATTTGGTGAAGCAATTTGGAAGCGCTCCCTAATCGGAGCTAGGTTCAGGCGCTGCGCAAAGCGTCGACAGGCTCGATGCGTGCGGCCTTCAAAGCGGGATAGGTTCCCGCGACCAGGCCGACCAGTGCGCCAACAAAGACACCGCCCACCGGAACCCACGGGGCTATGACGGGGGTCCAGGGTTGGAACAAGCAGACACCTAGAAGAACGAAAAGACCGACGGCGACCCCGATCAGTCCCCCCAGCAACCCGGTGGTGAGGGACTCGAGGATGAACTGTTTTGCTATCTGGCTGGTCTTCGCCCCCAGTGCGCGCCGCAAACCAATTTCGCCGCGCCGCTCCGTTACGGACAGAAGTGTCACGTTGGCAATGCCGATTCCACCGCCCACCAGTGCGACCACGCCGATTGCCACAAAGAGGACGTTGATGTCTGCGGCAACCTGACCCTGCAGTGCGCTGGGTGGGGTTGGTGCCTTTACCTTGAAAGAGTCGGGATTGTTGGGGTCGAGGGCGATGGGCGCCTGATGTGCGACAACCTGACCAGCCCCCACGTCAGCTTCGATGTCGAGGCTTGTTGCCAACGTCAGCCCGAGGTCGGCGCGTGCTGTTTCAATGGGGACAATGGCGCTGCGAAGCAGGTTATCGCGGACCCCAACCGCGTCAAGGATGCCGATGACAGAGTAGGCCCGCCCCCCAATGAACACCGCTGGCTGGCCGGAGACCCGGTTGATTCCCAGTCTCTCAGCGGCTTCCTTGCCGAGGACGACAACCCGGTCAGCGCGAACGTTGTGCCCCGCATCAAAGAAGCGCCCCGTCGTGAGGGTTCCCGCAACGACCTCTAAAAGTTCGGGGGATGCTGCCACAACTGGTGGTGGGGCAACGGCAGCCTCGGCTGGATCTACGACCTGCACGGCCGCTACCTCGGGGGTGGGGCTCACTTCTGCATACAGGGCCGCCGTCTGAACCCCAACCAGGCCCTCTACCCGTTCCACGGAATTCCAGGGGAGCGCAACGGTCACCCTCTCAGTTCCGCCCCTGCCCTCCGCGGTTCCAGGCTCGACTGTTACTCGGGTGGCTTGAAGCAGGTCAAAGCTCTTTGCTATCTGTCCCGCAGTTGTTTGAGCAAGGCCCATGGTCGCGACCAGGGAAGCGATGCCGAGGACGGTGCCGAGAAGAGTGATGATGAGGCGGGAGGGCCTGGCTCCAACGCCCTCGAGCGATTCTGCAAGCAGATCTCGCAAGGTGAACCCCTGTGCCATCAGTCCAACTCCGTAAGTCGACCGTCGTGAATGCTCGCGCGCCGCCGCGCACTCTTCGCGACGACCGGGTCGTGGGTGATCATGACGATGGTAAGGCCGTCCTCGGAAAGCTCCTCAAACAAGGCCATCACCCCCTGGGAGTTTGTCTGGTCAAGGTTCCCGGTTGGCTCATCCGCAAGAAGGAGGCGTGGGGACGTGCTGACTGCCCGGGCGATGGCAACGCGCTGCTTCTCTCCGCCGGAAAGTGTTCCGGGGTAGAAGTCGGTGCGGTGGCTCATGTCCACTCGGGCCAGCGCACCGTGGGCCAGACGCTCGCGATCCTGGCGGGGCACCCCCGCATATGCGGTGGCGAGCATAACGTTTTCGAGGACGGTGCGGGTGGGGAGCAGGTGGAATGACTGGAAGACAAACCCGATCTCACCTCCGCGGATCTCGGCGCGGGCGTCCTCGGACAGGGATGACACATCAACCCCTTCAAACCAGTAGGTGCCGGTACTGGGGCGGTCAAGTAAACCCAGGGTGTTGAGCATGGTGGACTTGCCGGAACCGGAGGGCCCAACAATGGCCAGATATTCGCCAGGATCAACCGTCAGGTCGATGCCCCGTAGCGCGTTGACGGCGGGGGGACCGGGAAAAATGCGGGTAACGTCATCCAGACGGATCAGAGGCTGCGGCCGCAAGTACAGATCAGCGGCCGACAACAACTTTTGCTCCGGGTTCGATCCGCGCATCATCAGACTTGATTTCAACGAAGCCTCCGGCCGCGAGGCCAACTGAAACTGGCACGGTCTCAGTGGCGAACGGGTCGGCTTGTGTCGGAACCAAAATTTCCACACGGTTGCCACCATCGGGAGCCGCAGACAGGGCTGCAAGAGGAACAGCCATCACCGTTCCCTCGGTTGAAGCAACGGGGATCGTGACGCGAACGTTGCTGCCGCGTAGTTCGCTGATCTGTTCGTCACTCAGAGATCCCGGGTCCAGTTTTAACTGGTAGCGGTCGGAAGTCTGCTCACCTTCGCCCTCGCCTGAAGACTTGGAAGTGGGTGCGTCGATGCTGACGATTGTGGCCGTGAGTTCCTCACCGCCCGGGCCCGCATAGACCGCGGGCATCCCGGGGGTAAGCAGTTCGGCATCCTGGCTGGACACCGTGCCTTGGATTGTCAAGGTCGCGCCGGACACGGTCATTGCCGGACCGTCGAGGGCGTCTCCGCGTTTCACGAACACTTCGTCAACCCTGCGGGGCAGAGAAGGCATGAAGAGAACCTCGCCGGAAGGGAGGGTCGGTTGGACTGCTATCTGGGCCTCTTCTAGGGCAGCGTAGGCATCCGAACGGGCGGCTTTGGCTTCAGTGATTCCCGCGTTTTCTACGCTGAGGTCGGTGGCCCCACCTGCTACGGCCGCATTCCACGCGGCGTTGGCTACAGTCACGGCAGTCTCTGCTGAGCGGACGGAGTTTTCTGCCATCCTCAAGGATTCTGTGGCTTCCGTTCCGCCGGTTGGGGGGCTGTAGCCAACCCGTTGAAACAGTTCCCCAACTGCGGTGGAAGTGTCCCATTCGAAAAGGTCTGATTCGGGATCGCCGGCCCAGTAGCCCAGGGCTGCGAGCGCCTGCTTCAACTGGAAAACATCGGGACCTCGCATGCCGATCGATAGTGAGCGATACGAGGGGAGCTCTCCGGGTAGGACAATGACGGGTCTACCAACGACCTCGAGTGCAACACTGGCAGCCTCAAAAACGGCACCAACTTCGGGGACCTGACCCGTAACGATGGGCCTGCCTTCAGTGAATGCGGTATCCACCGTGACCTGCACGGGGTCCGCGTAGGTGACCTCCCCACGGGTGGTGACCACGTTCTCGATGACGCGTTCTTCCACCACTGCTGTGACCGGACCCGGTTCGGGTGCCTCGGTTCGTGCCGCGAGTTCTGCGGGAGAGACCAGGAACTGCATGATGAGGACGCCCGCCAGAAGGGATACGACCGCGACCGCGGCAATAAGGGCGACAAGGCGCTTACCGGCCCAGGGGCGCTGCTTCTTCTTGCTCACCTTCGGGACTAGCCGTTCTGACTGGTCGCGTACTTGGCGAGCATGGCATCCAGTTCCGCCTTGTGTTCATCGAGGAACTTCTGTTGTGCGGCAAAGTCGACTTTTTGCTGGACTTCGGCGTAGTTGACTTCGTCGGCGCACTTCCAGTCCGCGGTTGCAGTAGCGATCTCTTGGGCGCGCAGCTCTTCGATGGCTTCCGCAGACGGTTCAACCCATTCCTCCCCAACCTCGGCGTCCTCGTAGAGGGCATTCTGGGCTTCATAGATGGAGTTCGACGCCTGATCCCTGGTTGAGAATTCGGGGAAGCCTGCGGAGGCCATGCATGCGGCCCACTCTTGGTTGACTGCAGTTAGCTCCGGGGCGTTTTGAACTGTTTCCCAGTGGGTGTTCATAGCATCGATGAGGTCGGTAAACTCCGGGTCCTCCCACATGCCCATCGTCGGGTCGTCCTGAGCGAGCTGGTTGTCAGCCCAGCCGAAGCAGCCGTTGTCTTCCCAGTTGTACTCGTACGCCTCCTCGTCGTCCCCATCCACTTCCTCGAATTGGGGTTCGCAGTACAGGGTGGCGTAGAAGGCTTCCTGTTCCGAGGGGCTCAGGGAGTTGACGTAGTCCTCATTTGGGTCCACATAGATTTCTTCGTCTACCGGCGCCTCGTCTGGTCCAGAGCTGCCGGGCCAATCAAAGACGCCGTAACCGTACTGCTGCGCAAACTCTAGGGAGTCCCACGCCGGTCCCTCTTGATCGTCGTCAGACATGACGGTTGTGCCACTGTTGGCGTTCGGGACATACTCGAAGCCCTCCTTGGCCATGCACTCCGCCATCAACTCTTCGCGTTGAAGGTCGATCTTGTCGTAGTGTTCCTGCGTGTAGTCCTGTCCCTCCCACAGGACGGACAGGTACTTATCGAGGGGGCCCATGGGCGCTTCCTCGCCAGCCGTGTTTCCGGACTGCTGGCTGCTTCCTTGGGAGCAGGCGGCCAGAGCCAAGACACCAGCGGTCATCATGATGGTGAAAGAGGTGAGTTGTCTGCGCATCAGGGGCACCTTCGTCAGGATTGCGGACGCTCACAAGTGTGTTGTGAGCGAGTGGTTGAGTCACTGAAAACCTACCCGAGGGCAGGGCTGGAAATAGTGGAAATCAGGGATCAGTCAGGGTCTAATCAGGGGTGTAGTCGGTGTGGCGGCGAACCCAAGAGTGACTCTACTGCCGCGAAGCTCGTGGCTGCTGCGGACGGCGCCGACTGGTCAAACACTTCGCCCGCGTTCGGGTCGCAAAGATCAGAAATTGCCCGCAGTGAAACCCAGGGGATTGAGAACGACCAGCACACTTGCGCGCCTGCCGCAGTCTCCATATCCACAGCCAGCACATCGCGGAAGCGGGCACGTACCGGTTCAACCTGGGCCCCGTCCACAAATGAGTTACTGGCACTGATGGTGCCCGTGTGAAAAGCCAAGCCCTTTGCCCGCAGCGCGCCAGAGGCGGTGGCACGCAGCCAGGGGTCGGCCGGGTACTTTTCCGGCATTTGTGGGATTTGCCCTGGGGCGTAGCCGAAGGCTGTGGCATCTGCGTCGTGGTACAGCGCGTACTCAGACACCACCACATCACCGAGGTGAACGTTTGCGCCCAGACCCCCGGTCGTTCCCGCAAAAACCACTGCACGAGGACGGAGCTGGCTTGCGACAACCGTGGCTGCAAGCGCCGCGTTAGTCATGCCGATCCCCGTCGTCGCAATCACCACCGGGTGGCCCTGGAGGATTCCGCCCCTGAAATCTGCCGGGCCGCGAAAACCGGCGGGGAGGACCGGGACTTCAACGCTCGCGTCGGGTTCCAGAGCCTCAAGAAAAGGTTGCGCTTCTTCAGCCATTGCGCAGGCGATAACGACTGGTCGGCTCATGGTGTCACAACCCCTTGCGAGCCGCCCGCCTCATCGGCCGCAATGGCGGTGCCCGTGCCACTTTCCCAGCCCTCACGTCCCGCCAAGAACCTGCCCACTGCCAACTGGGCTGCCTCAAGGGAGTGGTTCGCCCCCCACCCACACTGGATCTCATTCGCCGCCGGCACCGATGTGGCAGCAAGCAAGTCCTGGAAAGCAGCCTGAAGAATCGGCAGGAAATCCGCCATTTCCAAGCCCAACGTCAATGCGTAGAAGCCCGTCTGACATCCCATCGGAGAGAAGTCGATCAGGGCATCCGTGTGGTTGCGCATGTGATGTGCCGTCATGTGCTCAATCGAATGCACCGCATCCATCTCGAGATGGTCGACGTTGGGTTGGGTGAACCGCACGTCATATTTGATCAGGACATCACCACCGGGGAGCACCTTGCGATCCGCAACCCGCACGTAGGGCGCGACAACGGTGCGGTGGTCCAAGTTGAAGGATTCAACGTTGAGGTTGGAGTCAACCCCGGTTGGTGGTTGACTGCTGCGGGAGGAGGTTTCTGGGCTCATAACCCTAGGATAAAGCCCCCCTCCGACAACCGGAAAAAGTGGTGGACAATAGGGTGCATGACTACTGATGCAAGTGCCTGCCAACTGGGCGTGTTCGACATGTTCACGCTCGGGATCGGTCCGTCCTCGTCCCACACGGTGGGACCGATGAGGGCGGGGCGGCACTTCGCGGACCTTCTCCTCGCGGCAGGGACGGAACCTTCCAGGGTTCGTGTCACCCTGTTTGGGTCGCTTGCGGCCACGGGCATAGGACACGGAACGAATCGTGCTGTGCTACTCGGTCTGGCGGGGGCACGTCCCGAAACGGTTGAGACCGACCTGGTAGACCAGATCATTCCGAGGATTACTCAGTCTGGTCGTTTGCCGCTACTGGGTGGGGCTAGCGTTCCCTTCACACTGCCCTTGGACTTGCGGTTTGAACCCCGCGTTACCCGCACGTTTCACGTCAATGCCCTCACCATTGACGCCTGGGCTGGCGGTCTAACCGATGTCGATGAGGCCGTCGCTGTGAGCCGTACCTATTACTCCACTGGTGGTGGTTTCGTTGTGGTTGACGAGGACGGAGAGATGGTCCCCGTGGAGGTCGCGCGCGTGGTTGCGGATGCTGGTGAGACCGTTCCGCCCCCATTCCTCCCCTTCCTCTCAGGCGTTGAACTGTTGGACCGTTGCCGTGAAACAGGTGCCTGCGTTGCCGACATCATGAGGACAAATGAGGCGTCCCGACGACCCATTGCCGAAGTGGATGATTACCTTGATCTGGTAGTTTCGGCCATGTTCGCCTGCGTCGAGGAAGGCTGTTGGTCCGAGGGTGTTTTGCCAGGTGGACTGGGAGTGCCTCGGAGGGCAGCTGCTTTGCGAGCTGAGCTGCAGGGGGGCGAGGATGATCCGCTGGCACCGCTTGACTGGGTGACCCTCTACGCCCTCGCCGTCAATGAGGAAAACGCGGCTGGGCACCGGGTTGTCACCGCGCCAACGAACGGTGCGGCCGGCATCATCCCGGCTGTTCTAGGGCACTTTGTGGTGACGAGGGCGGCCCGCCTGGTTGGGGGCATGGAGCAACTCGCTAAGGACTACGACCTGGCGAGGCCGAATGCACTCCTCGACGCGTTTCCGCAGCTGGTCCCAGGAGCTCGGGACTTCCTCCTTGCTGCCACCGCGGTTGGATCAATCATCAAGACCAACGCGTCAATTGCGGGGGCCGAGGTTGGTTGCCAAGGTGAGGTTGGTTCGGCGTCTGCAATGGCTGCAGCAGGATTGGCTCAGGCTATGGGGGGAACCCCGGCCCAGGTCGAGAATGCGGCGGAGATCGCGATGGAACACTCACTGGGCCTGACGTGCGACCCCGTTGGCGGCCTCGTACAGATTCCCTGCATCGAACGAAACGCCATTGGCGCAGTCAAAGCGATCTCTGCGGCGCGCATGGCCCTGTACGGGGACGGGCGCCACCAGGTATCACTGGATGCCGCTATTGAAACGATGCGGCAAACCGGGGTGGATATGCATTCCAAGTACAAGGAGACCTCAATCGGCGGGTTGGCCGTCAACGTCGTTGAGTGCTGAGGGTGCGACACGCCGGGCTCGCACGCAAACTACAGCGATGTCATCCACAGGTCCTCCTGCATCCACAGGCCACTTATACACAGGCTGTGGGTGGCAGGATCGGGGTTGTCCTGCGGCTCCAACGCCCTCGAACAACCACCGTGTCATTCGCTATCCACAGGGGTGACAGTTTTTTACACAGATTGGGGCAGACACGATATATAGGGGTTATCCCTCTTTCTCACCACAAGGTGTAGTGTTGGCCAAAGCGAAACCGGTATGATTACCGTAAATCACAGACGTGTAGTTTATGTAGTGACAGTGGGCAGGAAGGTCCTCTGGTCAGAAGGAGTTTGACGTGACCATCACCGTTTATTCAAAGCCCCGTTGCGTACAGTGCGATGCCACCTACCGCGCGTTGGACAAGCACGGTGTGGCATACGAAACCGTCGATGTCTCCGTCGACCAGGACGCCCTGGCTTACATTGTCGGCCTCGGCTACAGCCAGGCACCTGTTGTCATTGTTGGCGACAGCCACTGGAGCGGCTTCCGCCCCGACCGCATCAACGCGGTCGTCGCAGCGCTACAGAGCGTGGCTGGCTGAGCCGAAGTCGTGAAGGTTTCTGATGTCTTCGCACACAGAGCCGCATATTGTTTACTTTTCTTCGGCCACAGAGAACACCAAACGGTTTGTTGACAAGCTGGGTTTCCCGGCCCAGCGCATTCCCCTTCGCCCTCGGGATGAAGCAATCGAAGTGACGCAGGAATATGTCCTCGTCGTTCCCACGTACGGTGGGGGAAACACCCGGGGGGCTGTTCCCAAGCAGGTCATTAAGTTCCTGAACGATGAGAAAAACCGCAGTCTATGCCGCGGGGTGATATCCGCTGGCAATACTAATTTTGGCACCGCATACTGTAAGGCAGGCGAGATAGTCGCCGGCAAGGTTGGTGTCCCACACCTCTACAGATTCGAGCTTCTCGGAACAAACGAGGACGTTTCGCGAGTACAAGAAGGACTGAGGAAATTTTGGTCGACAACTTCACCGACACAGGACTAGAAGCAGCGCTGGACCCCGAGCGTGACTACCATTCCCTGAACGCGCAGCTAAACCTGTACGACAAGGACGGCAAAATCCAGTTTGACGCGGACAAGAAGGCTGCCCGGCAGTACTTCCTGACCCACGTCAACCAGAACACCGTGTTCTTCCACGACCTGGCTGAAAAGCTCAACTACCTCACGACTGAGGGCTACTACGAAAAGGAGTTGCTGGACCTCTACCCCTTCGCGGACGTTAAGAAGCTGTTTCAGCAGGCCTACGCCTGGAAGTTCCGCTTCCCAACGTTCCTGGGGGCTTTCAAGTACTACACCTCCTACACACTGAAGACCTTTGACGGTAAGCGCTACCTAGAGCGGTTTGAGGACCGCGTGTGCATGGTGGCTCTCTACCTGGCCCAGGGTGATATTGAGTTGGCGCGCCACCTGGTTGATGAGATGATGTCGGGCCGTTTCCAGCCCGCAACCCCCACGTTCCTCAACGCCGGCAAGCAGGCACGCGGCGAACTGGTGTCGTGCTTCCTGCTTCGCGTTGAAGACAACATGGAGTCCATTTCGAGGGCGATTAACGGCTCCCTGCAACTCTCAAAGCGTGGCGGTGGTGTCGCACTGTCCCTGACCAACCTGCGTGAGGCCGGGGCGCCGATCAAGCGCATTGAAAACCAGTCCTCCGGCGTTGTTCCAGTGATGAAGCTTCTTGAAGACTCCTTCTCTTACGCCAACCAGCTTGGGGCCCGCCAGGGTGCAGGCGCCGTTTACCTCAATGCCCACCACCCCGACATCATGTCGTTCCTGGACACCAAGCGAGAGAACGCGGATGAGAAGATCCGCATCAAGACGCTGTCTTTGGGTGTTGTCATCCCCGACATCACGTTCGAGCTGGCGCGCAACAAAGAGGACATGTACCTCTTCAGCCCCTACGACGTAGAGCGGGTTTACGGCAAGCCGTTCTCTGACATCTCCGTCACCGAAAAATACCGTGAGATGGTCGATGATCCGCGCATCTCCAAGAAGAAGATCAGTGCGCGGCGCTTCTTCCAGACCCTTGCGGAAATCCAGTTTGAATCCGGCTACCCCTACATCATGTTTGAGGACACGGCGAACCGAGCCAACCCAATTGACGGGCGCATCTCGATGTCGAACCTGTGCTCAGAGATCCTCCAGGTTTCAGAGCCCTCGGAATACTACCCGGACCTTTCCTACAAACATGTTGGCAAGGATATTTCCTGCAACCTCGGCTCTCTAAACATTGCCAAAGCGATGGATTCAGAGGACTTCTCTGGAACCATCGAATACGCCATGCGCGCACTCACCGCCGTGTCGGACCTGTCAAACATTGAGTCGGTTCCCTCCGTTGCTGCCGGCAATGCCCGCTCGCATGCCGTGGGCCTCGGGGCCATGAACCTGCACGGCTATCTGGCTAGAGAGAGCATTCATTACGGTTCCCCCGACGCCCTTGAGTTCACTGGCACCTACTTCATGACCGTGGCGTATGAGGCAATCAAGGCGTCCAACAAGATCGCTAAGGAACGCCAAGAGAGCTTCGATGGCTTCGAACGTTCCAAGTACGCCTCCGGAGAGTTCTTTGAGAAGTACATCGAGGGCGATTGGGCTCCGAAGTCGGACAAAGTAGTGGAACTATTCGCCAAGTCCTCAGCCCACATTCCCACCCCCGAGGACTGGAAGGCGCTTGCCGACCAGGTTGGTGAGTACGGGATGTACAACCAGAACCTTCAGGCTATTCCGCCCACTGGCTCAATCTCCTACATCAACCATTCGACCTCGTCCATCCACCCGATCACTACGAAGATCGAGATCCGCAAGGAAGGCAAGATTGGTCGCGTCTACTACCCGGCGCCCTACATGACCAATGACAACCTTGAGTTCTATGCGGACGCGTATGAGATCGGCCCGGAGAAGATCATTGACACCTATGCGGCTGCAACCCAGCACGTCGACCAAGGTTTGTCTTTGACTCTCTTCTACCCGGACACGGTCACCACCAGGGAGCTCAACAAGTCCTACATTTACGCGTGGCGCAAGGGCATCAAGAGTCTCTACTACATGCGAATCCGCCAGGTCGCCCTCGAAGGGACAGAAATTGAAGGTTGCGTTTCCTGCATGTTGTAGTGAAACGCGCTACCAGATGAGGTAATCAGTTAGTAAAGTTATCTGATGGTCAAGTATTCGCGAGGTCTCGTTCTAGGTGCGGTTGCAGCACTCGGGTTTTCCGTTTCGGCATGTGCTGGTGGTGGGGAGGGCGGGGACATGCAAAGTGCGGGCGGCGTTGATGCGAACGGCAGCTCGGAAGCGACCTCGGTAGATTTTGAACAGGTGTCGATGGGTGACGTCCGCGATGCGGGTTCCGTGGTGAAGGCGACTCGGAAGCTCGGGTTGGAGGTTCTGGCTCATAGCCCCAAGGACACCCTGGTCACGTCACCCGTCTCAACCGTCGTTGCCCTGGCAACACTTGGAGCGACGGCAACGGGTGAAGCGGAAGACCAGCTCTCACTGCTGTTAGGTGCCAGTGGCGAAGAGCGCAACAAAGTGGTCAACGCACTGCTTGGCACCCTTGATTCCTATCGTGTTCCTGCTGACCAGATTGACACGGAAGATCTCCCTGAAGATCCGCAGGTCCACCTCGCAAACCAGATGGTCCTGGACACCGGCTTCAAAGTCGAACGGACCTACCAGGACGCCCTCAAACGCTGGTTCAACACCGGGACGGTCGAGGCCGAGCTCGGTGACGCCTCCGGCAAGAAGGTGCTGGATGAGTGGGTTCGGGAGAATACCGCGGGCCTGATTGAAAAATCAGCAATTGAACCCGACCCCGACCTGCGCTTGGTTTTGCAAAACGCCATCGTCCTTGCCTCGAAGTGGCAACAGCCCTTCATGGCAGACATGACCGCGCCAGCCGAATTCCACAGCGCGGATGGCACCCTCATTGAGGTCGACTTTCTCAATGGCTCACAGCAGGTGAACTACGCCGAGGCAGACGGGTGGCAGATGGTTGAACTGCCATACGGCAGTGATGGAAGACTCGTCGCCCACTTTGTCCTGCCACCGGAAGGTACGCCCGCTGCGACCGTGACCACGGACATTCTGGGGACCCTAGAGGGCGACCTCGTTCAGAGGATGGTTGACGTCTCCATTCCTAAGTTGGATCTGAAGACGTCAGTGACCCTCAATGACCCGCTACAGAAGGCGGGGCTCACCTCGGTCTTCACGGATAACCCACCTGCGCTGCAGTACATTTCCGCCGCCGAGTCCTTGGTGGTTTCCGAGGTGATCCAGCAGGGATCGATCAGGGTGGATGAAGCGGGAACAGTGGCTGCTGCTGTGACAGAAATCGGGGTTCGCGCCACAATGATGCCCCCTGAGCCTGAGGTTTCCTTCGTTGCGAACCGGCCCTACCTGATGCTAATCACCGACACCAACACGGGTTGGGATCTGTTCCAGGTCCTCGTAAATAGCCCCACCGGTAAGTAGGCCGTGTAGCGACGTCGCCGGAGGACGAGGGCGCACCTAGCGCAGGCACATCCCCTGACTGCGCAGGACCGCCAGCATGTCCGTCTTCTCGGTCGGCCCGGTTCCCGGCTTGGTTTGCGCTTGCAGAGTGTAGGAGTCTTGACGCTTTCCGCCCTCGCGCAAGTCGTAGTAACCCTGGATGGTCTGGTCGTATTCCTCCATGGCAGCGAGGTATGACGGCTGATCCCAATCGGGGTAGGTGTCTACGCCAGTCGTGACGTTGCGGGGGATGCGCGGCTTCTTCTGCGGCTCCTGGTTGGGGTGCCCAACCAGCATGCCCACCAGCGGGTATGTGAACTTACGTCGTTGCAATGCTTCGATCAGAGAGAGTGGGTCCCTCCCGATAGAGCCCAGATAGCAGGTTCCAAGACCCAGGCTCTCGGCTGCCACGACCATGTTTTGCGCCGCAATCAGTGTGTCTTCAACCCCCTGGGTGTAAGCGCCCACTGTCTCAAGGGGGGCAAGGCTGAGACCCTCCGCCTCGCGTATTCGCGTCAGCCTGGACAGGTCAACCACGAACACAAATAGTTCGCCGAGGTCGCCACCGACGTAAGGCTGGCGTGAGGACTGGTGGATAACCTCGCGGATGGCAGGATCCTTGATCCGCAGCACCGTGCACGCCTGGTAGAAGCTGGTGGTTGGGGCGTGGCGGGCCACGTCCAAGAGGGTGGCCACTTCGTCCTCGGACACCGGCTGCTCCGTGAAGGCACGGATGGTGCGGTGATTCAGCTGGGCATCAATGGTTTGGTTGAGGACTAGTCCCGGACTTGTGTTTGCTTCCATACCCCCAACTGTATCCGCAACGTGCTGCGGTAGCAGTGCCTCCGCGGGAGCCGGATGAGGGCGGGTGATCTTCCAAATCCAGAAGACGTTGATCAGCGCGATTGAGCCGTTCATAAAGACAAAGGGCCAGTTGGAATCGATGACGGACGTCATCGCTGCGATGGTACTTCCAATCAGATTGAGAACCCTGAACCACATGACATTGGGTACCGCCAGTGAGACGACAACCAAAATAGGGCCAAGCCACCCGAACCAAAAAAGAAAATCCACCGCAACCTCCATGTCACATCGTGTGGGACGACGTTAGTGGAAATCGCCTTGTAGAACCAAGTTTCGGCAAGAAACGTGATCTAGACGTCTTTTATTTGCAGGGGTCGGTACCTATTAACGGCGGCAGCTACATCAACCATTCGTGGGCGTGCCAAGAATGCCGGGTAGCGACGCGCACCAAACTTGGTGAGGGCGTCGAGTCCCGACTGATCGAGTTGCTGTTGCAGTTCTTCGAGTAGGTCGGCTAGGGGGCGGTTGCCGTCCGCGAGTTTTTCGAGGACGCCCCGCACAGCCCAGGCAATTGCCTCCGTCTGGCCTTGATCAACAATCTGTTCCACGTCGCTCACGTCAATCGCATCTCGATCCAAAGTGATGGTGTCGAGGCCGGACGTGCGGGTCTTGGGACGATCGGCGGCGCTGCGTGACTTCTCCGGGGCGCGTTGGGTGAGCGCGGGGAAGCCTGGAATATCACTGCGCACACGCGGCAGAGCCGCGCAGACTTGGTCGGCACGATCCGTCACGTCCTCGCACCTGTAAGAATCCATCTGCAGAACCAGGTCCGCCACATCCAGGTACGCGCCAGAACCACCCATGACCAGGATCAACGAGGTTGGGGTGGGGTTAGCCTGTGACGCGGTGGCGAGTCCCTGGATGCGGTCGATGAGGGGTGTGATGGGCTCTTGGGCAGCGGAAACCAGTTCCCGCATGCGTTCGTCGCGGATCATCAGGTTCGTGGCCGACGTGTCTTCGTCAATTAGCAGCAGGGGGGAGCGCAAGCCCAAAGCCTCGACAATAGACGCGGCCTGCGATGTGGAGCCCGAGGCATTCTGGGTGGAAAACGCCCTCGTGTCCGCGCCGGTAGGGAGGTGGTTTATGAAGGGGGAAACATCCACCTTCGTAATGGGGCGGCCATCCGCGGCGCGAATCTTCACGGCCTCGGGTAGTGCGGCGACCAGTTCGCGGCCGTCCCCGGGGATGTGTGCGTAAACGCCGCGTTGGATGGCCGACAACACCGTGGACTTACCGTGGTAGCCACCCCCAACGATCAGGGTGATACCCGGAGGGATCGCCATACCCTCCACCACTCCAGCGTGGGGGAGGACGACCGAGCGGCGCAGGCTCTCTGGTGATTCAAAGGGGACACCGTCTTCCAGCGGCAGTTGTGACACCCCGGAACGACGCGGCAGGATCGCGTTGTCATTGACGAACGCAACCCAGTCGTTGTCGCGCAGCGCGCGCGTCAGTGCAACGTGGTCCTCATAGGTACGGATGTGGCGGAGCAGGTCATCCAAGTAGTCGCGTGCTTCCGGGGACCAGAAGTCGAAGGCCTCGCCGACCGCGTCGGGCAGCTCGTCCTCGAAAATGGTGGCGGCTTGGCGTCCCTGGATGGTTCGCCCTCGGGCAGGAAGCTGCACTTGCATGCGCAGTTCAACCCGCTCGGGGGTGACGACTGCTGCAGAACGATCAAGGATTTCCTGGGTGGTGCGCACAATCGACAGCGCGGGGCGGCCGTCATGGCGGCGGATCGCGTCGCCGAAGGCGCGGATCAAGAAGTCGCCGGTAGCAACGCGCTGGTCAGGTGTCGTCAGGGTCTCGGGCGGCAGGCCCATCTTGGAAGGATCCGCTGTGATGCGCAGGGACGAGGGCGGAGCATAGGGGTCCGACTGGACCCGATCCAGGTAGACCTTGAAGCCGCCGAAATCCCACTCCCCAATGGCGCGCTTGTAGGCGCCGTAAGAAGATCCGTCGATCTTGCGAAGAAGGGCTAGGAGGTCCTGCTGAGAGCCCGTTTTGGAGCTGTCATCAAACTTGCGGGGACCGGAGTTGGTGCGCCTGGAGTAGTTGCTCATGGGGACAGACTAGGTGATGTCGGAGGGGCTAGCTATCATCAGCGCATGACAATTACTGCTGCTGTGGATGGTTCCGCCCTCGGGAATCCGGGCCCTGCCGGTTGGGCCTGGGTTGTGTCCCCCGACGCCTGGGCTGCGGGGGGTTTTGACCGCGCGACCAACAATATTGGGGAACTCATGGCGCTGGTCCGCTTACTGGAAGACACGGCTGCGGCTGGGTTCGAGGACGAACCGCTGGTGGTTCTGGCTGATTCTCAGTACGTCATCAACTCTGTGACGAAGTGGATGCCAGGTTGGAAGAGGCGTGGATGGAAGAAGGCGGATGGCAAACCGGTGATGAACCGGGAACTGCTGGAGCGGATTGACAAGGCTATGAAGGGTCGGGATGTCCGCTTTGAGTGGGTGAAGGGGCACGCCGGACACGATATGAATGAGGCCGCGGACTTGCGGGCGAGGGCGGCTGCGGAAGCGCATAAGACCGGTTCGCGGGTTCCGACAGGGCCCGGGTTCACTGACACAGTGGGGTCGCGGACGGCGCTTGCGGCGGCCCGCGGTTCGGTGCGGGCAGCGGGAGGTACCTCTCGGGGGCACTCGCAGGCGCCCTCGGACGAATCCATTGTCGCGATTGCGGCGGCAGACGCGACACGGCGCTGGACGGATGTGCTGGCCAGTGCCCATTTGGACCCGGTGACCATCACAGAGCCTGGGAAGGCGCCGCTTCTGCTGTTGGATGCTGACTTGGCGTGGCAGGCACTCGCACTACTGGATGACGGGGGTGACGGCGGCGATGGTCGCCTGTTCTAATTGACCCATGCGTACTACTTCATACATCCAGCATTCCTGCCAGGTCCACGAGCACCGGCTCAACGTGCCTTTAGACCCGACGGGTCAGCACTACGGGGGCCGTGAGATTGAGGTGTTTGCGCGTCAGATTGTGGCTCCGGGCGGGGAAGATCGACCGTTGCTCGTCTTCCTTCAGGGCGGTCCCGGTGGTGCTGGACCGCGGGTAGGTAACTTCCGTGAGGGGTGGATTGGTGAGGCGCTGAGCGACTACCGGGTCTTGCTGCTCGACCAGCGTGGGACCGGACAGTCCACGGCTCTGTCCGCAGACGTGATCATGGGTGAAGATGACCCGGCACTGTTCACTTCCATGTTCTTGCAGAACCAGATACTCAGCGATGCAGAGGCGTTTCGTGCCGAGGTCGGCAAGGGCAAGAAGTGGTCGACTTTGGGGCAGTCGTACGGGGGCTTCCTTACTCTGGGCTACCTGTCGCAACACCCTGACGCCCTCAAAGAATCTTTCTTCACCGGGGGTTTGGCTGGCCTAGTGGGGATTGAGGAGATTTACAGGCTCACTTACCCGTTGACGGCCGGGCGCAATCAGACCTACTTCAAGCGCTACGCCCAGGATGAGCAGACTATTCGCGAAGTGGCTGCTCACCTGCGTGACAGTGATGAGAGGCTGCCGACTGGCGAGCGGCTTACCCCAACCCGGCTCAGGTCCCTGGGTCTTTCCCTGGGAGGGTCGATCAACTTTGACCTTCTGCACTACCTGTGGGAGGGTCCGTTTGAAATGCGTGGGGGGCAACGGCGTTTGACCAGCCGCTTCCTAGCTGAGGTCGGGGGCCACCTTTCAGGCGCGCTGTCTCCGCTGTACTGGGTTCTACAGGAAGCCATCTACGGGCAGACCACCGCTGAGGCAACCGGTGGGGGAACCAACTGGGCTGCGCTACGGCTTTCTTCAGAGTTTGAGGGTTTTGATTTGGAAGCGGATCCTCTCGATCTGAGGGTTCCCTGGTACTTGACCGCCGAGCACCTGTTCCCCGCCCTCGTCGGTGAGGACCCCGCGACAGCAGCACTGCTACCGGTCGTTGAGTCGCTGGCACAGAGGGACGCGTGGCCGCAGACTTACGACCGGGACGTCCTCGCGCAGGTGGATGTGCCCAAGGCGGCGCTAATTTACGACGATGATATCTATGTTCCACGTGAGTTGTCGAAGCAAACGGCGAACCTAATGCCCAACACGCGGACGTGGGTGACCAATCGCATGCAGCACGATGGTCTGCGTTCTGGGGGCTCGAAGGTGTTTGATGGACTGAAAGAGCTCCTGGCTGAGTAGGTGGCGAGGATGGGCTAATGGAGTCGGGCCCGGGAAGTCGTTAGGCTAGGACGAAGGTCTAGCATGAAGCAGGATCTGCGGACCGCGTATGCAACTGAGAAATTGCGAAATGGAGGAGTCTCAATGTCACCTGAAGAGCGCAAAGCCCCACTGGGGGTTGGCAGCGAAACCGTTGATGGGCATGAGGTGTTTGAGGCCATTAACTGGAACAAGATTGAGGACGACAAGGACCTAGAGGTCTGGGATCGGCTCACCGGCAACTTCTGGTTGCCTGAAAAGATTCCGTTGTCGAATGACATCCCTTCGTGGAAGACACTCAGCCAGGAAGAGAAGGACACGTTCAGCAACGTCTTCACGAACCTGACCTTGCTCGACACCCTGCAGGGCACCGTCGGTGCGGTGAGCCTGATACCTGATTCCTACACCCAGCACGAAGAAGCGGTTTACACCAACATCGCATTCATGGAGTCGGTGCACGCCAAGTCGTACAGCTCCATCTTTTCCACACTGCTCAGCACTGAGGACATCAACAAGACTTTCCGCTGGGCCAAAGAGAACCCGCAGGTGCAGAAGAAGGCAGAGATCATCAACTCCTTCTACGTTGCTGATGACCCGGAGAAGAAGAAGATCGCTTCGGTGATGCTGGAGTCGTTCATGTTCTACTCCGGCTTTTACGATTCCCTGTACTGGGCGTCGCACGGCAAGTTGACGAACTCCGCCGACATCATCCGCCTGATCATTAGGGACGAGGCCGTTCACGGCTACTACATCGGGTACAAGTTCCAGGTGGCGTACAAGAAGGCTAGTGCGGAGCGCCAGGATGAGTTGCGCGGATTCGCCCTCGATCTGCTCATGGAGCTCTATGACAATGAAGAGCAGTTCACGGAGGATCTTTACGACCCGGTGGGGTTGACCGAGGACGTGAAGAAGTTCCTGCGCTACAACGCCAACAAGGCCCTGATGAACCTGGGTTTCGATGCGTTGTTCCCCGCTGATGCGACAAACGTGAATCCGGCGATCCTGGCACAGCTGGCCCCCGATGCCAATGAGACGCACGACTTCTTCTCTGGCTCCGGATCCTCCTATGTGATTGGGGAGATCGTGGAGACGGAGGATGAGGACTGGGACTTCTAGAAGTTTTCTGAGAAGCCTCGGCTGAAAAGCCTGGTCAACGGCCCGGATCCGCGAAATCTCGCGGGTTCGGGCCGTTTTTATGCCCTCTGTTCGACGACAGAGGAGAACAGAGATGACCAGGAATGTCCGTTCGGAGTGGCACGTGGATGGCACGCGCACACCTTCCCCATGGAAGCGAGGAGGCCAGCCACCCGAAATTTGGGGTTGGCACACCGCCGAGGCCGTGCCACTTCGTGCCATAGGAAGCTCGGGTGATGCCCCACGATCCGCGGAAACACGCGGGTTTCGGTGTTCACGCGGATCTAGTGGCACGGAGTGGCACGAGGGTCCAACCGCGTCCATCCGAGTACACGGGAGGGCATCATGAGCGGGACGAAACGCGAGGCATGGGGCAGCTTGCGCAAGCTCCCGTCGGGTCGCTGGCAGGCCCGCTATCCCGCGCCAGATGGCGAGATGTACCCGGCGCGAACCGAGGACGACAAGGCGCTGACGTTCGTCACGAAGACCGATGCGCGAAAGTGGCTCGCGTCGATGCACTCGAAGATCTCTCTCGGCCTGTGGGAGCCGCCAGAAGTCATTGCGGAGCGACGCCGCGCCGAGACTGCCGCTGAGCAGTCGCGATCCATGGGTTTCGAGGAGTACTCGAAGCGCTGGTTGCAGATGATCAAGACCGAGCCGAACCGAAGCGGCAAGATACGTGCCGTCGGCACTGTCCGCTCCTATCAGGGCAAGGTCTCGGGCTATCTCGTTCCTGAGTTCGGAGACACTCCAATGCGGGACATCGACATCGACCGCATCCGCGTGATGACAGACCGACTCGACAGAATCCCGGCTCCGCTGAACCCGAGATCGAAATTCAATGGGATCACTCGGCCCGTGCTGATCGTGCTCATGATGATCCTGCGCCAAGCGGCCCGCGACGGCATCATTCCTTCGGCGCCAAGCGTCTCGATTCCCCGCCAGGAATCGGTTCGCCATGATGCCGACCATGATGAGAGCGAGGACATCATCACACCGAAACAGGTGGAGGCCCTGTATCAAGCGGTTCCGGATCAGTGGGCGATCATGGTGCAGCTCGCCGCCTGGTGTCAGTTGCGACGTGGGGAATGCCTGGGGTTGCAACGGCGTGATGCCGAATGGCACGACGACGGCAGTGCGACTCTGCACGTGCGACGTCAGCTGAACGCCAACACCGGCGACTACACCGACCTGAAGAGCGAAGCAGGCAAGCGGTCGCTGAGCATCCCGAAGCTCATGACCGATCGACTGAAGCAGCACCTCAAAGACCACGTCGCAACCGAAGACAAGGCTCCGCTTATCCCGGCAAGCATTCGCGGCAGCATGCCGCTCTCGAATACCCGCTGGGGCTACATCTGGGCCGACGTACGCGACAGCGTTGACGGGCTGCCGCACCGCTTCCGCTTCCATGACCTGCGTCACACGGGGCTGACGATCTTCGCTCAGGAAGGCGCGACGCTTGCCGAGCTGATGCGGCGCGGAGGGCATGCCGACATCCACATCGTGCTGCGATACCAGCACGCCACGATGAATCGCGATCGAGAGCTGGCGGATCGGATGAGCGCACGCGTCGCAGCGACCCTCGACCCGAGCCTCGCCCGGAAGAAGAACACAGGGGAGGAGTCGTAAGCGGACAGCCGCGGACACCTGTGAGGTAACACCAATCCATTCACAGGAAGGCACTGCCATGAACTCTCGAACTCGCAGCGAAGAGCACGAACCCGACTTGGTCTCACTGGCCGTCGCGGCCGAAAGCCTGGGCGTCTCAGTCAAGACGATCCGGCGTCGAATCTCCGACGGCACGGTTCGCGGATACCGAGTCGGGCGCCTCATTAGGGTTGACATGGAGGAACTGCGCAGGAGTCTCGTCGTGGAGATCCCAACGATGAGATAGCGGTTACAGCGCGCGGTTGGTCGGCAGGACGGTACGCGACGCCCCCAGGTGGATGACGCTCCTCTTGGGGGCGTTCGTGCTGTCAAGCATCCGCGTGACGTCCGATGCGTTGAGGACGACGCACGCGCTCCCGTCCTGAAGCAGGTGATTCGTACCGGCGCTGGCGGCGGAGGTAACGGGACCGGGGACAGCGCCAACGATGCGACCCAAGTGCTCAGCCTCCCGAGCTGTGTGCAATGTTCCAGACCGAAACCCTGCTTCAACGACGATGGTGGCGCCAGAGAGCGCTGCGAGGATACGCGACCGATCCAGAAAACGTTGGCGGGTCGGGCTAACACCGGGCGGTAGCTCGGAGAGCACCAGCCCTTGGCGTGACACGCTCCCAATGAGGTCTGCGTGACCTGCTGGATAGGGGCGGTCGACGCCTGAGGCAAGCACCGCGATCGTGTTGCCGCTCTCGATGAGCGCACACCTGTGCACGGAGCCTTCGATACCGTAGGCAGCACCGGCGACGAGGGTCTTGCCGTTCCGGGCCAGCTCGCTGGAGATGTCCTCGGCAACGTGCACGCCGTAGGCGGTCGCCGCCCGGGCGCCAGTGATCGTGATCAGCTGGGAGGGCTGCGCGACGAGAAGCTCTGCACGTCCCGCAGCCCAGAGCGCGTACGGGGCTCGCTCGCGGAGATCGTTGAGGGCGGCGGGCCACTCTGAGTCCTCGGGTACAAGCACCCGATAGTCGTTCTCAGTTAGCAACCGCGAGGCCACCTGATCGGGATTCGCGCGTGATTGCAATCGATCTCGCCAGATTGCCGCCTCGACTCGATCCATCCCGGGAATCGCGGTGGTGCGCTCGATCAGAGCGATCAGCTCCACCCCACCGACTCGCTCAAGGAGTGCGCCCGTTGTGGCGTCGTTCGGAGTGCCGATCAATGACAGCACTTGGCGGGCAGTTCGCTCATCTTTAGTGAGGTTTGAGAGTGTGGGCATGATGGCCTCCTTCGAGGTGAGATCTCACTCAGAAGGTGTGCGCATGCTGCCCCTTTCGACTCGTGCGGGGTAGGCGTACCCTGGGAGACGAAGCAGGTTCTCAACTCTGCGGGCCCTTCGGGGCGGCCCTCTCGGGCGCTCGATTCACATGCTGCTTCCTCGGCGGAGATCGACGTGTGACGAGAGGCCCCATCATGATCCGTTTGATATTGACGGTCAGCAGCTTCATCTATGCAGTCCTGCAGCGATACGCACCCACGAACATTGTGCTGGGCCGGATCCGGCGACGCCGTGGCCTGAAATGGGGCGTTCCCGCGATGCTCTTGGCTGCGCCGTACATCGTGCTCGCGTATTGGTGCTCATCTGCGATCGGCGATGGCGCCCCAGGTTGGCTCAACCTCGTCATCCTGTTGTGCCTATGGAACGCGTTGAGGTTCGTCGCGATCGGCCCGATCTCCGTGGCACTTCTGATTCGTGTGCGACACAACGAAGCGGTGGCCCTTCGCGAACAAGCGCGTCACGAACGTCACGAGGAACTCGTCAGCACGTGAAGGCTGAACTACTCCTGACCAGACACCTCCCCGGGCCGATCGTCGATGCTTGCGTAGAACGCATCCTCTGCGGCCCTGCGCGCCTCAACCTGTTCGAGCACGAACTGTACGAAATCAGCATCCCGATCCATGATGGCCTGCTCCACGATGTCGACGGTGCGTTCCTCGCCAGGCCAGACGGTTTGCCGCGTCGGGCGATCCCGGTCAAGTCGTGTGCCACTTGCCGTCACCCAGTCACGCAGACGCTGACGGGCCTCGGCGAAGTCGCGATGCCACCCGAACGGTGCTGAGCCGTCTTGGTTGGCGTCGTAGGCGCTCAACCAATGCAGGTGGAGTGCGGAAAGCTCCCAGAGCAACTCGGGGTGACGATGCCAGATCGGCGGAATCACCGCGGCGGGTAGGCCGTATTCCATGCGGAGCCAGTTCACCCAGCGATTGAGTTCGAGGAGTTCTTCTTCGAGATCTTGCGATGTGAGGAGATTCCAATTGATGGGATGCGGTGGCTCTGCGACGAGATCCGGCTCAAACTGCTCAGCCTGGATCTTCTCGTTGCCCTCGCCGGGGACGTTGTGCTCGTTCATGTGCTGCTCCGATCCGGCTCAGTACCCGAGAGACGGAGCACCGTTTACGGCCCCAGAGGCTCGGGGTGCGAATGCGCGGCGCTGCTCTTTGTCGGCGCTGCTCCGCGAGGCGGTCTTGCGGGGTGAGCGGTCGACTTCGTACCGGGTGCGGGCCGCGTCGTGGCCGATGCGCTTTGCGACGAACTCCTCGCTCTCGACGCTTTGACCCTCACGCTCGTAGCTCACGGGTCGCTGGTATCCCTCGGCAATGAAGTTGTCGCCTTTGGCGAATCGTTCTGAAGCGCGTTCGGCGGAACGCCCGAACATGACGAGGTGGTGGAAGCTCGACTCCAGTTGCGTGAAGCTGCCGTCTTCCTCGCGGCGGAAGTGCTCCTGCCCGAATCGGAAGTAGAGGCGCGGGTTTCCGTTAGCCGAGACGGTCAGCTGCGGTTCTGAGGTGACGAACCCCGAGACGGATTCCTGTGTGTGGATCGACATGATGTTCTTCCTGTCTGGTCAGGCGGCCGCCTTTGTTCAGCAGCTGCGACAGGTAGGTGCGCGACCGTCACCTGTGCTTGCTAATACTTGGGGTGCCGCAGCAGAGCCTCCGTCGCCGAACGATCGAGGCGGAGCTTCTCTCCGTCAGCACGTTTCGGCCACGGATGTAGATCGGTGATGATCGGTGGCGTCGATCGGAGCAGGATCACTCCGGTCCCGAACGGGAGAGTTCGGATCCGATCCGGGGGCATGATGGGGACTCTGCGGACGGAGCGCTGATTGGAGCGCGAGCCGTAGTCGCCGAACGTGACTGAGTCAGTGAACTCGTCTCGCTCACCGATGAGGGTAGACAAATCTTGGAGGTCGCGAGAGTTCGATGCACCGCCGAGGATGATCTTCGCGATGCTTGCGTCCCAGATCGCAGCGGCCTGGTTCTCTGACCACTTGTCGCGTGCTTGAGCGAGCGATTGGAGCACCGGCATCGTCGTGATGCCCGTGCCGCCACCCTCGGCCATGAGGGTTGGCAGTGAAGGGAGCGGGGCGAGGTTCCCGATCTCATCGAGCGCGAGCAGTAGCGGTGGATCCAGCCTCGCGCCGGGTGATCGTGCGGCCATGCGGCGCGCGGTTTCGACGAGATCTTCGACGAAGGCAGCGACCAGTGCGGCGCTGTTTCCGGCACCAGCCCCAGTCGCGAGCAGGTACAACGTGCCCCGGCTGCGAATGAACTGCTCCGGGTCGAAGTGCTCGCCCTCAGTGGGGCTTACCGCGTCCAACACCCTGGGGTCGGCGAGTGACGCCAGTGCGAGCGACACTCCCTGCCAGATACTGTCGCGAGTGCGCGGGTCAGCGTCGAGCATTGCTTCCAATGATTCGGCCCATCCCGTTGCAGCGAGGGGCGAGCCGGTGAGGATCGCAACAGCCTCGGCAGCGGCCGCAGGGTCGAGCGTCCACCGGAAGAGTTCCGCCGGGGTCCTGTGATCAAGAGCGGCAGCGTGGAGGAGCGCTTGCAGCGCGACCCGAGTCTTGCCCTCCCAGAAGCCGCCGCCTTCGACGCCACCAGAGGATAGCTCGGTGGCCGCTGCGAGACCGGTCGCCCGGATCATCGCGGTGAGCGGATCTTCGCAGCCTCGGATCGGCGACCATCGCAACCCGGCGGGAATGCCTTCGGCCAGGTGTTGCGGATCGAAGACCGCGACAGGGCCAAGTCGCTCTCGCGCCTTGAGCGTCACCGTAAGGTTGTCGGGCCGAGTGGACGTTGTGACGACTGCGCCTGGCGCGTCAAGGATCGCCGGGATCACGATATGCAGCCCCTTACCTGAGCGCGGCGGACCGATCAACAGGATCGAATCTTCGACGCTCGCCCAGATCTGCTTGCCGTGCGAGCGGCCAAGCAAGAAGCCCACATCTTCCGGCTTCGGGTGCTCAAGCGAAGGACGCAGCGTCGCAGCACGACGAAGGAGCGCCTTCGAGGAGGCGCTGGATGCGACGTCGTGCCTGCTCGCGGTCCCTTGAAGCTTGCGGGGGTCGGAAGTGACGGCCCGAGTATGGCGTCGTATCCGAGCCCAGACCCACACAATCGCGGTGGTGAGCAAACCGAGAAGAAGGGACGCTACGACCCAGTAGACAGCTGAATTGAGGCCGGGTGCCCCGAGAACAGCGGCGGGATCAGCAGGGGCAAAGATCACGTTGACGCCACCGGCGAAACCGACCGCCGGTTGTTCAGCACCAGTCAGAAAGGCTGCGATCGAACCGGCCCCGCGGAGCACGGCAGCGATACCGAAAAGTGCGAAGAGGCCAATCATGAGGGCGTTGGTCAGCTCATCCCCAAGACCGCGGCTATAAGACTGGGCGCTGGTCATGCTGGCAACCGCTCAGTGACGATGACGCCAGACACGCGCCCGATCAGCAGGAACTCTGCGTTCCCATCCGCAACCTGACTGAGATCGATAACTGCACGAGCTGTGCCGTCAGCGGCACCTTCCGCGCTGGAGACCGAGAGCGCGACCGTCACGTCTTCGCCGGGAATGAAACAGGAACCACGGACCTCGATCAGCTGATGCGTTGGTCGATGACGCGCTCGCCGCGTGGCATCGGGTACCGGAGGCTCTGCTGCCATGCGCTCGCGCCGCGTGGCGTGGACAATGTCGGTGAACACGGAGCCGTCGTACTCCCGCACCTCGACACGAACGGTTCGCTTGCGGTGCGCGGAGAGCGCATCGAGCAGCTCGCCAAACCGAGCCCTGCTCCATTCAATGTCCGGCGTCGGCGGCAAGAATTCGTGCCCGTCGTAGGTGACATGCATCGCACCCCGCTCATCGACGAGGATGCTGGCGATCGGAAGGTTGACAGGCGTCTCGAACTGGACTTCACCTGGGCTGCGACTATTCATGTTGCACAGGTGCGCGAGCCCCTGCGACACCCGTCGCGCCCCAGGCGTCAGCGTTTACGTAAACAATCTCGCTTTCCGCAGGAGCGCTGCACCCGGCAGGACTTTCGGCCAGCTACCCGTAAATTCGTGTGGTGAAACACAGTCGACGCGGCTATGCCATCGCAGGCTTCGTTCGTGCTGCGCGGAGTCCATTGAGGATGACGATGACCTCGGCGATCTCGTGTACGAGAACCACGGCGGCAAGCCCAAGTACGCCGAACATGGCAAGGGGTAGGAGCACGACGATAATCAGGAGCGACAGGATGATGTTCTGGTTGATGATGCGCCGCCCGCGGCGGGCGTGTTCGATTGCGCGGGGGATGAGGCGGAGGTCATGGCCGGTGAACGCGATGTCGGCGGATTCGATCGCGGCATCCGAGCCGGTCGCACCCATCGCGATGCCGATGTCGGCAGCGGCTAGGGCGGGGGCATCGTTGATGCCGTCGCCGATCATCGCGACCGGCCCCGCCTGGGAGAGTTCGCTGATCGCTGTCGCCTTGTCTTCGGGGCGGAGTTCGGCGCGCACGTCGTCGATCCCTGCCTGCGCGGCGAGAGCCCTCGCGGTGCGGGCGTTGTCGCCGGTCAGCATGGTGACACCGATGCCCTGACGAGTGAGCGTGCGGATGACCTCGGGAACTTCTGGGCGCAGCTCGTCACGGACACCGATCGCGGCGACCGGCGTGCCGTCACGATGCAAGATCACGACCGTCATGCCCTGCTCCTCCAAACCCGCGACCTGGCCCCCGAGGGTGCCCGGGTCGAGCCAGCGCGGACTGCCCACGGTGATTCTCGATCCGTCGACGTTTCCCTCGATGCCATGCCCCGCCTGCTCGTTCACATCGACGGCGGCGCTGGCTTCGGGCGCTGCCGCGGTGATCGCCGCGGCCAGGGGGTGGGTGCTGTGGTGCTCTAGAGCAGCCGCCCACTCCAGAGCCTGAGTTTCGGTGACGCCGTCTGCGGTAAGCACCGCGGTCACGGCGGGTTCGTTTCGGGTAAGTGTGCCGGTCTTGTCGACAGCGATGTGGCGGATCGTGCCGAACCGTTCGAATGCGGCGCCGGATTTGATGATCACACCGAACTTGCTCGCCGAACCGATCGCAGCAACCACCGTCAGTGGCACAGAGATCGCCAGCGCGCACGGTGACGCTGCCACGAGCACGACGAGGGCACGGGTGATCCAGAGTTCCGGGTCGCCGAACAGTGAACCGATAAGCGCAACCAACGCGGCGAGAACTAACACCCCTGGCACGAGTGGGCGGGCGATCCGGTCCGCGAGGCGGGCACGGTCACCCTTCTCGGCCTGCGCCTGCTCGACCAGCTCCACGATCGTGGTCAACGAGTTATCGGTCCCCGCGGCGGTCGTCTCAATTTCCAGCGCGCCTGAGGCGTTGATTGCACCCGCGGACACGATGTCGCCCGGTTCGACTTCGACGGGGATCGACTCGCCCGTGATCGCCGAGGTGTCCAGGCTGGAGCGACCGGACCGAACGACCCCATCGGTCGCGACGCGCTCCCCAGGGCGCACGAGCAGGAGCTGCCCGACGGCGAGATCTTTTGCCGGAACCTCGACCGAGGTGCCGTCCCTGCGGATTGTTGCAGTCTCAGGGACAAGTTTCAACAGGGCCCGCAGTCCGCCGCGGGCTCGGTCCATCGCCTTGTCCTCCAGGGCTTCGGCGATCGAGTAGAGGAATGCAAGCGCGGCAGCTTCCTCGACATAGCCGAGGATCACAGCGCCGACCGCGCTGATCGTCATCAGAAGGCTGATGCTCAACTTGCCCTTGAACAGTTTGCGAATCGCCCCTGGTGTGAACGTCGAGGCGCCCAGCAGCAGGCCGATCCAGAACAGCACCTGCGCCGCGACCTCGGCCCCAGACCACTCGCAGATCAGACCCGCGAAGAACGCGACGCCAGAGAAGACCGGAACCATGATCCCGCGGTCTTTCCACCACGGCGAATCGTGGTGGACGTCTTCGTCGACCGCTGGCCCGCCGACCGCGGTGTTGATGGGTGCGCTCATGCGCTTGCCCCCGCCCCGCAGCAGCCCGGCACGGTGCACGACGTGTCCACGCACGGAGCATTATCGTCCACGGCGAGCGTCACGTCCACGAGCGAATTGAGCGCAGCAGCTAGGTGCGGGTCTGCGATCTCATACCGGGTCTGCCTTCCCTCGGGCTCGGCCACCACGATGCCACAGTCACGCAGGCACGTCAGATGGTTCGAGACATTCGACCGGGTCAGCTCCAGCTCGCGTGACAGCACGGCAGGATAGCTGGGGCCGCCGAGCAGTGTCATGAGGATGCGGGAGCGCGTCGGGTCGGCCATGGCTCGACCGAGCCGGTTCATGACGTCGAGACGGGAAGCAATGGTCAGCATGTACTGATCATACAGGGGCAGCTGTATAAGAGAAATTGGTGACTCTTGCTTCAATACAATGACTGGATTTGTTCCTCGCTTAGCCAACCATGCGACCCGTGGTGTCGAAGAGTGCCAGCTCGTCGGGGTGCAATTGATGCTGGCAGACGAACGAGCGATCCTTGATGCGCCAGAGCCCCTGTCCCACGCCGAGCCCGGGCAGTAACTTCTGCTCGGTTCCGGTGAGCCCGAGTGTTCCGGCTGTGACGCCGAGCTGGTCGGATTCCTGTCGATAGATGATTCTCGTCTCGGCGTTGGCCAGCAGACTGTTAGCAAGGGCGCGCATCGCGGAGCCTTGGTCGCCGACGTTCTCCAGGTCGGTCAGCTTGTGGAAGATCAGCATATTCGCGATCCCATAGTGACGAGCGAGCCTCCAGTGGGCATCCATCCTTCGCAGCAGTGCTGGGTGAGACATGAGCCGCCACGCTTCGTCGTAGATGCACCAGCGTTGCCCGCCATTGGGATCGAGCAGGGCAGACTCCATCCACGCAGAGGAGCAGGTCATGAGCACCGAGATCAGCGTGGAGTTCTCGGTCACCCGTGAAAGGTCGAGTGAGATCATCGGCAACGTCGGATCGAACGTCACAGTCGACGGGCCGTCGAAGAGCCCGGCGAGATCTCCCGCAACAAGCCTTCGGAGTGCGTGCCCGACGAGCCGCCCGTCCTCCGCGAGCCTGCCGTCAGGGTCTGCGTGCGGGGTGGGGGCGAGGATGTGCTCGACAACCATTGGAAGGATCGGTACATCGTTACTGCGCACGACCTCGGTCAGCGCGGTATCGATCGCCGTGTGCTCCAGCGGGGTGAGGGGTCGAGTAAGAACCGTTTCAGCGAGTGCACCGATCAGGTCGCGGCGCCGAGACGCGACGGTGGACGCCCAGCTCTCGTCGCTCATGCCAGAGGGGCGGTAGCCCTCGTCGAGAGGGTTGAGCCGTGTGGCAAGCCCGTGCCCGAGCACGATTGCACGCCCGCCGACGGCCTCGGCGACGGCCGTGTGTTCGCCCTTCGGGTCACCTGGCACGTAGACGCGGCGCCCGAATGGGAGGGACCGTGTGTAGAGGCTCTTTGCCAAGCTGGACTTCCCGGAGCCTACGATGCCCGCGAGCACGAGATTCGGGGCGGTGATGATGCCGCGGGCGTACAGCACCCACGGGTCGTAAACGAACGAGCCGCCCGAATACAGGTCCTGACCGACGAAGACGCCATCGGAACCGAGCCCGCCCTCGGCGAGGAATGGGTACGCCCCTGCGAGAGTGGCAGAGGTGTCCTGATGTCGGGGGAGACGGAACCTGCCTGGTGAACGTAGCTGAGCCGGGCCAGGTTCCCCAGCGGCGGGAAGATACGACGTGCCCCGACGCTCAGCCAGCTCGGCGAGATACTTGGCGCGCGTTTCTTCGCGTTCAGAGTGCTGCTGCTCGGTCTGTAGCTTTGCGGCCGCATTTTGACGCTGCTTACGCACTCGACGCTTCTCGGAGGCTGGAGCAACGAGGACCGCCGTATGGAGCCGCTCGGTGTCATCCCGGTTCATAGCCCCAGCCCTCGCTGTTGCTTGAGTGCAGTGATGTTCGCAGGCTCGAACCAGGATGCTCGCTGTTGGCGCCGCGCCGCTGGGCGCGCATCGAGGCCGCGCGACTCGTTCGGAAGTCCGTCTTCGGCGTCGATGGTGTGGAGTCGATAGAGGGCGACGTGGTTGAAGCTGTGACTGTAGGCGAGGTGGTAGTCCCCCTCGCGCAGCTCGTGCTCCAACGGCCCGCTGGGCGGCTCATCGTAGACGTACCCGTTCTCCATCGCCGCGCTCGTCGTCTCGTCCCCGAAATCCCAGTTCTTGAGGTGGTCGAGCCCGGCGGTAGCACCGTCAGTGTCGATCATGTCGAGCACTTCATCGGCATCTTCGCCTTGCATGAAGATGAGGTTGACCCACCGAGTTGTCGGGGTGAGGTCTGCCGCGGGCGCCTCGTGCCAGGCGACACGACTCGCCGCGGATGCTGCGGCGTTCAGACGCTCCTCGGCTTGGTCGATGAATGTTGCCGCCTGGTGCAGCGCATCGGCGGCAGCGCGCGCGTCCGTTGATCCAACTGCATGGTCGCCGTGGTCGTCGAACGCGCGGGCGCGATTGTTGATGTGGGCAGTAGCGAGCTGATCGAGGACCTGCCTCAGTGAACGGACTCCCGACAGCAGGTCGCCGAGCACGCCGTAGAGATCCTGGGGGTTCTCGAAGTTGCGCGACGCATGCGCGAGCCCCCGCAGCGCCTCGGATGCTTCACCGGCATCGGCGCCGGGATCGTAGAACGTGGGCATCTTGACCTCCTCGACTGTGTCAACGCTTGACAGGTGCGCGAACCTGTCCCTCCGAGAGAGGCTGAGTAAACTGAAGTGGGTTGACTTTGGCAACGAAATGGTGAGGGGTGGCAGTGTCCGGCAAGGGCTACACAGATTACGACGCGATCATCCGAGTCTTTGATGGGACGAAACTCTCGAATTCCAGCTACGCCGAGGATGCAGTGAGTTCGCTCCTGCGAGACCCGCTCTCCAACTCGCTCGAAACGCACGCTCCAATCTTCTTGAAGGACCCCGCCGAGGAGGGGATAAAGAAGGTCATGGAAGCCATCAAAGATCTATCGCCGGGAACGAAGGTAATTCTCATGGCAGGTGCGGTCGTAGTAGTAGGGGGCGCTGTTGCCGTTGGAAAGAACTGGGATTCGATAAAAAGCTGGAGAACCGGTGCTCTAGACAAGTTGCGTTCCAAGAAAGCCGTTGTTTCCAGGACTTCAGACCTTGACGCAGTTGAGATCGACATTGAGGAGCTTGTGACCGACCTTGAAACTGTCGAGATCTCGACGGAGGTCGAGATTGCGGAGCGTAGTACCACAATCAGTCTGACGCCCGAACAGTGGAGACAGCTCTTCCATAGCGCAGTGACGTTCAACTCTTGGGAAGAGCAGATTTGGTTGTTGCTTTCTCATGCAGCTATCGAAGGCAGTGATGACAGGGTGCTCGATTGGCAGCGTCAGATGCGCGAGCTGCAGCCTGACGCGGTCGCAAGTATTGTGCAGGAAGTCCTTGGGGATGTCGATGACCTCTCGGGCGAGCAGGCAATTGCGGAACTCATGCGGGTTGTGGTCCGAAGATTGAATGAAACGGATGAAGGGTCGAAGCCTCTCGAAGGGTAACTTTCAGAGCCGGCTCAGACTTGGCGGCAGAGAGGCAGTGCCGCGGCGGTGAACGCCTGGGCCTGCTGACCGACGAGAAGACGTGTCTCACAAGATGCTTGGATCGCTGCCTGCTCGACCGCAGCGACCGCTGCGTCGAGGTCGTCGGCGGTGCGTGCGGAGACCGAGATGAGCCCCGTGTAGCGGAGCACACCGTGCCCGGCAGTGAGGTCAGCTTCTTGCTGAAGCACATCGTGAAATTCCGCCGTCTGCGATGCATCCTCGATCTGACCGATCCGCTGACGCTGGGCGGCATCCGAGATGTACTCCGTCTTCTTCTTTCGGATGTCGCGCGCCGCCTGGTCAGAGCGCATCGGGGTGCACAGCAACGAGAATGAGCGCTGTATGCCAGTCGAGAGGAGCAGCGGCGCGAGGAACCCGGGGTAGACCATCGACCGCGGCCATTCTGAGATCCACAGCACTGCGTGGAATGCCGAGTCGGTGCGTAGCCTCGACCAAGACTCATTGACAGCCACCGGCCCGGCCGTCGCGAGCGACTGTCCAAGTTCACCGTGGCGTTCGAGCGTCGCCGCGACCGCAGGGTCGTACGCCGATCGGAGAATCACCGCGATCTCGCCGCACGTGAGCCAGGACGACGGCGAGAGATCGGCTGACCGCAACGCGGCAATCAGAGTGGACATCTCCTGACGCAGCACAGCCGCCGCGCCGCGGATACCGCCACCAGCAGTGCGGATCTGGCGTGACGCCGCTCGCATATCGAGGGAGAGAGACAGCGTGGTCGCATGACGTTCCCCGGCGGGCCCGGCGCGGTCGATCAGCTCGGCGTACGTGGTCGAGGCCCAGGAGGCGTCGGCGTTGCCGTGTGACGCCCACCATTCAGCAAGCCCTGTTCCGGAATCGGGGAGCGTTCGTTCTAGCACCTGGAGCATCGAGATGCGTCCTGATCGGCAGACGGTTGCGAGCACGCGGCCCCACGAGCTGACTCGGCGTTCCTGTTCGCCGGGGTCGAGGAGCACGAATGCGGGATGCGAGACGGTAACGATTGCCGTGAGCGTTTCAGCGGTCGGATCATGCACCATCCCTGCGCCTGTGGTGGGGTCGTCGTACTCGCGGAGCCGCGCCGTGTCGCCGGGCAGTGCGAGAGTACCCGCTGGCCGAGGTTTCACAACTCGACGACGGTAGAGAAGCTGCCCGCCGGTGGTCTTCCACATCCACCAGATGACCACGGGGATCCACTCGACGACCGCGCGCCCCGCGATCCGGATCCACACCACGGCCGCAGCGGCAAGCCACACGGGTGCGGAGAACGCGATGAGAATGCCGCCGCCAGCGTAGAAAGCCCACACGAGCGTGCCGACCCCGAGGCCGAGAGCGACAAGTTGCGACAGCGACAGCCCGAGCAGAACACCTCGGCGGGTAAGCCGGGAGAACTTCACCGGGACGAGGTCACCGGCGCGTTGCACGTCGTGATTCTTCGGCATGATCGGTCACTCCTTGCCGTTTGGTCGGGGCCGTGGGGTGCTGGGCGGTGCGGGATCTGATCGTGGTGCTGGCGGCTGAGGCACAGAGGGAGCCGCCGATGCCGTTGGTGCCGCAGACGGGGCAGCCCCGATTTCACCTGCGCCAGTCATCGCTGTTTCGGCGGTGCCACCGATCGCCTGCCCGAGCTTCGGCCCGGCGGTCGCTGCGCCCTTGACGACTTCGGCTCCGATGATCACGGCCGCTGCAGGCCCGGCCGCCGCGGCAGCCCCAGCACCAGCGCCCGCTCCGGCACCGGCACCAGCACTGGCTCCAGCGCCTCCGCTCGCGCCGGTTCCCGCCTTAGCTCCGGCTACTGCTCCGCTGGTACTCGCTCCCGCTGGGGTCGTTGTGCCTCGCGCACTGCTCGACACGGGAGTCACACTGGAACCACCCCCGGAACCGCCATCAAGGACCTTCTTCACCCCGTCACCTTGTGGCTTCGACGGAACAGGGACGGGGCGGTTGAAGGCGTTCTTCGCTTCCTGCTCGCTTCCCATCGCTTGGTAGAGATCGAACCCCAGGAACGAAATGAATCGGTAGACCATGTAGGGCGCGAACGCGGCGATGAATAGCAGCACTATGCCTGAGATCGGTTCGGTCACGGAGGCGAGGTCAGCTTCGATCGGCGTCGAGACCTGGGTGATGGCAATGAGGAACACGACGACGAGCACGAGCTTGGACACGATCAGTGCGACCACAAACGCCACCCATTTGCCGATCCATCCACGGGTCACGTCCCACGCAGCCCCTGCAAAGGCGATCGGCGCAAGCACAATTGCCACGAGCAGCAGAGCTTTGCGAATGAGGAGTGAGAACCAGACGATCGCGACCGCGCAGATCATGAGCCCGGCGAGGAATATCGTGATGATCGCTCCGACGCCGGGCGCGGCAATGTTGATTATGGTGAGGCCTGCGGTGAGCAGCGCGATCTTGTCGCCCATCGTCTCGGTGGTCTCTCCCGCGGCTTGGACGATGCCGATGGACAGTTGGTCGACGATCTCCAACGCCGTTGCCGTCAGCGTGATGACGACAAACGAACCGAGCACGGCTTTGGCCGCCCCGAGCGCTGCGTGTGAGAGCGCAGCAGGTTCGCGCCGGATCAGGCCCAGGATGAGTTGGAAGCAGAAGAAGAGCAGCACGATGAAGACGCCGATACCGAACAGCAGGTTGTAGACGTCGAGGTAGCCCTGTGACTGGACGTCTACCAGTGTGGTGCTGTCGAAGACGGTCCACATGGCTTCGATGAGCCATCCGGCGGCTTGCCCCATCGTCGCGGCCAGCCAGTCGAATGGGGCAGACACCAACGTTGCGGCGCCTTCACCGACGGCATCGCACACACTGGAGATGACGGGGATATCGCAGACACTCATTGGATTGCTCTCGAAGTTGATGGCTTCGTGAAGCTCACACCTGCTGCCCGACGTTCCAGAAGAAATTGATCAGCGTCACGGAAGCACCGCAGATGATCGCGGCGCCACAGGAGACGAGTACGCCGAGCTTGCCGCGAGAGGCGAGGTGTGGGTTGGATGAGTTCGCCCCGAATCCCCACACGATCGCCGACACGATCAGTGCGAGCACGGACAGGATCAGCCCGATCGTCATGACGGCGCCGACGATCACGCGCAACTGACCGATCCCGGGCAACCCGGAATCGTTCGGAGTTACGTCGATATTCATCGGCAGAACTGCGGTGAGGGTCGTGATGAGTTCGAACACGGTGGCTCCTTGGCGTGAGCACCGCCCGCGGCGGTGACGGAACAGGGTCGAGAGCCAGGTGCGCAGGTCATCTCCTGCGGGGCATAGCACGATCCGCCAAGTCCACTCGCCGAGCCACGAACTCGGGCACTCGGTCGTACAACCTCAACCGCATGCTGTCAGCGACGATGTTTCGAACGTCCTTCAGAGGTAGCGGCAAATGGACTCTGGCGTGCAGGGTTCGGATGCGGTTGCCGTGGCGTGTGCGCGAAGCTCGACGATGTTGGAGCGCAAGGCCTGCAACTTTTCGATCTGCGCGTCGATGTCTACGAGCTGACGGTCAAGGAGGCCTTGCACGTGATCGCAGGGTGACTGGCCCGAGTCGCGAACATTCAGAATCTCGGCGGTTTGTGCCAGGGTGAGCCCTGCCGCACGTGCCCGGTCAATGAATTCAAGCCTCTGAACTGACTCGTCCCCATAGCTGCGGTACCCGGTAGTGGTGCGCTCTGGCTGCGGGAGTAGCCCGCGCTCTTCGTAGTACCGGAGGGTCGACGTCGTAGTCCTTGCCTTTTCGGCGAGTTCTCCGATTCGCATGATGACCCCTCCCGTAGACAGCTTGACCTTCAACCATACTTGAAGGTGCATTCTTTCAGGAGTGGTCGAACGTACGGCCCGGTTCGATAGGGGGAAGCGCCATGACGCAACACACAGAGTTCGACCTTGCGGTGATCGGGACTGGCGGCGCAGCAATGTCCGCAGCGATCCACGCTCGATTGGAGGGTGCGAGCGTCGTCGCTATCGAGTCCGGCACGCTTGGCGGTACCTGCGTGAACGTGGGCTGTGTGCCTTCGAAAACACTCCTCGCGGCCGCCCACACACGCCACGCCGCGATCACCAATCCGTTTCCCAGCGTCTCCACGTCCGCTGGCGATGTTGACCTTGCTGCGCTGATGCAACAAAAAGACGAGCTGGTCGGCATGCTCCGCCAAACCAAGTACGCAGATATCGCCTCTGCGTACGGGTTCGAGATCCTTCCCGGCAGCGCCGCGTTCGCCAGTCCATCCGCACTGCTCGTAGATGACCGACCGGTGCGTGCCAAGTCGTATCTCATAGCTACCGGTGCAGAACCACTCATCCCGGCTATCCCCGGTATCGAACAGATCGAATACCTTACGTCAACTACAGCGATGGAATTGACCGAGCTACCCGATTCGCTTGTCGTGATCGGCGGAGGTTTCGTCGGTCTGGAACAAGCCCAGCTCTTCGCCCGGCTCGGGGTGGACGTCACCGTCATCGGACGGCTCGCCCCACACGCCGAACCGGAACTCTCCTCAGAACTCCGCAAGGCCTTCCTGGCTGACGGAATTACCGTCATTGGCGACCGAGCCGCCAGCATCGCACGTATCGACGGCTTGGTGCACGTGACGACGGGCCGGGGGACAGTGGCTGTGGGTGAACGGGTACTCGTAGCCACCGGCCGCACACCGCGCACCGAAAAACTCGACCTTGCCGCAGCGGGCATTGCTACCGACGAGCGCGGCTTCGTCGTCGTTGACGAACTTCAGCGGACAACCAACCCGGCCGTGTTCGCCGCCGGTGATGTCACCGATGCACCCCAGTACGTGTACGTCGCCGCGATGGCCGGAAAGATCGCTGCGCGGAACGCCCTCGGTAGCTCTGAGCAGGTTGACTACACCGGGATCCCCTCCGTCCTGTTCACCTCGCCTCAGCTCGCTTCCGCCGGGATCACCGAAGCAGACGCCATCGCCGCCGGATACCGGTGCGCTTGCCGCTACTTGCGACTGTCCGATGTGCCCCGAGCGATCGCCAATCATGACACCCGCGGCGGCATCAAGATTGTCGCCGATTCTGACTCCGGCAAAGTTCTCGGCGTCCACGCACTCGCCGACGCTGCTGGCGAGATGATGCTCGCCGCGACCTACGCGATCAAGGCGGGATTCACCGTCACGCAACTCGCCGACACCTGGGCGCCTTATCTGACCATGGCGGAAGGCATCCGCCTCACGGCGAACCTCTTCCGGAACGAACTCCCCACCTCATGCTGCGCCTGATCTCACGGCCAGGCGACTTGGGGCGAACCGAATGGCGGAGAGTCACTTCAGCCTGATCCTGGCTCGGCTCAGGTGCGCAAAGCCATGATTGGCTACAGCTGCCCGCCCACGTTGATGAGCCAGTTGACCCACGTGACGCCGCCTCCGGCGAGGATCGCGGCGCCGAGTGCGACGAAGACCCCGGCGCGCGCCTTCGCGGCGACTCCAGGGTTGCCCGTCGACGTGGCGATGGCCCAGGTGATCGCGCTGATGATGATCATGAGCACCGCGACGATCAGGATGATGGTGAGCATCGCGCCGATCACAACTCTGAGATCACCGATGCCGCTGAGGCTGCCGAAGTCAGGAAACACGTTCATCAGAGACCAACTCCGAGAGCGGAACATCCGGCTCCTGCCGTAGCTTCGGGGAGATCTGCAGCGTCGTGATCATTGAGCCACTTCGCGGCATCCACTGCTTCGCCGTTCGTTCCACCTGGTCGAACCTCGAAGTGCAGATGTGGGCCCGTGGAACGCCCGGATGACCCCACATCGCCGATGTGTTGCCCCGCGATAACGCGCTCGCCGACGGTGACGTGGATCCCGTGCTGCCACATGTGCGCATAGGCGGTCGCGACCGTCACACCGCCGAGGCGGTGCTCGATCACGATGAGGCCGCCGTAGCCTCCGGAGAACTCGGCGACCGTCACGACGCCGTCAGTCGCGGCGAGGATCGGCGTCCCATCCGGCGCTGCGAAGTCTGTGCCGCTGTGGACGGCACTCTCGCCTGTGAGGGGATCGGTTCGTGGACCGAAATCACTGGTGTGCACCCAGGTTCGTTCAGGTAACGGGAACACGACGCGCGAGGCCTCCACCACGTCGACGACAGGCGACGCAGGGGCCGATGGTGTCGTCGTGGCTGCCGGTGTGCCACGCGTGAGCGTCGTGAGGATCGTCTCGGCGACGGGCTCGTAGTTGTTGTACCGGTCGGGGTACGCCGACACTTCGACGGCTTGCGCGACTTCCCCCTTACCCTTGCTCTACCAGCCGGGGATGTCGAGGAGACCACGGGGCGAGGGATAGTTGGGGCCGGTCGGGCCGCCGAAGAATGCTTTGGCTTGGTACTCGGGATCCATCAGCTCTGCGACCGAGCCCCAGCCCGATTGCGATCGCATCTGGAACAGGCCGAGTGAGTCGTGATCGGAGCCGTTCCCATCGTTCGGATAGCTGCCGGACTCGGGGTACGCTCCGGTGTTCGCGAGCTGTCGAAGCGTTGACTCGGTCAGCGCTGCCATCAGT
>RRZT010661393.1_pt1 | contig 65800 bp, 67 predicted proteins | sample 2165551 | NCBI WGS metagenome assembly RRZT01 (sample SAMN10456910, study PRJNA506462) | wastewater metagenome | biome: wastewater; feature: sludge; material: wastewater sludge; isolation source: wastewater sludge with Escherichia coli K12::gfp cells carrying plasmid... | place: USA: Moscow, Idaho... | reverse complement strand
CTCATGTCAACTACCGGAATTATCTTGCCACGCAAATTAATAATTCCTCTTACATAAGGTGGCATTTGTGGCATTTCCGTAATGGGGTGTAAGCCGATTATCTCTATAACAATCGCTATTTCTATGCCATAAACTTCATCCCCTAGCAAAAACGTTAAAAATTTTCCTTTTTGTGTATCTTCAGCGATATCAAGTACTTCCGCTAGGTTATTCATATTGCTACCTCCTTAATTAGTTTCTATAAATTTACTTTTATTATAACTCAATATCAATTTTTATACATTGTAGCAATAAACAAAAAAAATCCGCTATTATTGTGTAATAATACAATTCAACTTGTAAAAACAGGAAATTAGTCTTACAATAGTAATATAATATTATATAAAGGTTGCGAGGTAGATATTATGAGTGGTAAAAATACTATCCTCATAGTTGACGATAACAATATTGATCGTGAGTTAGTAATTGGTCTCTTAGATGACAACAATATTAATATTATTAATGCTTGCGATGGATTAGAAGCTTTAACATATTTAAGAAATAATAATCCTGATTTAATTTTATTGGATATTGTTATGCCTAATTTAGGAGGCTTTGAGGTACTAGAAAAAATCCAAGCCTCACCCCTAACAGCTAGAATACCGGTCATATTGTTAACAAGTGTTGACGATAAGGACTATATCAACAAGGGCTTAGAATTAGGGGCAGTTGACTATGTAATAAAACCCTTTAATGCAAAAGACATCAAGGCTAAAATTAAAAATCATTTTAATATGAAAAATAGCTATGATACCAGTTTTGAGTTATTAAGATCCTTTGCTCAAGCCATTTCCGGAGCCTCTGCAATAATTAATGAAGAAGGAATTATTTTAGAAAAATTCGGTTCTTTTGAAACACAATATCCTAATTTACCCCATAATATAAAGTTACCTACCGACACCAGTAACAGTAAATTTCTTAATCAAATTATTCTAGGGATTAAAAAAGCATTAAAATCAAATGCCACCTTTTCTTTTGAAAGTGAACTTACACAAAACGGCGTACGAAAAGTATTGCAAATTTCTATTTCAGACATGAAGTATAGCTTTAATAATAAAAAGATCTTATCGCTACATATCTTGGATATCACAAACAAAGTCCTTGAAAATAGGCAAATTGATTTATTATATGAGTTTCAAAATCGCAATCGTTTATTTAACAACTTATTGTCAGAACAATATAGTGTTAAACAAAAAAATCAAATCCTCGAAACTTATGGTTTGGATTTAAACGCTCCGGTAGCTTGTTATATAATATCAGTGTTAGATGATAAGCATCATCTAACTGACATTATTAATAATGCCTTAGGAGAATGGTTATTTATTAATGGCTATGCTTGGACTTGGCTTACAACCTGGGGTATCTCTACTTTAGTCCAACCGGTTAATCCGGCAAGTATAAATAAAAATGCCAAACTTCTAGCGGAAAAACTCTTGTTGAGGTTTCCTGAATATAAATTTAAAATATCCATATCGTTAGAAGAAGATAATTTTAATTTTAACCAAATTTATGCTGACGCTTTATCTAGCTTACTATTTGCCCTTGATAATAATGATAATTATGTATTATTTAATTTTGAATTACATGCAATTTACCAAATAGTTTTAAATGCTTTTAATAATACTGATGTAGATCGATTTATTGATAAAATGCTCGGAAAAATAATTTTATCCGACAAACAGAATGATGGGCAATTATTAAAAACCCTATTTTATATTTTAAATAATGCCAGTACAAAAATCATTTCACAAAAGTTATTTATTCATCAAAACACCGTTTTATGGCGTAAACAAAAAATAGAGGAAATTTTAGGTTACAACTTAGATGATATTCATATTAAAAATCAATTATTACTAGCTTATAAGTTCTATCGCTTAAAAAACTTATTGTCCAAAAATGTTCCTGCTGATTATGTAAATATGTGAAAACAAAAAAGTCGCAATTAACAAAATGTTAATTGCGACTTTTTCTTTAATTGTAAAATTATTTATTGGACTCTTCGATAGCAACTGCCACGGCAACGCTAGCGCCAACCATTGGGTTATTACCCATACCGATTAGCCCCATCATTTCAACGTGTGCAGGAACTGAAGAAGAACCAGCAAATTGAGCATCAGAATGCATGCGACCCATAGTATCAGTCATACCATATGAAGCAGGACCGGCACCCATGTTATCAGGATGTAATGTTCTACCAGTACCACCACCTGAAGCAACGGAGAAATAACTTCTACCATTTTCGTTACATTCTTTTTTATATGTACCAGCAACAGGATGTTGGAAACGAGTTGGGTTAGTTGAGTTACCAGTGATGGAAATATCAACTTTCTCAGATCTCATGATTGCCACACCTTCTTGAACATCATCAGCGCCATAGCATCTAACTTTTGCTCTTTCACCATCAGAGTAAGCTGTTTCTTTAACGATTTTTAATTCGTTTGTGTAATAATCGTAATCAGTTTGCACATAAGTGAAACCATTAATACGAGAAATTACAAGAGCAGCATCTTTACCAAGACCATTTAAAATTACACGTAATGGATCTTTTCTAACTTTATTAGCAGATCTAGCAAGACCAATCGCACCTTCAGCAGCTGCAAAAGATTCATGACCTGCTAAGAATGCAAAGCATTTAGTATCTTCAGTAAGTAGCATTGATGCTAAATTACCATGTCCAATACCAACTTGTCTGCTATCAGCAACAGAACCAGGAATACAAAAAGCTTGTAACCCTTCACCAATTGCTTTTGCCGCATCAGAAGCTTTAGTGCAACCTTTTTTAATTGCAATTGCCGCTCCTAAAGTGTATGCCCAACAGGCATTTTCAAAGCAGATTGGTTGTATTCCTTTTACAATACCTGCTACATCTATACCTTTATCATCACAGATTTTTTTAGCTTCCTCTAATGAAGAAATACCAAATGTTTTTAAAGATTCTGTGATTTTATCTATACGTCGTTCGTAACCTTCAAACATCGCCATACTATAAATCCCCTCTCTATATTAAATAATTCTATTCTTTACGTGGATCGATGTACTTAGCAGCATTATCAAATCTACCATATTGCCCAGTAGCTTTTTGTAGTGCTTCGTTAGCATCCATACCTTTTTGTTGAATCATTTCCATCATTTTACCAAGATGAACGAATTTGTAACCAGTGATTTCATTATTTTCATCAAGTGCTAATGTAGTAATGTAACCTTCTGCTAATTCAAGGTAACGAGGACCTTTTGCTAAAGTACCAAAAGTTGTACCAACTTGGCTACGTAAACCTTTTCCTAAGTCTTCAAGACCAGCACCGATTGGTAAACCACCTTCGGAGAAAGCAGTTTGAGTTCTACCATAAGCAATTTGTAAGAACAATTCGCGCATTGCTGTGTTAATAGCATCACAAACTAAATCTGTGTTTAATGCTTCTAAAATTGTTTTACCTGTAAGGATTTCTGCTGCCATTGCTGCAGAATGAGTCATACCGGAACAACCAACTGTTTCAATTAAAGCTTCTTGGATAACGCCGTCTTTAACATTTAAAGTTAATTTACAAGCGCCTTGTTGAGGTGCACACCAGCCAATACCGTGTGTTAAACCATTAATGTCTTTTACCTCTTTTGTTTTTGTCCATTTGCCTTCTTGTGGGATTGGCGCAGAACCATGATTAGTAGCTCTTGCCACGCAAGTCATTTCTTTTACTTCATGCGAGTAAATCATATTAGCTCTCCTCTCAAAAATAAATAAACTCCTACATAATCGCAGGAGTTGTAACCATGTAAACAGGTTTCCTAGCGAACTCCATCGCTTTTTTAACCACAATATATATTATATCATTTACTTTAACCTTGTAAATAGCTCAATAACTTAATTTACAATATTAATTGGAGTTTGTTCAAGATATTTTTCCAAATTTAACACTGCAATATCCATTAGTCGCTGTCGAGCCTCTTTAGGGGCCCAAGCAATATGAGGGGTAATAATACAATTAGGTGCTTTTAATAAAGGGTTATTGCTTGAAATTGGCTCAGCACTAACAACATCTAATGCTGCCCCCAATACTTTTCTTGTAGTTAAACCTTCTGCCAAAGCTTTTTCATCAATCAACCCACCTCGTGCAGTATTAATAATCATAACCCCATCTTTCATTTCTTTTATTCTATCTTTATTTATTAATTTTTCATTTTGTGTTGTTAACGGACAATGTAGTGAAATAATATCAGATATTTTAATAAGTTCAGTTGTAGTGACAAACTTTACATTTTCATTTAAATATTGTTCTTGGGGATAAGCTGTGCTAATTACTACTTTCAAACCAAAAGCTTGCGCTATTTTCAAAACAGCTTTACCAATTTTACCAAAACCAATAATCCCTAAAATTTTATCTTTCAATTCAGTTTGTGGCGTTAAACAATATGAAAAATCGCTATTATTACTCCACTTTCCATGTTTAACACTATCACTATGTAGTCCGATGCGATGACACAGCTCCAAAATTAGTCCAAACGTAAACTGTGCCACCGCCGTAGTGCCGTAATCAGGAATATTAGTAACTACTATTTTATTCTTCTTAGCAGCAACTATATCCACTACATTATAACCGGTAGCCAGTACTCCAATAAATTTCAGATTAGGACAAGCTGTAATTATTTCCTCATTGATAACTGTTTTATTAGTATAAATTATTTCAGCATCAGCTATTCTTTCTATAACATCACCCGGCTTCGTGCGGTCATACACTATCAATTCACCTAAACTGGCTAAGTTTGACCAACTCAAGTCGCCAGGATTTAGCACATAGCCATCCAATACTACTATTTTCATCATTTTCTCCTTTTGTATTATAAAAATTTATAGCAAGACGAGCCTTAGAAAAAATTAATAAAATAGCAGAACAACTGAAGTTTCAGCTATTCTGCTATCATCATAACTCATTTATTGTTGAGGGTTAATTTTTTCTTTAAATATCTGTTGACCATTTTTTATTTCTACTACTACTGCACTTTTTATTGGGTTATGATTATTATCAATACTTAATAAACCGGTTGTAATCTGTAGTTTTTTTGTTTCTTCTAGCGCCTGACGGATTTTTTCCGGGTCATCACTACCGGCTCTTTTAATTGCATCAATCACAACTAATGCACAATCATAGCCTAAAACCGCCAGTGCACTAGGTTCTTGATTATATTCAGCTTTATAAGCTTTAACAAATCCTACAACTTTCGGATCTTGATCCTGTGGAGAGTAGTGATTACTAAAAAATGTTCCTTCAACTGCACTCAATCCGGCAATTTCTATTAATTTAGGATCATCCCATCCATCAGTCCCGATCAATTGTGATTTTATGCCGATTTCACGGGCTTGCCTGATTATTTTGCCGACTTCTTCATAGTAAGCCGGAATAAAGACAACATCAGGATTTATTGCTTTAATTTTTGTTAACGTTGATTTAAAATCTTGGTCTTTTTGTAAAAAAGATTCTTCACCAATAATAATGCCACCATTAGCAATGAACTTTTCGGCAAATATTTTGGCTAACCCTTTGGAATAATCTGAGCTACTGTCGATATACATAACAGCATTTTTCGCTTGTAACGATTTCGCAGCAAAATTAGCCATAACTTCCCCCTGAAACGGATCAATAAAACAAGTACGAAAAACATATGGTCGAACTTGATCCTGTTCCATCGTAACACTAGGATTAGTAGCAGTAGCAGTTATTAATGGTATTTTAGAGTCATGGGCAATTTGCACTGTTGCTAAAACATTTGAACTTGCTACTGAACCAAATACTAATTTTACATTATCATTTTTAATTAATTTTGTTATAGCATTTGCTGATTCAGAAGGCTCCGATTTATTGTCAGCAATAATCAATTTAATTTGTTTTCCTAAAACTCCACCCTGTTCATTAGTTTGTTTAATAGCTAAATTAATACCATTAACGGTTTGTTTCGCAACTGCCGCTAACGCTCCGGTCATTTCATAATTTGCTCCCAAAATAATTTCCTTATCATTTTTAATTAGGTTATTACAACCGCTAGTAATAAGACCTAATAGTAAAACTAAGACCAATGATAAAACCACCATAATATTCTTGCGCATCATCATACCTCCTTTATTTTATTAATAGCTAAAAACGGAGTACATTTTTCAATATACTCCGCTGTTTTATTTACTCTTCATTACGATAATATTTGTCTTTAACTATTACATCATGTGAGCTACCTTCAACAATACTGGTTGATGAAACTAAAGTAAGCTTAGCATTTTTATGCAATTCATCAATAGTTAATGCACCACAGTTACACATTGTTGAACGAACTTTATCTAATGTAACTTTAACATTATCTTTTAGGCTACCGGCATAAGGGACATAAGAGTCAACACCTTCTTCGAAGGATAATTTTTTCTCGCCACCCATATCATAACGTTGCCAGTTTCTTGCTCTACTTGAACCTTCGCCCCAATATTCTTTTAAGTAATTACCTTTAATTTTTACACGGTTAGTTGGACTTTCATCAAAGCGTGCAAAATATCTACCAAGCATTACAAAATCAGCACCCATTGCTAAGGCTAAGGTCACATGATAATCATGAACAATCCCACCATCAGAACAAATCGGAATATAAATTCCTGTTTCTTGATAGTATTCATCACGTGCTGCCACAACATCAATAATCGAAGTTGCTTGACCACGACCAATCCCTTTTTGCTCACGCGTAATACAAATTGAACCGCCACCAATACCAACTTTAATAAAATCAGCACCGGCTTCCGCTAAAAATCTAAACCCTTCACGATCAACAACATTTCCCGCACCAACTTTGATATGATCGCCAAAGTTCTTATGAATATACTCTAGTGTGATTTTTTGCCATTCCGAAAATCCTTCAGATGAATCAATACATAATACATCTGCTCCAGCTTCAATTAATGCAGGTACTCTTTCTGCATAATCACGAGTATTAATACCAGCACCTACAACATAGCGTTTCTCTGGATCAATCAATTCGCTGACATTTTCTTTGTTATCAGTATAATCTTTACGGAAAACCATATATTTTAGGCGTTGCTCCGCATCAACTAATGGCAACATATTTAATTTATGATCCCAAATCATATTGTTCGCTTCTTTTAGTGAAATATCAGCATCAGCATAAATTAATTCGCTAAAAGGGGTCATAAATTCAGAAACTTTTGTATCCATTGGCATTCTAGTAACACGATAATCACGACTAGTCACTATCCCTACCAATTTACCGGTAGGCGTACCGTCTTCGGTAACGGCCATTGTTGAATGTCCTGTTTTTTCTTTTAAATCAATTACTGATAATAAAGTATCGTTAGGCTTCAAGTTTGAATCACTAGTTACAAAACCTGATTTATAATTTTTCACTCTAGCGACCATCGTTGCTTCATTTTCAATGGATTGTGATCCATAAATAAAGGACACACCACCTTCTTTAGCTAATGCTACTGCCATTTTATCATCCGAAACTGACTGCATTATAGCTGAAGTAAGAGGAATGTTCATTGAAATTAAAGGTTCTTCACCTTTTTTAAATTTTACAAGTGGTGTTTTTAAACTAACATTTTGTGGAATGCAGTCTTTTGAAGAATAGCCCGGTACCAATAAGTATTCTCCAAAAGTATGTGATGCTTCTTTAAAGTAATAAGCCATGATTATTCCTTCCTTTATCTTGAGATATTTCATTTATAATTATTGTTTTGTATATTACTACTTTTTAGCTAGAGTTGTCAATATCTATTTTATCAATTAGTAAAATTATATTAGCAAAACTTTTGTTAATTCTGCCACGCTGTTCACAATCATCTTAGGTTGTGCTTTTGTTAATTCTGCTAGCTCACCATAGCCATAAGTAACCGCGACACTATCAATGCCATTATCATTAGCGCCAACAATATCATGATAGCGGTCTCCAACCATAATATAGTCTTGTTTATTATCAAAACTCACCGCTTCAATTGCTAATCTGATAATATCGCTTTTAGTCTTTTGGTTATTGTTAAAATCTGCGCCCACTACAACGTCAAAGTATTTTCTAATATCTTCTTTAATTAATATTTGTTCAGCATAAATATTAGGTTTGGCTGTAGCTAAACCTAATATCTTACCAGAATCTTTTAAGTTTGCTAAAAGATCTTTAACGCCATAAAATAAATTATTTTCAAAAATACCTTCTTTTTCAAACCTTTCTCGATATAATCTGATTCCTTCTTGTGCTATTTCTGGCGATAAGCCATACCATTTAGTATAAATATCAGCTAGAGAACCGCCAATACTTGATTTTAACTTCAATAAATCATCTTCGATAATCCCCAGTTTTTTTAAGGAGTATTGAATACTCTTTACTATTCCCTCTTGCGAGTCTGATAAAGTTCCATCCAAATCAAATAAAATAACCTTATAGTTTTTCATTTTTCCTCCTAAAAAGCTATTATCACTAACTAAGGATTAGGTTATTACACCTAATCCTTAAGTTATTACTTTACTACAACATTAACTAATTTATTGGGAACGCAAATTACTTTCACAATATTCTTATCTGCTACAGCATCTTTTACTTTTTGTTGTTCCAAAGCCTTTTCTTCAAGTTCTTTTGCATTTAAGCCAGCCGGTACAACTATTTTATCGCGAACCTTGCCATTAATTTGTAAAACAACTTCAACTTCATCTAACACAACAGCTTTTTCATCAAACTTTGGCCAAACTTGTTTATGAACACTGCCACAACCAATAACCTCACTCCATAATTCTTCAGTAATATGCGGAGCAAACGGTGCCAACAATTTTAATAATGAACTAACTACTTCCCTCGCCAAATCATTGTTTATATTTTCTTGTTTATCATTAACAGTATAGATAGCATTTACTAGCTCCATAATCGCGCTAATTGCAGTATTAAAATTAAATCTTAAGCCAATATCATCAGTAACCTTTTTAATGGTGGCATGGAGTACTCTGCGTAAATCTTTTTCAGGTTTCGTTAAAACTGCCACATCATAATTTTCTGTCCCTTGCGAAACTTTTTGCGCTAATTGGTAAACAATTCTCCATACCCGACCTAAGAAACGATAAGCACCTTCAACCCCTTGGTCACTCCACTCCAAATCACGTTCCGGCGGAGCGGCAAACAAAATAAATAAACGAGCTGTATCGGCACCATATTTACTGATAATCTCTTCCGGTGATACAACATTACCTTTAGATTTTGACATTTTTGAACCGTCTTTAATAACCATCCCTTGTGTTAACAAGTTTTTAAAAGGTTCACTAAAGTTAACTAATCCAGCATCCTTTAAAACTTTTGTGAAAAAGCGGGAATATAATAAATGTAAAATAGCATGCTCAATCCCACCAATATATTGATCTACCGGCATCCAATAATTAGCTCGGTCACTGTCAAATGGTAGATTAGTATTTTTAGGGTCAGTATAACGCAAATAATACCATGATGAACAAATAAACGTATCCATTGTATCAGTTTCCCGTCGGGCAGCAGCACCACATTTCGGACAAGAACAATTAACAAACTCTTCAACTTGGGCTAACGGTGATACCGCTCCTGCTGTAAAATCAACATTACTCGGCAACATTACCGGCAATTGTTCTTTTGGTACAGGAACTACTCCACAATGCTCACAATATATCATTGGAATTGGTGCTCCCCAATAACGTTGACGCGAAACCAACCAATCTCTCAAGCGATAATTAACTCGTTTTATACCAATGTTTTCTTCTTCTAACCATGCAGTGATTGCTTTTTTAGCTTTTTCATTTTCCATATTTGAAAAATGAGCTGAATTAATTAAAATGCCTTCATCAGTATAAGCTTTAGTCATAGTGCTAATATCAAAAGATTTTTCTTTATCGGTTATAACTAATTTTTTCGGCAAATTATATTTTGTTGCAAATTGCCAATCTCGATCATCATGAGCTGGAACTCCCATTACTGCACCAGTTCCATATTCAAATAATACATAGTTAGCAATCCAAATCGGTACTTTTTCGCCATTAAACGGATTAATAGCATAGGCACCGGTAAAAACACCTTCTTTTTCTACTTCCGTCGAAGTACGTTCAAGCTCAGTTTGATTACGAACTTTTGTAATAAAATCTTCAATTTCATTTTTGTTTTCTTGCTCGGCAATAAGTTTCGCTACCAGCGGATGTTCTGCCGCTAACACAACATAACTTACACCAAAAACTGTATCCGGTCTAGTTGTATAAACAGGAATTTTCTCTGTCGAACCATCTAGACAAAAATTGAACTCAGCCCCTTCACTACGGCCAATCCAATTTTCTTGCATTGTTTTAACGCGATCCGGCCAACCATTTAATAATTTTAAATCATCCAATAAAATATCAGCATAATCTGTAATCTTAAAAAACCATTGTTCTAATTCTTTTTTTATCACAACGGTGTCACAACGCCAACAATTACCGTCAATAACTTGTTCATTAGCCAATACAGTATTGCATTGTTCGCACCAATTTACAGCTGCTTTTTTCTTATAAGCTAAACCACGCTCATAAAACAATAAAAATAGCCATTGAGTCCAGCGGTAGTATTCAGGAGTGCAAGTTGCAACCTCTCTATCCCAATCATAAGAAAGACCAATTTCAGTTTGTTGCTTTCTCATATTCTCAATATTCTTCATCGTCCATTCAGCCGGTTGAACACCATGTTTAATCGCCGCATTTTCTGCCGGCATCCCAAAGGCATCCCAGCCCATTGGATGCAGTACGTTATAACCATCCATGGCTTTGTATCGTGCTAACACATCGCCAATAGAATAGTTACGGACATGACCCATGTGTAAATTTCCCGACGGATATGGAAACATTTCTAATACATAGTATTCCGGTTTTTGACGGTCCAATTCAGTTTTAAAGGCTTTGTTATCAAGCCATTTTTGTTGCCATTTTCCTTCAATTTCTTGTGGCATATATTTTTCATCCATTATCATAACCTCCTTGAGTTTTACTTCCACTATAAAATAAAAAAATCCCTTGGCTTATGCCAGGGACGAATTAATTCGCGGTACCACCCTGATTGATGACAATAATCATCCTCTCATTAGTTATAACGTAACCACCGGCAAACTAATTGCTCTTCAACAGCAAGTTCAGCTTTATTTTTTATTAGCTCGCATCAACCGCTAACTTTCTGCAAAAAAATAATTGCTTACTACTCTGCATCACCAGATTTAAAAACAATATATAATAATAATTACTAAATTTTATTATATATTTTACTTTTTTAAAAGTCAATATCTCCATAACATCACTATTATTTGCTTAAACTTTTTATTTAACCTATAATAATTATTAAGTAAATAAGGAGGGCATTATGCATCAATATTTGTTTTTTATTGGCGATTTTCCGATTAGAGCTTATGGTTTGGTATTAAGCTTTAGTATTATTTTAGCGACAGGTGTTGCTTATTTTTTTGCCAAGCAAGATGGTCGATGGTCTGATCATATTGTTGATATTGGCATAATTGGTGGTTTTTCCGGTATCATTGGAGCTCGCTTATGGGATGTATTCTTTTTTGATTGGTCTTATTATCATAATCATTTATTAGAAATACCATTTGTTTGGCAAGGCGGCATGGCGATTCAAGGTGGTATTGTTGGCGGACTATTAGCTGGTTATATCTATACTAAAATTCATAAAATTGATACTTGGGCGTTAGCTGACATCATTGCTCCTGCCATTATCTTAGGTCAAGCCTTGGGTCGTATCGCTAATTTATTAAATGGTGATGCCTTTGGTAACCCTACCGGTACAAGTTATGGAATCATTTATCCGCAAACAACCTTAGCTTATCAAACTTATGGTAATCAGCCACTTTGGCCAGCTGAAATCTGGGAAGGGCAAATTGATATTGTTATTTTTGCACTTTTACTAATTTTCCGAACTACTAACCATGCCAAAGGGCAAGTGTTTTTGTTGTATGCGATGTTATATTCTTTAGCCCGCTTTTTTTTAGAATATCTCCGTGGCGATTATACTAATCTAATTTGGAGCTTAAAATCGGCACAATGGACAAGTTTAATCGTTTTAGGAATAGCTTTTACTTTATTTGTTTGGTCAGGCTATAACCAAAAGAAATCATCACTGTAATAAAACTTATAAAAAATGGGCATCTTAACAAAAAGTTAAGATGCCCATTTTGCTTATTTATTAAATAAGTTTTTGATAGCTTGTTTATTTGTATCACGATTTAATTGTGCAAGATAGTCTGTAAGTTTAATATCTTTCGGACATGCTTGTACACAGTTTTGGCTGTTACCGCAGCTACCGATGCCACCTTTTTGCATTAATGCACCAAGGCGTTCTTCTTTAGAGTATTCACCAATTGGATGAAGGTTGAATAAATGAGCTTGTGCTGATGGAGCCGGACCAATAAAGTCTGAACCGGAATTAACATTAGGACAAGCATGCATGCAACAACCACAAGTCATGCAACGGGAAATTTCATAAGCTGTTTCAGCTGTTTTAGGGTTTTGACGAGGAGCCGGTTTTGTTTCCCATGAACCATCAACATCAACCCAAGCTTGAACTTTTTTCAAGCTTTCAAACATTACTGCTCTATCAATATACAAATCACGAATTACCGGGAAAGTACGAGCAGGAGCAAGACGGATAGGTTGTTCTAAATGATCAATCAGTGCTGCACAAGCTTGTTGTGCTTTACCATTGATAACCATCATACAAGCACCGCATACTTTTTCAAGACAATTACATTCCCAAACTACAGGAGTAGTTTTTTTGCCGTCTTTAGTAACAGGATTTTTTTGAATTTCCATTAAAGAGGAAACAACATTCATTGCCGGTTTATATGGAAGAACAAATTCTTCAGTGTAAGGAGCACTGTTAGGAGAATCTTGTCTTTCAATTATAAAATGAACTGTTTTTTTGTTTGTCATAGCTACTATTTACCTCCTTTAGCAATGTCATAACGACGAGGACGTGGTTTAATCGCAGAGTGATCAAAATCAATATAGCTAATTTCAGGAGCATTTGTTGCAGGGTTGAATTTAGCAATAGTAGTTTTTAAATATTTCTCATCATCACGATTAGGGAACTCAGGTTTGTAATGAGCACCACGGCTTTCATCACGGTTTAATGCTGCTAAAGTAATTACACGAGCAAGAATAATCATATCGCGTAATTGTCTTACGAACATAACTTCTTGGTTAGCCCAACGGCCTTTATCTGAAATACCAATGTTATCCCAACGTTTTAACAATTCTTGCAATTTAACATCAGTTGCTGCAAGTTTTTCGTTGAAACGAACGATAGCAACATTTTCAAGCATGATATCACCAAGCTCTTTATGTAATGCATAAGCATTTTCAGTACCGCTCATTTTTAATAAGCTTTCAAATCTTTCGATTTCCGCTTTTTTAGCTGCTTCTAATTCTTCTTTTGTTAATGCAGGACCTTGTTGCTCATCTTTTGCCCATTTCATTGCACTAGGACCGGAAACAGTACCGGAATATGCTGCTGACAATAAGGAGTTAGCACCAAGACGGTTAGCACCGTGATATTGGTAGTCACACTCACCGGAAGCAAGTAGACCAGGAATGTTAGTTCTATGAGTAACATCTACCCAAATACCACCCATGGAGTAATGGATTGCCGGGAATATTTGCATTGGAACTTTACGCGGATCTTCACCAACGAATTCTTCATAAATTTCCAATATTCCACCAAGCTTATGATCAAGATAATCACTGTCAATATGTGATAAATCTAAATAAACTCTATTTTCACCATTGATACCTAATTTTTGATTTACGCAAACATCGAAAATTGCACGAGCTGCGATATCACGAGGTACAAGGTTACCATATGCAGGGTACATTTCTTCTAAGAAATACCAAGGTTTACCATCTTTGTATGTCCAAACACGACCGCCTTCACCACGAGCAGACTCTGACATCAAACGGTTTTTGTCATCACCAGGGATTGCGGATGGATGGATTTGAATAAATTCACTGTTACCAAGTAATGCACCTTGTTGGTAAACAGCACCTGCTGCTGCCCCTGTACAAATTGTGGAGTTAGTGCTTTTACCAAACACAACACCAAGACCGCCTGTAGCAAGAATTACTGCATCAGCAGGGAATGCTTCGATTTCCATGGAGTTCATGCTTTGAGCAACGATACCACGACATTCGCCAGCATTATTTTTAATAATTTTTAAGAATTCCCAGAATTCATATTTTTTAACTGCACCTTTGGTTTCCCATTTACGAACTTGCTCATCTAAGGCATATAACAATTGTTGACCAGTTGTTGCACCGGAGAATACAGTACGTTTATTTTTTTGACCACCAAAGTTACGAAGATCTAATAAACCTTCAGGAGTACGGGTAAAAGTAACACCCATTCTATCAAACATTTCGATAAGTTTTGGTGCTGTTTCAATCATCCCTCTGATGGCAATTTGATCCCCTAAGAAGTCACCACCATATACAGTATCATCATAATGTTCATCAATGCTATCGTTTTGACCTTTAGTGTTCATGCAGGCATTAATACCGCCTTGGGCACAAACCGAATGGGAACGTTTTACTGGACATAAAGAGAAAAGGTCAACTTGTCCGCCAGCTTCACAAATCTTCATCGTAGCCATTAAGCCGGCTAAACCGCCACCTACAACTATAATTCTTTTTTTCACTCGGATTCTCTCCTTAATCTAAGATTATATGGATTACCATATGTATTATTTATGCTATAAAGCGAGTTAATGCAACTAAACCAACGATTGACATTAGTGCACATAAACCTAATGCACATTTGTTAACGAATGATTGAATACGAGGGCCTTTTGCAATACCCCAAGTAATAGTAAAAGTAAATAAGCCATTTGTAAAATGATAAATTGCTGCAACCAACCCGATTGCATAAAGAACAAATACGATTGGATTGCTTAAATAACTATTCATAAGTGCATAATTAATTGCTACGCCGGAACCTTTCATCATTACACGTAAATAACCAACGTGCCAAATTAAATAGAAGAAAGTGTACCATGCAGTCATTCTTTGTAAATAGAATTGCCAGTTACGAGCATAACCATAATTAGTTGGATTATTTTTAGCTTGTAATGCAATATAAACTCCATAAATACCATGTAGTAACAGTGGAATAGCAATAAAGAAAATTTCCATAAATAATAATATTTCGTGTGGAATTGCTGCTAATTTAGCAACAGTACTATCAAACGCGCCTGGTCCACCTAGCACTGTAGAAATTGAGAAAACGTGTTCAATTAGGAAGAAACCAATCGGTACAATCCCTAATAATGAATGAAATCGTCTAATGTAAAAATCAGTATTATTCATTTTTTAGCCTCCTGTTTTTAGGTAACCTCTATTTTATAGTTTACGATAAGGTTTTTGACCTTCTTCATAGTAATTATTGCCTTCACTATCAATAACAACTATTGCAGGGAAATCAACAACTTCAAGAGCTGCAACTGCCTCAGGTCCGAGTTCCGGATACGCTAATACTTCATATTTCTTAATACTTTTGGAAATTAAAGCAGCAGCACCGCCAACAGCAGCAAGGTAAGTTACGCCATGTTTTTTCATCGCTTCAACAACTTCTTTGCTACGTGAACCTTTACCAATCATCGCTTTAATACCTTGTGCCAGCATCGTTGGAGTATAAGCATCCATACGACCAGCTGTTGTTGGACCTGCTGAACCAATAGGGTTACCAGGCTTAGCCGGAGTTGGCCCTAAATAATAAACTATCTGATTTTGCCAGTCTACTGGTAATTTTTCGCCACGAGCCAACGCTTCAGTCATAGTTTTGTGGGCAGCATCACGAGCACTAATAATAGTACCAGTAATAAGAACACTATCACCCGCTTTTAACTTACGAGATTGCTCTTCAGTTAGTGGAGTAGTAATGCGTATTTTTTCACTCATTTAAATTTACACCTCCTCTTATAATTCTACTTCCGCATGCCTAGTAGCATGACAGCTAATGTTTACCGATACAGGTAAACCTGCAATATGAGTAGGATACCACTCAATATTAACTGCTAATCCGGTTGTAGTACCACCTAACTGTGGACCAATACCAGTTTTGTTAATTAAATCCAATAGTTCTTCTTCTAATTTTGCATATTCAGGATGGTCATTACGCTTATTAATAGAACGTAATAATGCTTTTTTAGATAAAACAGCCGCTTTATCCATTGTTCCACCAATACCAACACCAACCACAATTGGCGGACATGGGTTTTCCCCGGCATGAATAACAGTATCAAGAACTACCTTTTTCACACCTTCAATACCATCAGCTGGCACTAACATTTTTAATGCACTTTTATTTTCACTACCAAAACCTTTTGGTGCTAATTTAATTTTCAATTTGTCACCTGGCACAATATCAGTATAAATAACTGCCGGAGTATTATTGGTAGTATTTTTACGATCAAATAATGGCTCTGCTACTACTGATTTACGAAGATAACCTTCAATATAACCTTTGGCAACACCAGCATTAACCGCATCAATTAAATTGCCACCAGCAAATTGAACATCCTGCCCAATTTCCATAAAAACAACCGTCATACCTGTATCTTGGCAGATCGGTCTATCTTCACTACGTGCTATGTCAGCATTTCTAATTATTTGGTCTAATACGTCTCTCCCAAGAGGAGACTCCTCTGTTTCCTTACCTTTTACCAAGGCATCATAAACGTCTTGAGGCAAATAATAACAGGCTTCTTTGCACATATTAGCAACTGCTTCTGTTATTTGCTCAACTTGAATTGTACGCAATGCAAACCCTCCTAAAAAAATTATGTGAAATTTTTATTAAACTTACAGTCACAATCATAGCATATTTAGCTAGGCGTTTCAACCACTTTTCACCATAAGAAAGACCTTGAAAACCCTTGAAATCATCTACTAATTTGCCACTGTAGTTGTAATATAATAGTTGTATTTATCCAAACACAACCATTATATTTTACTCCTATTTTTTAATAATTACAATTGAATTATTTCAAATTTTACTATTTCCTTATTAATTTCTAATAAGCCACAGCTCGGCTTTCCTTGACGAGGACTCCCAACGCTTCCAGGATTAAATAAAACAACATTATCAATCATAACATTTTCAGCAATATGAGTATGACCGTAAATAACAATATCTACTTCATATTGTTTAGCCCACCATAATAACTCCAACTTTGAATTTTTGATTTTATATTGATGCCCATGAGTAATCCATATTTTCTTGCCAGCTATTTCGATAAATTCATCAACTTTATAACATGAGTGGTAATCACAATTTCCTTGTACCGCAATTACCTCTTTTACAGCACCTGTCCTTAATAACAACGAATCCTTATCATGATCACCACAATGAATCCATAAGTCCACTGCTCCCATTTTTTCTACTGCGATTTTAACAGCCTTCTCCTGCCCATGGCTATCACTCATTATACCAATTTTCATTTTAAATACTCTGTTAATTTATCAGTCATTTTGTCTATTGCTATCCCTCTATGACTAATTTTATTTTTTTCCAACGTGGTTAATTCCGCCATTGTTTTTTTATATTGAGGCAAGAAAAATAAAGGATCATAGCCAAAGCCACCGTCTCCTCGACCCTCAGCCAAAATAACCCCTTCACAAATTCCTTCGGTCGTAATACTAGTTTCATTATCAACAAACGCTAAGACACAGCGAAAACAACAGGTAGTATCGGTTATTTTTAATGTTTCAAGCCTTTTTAATAGATGTTGATTATTATCAGCATCAGTGGCATTATCTCCGGCATATCGTGCCGAAAATATCCCCGGTTCACCATTAAGGTTGTAAACTTCCAATCCCGAATCATCTGCTAAACAGGCTTTATTTAAATAGTCAGCATAAAATTTAGCCTTTATCATCGCATTTTCGGTAAAGCTTCTGCCATCTTCAATAGCATCAGGGACATTATCAAATTCGTCCAGACCATAAACTTTTATCGGCAGGTTTTTTAATGCTAGCTTTATCTCAGCAATCTTACCTTTATTTTTAGTAGCAATAACTATTTCTTTCATGGCTCAGAACCAACTTTCCAAGCTAAGTCACCCAACACCCCTTTTTGATAATCTATTAATTCATTAATTCCTTTTTCAGCTTTTTCAAGCATCATATTAAGTTCAGTTCTTGTATATGGTCTTTCTTCACCTGTTCCTTGAATTTCAATAAATTCACCACTGCCCGTCATAACAACATTCATATCAACCGTTGCTTTTGAATCTTCTTCATAACATAAATCTAAAACTGCATTGTTGTCACTTAAAATACCAACACTGATAGCTGCAATAAAATCTTTAACGGGAAAAGGTTTATCTTTATTGTAAACACCAGCAATGGCTTCAACTAACGCCACAAAAGCACCGGTAATCGAAGCAGTTCTAGTACCGCCATCAGCTTGAATGACATCACAATCAATTAAAATTGTTCTTTCACCCAAAGCTTTTAAATCAATAACGCTCCGCAAAGCTCGTCCAATTAGTCGTTGAATTTCATGTGTCCGCCCTGAAACTTTTCCTCGCGCTGATTCTCTAGCATTGCGAGTTTGCGTCGAACGTGGTAACAGGGAATACTCGGCAGTAATCCAGCCTTGTCCACTACCCTTTAAAAATGGCGGAACTCTTTCTTCAATAGTGGCTGCACAGATAACTTTGGTATTACCAACCTCAATTAACACCGATCCTTCTGCATATTTTAAATAGTTTCTGGTTATCTTAACAAACCTCATTTGATCAAATTTTCTATTATCAAATCTATTCATAAATTCTCCTTGTATAAGAAACACATCGTTAAACTCTCTGTGTTCTCTTTTTATTTATAACGGTGATAAAAATTACAAATTAGCACATCTGCCTTTTATTACAGAAAAAGGCAGATGAAAATCATAATACTTTCTATAATTTCCATCTGCATAATATCATTTGTTTTTTTCCACCTGTTCAATGCCATAAGCAATGCAACCAATAGCCCCATTTAATTGGGGATATTCCGGAACAATCACTTCGACATTTAACTCAGTCTCAATAAAATGTTTTATAGCATAACCGATTGCAACTCCACCGGTAAAAATAATTTTATCACTTTTTAAACCAATAAGCATCGGTTTTATTCTTTTAAAAATAGTATAATTAACCCCTGCTGACAGTTCTTCAACGCTATAACCTTCAACGATTCTGCCGATTAATTCAGATTCACCAAAAATAGCACAAGTTGAACTCAATTCTACGGGATTTTCACTATAATTACTCATTTCATCTAATGATATATTTAGCACGTTGGCCATATTTTCTAAATAACGTCCCGTACTGGCAGCACACTTATCATTAGTATCAAAGTCAACCATTTTACCTTGTTCGACTTTAATAACCTTACTATCTTGTCCACCTAAATCCAGTAATGTAAAATCCTTTAAGCCCGTTTGATAAATCGCACCTAAAACATGAGCTTTTAGTTCTGGAATCACTATCGCTCCAACAATATCAAGGGTGTTGCGTCCGTAACCGGTAGCAACAATCGTATCTGCTTTATCAATATTAAGTGCTGAAAAATCAACTACTAACCCTTCCGGTGTTTTTTGACCATATTCGCGATAGAAATTTACTGTTTCAAAAACTTTATTGAAAATTATTTTTTTCTCATCGCTCATAACTGTTAGTTTAACACTGCGGCTACCTAAATCAATTCCACAAAACACAATTAATCACCTCATTTTAGCATTTCGACAAAACTATCGATTCTTAGTTTTGTTCTGGCATCAATTTTCCCCGGTTTATCACCTTCAATCGTCAACAGAGGAACATTCAGCTTTTCGCGAAAAATCATATCTTCGATTTGTCGATAACAAAAGCTTTGAACATAGTGGATAACGCCATCAATATTGCGTTTGTCTATTTCTTCCTGAATATCCTCTAGCCTACCAAAAACACCATAAGGATAGGTGTAGAGTTGATACTGCGTAACAATATCAGCTACTTCATTGGGCATTGCAAATTGCCGTTGAACTTCATTAAACACCACTCTAGCACCAATACTTTCAAGATAATTATAAATGTCAGGGCAAATTGGCGGAACACCAATAAAGGCTAATCTAAGCTCTTCTCCTTTTTCTGGTGCAGTTTGAGCTTTTAGTAAAAACTGATCAACCTTCTTTTCAAATAAATCAACATTACCATCAAAATCACTACAGCTAACTTGAAAAATATGATTATCAATACCACTTACATTATTTTTTTGCCACGTTAAAGCATCAATTTCTGCTACTTTCTTTCTCAACTTAACTAAGCGTTTTCTTTGTTGCTCAACACTGTCCCAATCCGTCCCTAAAATTTTGATTAATTTATCCATTTGCAGTCTCAGTAAATCATAATCTCTGTCAAAAGGATAAGCAAACGGTATCGTTTCTACCCCTGCTAATTGTAATGTTTCCATTAGTGCATGAGTATTACTACAATCACCTTGAGTCACAGCAATAATCTTGTTTATATTATTTTCCGGTGACAAAACTACGGAATATAACCCTTTAATCCAGCCACAAATATTTCTAGGGTAACCAGCTGTTTCTGCAGCTTCTACTAATTTATTAGGTTCATTATCCATTATAAAAATATTGTTTAGATCAACAGGCGTATAGCCTGCTGCTAAAATTATCTCAACAGGGACAGTTGTTGTAATTCCTATTTTCAACATCAACACCTCCTAATCCTCTATTTTTTAAGAAAAAGAGGATAGTTTTAACTATCCTCTTTTGAAAAATCAAGTAATGTCCAGTATTACTTATTCTTAGCTTGATATTGAGCATAATTTTTAATTATCACAATCGGAGTTTTTTGTGACGCATTACCAAACGGATTATCAATTAGTAAGCCAGCAATCTCCCTACCATCTAATCCAGCTGTTATTCCAACGATTCTCGATCTTTTTAGGTCATTAACATCAGCTACTACCGCTCCGTAGCAAGATAATCTATTTTTAATTTCATTGGCAACTTTTTCAGGGTCTTTCGGCCCATAAACAATATATTTATCAAACGGTGGCATCGTCCCTGTAACATCATCAACTAGTGCTGCTTGTTCGCCCGCCAATTGATAAAAGACACCACTTTTCCCTACTAGCTTCCCTAGCATTCCTAAAATCATCGCAAAGAGCACTCTAAAATGTCCTTCAACATTCATTAAAGCCTGCATTCCATAGGGACTAGCTAAGCTTCCTTCGGCCGGAACAAAACGACATAAAACTTTTGCCAAAAAGGATAGTTTAAGATCCTCTGGTCTAGTTATTCGCCCTTGAGTTATTGCTACTACACTTTCAGCAACACTAATAACATCATTTGGTCCAACTTGACCTTGCGTATATTTTTCAATTATCTCAACAATATTATCTTTATCTGTTAAAATTCTCGTTGGCACCGGCAATATTTCAATACTAGACATGTTAGACCTCCTTCAACTCATCAGCAATTTTCATTGCTAGTTTTATTTCTTCTGCCTTTAATTCTAGTCTACTCTTATTAATAAACCATTCTTTGCGGGCTACAATCTGATAGAAAATATCGATTGGCAAATCAACCATCTCTACTAAAACATTTTTGATTTCTTCTTTAGAAGTTTTTAAAACAACTCTTAAATTTAAAACATCACCAGTTCCGGCTTGTACTAAAACCGCTTCAAAATAATCATCTGCTCTTGGTGCGCTCAACAATTCTATTTGCGTCTTAACCTCTACATTAGCAAATTGTTCTTGCGGTAAATAATGTCTAGAAAAACAATCCATAATAGTTCCACATTGTTTTCCTTTATTAATATAAGGAATTTTACAACTAAGAATTACTTCTTGTGGGTTAGCAGTTACAACTTCAAACGCTGTCCGCTCTGCAACTTTGAATTCAATATTGGCATCACCTTTATTTTTAATGTATAAACTAATTAAAATTGTTATAACCGCTAACAAGCCAATGGTATAATATAAAATTTCCAACATCTTCACTCCTAAAATAAAATTATAATTCAACAGTTTTATATAAATCAGTATTATTATTAAGAATCATTTGTGATAATTTTTTTGATTTTTCAAGCTCTGCTGAAAAATAAATTTCAGTAGTGCCAGCACTTTGTGTTGTCTTTAGTAAATTATGTACTCTTAGTAACTCTTTAGCATCAGCCGCCGTTGCTTCGGCCGGATTTATCAAAGTTATCTCTGAACCTAAAATTTCATTAATGACACTACTAATCAGCGGATAATGCGTACAACCTAAAATTAATGATTTTATTTCTTTTTCTTTTAATGGTTGTAAATATTTCTTCGCTACTTCTTTTATTTTTGTTCCAACAAAATCTCCCTTTTCAATCAATGGCACAAAATCATGGCAGGCAACAGCATAAACATCCGCCTCTTGATTAATTTGAGCAATTGCTTTTTCATGCATCTTGCTGGTTATTGCTCCTTGCGTTGCGATTACCCCTATTTTTTTATTAATGCTACTTTGCAAAGCTTGCTGAGCCCCTGTATTCATCGCTGTTATTAAAAACGGGTAATTTTTTTTTGCTTCTTCATACCCATACGCGGTCATCGTATTACAAGCAAATACTGCCATTTTAACTTTTTTTGTTAAGAAAAATTTTAAAATTTCATGCATGAACTCAACAATTTGAACTGGTGATCTTGGTCCATATGGCGCTCTTTTATTATCACCCACATAAATAATGTTTTCATTAGGCAATATTTTTTTCATTGCTTTTACTACTGTTAATCCGCCAATTCCTGAATCAAATAATCCAATTGGTGCATTTTTGTCCATTGCACCGCCCCCTATCACATTCACATCAATCTTATTGTTTTATTTTTTGATATATCTCCGGCGGTAATTTTGTTATTCTACCAGCCTTATTTGTAAAAACATTCTGGGTTTTTCCTAGTGCTAATAAAACATTATCAACAGCTCTAAAGACTTGATAAGAAAAAATCATTTTTACTGGTGTTATTGTCTCTAAAACAGTTTTAATAATAATAACATCATCAAACTTCGCTGAATGCTTATATTGACATTCTACTGCTGTAATCGGAAAGACAATACCACTATTTAGTAAATCATTCAAAGAAATTTCATGTTGCTTTAAAAATTCAACCCGTCCCATTTCAAACCAACGAAAATAATTTGAATGATGTGCAACACCCATCGCATCAGTTTCAACAAACCGAACTTTTTCTGTTACTGTAATCAAGACTTCTTCACCTCTTACTTCCATCCTTAAATAATAACATTTTTGCATTTAAGTATCAATAATTTTAACCGCATAGCTTATATTCAGGGATTAGCACAAATAAAAACCTGCGTTTCCGCAGGTTTTAAAGTATTATTTTTTTAAGACCAAGCTATCAATTAAATCTATCAGTTGCCTAATTTCAGGTTTAGAAATTTGTCCGTTCGCACCAATCGCCTCACCTTTTCTTCTCATTTCTTCGTTAATTAATGAAGAGAAGAAAATTACCGGTAATTTCCCTAGTTTATTATGTTCTCTGATTTGAGTTAATAAGTGATGTCCATCCATCTGTGGCATTTCAATATCTGAGATTAAAATATTGATGCTATCATCAAGAGGCGCCTCTTCTTGACCAATTTTTTGTAATGCCTCCCAGGCTAATTTACCATTGCTGAAATCACGAGTAGTAATATAACCTGCATCATGTAATGTTTGCACTAATAAGTCACGAAGCATTGGTGAATCTTCTGCTACGAAAACTTTGACATCATTACGTTGTTCTTTAATATCTTTAGTTACTTCCGGTAAAGTTGTTAATTTTTCGTTAATTTCCGGATTAATTTCCGCAATTATTTTTTCAAAATCAAGCAACAACACCATTTTATCAAGCATTTTAATAATACCAACAACCATTGGTGAATCACTAACATTTGGAGCTGGTTCCATTTCTGTCCAAGAAATTCGATGAATGCGTGAAACGCTATTTACCAAAAAACCGATATTATAATTATTTATTTCAGTAACAATTATATTTTTTAAATCATCTTCAGTTTCCTGATTTAAACAACGTGGCAAATTAACTAGTGGCATAACTCTTCCCCGTAAAGTAAATAATCCATCAACGTAAGGGTGCGCTTGTGGCATTTTGGTAATCGGAACTAAATTAATAACCTCACGAACTTTAGCAACATTAATTCCATAATTAACTTTACCAACATTAAATTCAACTATTTCAAATTCATTAGTACCAGTTTCTAATAATATCCCTTTTTTATCATCCATTTAAATTCCCCCCACACAGTAAAATATACTTTCAAAAGTGTATGCCTTACAGTAAGAAAATTACCATGTTCCTCTTAATTTTAGTTTAAACTTTATTTTAAATAAAAATAAGGTTTAGATTTTACTATTATTTCTATATCTACAATCTTAATTCCTGCTTTTGTAATATATAAAATTTATTTTATATATGTCCAACCATCAATTTGCTCAATTTTATTTGACCTAAGCAAAAAACCTAATGCTCTTTTAAATGCAGCCTTACTAATATTAAACTTGTCCTTAATTACTTCTGGTGCAGTAGTATCACCATACGGCATTTTACCACCACGATCTGTAAGATAATTTAGAATTTTTTCTGCATCAATTTCAATCGCACTTTCTTTTTGTGGTCTCATCGAAATATTTATTCTGCCATCTTCTCTAATAAAAGTAATTCTAGCATTAATCTCCTGACCAACAGTTGGCTTTTCAAGTATTTCACCGCGGTGCAAAAAGGCAATATAACGCTCACTAGTAAAAACAAAGGCTCCTTGGTCAGTAAAATTATAGACCGTACCGGTTACCATATCCCCAACTTTTACATCAACCGCCGGCTTAGAGGCTCTGCGCATTTCGTCTTCAACTTCCATAGTAACAGCCAATCTTCCCGACTTATCAGTATATAATTTAACCCATACTTTTTCACCAATTTTCAGTTTACCTCTCATCCCAGCAAAAGGCATGAAAATCCCACGTTCCGCACCAACATCTACGAAAGCACCATCTTTACTAACATTAATAACATTAACTCTAGCAATTTGTCCTTCTTTCATCTTTGGCGTTCTCATACTAGCAGTTAAACGGCCTTTCGGATCAAGATATAAGAAAACGGAAACTTCTTCACCAATTGCTACCGGTTTAGTTTGTTGCGTTTTATGCAATAAAATATCATCTGAGGTATTACCTGTCATCGCATCAAGAAAAACACCCATTTCATTTTCGCGAACGGCTTTTAAGGTTGCCACACTACTGGGTTTTAGCTTAATTATATTATTCATATTTAATTTGCGGAGCTTCACTCCATAATCTTTCTAAATTATAAAATTCTCTATCTTCATCCAAGAAAATATGAACTACGCAATCACAATAATCTAATAAAACCCATCTGCCTTCGCGGTAACCTTCTTTACTTTTAAAATTCAAGTTTTGTTTAGCTAATTCATCTTCGATATTATCAGCGATTGCTTTTACTTGAGTTGTTGAGTTTGCACTACAAACTATAAAATAATCGGTTATGATTGAAATATTACGCATATCCAGCATAACGATATCACGGGCCTTCTTGTCACTAGCAGCTTTTGCTATAAAATTACTCATTTCTGTTGTATTCATAAGTTCCTCCAAAATTATTCTATATTTTTATTAATAAACATTTTTTCCATTTGTCCATTAACTTTTTCTTTGTCTACCGCCCAGATTTCTTTGTTTTGAGCAACGATATTATTGCCCCCCAGCATTTCCATATTTAAAATTTCTGGGCTACTACTATTTATATATTTTGCCAATGTTGCTACATCATACATTGATAAGCTGGTTGTAATATGTTGATTAATCAGCTCTATTACTTTGGGTAGTTTAACAATAGTATCAATCTTAATAAATTCATCCAACATCACTTTAATAAGTTTTTGCTGTCGTTTGACCCTACCAACTTCACCAAGTTCATCTTTACAAAACATTACATAGTGTGCTGTTTCCAGACCATTTAAATGTTGATATCCTTGTTTAAGATTTATTGAAAGATTAACAGTAGGATCCATATATTGCATATCTTTTTCAACATATAAATTTATTCCACCCATTTCATTTACTAACTTTTCAAAAGAGTGCCAATCTAAAGCAATATAATGGTGTATGGGAACTTCTAAGAAGTTTTCAATGCTACGCACTGCCAGTTGTGCTCCACCGTAATAATAGGCTTTACTAATATCAGTTTGATCTTTTTTACCGATAATGTTGATTTGCGCAGTCGCTGGTATTGATAAAATATTAATCTGTCCAGTTTGCTTGTTAATGCTAATTAGAAAAACCGCATCAGCTCTTTTCCCGGAGTTAGTTTGATCTAAATCACCATCATCCAGACCAAAAAATAAGATGTTAGCATACTGTTTAAATTTTTCATCTTGAAACTTACTGTGCAATTTTTGTTCTGCAACTAATTCACTATATTTGAGCTGAATTCCTTGAACTATTACTGCAATATTTTTCCCTAGCCAAACAACACCTATTAATAAAGCAATTAAAAAAACAATCAATAAAAGAACTCTACTCCAACGAATTTTTCGTCGTTTTTTCAACCTTATTACCTCTTTCATCTAATCACTCAGTTTTAAAATCAATTCATTTCTTGCCATAATTGTATCTGGATGCACAATATTTTTTCTCTTAAGAAGATATTGAATTGATTTGTCAATTGTTAATAATAGCGCTTCATCTAAATCAACCATAGCCACAGCTCTAAGTTCTAAAACGCCAGCATAACTTCGGCCATCTTCAATCGCATCGGCTAAATAAATTATTTTATCAAGCTTTGTCATCTTTTCTCCGGCCGTTGTATGAAGCCTTATCGCTCGTAAAATTTCTTGATCTGTTACAAAGTATTCCATCTCTGCAATCTTAGCACCAACATAAGAATGTAATAAGATTGGATGGCCTTTTTCTAACGCAGTTATCTTAATATTATACTCTTGTGCACAATTAAGCAAAGTTGTAACACTAAATTCTCTAGCACAGTCATGTAATAAGCCGGCAATCATTGCTTTATCAAGATCAATTTCAAAATTCAGCGCCAACCTACGCGCCATTTCACAAACACCTAGCGAATGTTCAAAGCGCTTAACACTAAGCCTCTTAGCTAAAGTTTCTTTCATCTCAGAAAAATTCATCATCATCACCCATTTATCTTTGGCTATTATAATCTTAACATTTATTTACCCAAATACAATTTTTCTTTATAAATATATTTTTCAACACTCTCCGGCACCAAATATTTTATTGAAATCATATTTTTAACCTTATCCCTAATATCAGTTGATGATATTTCAAGTTCCGGCGTATTTAAGCGATGTATTTTTTCTTTACCAAGTTGTCCAAAATGATCTTTTATTTGCTCTAGCGTAATTTTACAACCTTGTCTGGTTGCGGCAATAAAATGACACAATCCTAATAATTCTTCAATTCTGTCCCAAGTCGGAATTTCTTGAATAGTATCAGCACCGGTTATAAAAAACAAATCGGTATTAGCACCATATTGCTTTTTTAAGGCATAAATCGTATCAATAGTATATGATGGTCCAGGGCGCTCCATTTCAATCGCTGAAACATGAAAAAACGGATTGGAGTAAGTTGCCATTGCCGTCATTATATAGCGATGCATTGCCTTGGTAACACTGTCTTCATTTTTATGGGGGGGATTAGCTGCCGGAATAAAAATAACTTCATCTAACTGATATTCTACTCTAACCGCCTCAGCTGTAACTAAGTGTCCAATGTGAATTGGGTCAAAGGTTCCGCCCATTATCCCTATTCTTCTTTGCTGTGCTGACATCTGTTTTCTCCTAGTTAAATTTACTTAGTATCTTTAGCATAATGTTAACTATAACCAAGACTGTAGCAATAGTTAACATTATAATGACACTGGCTTTAAAATAATCCCAAAAATCGTGATTTCCCTTAGGACTATTATAATATTTATAAAGATTATTGAAAAATTTTATTAATTTCATATTTAACGATAAATGCCCATACCAAGTATGAGCATTTACACCTTTATCTTATTTGACCGGAGCCTAAAATAACATATTTTGTGCTTGTTAATTCCGTTAAGCCCATTGGCCCTCTGGCATGAAGTTTTTGAGTACTAATGCCAATTTCCGCACCATAGCCGAATTCAAAACCATCAGTAAACCGTGTTGAAGCATTTACATACACCGCCGCGGCATCAACTTCATTTTGAAATTTTCGAGAATTATTATAGTCATTAGTGATAATTGCTTCAGAATGTCTCGTACTATATTTTCCGATATGAGCAATTGCTTCATTAATGTCAGTCACAATCTTAATATTTAAGATTAAATCACCATATTCTTTAGCCCAATCTTCCGGACTGGCCATTTTAATATTAGAATCTAGAGCACAAGTTTTTTCACAACCACGAACTTCCACTTTATGTTCTGCTAAACTTTTTAACACTGCTGGCATAAAAGTTTTTGCAACAGCTTCATGTATCAATAAAGTTTCCATTGAGTTGCAAACTGCCGGTCTTGAAACTTTTGCATTAATCGCAATGGCCAATGCCATATTTAAATCAGCACTCTCATCAATAAAAGTATGACATACCCCAGTTCCGGTTTCAATAACTGGCACTGTACTATTTTCTACTACAGTTTTAATCAATCCAGCACCGCCACGAGGAATTATAACATCTAAATATTGATTCAGTTTCAACATCTCGTTAACAACTTGACGATCAGTATTTTCAATAAAGGCAATCGCCCCCGCTGGAATTCCAGCTTTCTCTGCAGCAGTCGTTAAAACTTTGATAATTGCAATATTGGAATTAATAGCTTCAGACCCACCACGCAAAATTACAGCGTTGCCGGATTTTAAGCACAATCCTACAGCATCAGCTGTTACATTTGGTCTTGCTTCATAAATAATACCAATAACACCCAACGGCACTCTTACTTTGCGGATTTCTAAGCCGTTTGGTCTAACGGTCGCACCAAGACCTTCCCCTACTGGATCAGGTAATGATACCGTTTGTCGTAAACCTTCTGCCATCGCTGTGATACGTTCTTTTGTTAATAACAATCGATCTAGCAACGATGCCCGCAAACCTTTTTGTGTGCCATTTTCAATGTCCTTATGGTTTTCTGTTAAAATAAACTCAGCTTCAAATTCCAACGCATCAGCCATTTTTAATAAAGCTTCATTTTTTATATTAGTTGGTAAAACAGCCAAGCTAGTAGCTGCTTGCTTTGCTTGTTGAGCTTTTTTCTCAAGTTCTATATTATTACTTAGCATTTTAACTCCCCCTATTAGAATTTATACCATTATTACCATATTATCACGGTGAATAACTTCATCATATAGTTTTGAGCCTAAAATTTTCGAGATATTATTAGTATTTTTACCACAGATTTTTTTTATTTCTTCGGAGTTGTAATTTGCTAAGCCGCGTGCAATTTCACGACCTTGCTTTGATAAAATCCTCACACTATTACCTTGATCAAAAGTTCCTTTGACCTCTACAATGCCAACTGATAATAGACTTGACCCTTCAGTAATAAGTGCTTTTTCACACCCCTCATCAACAACCAATTCACCTTTAATCATTGCCCCAAATGCCAACCAGCTTTTTCGAACTTGCAGATGTTGCTCTTTCGCTGGGAAAATAGTACCGATGTTTTCGCCACTTAAAATATTTCTTACCACACCTTCAAGGGCACCAGAAGCAATGACCATCGTAACACCAGCATTAACAGCAATTTTGGCAGCTTGAATTTTAGTGTACATACCACCTGTACCAAGTTTAGACCCTGCACCACCAGCTAATTCTTCAATTTCCGGGGTAATATCAGTGATTTCCTCAATCAACTGTGCGGTCGGATCATTTTGCGGGTTAGCAGTAAATACACCTTCAATATCAGATAAGATAATTAGTAAATCAGCATCAACAATTGTCGCAACAGTCGCCGACAAAGTATCATTATCACCAATTTTAAGTTCGTCAATCGCAATCGCATCATTTTCATTGATTACTGGAATAACACCCATCTTTAACAATGTTAATAAGGTATTGCGTGAATTTATATATAGTTTATGTTTTACTGAATTTTCTCTGGTTAATAATACTTGAGCAACGATTTGTCCATATTCAGCAAACAATTTTTCATACATATGCATTAAAATTCCTTGACCGATGGCTGCCACTGCTTGCTTTTCTGGAATTGTTTTAGGTCGTTCGGTACTACCTAACCGATCTAAGCCAGCTCCCACCGCGCCACTGGTAACAAGAATTATCTCTTTACCCTGATTAGCTAAGTCAGCTAGCTCACGAACTAATTTTTCAATACGAAATAAATTAAGTTTTCCATTATTATAAGTCAAGGTACTTGTACCAATTTTTACAACTACTCTTACTGCATTTTTTATTTCATTTCGCTTAAACATATTTTCACTCCCTAGTTTATTTTACGGAAGCTCAATTTTAGGTTCATCAGGGTTTTCTTTATAAAGCAACCCATTTCTACCAATAACCTGTACCAGGTGAGAGTTAGATTTTTCCGCTAACTCTGCAATAACATCTTTAGGATGTTCTAAGCAATTTTGCAATACTTTAATTTTAATTAATTCTCGACTTTTAATAGCTTGTTCCAAGCTTTCTACTAAGGTCTCGCTTACGCCACCTTTACCTACTTGCACTATCGGATCCATAGTTGACCCCATCGCCCTTAAAAATCTTTTTTGTTTACCAGTTAAACTTTCTAACAAATATCTCGCCTCTATTCTTTGAATTCAAATTCCATTTCACCGACATGCACTGTGTCGCCTTCTTTTATTCCTCTAGCTTTAAGAGCTTCATCCACACCTTTTAAGCGCCAAATATTTTGGAACCTTCTTAAAGCTTCATCATTTTCAAATTTAGTCATTGCCACTAATTTTTCTAGTGATTTACTTACAACAACGAAATCTCCGACTTCATCACGTTTAATGACAAAATCCGGTTCAGCTGAATCTTCATATACCTTAACTTCAGCAACAGCTTCCGGTTCTTCCACATAATCATCTAAGGCTTTCGAAACTCTAATCATTAATTCTTTTAAGCCTTCATTAGTAGCTGCAGAGATTGGGAAAATTTCTTTGCCTTCACTCTCAATAAACTCCTTGAAGCGTTGATAATTTTCTTGTGCTTCTGGTAAATCCATTTTATTAGCCGCCACAATTTGCGGTCGATTAGCTAAACGCTCATTGTAAAGTTTCAACTCTTTATTAATTCTTTGATAATCTTCAATTGGATCACGACCTTCAATGCCCGATACATCTACTACATGTACAATGATTTTTGTTCTTTCTACATGACGTAAGAAATCATGGCCAAGTCCAACCCCTTCATGAGCACCTTCAATTAACCCCGGTATATCAGCAATAACAAAACTATGTTCCGGTCCTAAACTTACTACTCCCAATACTGGTACTAATGTTGTAAAGTGATATTCGGCAATTTCCGGTCTTGCTGCTGAAACCATTGAAACCAAGCTTGATTTACCAACACTTGGATAACCAACTAAGCCAACATCAGCCAATAATTTAAGTTCCAAAACCAAACTTCTGCCCTCGCCCGGCTCACCTTTTTCCGAAAAAGTAGGCGAACGATTTATACTACTAACAAATCTCGCATTGCCTCTGCCGCCGCGACCACCTCTAACAATAACTGTTTCTTGGCCTACTTCTGTAAGATCTGCTAAAACTTCGCCACTTTCTTCATCTTTAATAATTGTTCCTGGTGGAACCTTAATATATAATGGTTCAGCTTTTTGTCCATAACAATTTTTAGTCTGACCATTATCACCATTTTTAGCAACGAATTTTCTTTTATAACGAAAATCTAGTAAAGTATTAACATTATTATCAACAATAAATACTACATCTCCACCGCGGCCACCATCACCGCCACTTGGTCCACCTTTAGGTACAAATTTTTCGCGACGAAAACTGGACATACCATCTCCACCATCACCGGCTTTTACTTGTATCCTTGCTCTATCTATAAACATTTTTTTCTCCTTATTTATAAGTCTTTTGCTTTAGCTAACAGCTTTTCAATATCCCTAACATCTTCTATAATATCTTCCATATACCTAAGAGCCCTATCTGTTTTACCCAACTGTAAAAAACCCTGAATCACTTGAAGATGATTTAAAAAATCATGTCGTTGTAACTTGAGTAAGGTTTTACATTCTTCTGAGATATTGTTTAGCGCAAAATTATCACCATTAGACATAAGCTCATCACCCTTCTATCCATTTATTAATAGAAGGTTCGGGATTTTTTGTTAAAATCCTGTTACATTTTTAAAAAGCTAGTATTAGATTTCTAAAATTTCTAGTAAAAATCTAATACTAGCTTTTTATTAATAATACGGCCATATAAAAACAATACCTGCGGTTAGATACCGCAGGTAATTAGTTTTAGATAGCTTCTTCAGTGTATACGCTAACTTGTCTGTTAACACGGCCTTTACGTTCAAAAGCTACGCGTCCTGCAACTTTAGCATATAAGGTATCATCTTTACCAATACCTACATTGTTTCCTGGATGGAAGTGAGTACCTCTTTGGCGAACTAATATACTGCCAGCAGTAACAACTTCACCTGCATGACGTTTTACGCCTAGACGTTTTGATTCGCTATCACGTCCATTACGAGTACTACCAACACCCTTTTTATGTGCGAACAATTGTAAATTAAAATTAAACATACTCATTTCACCTCCCGTGCTCTGAGATTTTTATGTTTTTAGAATTTATTTTTTCGATCTCAACCAAGCCTAATAGCATGGTTTCAAAAATAGCATCTGTTAATTCATCAGGTTCACTCAATAAATTTAGTATTAAATTACCACTCTTTACAACATACTCTACTTCTCGTCGCAAATGCTTTGCTACGCCCAGTATCGCCGTCTGCGTTAACGCTGAAACTCCAGCACAAACGATATCTTGTCCGTGCGGTGCCATATCAGCATGACCGGTAACCGTAAAGCCATTGATTTTTCCTGTTGAATTACGAAAAATTTTAACCTTAATCATTATTAAGCTTCAATTTTTTCGATTACTACTTTAGTAAATGGTTGACGATGACCTTGACGTTTACGATAGTTTGATTTAGCTTTGTATTTGAAAACTAAAATCTTTTTCGCTTTGCCTTGAGCCTCAACTTTTGCAGTTACTTTTGCACCTGCAACAAGTGGTTTACCAAAAACAGCATTGCCTTCTTTTACAACACTAAGAACTTTGTCAAATTCAACAGTGTCACCTTCGTTAGCATTAAGTTTTTCGATAACTACTACATCGCCTTCGCTTACACGGTATTGTTTACCGCCTGTTTCGATAATTGCGTACATCATTACACCTCCCTATTAATTCCTCGCCAAATACGGTACAGCTAGGCTGTTTTAAAAAACCTCTTCGTGCGGTGGGGAAAGCAACTTAGTTGCTTACATCGTAAAATTCTATCATACTTATTTTTCTTTGTCAATTAACTGTTTTATCCTTGTAATAAATAATAAGATTGCGGATTTAAACCTTTAATGATTTCAATAACAAACTTACCTTTAAGCTCCGACCCTAAATTATTCAGTAACTCATCACCCTTTAAAATAGCAGCAACCTCAGCACTGACTTGAATGATAATTTTATCAGCCACAAATCCTTTTTTTAAAATTTTTCCGATATCCCTTAAAATATTAATACAAATTGATTCTGCTGATAAAATTCTACCACTACCACTACAATGTTGGCACTCTGTATATAAAACACTTTCAATACTTTTGCGCGATTTTTTTCGGGTTATTTCAACCAGACCTAATCCTGTAATACCAACAATATTAGTTTTAACTTTATCTTGTTTAAACTTTTCTTCCAGTAACTTTAATAAATAGTCTTTTTCCGCAGTGCTTTCCATATCAATAAAGTCAATAATAATAATGCCACTTATATCTCGTAGTCTAATCTGTTTTACAATTTCAGCAGCAGCTTCTTTATTAGTATAAAACACCGTATCGGCAAGATTAGTTTTGCCGACAAACTTACCGGTATTTACATCAATCACAGTCAAAGCTTCTGCTTTATCAATAACAATATGCCCCCCCGATTTTAACTCAACCTTACGCTTACAGAGTTTTTCAATTTCCCCTTCAATCTTATAAAAAGTAAAGATCGGTTCATGACCTCGATAGTATTCAACTTCAGTCTTAATATCAGGCATATATTTTAGTAATTCTACTACTCTATTATAAGCATCATAATCATCAATAATCAATTTATCAATAGTACCATCTAAATAGTCCCTTACTATTCTAATAACTAAATCGGCATCACGATATAATAGCGTTGGTGGCTTTGAGACCTTAGCTCTTGCATTGACAGCATTCCAAGTATTCAGTAAATATTTTATATCCTTTTTTAATAACTCTTCACTTTTACCTTCAGCGACAGTTCTAATAATAAGCCCCATATTACCTGGACAAACATTTTGTGCAATATTTTTCAAACGCTCTCGTTCGGTCTCATCTTCAATTCTTCGCGAGATGCCAATATATTCAGCATTAGGCATTAAAACCACATATCGTCCCGGTATTGTCAAGTTAGTAGTAGCTCTTGGACCTTTGGTATCAGTAGTATCTTTAACAATTTGCGTCAAGACTTGTTGCCCCACAAAAAACCCCTGATGCGCTGAAATATATTGAGCAATATTATTTTGAAAAACATCACCAATATATAAAAATGCATTTTTCTTATAGCCAATATCAACAAAGGCCGCTTGCATTCCCGGTAAAACATTTTTAACTTGTCCTTTATAAATATTACCCACTATTGTTGTCGCTTTATTTCGTTCAATTGCTAACTCCATTAATTCGTTTTCTTCAAGTATTGCCATTCTTGTTTCCGCTGAAATAACATTAACCACAATTGTTTTCACAAACATCTCTCCCAAATTAAATTAAATCAATTGGGCTTTTACCATTAGCATATAACCCCGTTCGATGAATCAAGGCATCGTCAGATTTAATGTTTAATGCAAAATTTTCAGTAATAGCAGTTAAAACATCCGTCGGTTTAACACTGCCTCCTGGTGTTATAATAATTGCCATTGTAATCTTCATAATACTGTTATGAAACTCAGCTTTAATCGGTTCTTTAAGATATTGCTTAATTTCAATTTCCTTACTTTGTTTTGGTGTAACCTTTAAATATTTAAGCTCTGCTACTTTATTAAAGTTTTCAAGAGCCTCGGTAGCAGCTTTAACACTGCTCAATAACGGCACTTCAATGCAATATGTTGCTAAATCAACAACAGCCATTAAAGCTTTTTCTTTCTTCATTAAATATTTAGCTTGAAGAACCTTAATTCCTCTTGGCAGCTGTTTTTCAAACTTGTCAATAAATTCTTTTATATCAATTTGCTCTTTTAATTCTACTTCCATATATTCAGTAGCACTTGTTAACCCCACTGCTAATGCTGAAGCAAAAGCAAGTTTCATGTGCGGATTAAAACCTTCAGAATATGCCACTGGTATTTCGGCACGCTTTAAAGCTTTTTCAATTGCCCCTGCATAGTCTAAATGTGATATATAACGAATTTCTTCATCTTTACTTATTTCAACACGCAATTTAATCACGGGCATTTCTCCAATCTATAACTTTAACATCAAGGTTCTGACAAACACCACAAATGCTACAAGTATCTCTCCGGCAATCTACCGTATATTGTTCATTAACAGCCTGTTCATATTCTGTTATTAAAAACTTTTTAGTTGCCCCCGTCCCGATATGATCCCACGGTAAAACTTCAGTCATATTTCGTTCTCTAGTAACATAGATATCAGGATCAAGATTACATTTAGCTAATGCTTCTAGCCAATTGTCATAATTGAAAAAGTCTGACCATCCATCAAATTTAGCACCTTGTTTCCAAGCTTCCATAATAACTTTTGATAACCGACGATCACCTCTAGCAAAAACGCCTTCCATATAGCTGGTTCTGGCATCATGGTATTTAAAGGAAATCGACTTGTCTTTTATGTTTTCTTTTAACAGTTGTTGCTTACGATTAATTTCTGCCGTTGTATTTTGAGCATACCACTGAAATGGAGTATGTGGCTTTGGCACAAAGGAAGAAACACTAACTGTAACTCTTGCTCCTCTTTTACCAGTAACTTCTTTATAACAATTAACAACTTTTTGTGCTAATGTGGCAATACCAATAATATCTTCATCACTCTCAGTCGGCAACCCAATCATAAAGTAAAGTTTCACACCACTCCAACCTTTAGCAAAGGCTGCACTAACCGCAGTTATTAAATGTTCTTCCGTTACACCTTTATTTATTACATCGCGTAGTCGTTGCGTCCCTGCTTCTGGAGCAAAAGTTAAGCCACTTTTTCTTACTTCTTGTACTTTTTGTGCTAAGTCAACCGAAAAGCTATCAATTCGTAATGATGGCAAAGAAATACTGACCTTGTCTTTTTTGAATTTATCCATTAAACAATCTACTAATTCACTAAGTTTAGAATAATCAGCTGAACTTAGTGATGTTAACGAAATCTCATCATAACCAGTATTTTTTATCAAATCTTCCGCCAATTTAATTAATGTTTCCATTTTTCTCTCACGAACCGGTCGATAAATCACTCCGGCTTGACAAAAACGACAACCTCTAGTGCAACCTCTAAATAGTTCTAACATAATGCGATCGTGTACAATGTCAATAAATGGAACGACCGGTTTCGTTGGAAACTTAGCATTATCAAGATCGGCAACAATTCTTTTATTAATACTACTTGGAGCTGTTTGTTCTATGGCAATTATTTCTTTAATGGTATTATCAGAATTGTAGTTTACAGCGTAAAAGCTCGGAACATAAATACCTTGAATTTGTGCTACTCTTCTTAATAAACCCTTTCGTCCGTCTATTTTGTTACTCTGTTTCCATGAAATAATAACATCCATTACTTCTAATATTATTTCTTCACCTTCACCAATAATGAAAAAATCAAAAAAATCGGCAACCGGTTCCGGATTAAACGCACAGGGACCACCGCCAATAACAAAGGGATCTTCCAACTTCCGTTCACTTGATAGCAACGGAATATTAGATAAATGAAGCATATTAATAACATTGCTATAAATAAGCTCATATTGTAATGAAAAACCTAAAACATCAAAGTTTTTAAGAGGGGTATATGTTTCTAATGAATATAGACTAATTTTATTGCAAGAAAGCTCATTTTCCATATCAACCCATGGTGCATAAACACGCTCTGCCGCAAGGTCAGCTCTATCATTTAAAACTTCATATAAAATCTTTAATCCTAAGTTAGACATTCCAACTTCATAAACATCAGGTAATGCTAAGGCAATAGTAGCCTCAACTTTATTATGATCCTTTATAACACTATTAAGTTCTCCACCGGTATATCTGGCCGGTTTTAGAACTGAATTAAGTATCGATGGGGAAATTTTAATCATGATAATCCTCCAAAAACTAAACTTTCTCTACTGACTATTTAATAAAAGTCTACACCAGATTGTGTAGACTTTTATTAAAATAATATCTTTTGTCTGCGCATATGAATATTAAGTAAAATACCAATTGCTAATAAATTAGTGGTTAATGCACTAACCCCATAACTCATAAATGGTAGTGGTATTCCTGTTACCGGCATAATGCCAGCAGTCATTCCAACATTAACTAAAACATGAAAAGTTAACATTGAAGTTATTCCTGCAGCTAATAATGTCCCAAAATCATCCTTGGAGTCATTAGCTATTTTCGCTCCGCGATATAAAATCACTAAATATAGTAATAAAATTACCAAGGCTCCAATAAATCCTGTTTCTTCACCAATAACTGCAAAAATAAAATCAGTATGATTTTCCGGTAAAAAGTTCAATTGGCTTTGCGTTCCGCCAAATAATCCTTTACCAAATAGCATCCCTGAACCAATAGCAATTTTAGACTGTATTATATGATAGCCTGAACCTAACGGATCTACATTCGGATTAATAAAAACTGTAATTCTCATTTTTTGATAATCTTTTAAGAAATGCCAAAAGATTGGCAATAAAGCCAGTCCTGCACTAAATAAAATCATTAATATCCTTAAACTAATTCCGGCAACAAAAGTCATGCCTAACAAAATTGCCAAAAATACTAGCGACGTTCCTAAGTCAGGTTGCTTCATTACTAAGAGGAACGGGAAACCAACATATAAAAATACAGGTAAAATATCTTTAAAAGTATTAAGTTTACCAATTCTTTTTTCTAGCAACGCTGCTAACGATATAATCATAATTATTTTCGAAAATTCTGACGGCTGTAAAGTAATCGGTCCAATTTGAATCCAACGTTGTGCTCCTAACGCACTATGTCCAAACACCATTACAGCAATTAGCATAATAATATTAAAAGCGTATAAATGATTACCATATTTTTGTAGGCTTTTATAATCAAAAGTCAGCATAAAATAAATTAAGCAACAGTTCAGCACCGCAAAAATTCCTTGCCGTTGTACATACCAATAGCGATCGTCAGAAGGAGTATTAATATGCGTTGCACTGCCGATAATTATTAAGCTAATTCCAATTAATCCCAAAACAACAGTAATCAAAGTAAAATCAAGTTTTTTTAACATTCTGTTATTTAACATTTTTTTACCTTTCTTACATAACCAGAAATTCCTTAATACTAAGGACAACCGTAGGTATTTTTAATTATACCCTAGAAGATAAAGAAAAGCACACTTTCGTGTGCTAACTTATTTATTATACTACATTAGCTAACTTATTTGTAAAGATTATTCCTCAAACCCAGTTCCACGTTTCATCCTATGGACTGGTATATTGGCAACCAACGCCACTGATGAATTATTACTGGTAAGGGTAACTTCCATCTCACGTTCATTTATTTCCATATAGTTAGAGATAACTCTGAACATATCATCCTTTAAAATTTCCATGAATTGTGGAGAGACATTGGCACGATCGTGTACTAACACCAAACGCAAGCGTTCTCTTGCTATATCTTTAGATGCTGTAGTCTCTTTTCCAAACATCTTCATTATCATACCTAGCATAACTTACTCTCCTCCTAAATTTTTAGTAGCTTTTTAATTTTCCCAAAAAAGCCTTGATTTATTTCAATTTTCATTAACGGCACATCTTCGCCCATCAAACGTTTAATAATATTGCGATAAGCCGTACTTGCTAAGGACAAATTATTAGTTATTGCCGGCTCACCTCTATTGGTAGAAATTACAATATACTCATCTTCTGGAATAATGCCTAATAATTTTATTGATAAAATTTCAATAATATCATCGATATCCATCATATCGCCTTTTTTAACCATATGTGGTCTAATACGATTTATGACAAGCTGCGGATTATTCTTACCTTCAGCTTCAAGTAAACCAATAATTCGATCCGCATCTCGCACCGCTGATACTTCAGGAGTTGTAACAATTATCGCTTTGTCTGCTCCTGCAATAGCATTTTTAAAACCTTGCTCAATGCCGGCCGGACAATCAATAATAACATAATCAAAATCTTTTACAAGTTCAGCACAAACTTCTTTCATTTGCTCAGGATTTACGGCATTTTTATCTCTAGTTTGAGCTGCTGGCAACAGGTATAAATTTTCATATCTTTTATCTCTGATTAAGGCTTGCTTTAATCGACAAACCCCTTCAGTCACATCAACTAAATCATAAACGATACGATTTTCTAATCCCATTACTACATCTAGATTTCTTAATCCTATATCTGCATCAATTAAAACAACCTTTTTGCCTTCTAATGCAAATCCCGTTCCTAAATTAGCACTTGTTGTAGTTTTACCTACGCCACCTTTTCCGGATGTTACAACTATAACCTCACCCATCAAAGTCCTCCTAACTATTAATTACATTAATAACGATATTTCCATCTTTTATGCTTGCCATTTCCGCACCATGTACTTGTTCTAAAACATCCGGTGCTCGTGCAATAAGATCAGATATTCTAATTTGACTAGCTAACAGTTTTTCTGCAATTATTGTTGCTGAACTGTCACCAAAAGCTCCCGCATGAACAATACCTCGGCAAGCTCCTTTTATTTCAATATTACCACCGGCAATTATTTTTGCACCAGGGTTAACATCACCATTTATTAAAATTGAACCAAAATTAACAATTTCCTGACCACCACGCACTGTTTTATCAACAACTAATAACTCATGCTGAACTGTCGCATCTTCAATATCATCATTCAGTATGTGGTTTTCGGGAATTTGTTCTTCTTCAACAATTTTTAAACTTAAACCATGATTATCAAAAATATTGTTCAGTTCCATCAGTTGTTCATTGGTAATACCTTTAGGTAAAAAATTAACCACTGTTCCTTTACCAAAAAACTCAATGGAAGCATCCAATTTTGCAATAAGTTTATCAGTTAAACTTTTGAAATCATTATCTTCATTTAAAAATAATTGCAAGCCAATTTTGCTACCTTTAAATACAACATCTTCTCGCATAATTTCTCCTAAACCTTGCTTTCATTGTATCATTAGTTACAATTCGCGATATTTTATAATAATCCTGCTTTAAAATATAGTTAATTTGTCTTAACTATATTATTTACAGGTTTAGTAGTCGCCGGTGGATTGGTGTTGATATTAAAAACAGCTTCTAATATTTTTTTACCAATTGGGACTGCTGAACTGGCACCAAAACCACCCTGCTCAACAATTACAACAACTACAACTTCCGGCTTTTCATAAGGAGCATAAGCAACAAACCATCCATGGTCACTACCATGCGGATTTTCTGAGGTTCCAGTTTTTCCGGCAATATTTACTGGAAAATCTTTAAATAGCAATCCAGCCGTTCCACCTTCTAGTGCTACATTACGTAGCGACTCCCTAATAATATCCATCGTCTTTTTTGATATTGGCAGTTCGCCCAGCTTTTCAGGTTTAAAATCCTGAACCAAACTTCCATTACTATCAACAATTTTATTCACTAAATATGGTCGATAAGAAATACCACCATTAGCAACCTGACTTAAAACCATCGCCATTTGTAGTGGCGTAGTCAATTGAAATCCTTGTCCAATCGCTGCATCAAAAGTTTCCGATAAATACCAGTCATCATCATAAACTTTCTTTTTATATTGTTTGTTTGCAACTAACCCTTCCATTTCATAAGGTAAATTAATCCCGGTAGTTTTACCCAAGCCAAATAACCGTGCATACTTCTCCAGTAAATCGATCCCTAAACGATTTCCCATTTCATAAAAATATACGTTGTCAGATTTTGCTAACGCTTCTCGAAAATCAAGCCAACCTAAAGCTTCTCCCATTGCATTCCCTTTAGGAATAATCCAATGTTTACCGGTATCAAGAATTTTTTCCTCCGGTGTAACTTTTTTTTCTTCTAAGGCTGCGGCACCGGTAATAATTTTAAAAGTAGAGCCCGGTGGATATTCTCCAGAAATAGCTTTATTATCTAACGGGTGATTAGGGTTATCATTTATTTCTTTCCAATCTTTTGAAGAAATTCCTCCCGCAAATAAATTCGGATTAAAAGCCGGTCTACTAGCCATCGCTAAAACTTGTCCTGTTTGCGGATTGACCGCTACTGCAGCTGCAGCTTTGGCATTAGGATAACCACCTTTACTTTGCAAATATTGTAATTGTTCATCAACAGCTCGTTCTAATGCTTTTTGAACTTTATCGTCGATTGTCAGGTATAAGTTATGTCCAGGAATCGGTTCTTTTTTTCCAAGAATTTGCACCGGCTTACCAGTAACGTCAACCTCAACTTGACCGCCACCATCAACACCGCGTAATTCTTTATCATAAACCTTCTCTAAGCCAAATTTTCCGACTATATCACCAGATTTATACCCTTCAGCTTTTTTCTTTTCTAATTCTGCATCATTTATTTCACTAACATAGCCAAAGATATGCGAAGCCAAATTATTATTAACATAATTTCTAATAGGCTGAGTTTCTACCACTACTCCAGGAAAATCATCTTTACGCTCTTCCAATATCGTTATAATATCAGGACCAACATCATTTTTTAAATGAATAGGATCAAATCCCGTATGTTTCTTTATTTTTTCATATATTTCATCTTTATTCATCTTTAACACATCAGCTAACCTGACAATTACACTGTCATCAATCGGTCCACTTAATGTTAATAAAGATACTGTAAACCCCGGCCGATTAGATACCATAATAACGCCATTACGATCATAAAAAATGCCCCGCGGAGCCATCGCCGGAATTAACCTTATTCTATTACCATCAGCTAATTTACTATAATAATCACCATCAATAATTTGCAAGTATACTAATCTTGTAATTAAAGCTAAGATAACTAAAAAAGCGATTAGAATTAAAACTTCAATTCTTTTTTTATAAGGTTTATCATTCACAACATTATCTCCTTAAAAGACTTTAAGGCATCTTAACAGATGCCTAATTTTACAAATATCAGTTAATACACACATAAAATATAACAAAAAAATCAAACTGACTCAAGTACTATTTCTTTTTTAAATTCAAACTTAATTTGTATAATAACTTATGCACAAAGAGGGCAATAACGACATTGTAAGCTAATACCAACAATAAATTGTAGAGCATGGCAATATTAACATTAATGTTTACACCTAATAACAACAAAAACAACAAGCTCAAAATGTAATTAAGGACTGTCGCTATCGACATTGCAATCAAGGGCAACAATTTATGTTCCTTAAAAACCTGCTGCTCAATGCTCCCAAAGATAAAACCAATAAACATTTTGACCAAGGTATTTAGTCCAAAAAATGTTCCTGATAATAAGTCTTCCAATAACCCTGAAAAAAAACCAATGGTTACACCATGATGCTTGCCTAAAATAATACTGGTTAAAACTACAATAATCAATAATAAATCAGGCTTTAAGCCATTAACAAAAAAATCAACTAAAATTGTAGTTTGAATTATTATCGCACTAATAACTAGGGCAGACCAAACAAAGATTGGATTCATTATTTAGCTACTCCTTTGTTAGCACTCGGTGATATTACTGCATTAAGTGGAGTCGGTGGGGCCTCCCTTGAATTGACAATAACTAGGACTTCTTCAATGCGATAAAAATCAACGGCCGTTTTTACGGTTGCATATTTCAACAATCCACCAGCCTCATTAGTTACTTCAACAACCTCACCGATAACAATCCCTTTCGGATATAAACCACCATATCCCGAAGTTAAGACATTGTCGCCCACAACAACATCAGCATCACGAGGAATATTAACCATTTTTGCTAGTGTTTGTACACCGACACTACCTTGCATAATACCAATAACTCTCGATTCAGGGCGTTGAATAATTGCTCCAACCGCCGAGCGAGGATCTAATATTAATTGAACCTTAGCAGAATGCTCATAAACAGCAACAATAGTCCCTACTAACCCTTGTGGAGTAATTACCGGCATATTTTTTTGCATACCATCTTTAGCACCCAAATTAATAGTAATACTATTAGTCAAGTTACTAGAATCATAGCTGATAATTTTAGCCACCGCAGTATCAAACTGTTTCACTGCGTTTTTATAATTTAAGATGTTAGTAAGTCGGGTATTTTCCGCCATAATTTCATTAACATTTACATCACGCTGCCGTAATTGTTCAACTTCTGACCTTAACATTTTATTTTGTTCATATACTGTAACCATTTCCCAAGAAATAACGCCAATTTTTTTAGTTACATTGCTAATACTAGTTATTGCCGATTGAAAAGGCGATAATATCGTATTAACTACATTTTCACTTATTTTTAAATCATATTTTCCTTTGACTGTAGTAAATGCCAATAATCCAACAATAAAAACCGCCACCCAGAGTATTATTGTTCTTCTATTGGAGGCATCAACTCTTACTCTTCGTCTCATGTTCTTCTAGATGACATCGCTATTTTTTTCAAAAATTCAATACTTTCGAGTGACTTTCCGGTGCCTTCCCCAACACAACTTAATGCATCTTCAGCAATATAAACCGGCATACCTGTTTCTTTGCTGATTAAGGTATCAAGATCACGTAATAATGATCCACCACCAGCCATAACAATTCCTCGGTCCATAATATCAGCCGCTAATTCCGGCGGTGTTTTCTCTAACGTAATTTTTACAGCCTCAATAATGCTGGAAATAGGTTCGCTCAACGCAACTTGGACTTCACTTGCTTTTAATGAAAGTGTTTTTGGTAAACCTGACACCAAATCGCGCCCTCTAATATCCATCGTTTCATTATAAGTTGGCTCAATCGCAGTCCCAATTGTCATTTTAATTTCTTCGGCTGTTCTCTCACCAATCATTAAATTATAGGTTTTTTTAACATATTGAATAATTGCTTCATCCATTTCGTCACCACCAACTCTAATGGAGCGACTTGTTACAATACCGCCAAGCGATATTACCGCAACTTCCGTTGTCCCACCACCAATATCAACAATCATATTGCCAGTTGGCTCATGAACCGGTAACCCAGCACCAATAGCCGCCGCCATTGGCTCTTCAATTAAATAAGCTTCTCTGGCTCCAGCTTGAATAGCAGCATCAATTACTGCTCTTTTTTCAACTTCTGTTACACCTGATGGAACACCAATAACAACTCTTGGTCTAACAAACGATTTTTTATCTAAAGCTTTACTGATAAAATGTTTTAACATTGCTTGCGTAACATCATAGTCAGCAATAACACCATCTTTTAATGGTCTTATTGCAATAACATTTCCTGGTGTCCGGCCGATCATTTGCTTCGCTTCTTCACCTACTGCTAAAACTTCATTAGTATCTCTTTGAATTGCAACAACAGATGGCTCACTTAAAACTATTCCTCTACCTTTTACATGCACTAATGTATTTGCAGTACCTAAATCGATACCCATATCTCTATTCCCAAAAAAATTAAACATTATTTTCCCCTCTCAATTTCCCTAAGTCAAAAAAATCCTTGTTCCTTTAAACTTATATATTTATCATTGCCAATAATTAGATGATCTAAAACTTTAATATCAAGAATATTACCAGCTTCAGCAATTTTATTGGTTACATTTATATCTTCTGTACTAGGCGTTGGATCACCACTAGGATGATTATGCACCATAATCAATGCTGCCGCTGAATAATTTATTGCTACTTTGAAAATTTCTCTAGCATCAACAATAGCAGCCTTTAAACTCCCTACTGATATTACCGGATAAGCAATAATATGATTTTTCATATTGAGTAATACTATCATAAACTGCTCTTTTTGCTCAAAGCGTAATCTCGGCATTAAAAATTCTGCTAATGTTGCTGGCGAGTTTATAATTTTTTCATTTTCTACAGTTTGTTGAAGCATTCTTTTGCCTAATTCCAAGGCTGCACAAATCGTCACTGCTTTAACAATACCAATTCCTTTAACTTTACTCATTTCCTGAGGGCTAAGATTAACCAACGAACAGACCCCATTATACATCTTCTGTTGTGTCAAAAGTTTTTCTGCCACTCTTAACACTGAATCTTCTTTCGTGCCGGTTCGCAATAAAATAGCTAACAATTCAGCATTGCTCAAATTATTAGCTCCAGCACTCAGTAATTTTTCTCGAGGACGCTCACCGGTTGGTAAATCTCTAACCATTAAAGGTTTCTCTTTGTTCATAGCAATTTAATCCCTGCCTCATGACAAATTTTATACAACTTGCTTAATGGCAATCCTACTACATTACTATAACAACCACATATTTTTTCTACAAAAATTGCACCAATTCCTTGTATACCATAAGCCCCAGCTTTATCAAGCGGTTCTTCTGTTTCAACATATCTTATAATTTCATCTTCTGTCAACGTTCTAAATGTAACAATAGTTTCTTCATAATCAACAATACATTCATCCGCAGTGATAATAGCTATTCCCGTTATCACTTTATGTTCTTTACCTGATAAAATTTTTAAAAATTCTATTGCTTCAAGTTTATTTTTCGGCTTTCCATAAATATTATCTGATACTACCACTACGGTATCAGCACCAATAATAGTACTTTCAAATTCATTTTCAGTTGAGGCAATTTCCTTTGCCTTTAGTGAAGCGTTAAGCATTGCAATTTCATAAGGATTTAAATCTGCAGAAATTACTTCTGCCGTCGAACTTACTTTAACAATAAACTCACAACCGATTTGTTGTAATAATTCACTTCTCCGAGGCGAAGCCGAAGCTAAAATAATCATAAAAACACCTCAATTAAAACCTTTTAAATAAAAATATTGCAAGTATTATTCCAAAAATACTTATTAAATTGGGTTGCAGTGTAAATCCTAATGCTATCTTTATAACATATAAATTTATACTAACCGGAGCTAAATCAATTATTGGATAAGTTTGCACTAAATAATGTGCTATTCCCGAAAACGCAGCTGTGCTAGATATTATTTCACCTAAAATACCACCTAATATCGCTCCAGTAATAACAAATAACGCTAAAATACCATAACCTCTACCCGTATTTCCCCGCAAAATAACACCTCCACTACTAAGTTAAATAATACACATTACTTTTGCTATTATATCACATTTTATATCTTACTAGAAGAGTAAAAAAAGATAAGAATTATTTTAAAATAATTCTTATCTTTTTGAAGTTTAATTTAAAAATCTAAGATAAACATAGATTGTTGATATTAAAATTGTTAATAACATTACAGGAAACCCAACTTTTAAGTATTTTACAAAAGAAATATTATGTCCTTTTTCTGCCGCCATTGCCGCTACAATTAAATTAGCACTAGCACCAATAATTGTGCCATTACCACCTAAGCAGGCTCCTAATGCTAAACTCCACCAAATTGGTTCTAAATTAACAATTCCCATATTACCCATATCAAAAATTAACGGAATCATTGTTGCTACAAATGGTATATTATCAAGAAATGCAGAAATTATTGCACTCAGCCACAATACTAATAATGAGGTTTCTAAAACTTCACCTTTTGTTATTTCAAAACAATATAAAGCAATTTGCTTAATAATACCTGTTTCAATCAAAGCACCGACTGCAATAAATAAACCGATGAAAAAAAAGATCGTGCCCCACTCAATTTTTTCTAAAACACTTTCAATAAAATTATGTTTTTTTCCGACAGTAGCTAATAATAAAAAGCCACCAGTTAAAGCAATAGTCGAAGACTCTAAGTTCAAGCTTTGATGCATAAAAAATCCTAATAATGTTAACATTAAGATTCCTAGTGATTTTTTTAATAATCTTCGATCTTTTATTTCTGCTTCAGGCTCTAACTTCATTATTTCAGCTTTCAAAGAATCTTGTGCCATTAATTTTTTACGATAAAGAAAACTTAAAATACCCACCACCACAATTAAATTAATGACCGCAATTGGTGCTAAGTTTTGGATAAATGCCAAAAATGTCAACTCTTTAACTGCACTACCGATCATAATATTAGGCGGATCACCAATTAAAGTGGCGGTTCCCCCAATATTAGAAGCAATAATTTGAGTTATCAAGAAAGGAATCGGATCTACTTTCAGTTTTTTAGTAATACTAATAGTTACAGGTACAATCAACAAAACTGTTGTTACATTATCAAGAAAAGCTGAACAAACTGCAGTTATCAAGGCTAATATAATTAAAATTCTTTTAGGCTCACCTTTTGCTACCTTGGCAGCATAAATTGCAATATAATTAAAAACTCCGGTTTGTCCTGTTATTGCAACAATAATCATCATACCAATCAATAATCCTAAAGTATTAAAATCAATATGGTGGATAGCTTTTTCTTGTGTTATTATACCTGTTAAAACCATTAAGAGTGACCCTAACATTGCCACTACAGTTCTATTAATTTTTTCACTAGCAATAAAAACATACATTATAATAAAAATTATACCTGCTAATAAACCAGAATTAATCAAATTTTTCACCTCAAAAAAAATAGAAGAAGCCTGTGTGAACAGACTCCTCCTATTTTGATATCACTATCATCAAATATTTTATTAACCGATAACTGCTAACACGTCACCAGGTTTAACACTTTGACCAGCTGCAACATTAACTGATTTTAATTTACCATCAGCAGGTGCAGTGATTTCATTTTGCATTTTCATAGCTTCAAGAATTAATACAACATCACCTTTTTTAACTACTTTACCAGCTTCAGCTACGATTTTAACGATTTTACCAGGCATTGGTGCATTAACAGGAGTATCACCATCAGCAACAACTGCTGGAGCAGGTGCAGCAGCCGGTGCCGGTGCAGCAGCTGGTTTCGCAGCCGGTGCCGGTGCAGCAGCAGCTTTAACAACCGGAGCAGTTTTTACTTCTTCAACTTCAACTTCAAATGCAGTACCATTTACTTTAATGTTAAATTTTTTCACGTTAGATTCCTCCATAAAATTAAATTATTTTTAGTGTGAGTTCATTAATTTTTGACGACCAGCAGCAGCCCAAACTTCGCTTGTTTTAATGCGAATTGCCACAATTTTATTACCAGTCATTTCAGCTACCGCAGCAGCTATTGCAGCCACAATTTCAGGGCTAACATTTTTTGCATCTATTTTCATAATAATCACCTTTCCTCTTATAATGGTATATTACCATGTTTTTTAGCCGGACGAGCTTCGCGTTTGCTCGCTAGCATATTCAAGGCAGTGATAATACGAGGTCTTGTTTCTCTTGGTTCAATAACCATGTCTACAACACCGCGTTCAGCAGCTTTGTAAGGAGTTGCAAATTCTTCGATATATTTATCAGTTTTTTCTGCAACGTTAGGATCTTTACGGAAAATAATATTAGCCGCACCAGCAGGTCCCATAACCGCAATCTCAGCCGTTGGCCAAGCCATAACTTGGTCAGCACCTAAATCTTGTGAACACATTGCTAAATAAGATCCGCCGTATGCTTTACGAGTAATAACTGTAATTTTTGGTACAGTTGCTTCCGAATATGCATAAAGCATTTTAGCACCATGACGAATAATACCGCCATATTCTTGATCTGTTCCAGGTAAGAAACCAGGTACGTCAACAAGATTTACAATTGGAATATTGAAAGCATCACAGAAACGAATAAATCTTGATGATTTATCAGAAGCATTTACGTCTAAGCAGCCTGCCATAACTGAAGGTTGGTTAGCAATAATACCAACAGATCTACCATCAAAGCGAGCAAAGCAAGTGATGATGTTTTTTGCATAATGTTCATGAACTTCATAGAATTCACCATTATCAACAATAGTTGTAATAACATCTTTCATGTCATAAGGCATGTTAGGGTTATCCGGTAATAATGTATTTAAGCTTTCATCAGCACGGCTAGGATCATCTCCGGTTTCAACAACTGGAGCTTCTTCTAAGTTATTGCTTGGTAAATAGCTTAATAAATAACGGATTTGTTCAATACAATCCACTTCGTTTTCAGCTGCAAAATGTGCTACACCAGAAACACTATTGTGAGTCATTGCTCCACCAAGTTCTTCTGCTGTAACTTCTTCTGCTGTAACAGATTTAATAACGGCAGGACCAGTGATAAACATTTGACTTGTATTTTTAACCATGTAAATAAAATCAGTTATTGCTGGGGAGTACACTGCACCACCGGCACAAGGACCCATTATTACTGAAATTTGTGGTACCACGCCAGAAGCTAATGTATTGCGGAAGAATATTTTACCATATCCACCTAATGCATCAATTGCTTCTTGAATACGAGCTCCACCTGAATCATTAATACCAATTACAGGCGCACCCATTTTAATTGATAAGTCTAAAACTTTACAAATTTTAGCAGCATGCATTTCACCAAGAGAACCACCTTCAACAGTGAAATCTTGTGCAAAAGCATACACTAAACGACCATTAACTGTACCATAACCGGTTACAACACCTTCTGCCGGTAAAGTTTTCTTTTCCATGCCGAAGTTTGTGCAACGATGTGTAACAAACTGGTCAAGTTCTACAAACGTTCCTTCGTCAAAGAATAACTCGATACGCTCACGCGCAGTCATTTTACCTTGGGCGTGTTGCTTTGCAATTCTAGCTTCGCCGCCACCAAGCATAATTTTTTCGCGCTTAGCTTTCATAATTTCAATTCTTTCTTGAACAGTAGCCATTTTCTACCTCCTACCAGATTCATCTACAGATATTATTGACGTTCTGAAATTTCTAATAAAATACCACCAGTTGATTTTGGATGTACGAAAGCAATTTTCGCTCCGCCGGCACCGTAACGTGGTTTTTCATCAATCATACGAACGCCTTTTGCCATTAAATCAGCAATAGCTGCTTCAATGTTATCCACTCTTAATGCAATGTGTTGAATTCCTTCGCCTTTTTTCTCGATGTGTTTAGCAATTGGACCATCTGGAGAAGTTGACTCCAATAATTCAATTTCACTATCGCCACAAGGTATGAAACAAACTTTTACTTTTTGTTCTTCAACAACTTCTTCACCTAAAGCTTTCATCCCTAAAAACTCAGTATAAAACTTTTTAGCTTGTTCTATATCTTTTACCGCAATACCGATATGATCAACTCTACCTACATTAAACATATCTATACCCCCTTAAAATTTTTAAATTTTGTAGAGAAGTTCTCTACATTTCATTTTAACATACTTTGTAATGTTTTTTCTACTATTGTATAAGGATCGTTACGACGAGCTTGTATATCAGCTACAAATTTGTCTAACTCACCATTTTCGTCAATTTTACGCAAAACATAATTTCCAAGTTCAGTTTTTAATATCGATAATAACTCATTTCTCGTTCTTTCATTACGACGAGTAACAAGTTTCCCAGATTCTTTTAAATAATTAAAATGTTCTTCTAAAGCCTCAAAAAGTTCTTTTACCCCTTTATCTTGGCTAGCAATTGTTTGTTTTATTGTTGGTCGCCAATCCATCTTTTCAGTATTGAGATCCAACATCATATTCAATTCAATATTGAGTTTATCTGCGCCATCGCGATCAGCTTTATTAATGGCAAAAACATCACCGATTTCTAAAATACCGGCTTTGATAGCTTGAATATCATCACCCAAGCCCGGAACCAATACTACCAAAGTAGTATCCGCCGCACTAACAATATCAACCTCTGATTGGCCTACGCCAACTGTTTCAACTAAGATAACATCTTTTCCTGAGGCGTCCATTATCTTAACTGCTTCTGCAGTTTTTCTTGATAATCCACCTAAGCGACCTCTAGTACCCATACTACGAATAAACACGCCTTCATCTAAGGTTAACTCATTCATTCTAATACGGTCACCTAAAATTGCCCCACCAGAAAAAGGACTAGTTGGATCTACAGCAATAATTCCAACAGTTTTACCTTGACGGCGACATTCTTTGGCAAGTTTATCAGTCAAAGTACTTTTACCTGCTCCAGGAGGACCAGTTATGCCAATTACAAGAGCTCTACCGGTATGCGGATACAAATCACGCATAATGCTAATAGCTTCATCATATTCGTTTTCAACAGCTGTAATAGCTCTTGAAAGTGCCAGCCTATTTCCTTCTAATACTTTTTTTGCTATATCCATCTAGTCACACCACCTTATTAAACGTGTTGCTCTCTGCTATAAGTTAGAGAGCAACACGCAAATCAATCAATTATTTTACGTTAGTATTTATAAAATCAACGATTGCACTTGTAGGTGTACCTGGTGTAAATACTTCTGCTACACCAGCTTCTTTTAATGCAGGAATGTCAGCATCAGGAATAACTCCACCACCAACAACTAATACATCTTCCATGCCTTTTTCTTTAAGTAACCCTACAACTTTAGGGAATAAATGGCCATGAGCACCAGATAAAATACTCATTGCAACTACATTAACGTCTTCTTGAAGTGCAGCCTCAGCAATTTGCTCAGGTGTTTGACGAAGACCTGTATATACTACTTCAAAACCAGCATCACGAAGAGCACGTGCTACAACTTTAGCACCACGGTCATGACCATCAAGACCTGGTTTTGCTACTAATACTCTAATACGTTTTTCCATATGTCGTCCCTCCAACTCTTGCTATTATAGATTTACATGCGATTCGTATTCACCGAATACTTTACGCATAACTCCACAAATTTCACCTAATGTAGCATATGTTTTTACTGCATTTAAAATTAGTGGCATTAAGTTTACAGACTCATCGTTACAGCCTGCTTCAAGTGCTGTAAGACTAGCAGTAACTGCTGCATTGTCACGTTCAGCTCTTAATTTAGCAAGTTTTTGTTTTTGAAGTTCGCCAACGGAAGCATCTACACGTAATAAACCTTCAACCGGTTTTTCTTCAACTTGGAATTTATTAACCCCAACAATAACTTTATTGCCTTTTTCAACATCCATTTGCCATTTATAAGCACTGTCTTGAATTTCTTTTTGGATGTAACCTTTTTCAATTGCAGTAACAGCGCCACCAATTTCATCAATTTTCTTGATGTATTCCCAAGCTTCTGCTTCGATTTGATTAGTAAGTGCTTCTACATAGTAAGAACCTGCTAATGGATCGATTACATCAGCTAAACCACTTTCATACGCAACGATTTGTTGTGTACGAAGTGCAATCATTACTGACTCTTCAGTTGGTAATGCTAATGCTTCATCTTTGGAATTAGTGTGAAGTGATTGTGTACCACCCATAACAGCAGCTGCAGTTTGAAGCGCAACACGGATGATATTGTTGTTAGGTTGTTGAGCTGTAAGCATTGAACCAGCAGTTTGAGTATGAACACGAAGCATCCATGATTTAGGATTTTTCGCACCAAAACGCTCTTTCATTACTTTTGCCCATACACGACGTGATGCACGGAATTTAGCAACCTCTTCTAATACATTGTTATGTGCATTCCAGAAGAATGATAAACGACCTGCAAACGCGTCAACGTCTAAACCAGCTTTAATCGCTGCTTCTGCATAAGCAATACCATCAGCAATTGTAAATGCGATTTCTTGTGATGCAGTTGAACCAGCTTCACGAATATGGTAACCGGAAATAGAAATTGTATTCCAGTTAGGCACATTTTTTGAGCAATATTCAAAGATATTAGTAATTAAACGCATTGAAGGTTTTGGAGGGAAAATATAAGTTCCACGAGCCGCATATTCCTTCAAAATATCATTTTGAATAGTTCCTTTTAATAAATCAGCTGAAACACCTTGTTTTTCAGCAACTGCAATATACATTGCAAGTAATACTGATGCCGGTGCATTAATTGTCATGGAAGTTGAAACTTTTCCTAAATCGATTTGATCGAAAAGAATTTCCATATCAGCTAAAGAGTCAATCGCAACCCCTACTTTACCAACCTCACCAGTTGAGATTTCATCATCTGAATCATAACCAATTTGTGTTGGTAAGTCGAATGCACAAGATAATCCTGTAGCACCAGACTCAATTAAGTAACGATAACGTTTATTGGACTCCTCCGCAGTTGAGAACCCTGCATACATACGCATAGTCCAGAAACGACCACGGTACATTGTTGGTTGAACACCACGGGTGAATGGAAACTCACCTGGGAAACCAATTTCACTCAAGTAGTCAGTACCCTCAACATCAAGTGGAGTATAAATACGTTTTTCGGAAAGATTATTACGTTCTGGGAATTTCGCTATAGCTTTTTGAACTTTGGCATCATATTCCGCCAATTTAGCTTTTAAATTTTCATTGCTCATTAAATATGCCTCCTTACTTTTATTTTTTCATTGTGCCTGTTTCCATAAATCTATTATGCCATGACAAAGCTTCACTCATTAAATGTGGAGTGTGTGCTTTTTTTGTAGCTTTTTCAGCTCTCTCTAAATAATCAAGCAACATAGGTCTATAGTCAGGATGAGCACAATTATTAATAATAACACGAGCACGCTCTTTTGGACTTAAGCCACGAACGTCTGCTAGCCCAATTTCTGTTACAAAAATGTCAGTGTCATGCTCAGTGTGATCAACGTGTGATACCATTGGAACGATTGACGAAATACTGCCGTTTTTCGCAGTGGATGGTGTGAAGAAACATGTTAAAGATGCATTACGTGCAAAATCACCTGCACCACCAATACCATTCATCATTTTCGAACCCATAATATGAGTTGAATTAACATTGCCATATATATCAAATTCAATCGCTGTATTCATCGCAATAACACCAAGGCGACGAACAACTTCAGGATTGTTGGAAATTTCTTGAGGACGAAGGAACATTTTAGTGCGATAGTCACTTATATTTTGATAAAAACGCACTAATCCATCCGGTGATGGTGAGAAGGACGCTCCTGATGCGCATTTAAGTTTGCCGGCATCAGCAAGGTCAAACATCCCGTCTTGGATTACTTCCGTATAAACTTCTAGACCAGTAAAGTCTGAATTTACAAAGCCACTAATTACAGCATTAGCAACCGAACCAACGCCGGATTGTAATGGTAATAAATTTTTAGGCATACGGCCAGCTTTAATTTCGTTTTTAAAGAATTCAATTGTCAATTCTGACATTCGTCTTGAATCATCATCAATATCGCCAAATGGACGAACATCATCTTTAATATCGCAAGGAACGATATATTTGATTTTGTCCATACCACAAGGAATATAAGTTGTACCAATTCTATCCCCTACACTTACAATTGGAATTGGCAAACGATGTGGTGGATCCATTGGAATATATACATCATGCATACCTTCTAATTCTAGTGGTTGCGATGTATTAACTTCAACAATAACAACATCTGCGCTTTGTACATATGAAGCAGTGTTACCCATCGAAGTTGTTGGGATAATGTGTCCCTCTTCAGTAATTGCACATGCTTCAACAATAGCGATGTCGATATTGCCGCCCATGTAACCATAACGTGCAAATTGTGCTGATTCGCTTAAATGAAGATCACAATAATCAACTGTTCCATCATTTACTTGTTTGCGTAAAGCACCATTAGTTTGGTATGGCATACGTTTTTTGATACCATTTACTCTCGCTAGTGAACCATCTAGTTCATCACCAACAGATGCTCCACTCCAAATATTAACTTGGAAAGGTGTTTGTTCCATTCTCTTTGCTAAAGCCATTGGCACAGCTTTTGGATAGCCCGCAGGGGTAAATCCGCTTACGCCAATATTCATGCCAGGTTTTATGAACGCAGCTGCTTCTTCTGCTGAAACAATTTTCGCATGAAGCTCGGTATTACGCACGCGATCACGAATGTCAATCATTTAAAACTTCCTCCTTGGTAGGTCAACGAAAAAAATTGGCCATTTCTTACTTAATTTTATAGTTAATTAAAAACACACTTGATAACTTTATACTATCTTAGCATATATTTTAATTATCCCACTGATTAGCATACCACTACACAGCAATACCGTCAAGTAGACATTACTGACCATTGACGGTATTTTTACTCATATTTTTTCTATAAGTAATAGCATTTTGTGAAATTTTGTTCAAACTTATTATAATTAGATATATTTCGCTCTTTTGTCAAAAAGTCCTGCCATTTAACAATTATTTTTTCCTCGATAAATGAAATGATAAACTACTAAGGCCCACTGACAAATCTTCATTAACAATACAGATATGTTCCGGAACTCTAATTTTAATTGGGGCAAAATTCCAAATTCCAATTACGCCCGCTTTTACAAGCCTATCAGCTACCTCTTGGGCAAATTGCGACGGCACCGAAATCACACCAATATGAACTTCTCGTTCTTTTATTACCTTTTCCAAGTTATCAAACGAAGAAATTTCAATTCCATTTATATTATGACCGATAACCAATTCGTCTTTATCTAGTAACGCTACCAAGTTAAAACCTAGCGAAAAGAAGTTTTGATAATTGGCTAACGCTGTCCCTAAATGACCAATCCCTACCACCGCTATATTCCAATTGTTATTTAAGCCTAAGATTTCACCAATATTACGCATTAACTCTTGCACGTAATAACCGACACCTTTTTTGCCAAACTGCCCAAAAGAAGTTAAGTCTTTTCTAATCTGTTCAGGCGTTATCCCCAATCTAAACCCCAGCTCTTCTGAAGATATAATTTCAATGCCTTCTTCTTTTGCTAATCTTAGCGTTCTAAAATATAACGGCAACCGATCAATCGTTGCCTTTGAAATAACAACTTGTTCTTTCAATTGCCACACTCCTTATCTCATTTTCTGTAATATCATCGTCAATGCACTAAATAACCAAAAAAACATGCTTAGTTCTATATTAAATAAGACATAATCGGTAAAGCCATTTAATAAGGTAATTACCAAAATAAAAACTAGTCCTAAATTTAATCCTTGCAAAAAATCATCGCTATGCTTATTATTGGTAATTCCTATTTTTAAGTGACTAAAGCTAAAGCCTAAAAAACTTAACAAACCAAAAATCCCAATTTCCGCGGCAAAATTCAAATACATATTGTGGGCATGAACTACTTTTACACTACTATCTTGAATAAAGTAATCATATTGTGGATAAACCAGCCAATATGTCCCCCAACCAATTCCGGTAAAGATATTATCTCTAATCATATATAACGTACTTTCCCACAACGCTAACCGCATCATCGAAGAAGTATCGTTAGCATTAAAAACTGACAATAATCTAGCTGTAAAATCTACATTAAAAAATAAAAATAAAGCAATAACAGTTATTCCCGCAACTAAAATTTTCTTATTTTGCTTACCACAATAAAGTAGCAATACTATTCCCAAGCTCAACCATGCTCCTCGGCAGTATGTAAATAATAAGCAAATAGTTGAGAATAAAAAGATAAAACCAAACAACCCTTTCCAAAAAAGTTCTTTAATTTTCCACAACAGCCCAAAACATAGTGCAGAAACCATTAATAAATAGCCCGCCAGAATGTTCGGATTTTGTAATGTTGAAAAAACCCTTGTTTTAAGTTCCGGAAATTGTTGATCATCAACCCAACGAAATTGAGTAACATCAATCCCATGAAAATATTGATAAAAGCCATAAGAAATAACACCTACTGCCGATAATAAAATTGCTGCAATGACTTTTTTTACTTGATGAATATTTTCAATATTTTGAACTAATAAATAATACGTAAGAACATACCGTCCCAATAAATTATAACAATTGTAAAAACTAAAAAATTTATCAACCGATACTAGAATTGATATTGCTGAAAAAACAACTAATAATGCTATCGGAAGATCAACAATACTATATTTAAACTTCACATCTTTAAAGCAACTTAACTTTATAAGATAAGCTAATGTTCCTGTTAATAAAAAACCACTAGCAATATCTTGATTTAATGCTAAGAAAAAAGCTAACCCCAAAATGCTATATTCAATAATATAGTTTAATAATGAAAAGTATTTATTATTTTTAAAATATTTATTCACAAATTCACCTTATATTTTCTTAATAAATTTATTAATTCATGAATTAGCTTTCAACAGACTTCTGATTTTTCCAATTAAATATAATGAACCGGCCACACATAGAATACTGTTTTCTTGCTTTAAGGCTAAGGCTGTTTTTAAAGCCAATTGACTATCGCTAATCGCCGTAACAAATTTTGCCGATACTTTTTCCGCTACAATCTCAGCACTCGCAGCACGCTCTGAATCAGGCTCTGTTACCACAACCAGATCATCCGGCAAAACCAAGGTTTGGATAATCCCCTCAACATCTTTATCTTTTAATATCCCCAACAACAATACTCTTTGTTTGTTCGGGAAATATCGCTTAAGATTTTCCGCCAAAGCTTTCGCACCAGCTAAATTATGTGCTCCATCAATAACAACCAGCGGATTATTACTGATAATCTCAAATCGTCCCGGCCACACTGCCTTTGATGAACCACTACTGATCTTATCAATATTAATTGCCGGATTTGTTTCACTCAACAATAATGCCACTTGACAAGCTAGCGCACTGTTTTTAATCTGATGTTCACCCAATAAGTTTAAATTATAAGAAAACTCTTTAATTCCATTACTGAATCTTAAAACTTGTTGCTCTGCCACTATTTTTTCGAAAGAGCTGTTAAAATCCTTTTGCAATCTATAAACCGGTGCTTTTTTTCTTGAAGCAATTTTTTCAACAATCTCAATAGTATCATTTTCTATCCCTACTACCAACGGTATGTTGTCTTTGATAATACCAGCCTTATTCTCTGCAATTGATTCAATGCTACCACCACAACGATCAGCATGATCCATTTCTATATTAGTGATTACTGAAACTTCCGGCATAATAATATTAGTTGAATCTAATAATCCACCCAGCCCAACCTCAATCACCGCATATTCTACTTTTTGCTGTGCAAAATAATAAAAAGCTGCTGCCGTCAAAACTTCAAATTGCGTCGGGCTTTCATCTCCACCTTCAAGCATCTTTGTTACAGCTTTTGAAACCACAGTGATAGTTTCAGCAAAATCAGTAGTACTAATTTCGGTATCACCGATTTTCATTCGTTCAGTATATGATATCAAATGCGGAGAGCTATACATCCCCGCTTTAATACCGCTTTCCATCAAAATTTTAGCAAGCATCGCTGTCGTTGAACCTTTACCATTAGTACCGGTAATATGAATAGTTTTATATTGGTCTTGTGGATTACCTAATAATTGCACTAAATTTTTTATTCGTTCTAACCCCAATTTAATGCCGAAAGAATTTAAGTTTTCTAAATATAACAAAGCTTCTTCGTAATTCATCTTGGTCAGTCCTTTAAACTAGCTAAGTAACTTAATCTTTCATTAATAGCTTTTACTTTTTCCTCAAACTCTTGTTGCTTTGCTTTTTCTTTCTCAATAACATCAGGCGGTGCTTTTGCCACAAAGCCCTCATTCGATAACTTTCCGCTAACTCGTGCTAACTCTTTATCTAAAGTTAGCAACTCTTTATTTAAACGTGCTGTTTCTTTGTCTACATCAATTAACCCCTTTAACGGCATATATATTTCCACACCGCTAACCACTGCTGCCATAGCATTTTCTGGTTTTTCCGGTGTTGTTAATGAAACATTTAATGGTTCTACCGCCGCTAAAGTTTTAACATAACTTGCATTAAGCTCAAAGAGCTGTACTAATTCGGCACTAGCCAATTGTAAGATTGCTTCACTTTTACGACCAGGTGCTACATTAACTTCCGCTCTCATATTACGAATTGCCTTAATTGTTTCCATAACTATTTCCATGTTTAATTCAGCTTTTTTATCAGTTAATGTAGTTTGTTCTACCGGCCAACTTGCCACAATAATACTATCGCCCTCATGCGGAATATGTTGCCATATTTCTTCAGTAATAAATGGCATGAACGGGTGCAATAATTTTAAAGTATTTTCTAAAACATAGCACAACACAGATTGTGCAGTTTGACGAGCTCTACTATCTTCTTTGTTATATAAACGGGCTTTGCTAAGCTCAATATACCAATCACAAAATTCATTCCAAATAAATTCATAAATCGCTCTACCAGCTTCCCCTAACTCAAATCGCTCTAAGTTGCGCGTTACATCGCTCACTGTTTGATTATAACGGCTCAAAATCCACTTATCAGCTAAAGTATAGTCGCTTGCTTGTGGATCAAAGTTTTCATCATAGTCAGTTAAATTCATCAACACAAATCGTGAAGCATTCCATAACTTATTAGCAAAATTACGCGTCGACTCTACTCTTTCCCAATAAAATCTCATATCATTTCCCGGCGTATTACCAGTAATCAGCATAAAGCGCAAGGTATCGGCACCGTATTTCTCAACAACTTCCAACGGATCAATACCATTGCCTAAAGATTTACTCATCTTGCGTCCTTGAGAGTCACGAACTAAACCATGAATAAAGACATGCTTAAATGGTATTTCTTGCTGAAACTCTAAGCCCATCATAATCATTCTAGCAACCCAAAAGAAAATAATATCATAACCGGTAACCAACACACTAGTAGGGTAAAACTGCTTTAACTCTGGTGTTTGTTCCGGCCAACCCATTGTCGAAAACGGCCATAACGCCGAACTAAACCAAGTGTCAAGAACATCTTCATCCTGCTTTACATTAGCACTACCACATTTTGGACAACTATTCACACTATCTCTAGCAACAATAGTTTCACCACATTCACAATACCACGCCGGAATACGATGTCCCCACCAAATTTGTCGTGAAATACACCAATCCCTAATACCATCCAACCAATTTAAATAAATTTTAGTAAAGCGTTCTGGAACAAATTTAATTTTTTCTGTTTCAACCGCCGCGATAGCAGGTTGTGCTAACGACTCCATTTTAACAAACCATTGTTTTGACACCATTGGCTCAACAATAGTGCTACAACGTTGGCATTGTCCCACCGCATGATTATGTTCTTCTATTTTTACTAAAGCGCCAATTGCTTCTAAATCCTGCAATAAAGCTTTGCGACAAGCATAACGATCCAAACCTTGATATTTACCGGTATTTTCCGCCATCGTTGCATTGGAATTTAAAATAACAATTTGCTCTAAATTATGACGCTGTCCCATTTCAAAATCATTAGGGTCATGAGCCGGAGTAACTTTTACCGCTCCAGTTCCAAACGAAGGATCAACATAATCATCGGCAAATATTGGAATTTTCCGTTCCACTATCGGCAAAATTAAATTTTTACCAATTAAATGACAATAGCGTTCATCTTCCGGATGCACTGCCACACCACTATCACCCAACATTGTTTCCGGTCTGGTGGTCGCTACAATTATATATTCATCGCTATTTTCCACTTGGTAACGTAAGTGATATAAATTCCCCGGTTTATCTTCATGTTCTACCTCAATATCACTCAGCGCCGTATTACAACGCGGACACCAATTAGTAATGCGATACCCTTGATAAATAAGACCCTTTTCATATAAACTAACAAAAACTTCTCGCACGGCTTTAGAGCAACCCTCATCCATCGTAAAGCGCTCTCGCTCCCAATCACACGAAGCCCCTAAACTTTTTAATTGGGTTATAATTCTATCACCATATTGTTCTTTCCATTCCCATACTTTTTCAATGAATTTATCACGGCCTAAATCATAGCGTGAAATATTATCTTGTGCCAACATTTCTTCAACTTTTATTTGGGTTGCAATCCCCGCATGATCTGCTCCCGGCATCCATAAAGTATTATACCCTTGCATTCTGCGCCATCTAATTTGAATATCTTGTAGTGTATTATCAAGAGCATGTCCCATATGCAATTGACCCGTAACATTTGGTGGCGGAATAACAATGCTAAAAGGCTGTTTATCCATCTTTACTTCAGCATGAAATAACTTATTATCTTCCCAATACTTATACCATTTTTTCTCAAAACTTTGCGGATCATAAACCGTCGGAATATTTTTTTCTTCCATGTTAAACCTCCTGATTTCTACTCAAAAAAATATAAAAGCCCTTCATCCCAAAGGACGAAAGGGCTTACTTTCGTGGTACCACCTTAATTTTCCATAGCACTTTTACTATGAACTCAACGCCAATAACGAGGCGAACCGATTACACCTACTATAAATTTCAGCATAACAGCTCCAAAGCTACCTTCCATTATGTTTTATGAAAGACCTCTCAGCCTAGGGTCTTCTCTCTTGCCATAAAATTATAATGTACTCTCTTCTTCATTGCCTTTTTTATATAATATCAATAATAACTTTTTCGTTTTTTATTGTCAAGTTAGTCTTCTTGTATTAATCTAACCAGCAACTCTTCGGTCAATTCTTCTTCCGAATATACAGCAACCCCTGCTAAAGTTAACATCTGCGCCGTCAATCCTTGCCCCTTAACCTTTTTGTTTTGAAAAGTACCATCATAAACTAGCTTATTTCCACACGAAGGACTATTAGCTTTTAAAATTGCAGTCTTTATGCCCTGTTTTTTAGCTAATTTCATGGTTAGATAAGCACCATTGATAAAGTAATTTGTAACATCTTCACCCTTATTAGTCAAAACTTTATTAGCGGTAATCTCCGCTGGATTTCTCGGAATACTTAGTCCTGCTAAAACCTCTGGGCAGACCACCTGAAATTTAGCTAAATGTTTATATTTATTTAATATTTCATTATTATAACCACTGCCATCATATCTAACCTTCTCGCCTAATAAACACGCACTTACTAATATCATCATCTGCTCCTTAAAATTTATTATCTTTTAAATTTAACTTCGTTATTAATTGAGCAAAATTCTTACTGTTTAATTTTCTGGTTGCTAAAACAGCCACCATTGCACAAACTTTAGAATCATGCAATGCATTATGGTGTTTAAAGTTAATATTAAAATAACTCGCCAAAGTATTTAATTTATGATTTTCTAGTTCCGGCCATACTTTTTTCGCTAAGCTTACTGTACAGTAGTATTTAAAATTAGGCTTTTCTAAATTATAAGTATTAAGTATACTTTTTAATACGCTCATATCAAAACTGGCATTATGAGCTAACACAATGTTGTTATTTAAGTAGCCTTTTATTTCAGCCCAAATGCTAGGAAAGGTCGGCATATTTTTTACGTCAGTTGCTGTAATGCCATGAATTTGTGTATTATAATAACTAAAATCCATCACTGGCGGTTGCACTAAAGAATAAAACATTTCATACATCTTATTATCCTTAACGCCAACTACCGCCACACTGCAAACACTGTCTCTACTACTATTAGCTGTTTCAAAATCAATTGCCACAAATTCCATTTTACTACCTCTCTAACTTTAAAACTCCTTTCATTATACTGTAAATAATCTTAAATAAAAAGCAGCCCTAAGCAAAGCAATTATAAAATCGGTAGCTAATTTCACTCTATATTTTTCAGCCATAAATTCTGAAACAACTCAGCTTGTGCTGTAATCGCTTTAATAACATCTTTTAAAAAGTCGAAATTACTAGCCAAAACAGCATTAATATACTCATTTTTAATGATAATAATATTGGCCTTTTTGGAAATAACCTTGGCACTAATAGAACTTTCTTTAGCTTCAAATAAATTATTATATGAAATAATATTACCGAAACTCAAATCTCCAAGCTTACGATTCCACCCATCATTACTACTTCTAATAACCTCTACTAAGCCCTCGTAAATAAGATAGATATTATCTTGCAATTCACCTTCCGCTAAAATAATATCACCTTTAATATATTTTTTTACCATGATATTTTTTGTTAAGGTTTGCCATTCCTTATCAGTTAAATTACCAAACAATTCTTTTTTTCTAAGCTCTGCTAAGCCCAACTTGAAAATACGCTCTTCCTCAGCGGTATCAACAATATCTTCAGGTTCTTCGATTAGCTTTAGCTCTGAAATTTTAGCATTAGGTTTTGTTACCATCTGCGTTAACACGCCAAGAAAATTAATTAATAAGTTTTCAATATTGTTTTTGCTAAATACTATTTTATTGTAAACAAATTCAATCTGAATTATTTCGTCAACTTTCCGAAAATAAACTATAAGATCATTTTCATTATCATCATAAGAATTAATCGCTACAATTTTTACCCCCAACGGAAAATCAACTTCAGTAAATCTTTTGCTATTATAAAAATCATAAAAGTTTAAAACATGATTAAAGAGATTCTTGCAGTTCGGCCAAAGGAGTTCTAATTCTTTTTGACTACAACCACTATAGCTTTTTGCAATAAATAAATGAACTTGTTGGCGTTTAAACGCATAGCCAATTCTATCTTCCTGATTTTCTCTTAATCGCACCGGTAAAATATTAATCACATTTGAAAAATCGGCATTATCAATATCATCATTGTGGTTAGATAAGACTATCCCAAAAGTAGCATCATTTTCTTTACTATATTTTTGTAACATCAATCCCCAAGCTGTTTCAAATAAAGCTATTAATCGACCATTAGTATTAGCAAATTCATTAGTAAGATTTGTCAAATTTTCATCTAGTTCGGTCACAAGCGAATCTCGTTCATATAACCCTAAATCATTTTGATTCACCGGTAATTCCGGAGGCTTTGCATCAGCTAGTATTTTCTTCCAATATGCAAAGGTTTTAACAATATCTTCCTTGCTGCGATTTTCTAAATACTGCGTAAAAGAATATTGCCGCGAACTCGGCATCTGTGCAACTAAGTCTAATCCTTCTTGATCCTGAAAAATACCATTGAAAATATTTTTCATATCCCAATTATCTTCAATTAATTGTGGGAAAACAATCAACATCGCATAGGTATCGGCTGCAAATCTTATCACTCTAACCCGCAGTAGCCGATCTTTTTTTAAATCAAACCCTCGCCGTTGTCCCACCAACAATAATTCATCCAAAAAATAATCAATATTGTCTACTTTCATTTTTATATAATCTAAAAAAATTATTTCCGGTGCTCGCTCCGGTAAAATTACTTGTAAGCTTCTCTCATTATTAATAAAAAAAGCTGTCCGCAAAATTGGATTATTCTTTGCCATTTTTACCAAATTATCTTTTATTATTTTTATATCAATAATACCTTTTAATTTAAACAATATCTGCTGGCAACAATTAGGTGAAAGAAACGACTTATTATCTAGCACCCACTGTTGACTTTTGTTGAGCGGCTTAACATCTTCAATACTGTAAAAATAATAACTTCTGATTTCTTTTAACTCTTCTTCTGTTAATTGAGCAATAGAAAAATCAGTTTCAACATACTTTTGGTTTTTTTCTGTTACTATTGGCATAAAATTCACGCCCTCTTTAAGTATTTACAATATCTCAGTTTTTATTATCAACCCATAATTGTTGAAATTTATCAACTTGTGCTGTAATAGATTGAATTACTGCCTTAGCAAAGTCATAATTATTTTTTATAATTTCAGTGGCAGTTTCGTTACGCACTGCAATAATAGTAGCTTCTTGCGATACAACTCGTGCCCTTAAGCTACTTTCTTTATTGTCAAAAATACCGTCATAAGAAATAAATTCACCTTTTTCGATTGTTGCAATTTTCATCGTCCAACCACTTTCTATCGTTCTGCGCAATTCCACCGCACCATCGTAAATAAGATATAGATATTCTTGTTTTTCACCTTCCGCTAAAATAATATCACCATAAATATAGTTCTTGACCACAATTCCTCTTATTAGCAAGCCTAATTCAACATCAGATAATGCCCTAAATATTTCTTTACTACGTAATAATTGAGTAATATTTAACTTTAAGTTTTCTTCATGCTTCACCGGATTTAAAATATCTTGTGGCAAATTGATTTCACCAAGGGGCTGCCCTTGATCTTTTAAGATTTGATTAATAATATAAAAATAATCTTCTTTGATTTTTTTTATATGAACTTCACTAAAAGCTTCGCGATTATAAATAAACTCAATTTGAATCTTCTTCGTTAACCGAAAAATAACTACTAAATCTAAATTATAACAATCATAAGATGATAATTTAACTACATTAACACCTAACGCCACCTCTGCTTGGGTGTATTTTTCTTGCTTATAAAAACTATGAAAATTAAGCATGTGATTAAAGAGAGTTTTCCCACTGAATAAATTCTCCAGTTCTCTTATATTACAGCCACTATAAGCCCGTGCTAAAATTAAGTTTGCTTGCTGCCGTTTAACCACATCACTAACCTTTGCAGTTTCACTTTCATTTAT